>CDZF01016081.1_pt1 | contig 61432 bp, 55 predicted proteins | sample 557591 | NCBI WGS metagenome assembly CDZF01 (sample SAMEA3182093, study PRJEB8094) | gut metagenome | biome: human; feature: gut; material: Stool; isolation source: human stools | place: Canada | collected 2012-02-04
ATATATATCCTCGATCGTCCAGGGGACCTACAACGTACTGGAATACACCAGAAAAACAGGCGCCGACCGGATCGTGTTCCCTCAGTCGCTGTTCGATATCCGCTATCTGTTCGGGAGCAAAGTCCCCATTCCCGCCGATTCGCTAAGGAAACCTCCGTATGAAGGAGACCATGCCATGTACGTGATCGCCAAGAACGCCGCCGTAGACATGATAGAGCACTATCATGCGGTATACGGGATCAGACGTTTCATTTTCAGACTGTCCCGCATCTATCTGTATCATCCGAATCCGTTCACCTTCACCAACGGAAAAAAACGCCTGGTCGTAGACCGGTATCTGATTTACCGGGCGATGAAAGGCGAACCGCTCGAAATATGGGGCGACCCCCACAGATTGCTGGAAACGATCTGTATAGACGATCTTCTGCAGATCATCGAAAAATCCCTCTGTGCCGACGTCGAAGGAGGTCTGTACAACGTGGGGAGCGGAGGGAGCACCAACGAGGAGCGCATCAGGGGCATCGCGGAAGTATTCTCGCCGAAAGACCATCCGTCGCCCATCTCCTATGCCCCGGAAAAACAGAGCGCCAAACAGTTTGTTCTGGATATACGCAAAACCGTAGATGAACTCGGATACGAACCCCGATACACATGGAAGGATTATCTCATCAAGTTCAAAAAGGACATGGAAGAACAGCCCTTTGCCAAATTGTGGGGGAAAGAGTCCGACTACTATCACGGAGAAGAGTTGTAAAACATGAAAAAACTTCTATTATTGGGTGGAGACGCGACCCTCCTGCCCGTTATCAGGGCGGCCAAAGCGAGAGGATACTACGTCATAACCTGCGACTACCTGCCCGATAATATCGCCCACAAATATTCGGACGAATACATCGGTTACAGCACGACGGACAAAGAGGCGATCCTCTCGTGGTCCATAGAGAATAAGATAGACGGCGTCCTTACGTTCACGGATTCGGGGGTCGTCACGGCCGCTTATGTCTGCAACCGGATGGGCCTGGCCTGTCCGGGCAGTTACGAGGCCATAGAAATCATACAGAACAAGGACCGTTTCCGCAAGTTCCTCGACGAAAACGGATGCAACGTTCCGAAATTCAGAAAATACGCGGATTGGGCCCCGGTCGGGAACGACACGGAAAACTTCCGTTTTCCCGTCCTGGTCAAACCCGTCGATGCCGCCGGCAGCAAAGGCGTGACGAAAGTCTGCCGGAAAGAGGACCTGCGAAGGGCGTTCGATCATGCAATCGGCTTTTCCACCCGCAAAGAGATCATCGTCGAAGAGTTCATCGACCCCGTCGGGCCCCAAATTCACGGAGACTGTTTCGTCCGGGACGGCAAGCTGGTTTTCATCTACCTGGGAGACCACCACTTCGACTCCGGCATCAACAACCTGGTTCCCGTATCTACCTCCTGGCCTTCGACGCATCCGGAGGAAGAGCTGCAAAAAGTCGAACGGCAAATCCGGATGTTTATCGACAAGGTCGGTTTTATGAACGGTTGCATGAATATCGAAAGCAGAATCAGCAAGGCCGACAGAAAGGCCTATCTGATAGACGTAGGTGCCCGGAGCGGCGGAAATTACACGCCCTATGTCATCCGATACGGTTCCGGTTTCGACTTCGTCGAAGCGATGCTGAACTTCTCCATGGAACACAGGCCGTCCGTCCAGACCGCAGATAAAAAAGGGTTCTATGCCTATCTGGTCATCCATGCGAAAACAGACGGCATTCTCGCCCGTGTAACAGTGAATGAATACCTCGAAAACAAAATCCTGGAGCGTCACGACTATATCCCCGTCGGCGGACGCGTCCACTCTTTCCGCAGGGCCAACGCAGCCATCGGGATTCTGATCGTCAGATTCCCTTCCCGGGAAGAGATGCAGCAAGTGACCGACCATCTGGACGATTATATCAACGTAGAAGTGAAATAATGAAACTGGCTATCATAGGGGCATCGCCCGGACAGTATTACTTATGCAGGAAAGCCCGGGAAATGGGCGTGGAAACCCTGTGCTTCGCATGGGAAAAAGGGGCGGTATGCAGAGACCTGGTCGACAAATTCTATCCGATCTCCATCACGGAAGAAGACGAAATACTGCGAATCTGCCGGCAGGAACGAATCGACGGTGTCGTTTCCAACGCTTCGGACAAGACATCGGAACTGGTGGCATTCATCGCAGAGGAGATGCATCTCCACGGCACAAGAAGAAGCGTGATAAGAGCGACGAGGGACAAAACTTTCACCCGGGAAATATCGCAGCACATAGAGGGTCTGACCCCCATCCGGTACTACGATTACGAAGGCGGGCCCCCCGGGTTTTTCCCCTGTGTAATCAAGCCCGTTCCCGGAGCGGGCAAACGGGGCGTCTCCTTCGTCGATTCGGAAAAAGAGTTTCGGGAGGCGATACGATATGCCGAAGCAGAACCCCACCGAGCCATTCTGGTGGAAGAGTATATCCGGGGCCGAGAGGTCTCGGTCGAAACCATATCGTACGAAGGACAGCACCATGTCATACAGATAACGGACAAAGAGACCACGGGCGCACCCCATTTTCTCGAACTGGCCCATCACCAGCCCTCTACCGTCCCTCCGGAAATCCACGACACCATTTGCAGAGTCATCCCCCGCCTGCTGTCCGCCGTGGGATTCGAGAACGGGGCCGCACATACGGAACTGAAGATCGACGGGAAAAACATCTATCTCATCGAGATCAATGCCCGGGGAGGAGGCGACGAAATATCCAACCGGCTCGTCGAACTCAGCACCGGATACGATTATGTCCGGGGTATGATCGAAGTCGCCCTCGGCATTTTCAAGGCCCCCGCAACCGAAGGGAAGCGTTATTCAGGCGTCTATTACCTTTGCGAGCAAACGGCCGGCAGAATACCTTTCTTCAAATCCGCCACGGGCAAACCCTGGCTCGTGGAGATGACCATGGATTTCGATACGCCGACCCTCTCTTCCGCCACGAAGAACAGGGAGAGAAACGGCTTCATGGTCTACCAATCGGATCATAAAATAGAGGAGGGAGACTAAAACCCCGTATCGCAATGGACTTGCAGGCACTTTATCTTCGTTCCCGGTTCTGGATATCGGACTTTATGAAAGGGTCCCCCGTCCGGAAACAGTACAACGACATCAAATACATAGACCGCCACACCAAAGAGCGGTGCGCACCGCTCATCGGACAGAAACTGCACAAACTGCTGGAATATGCGCAGACGCACACGGATTTCTATTCCCGTTTCGACAGTTTCGAGTTGAGGGACTACCCCGTGATGAACAAACTGTCTCTTATTCAGAACATGGAGCGCATCAGGGTCGCCCCGGAGGAAATTCCGGGACAAAAGGGAGAAGTCCACATACAGCGCACATCGGGTTCGACGGGCGTTCCCCTTGCGATCCCGCAGGATACGGCCAAACGTCAGCGCAGAATTGCCGAACTGAAATATTACGGGAAGGTCGTCGGCTTCACCACCCACGAGAAACTCGTCCACCTTCGGTCCTGGAACAAATGGCAGAACAAAACGAGCCGCCAGATCAGACTGGAAAACATCATTCCGTTCGACATAAGCAAGTTCGGACCCGAGGAGCTGGAAAATCTGTGCCGTCTTCTCGTCGAGGAGAAGGTGGTCTGCATAAGGGGATATGCGACGACCATATCGAATCTGGCGGCCTATGTCAGGAACTCCCCGGAGAAATGGGTTTTCCCGCATCTCAAAATAGTCATTGCCGGAGGGGAGGCTTTATACGACGATGTGCGGCAGATGGTGAAGGAGTACCTGCACTGTGAAATCATCTCCCAATACGCCGACGAGGAGTGCGGCATACTGGCCCAGGAGAGGGTCCCGACGAAAAAGAACGATAACCCCATGTATTTCAACCACGCCGGATATGTTTTCGAAATTCTGAAACTGGAGAGCGACGAACCGGCGGAGTGGGGCGAAGTGGGACGGATCGTCATTACCGACCTGCACAATTACGCCTGTCCCATCATCCGTTACGACTGCGGCGACACCTGCGTCCTGATGCCCCCCGACAAATACAGCAAAGGCTATCCCGTAATGGCGAAACTGTACGGCAGGCGCTTCGACCTGACTTATTCCACGGACGGCAAGGCCGTCTCTCCCCTTACGTACGGCCGCATCCTCAAGAACTACGACATCATTTCCCAATGGCAATTCGTGCAGCTCCAGGAGAAAAAGTACGAACTCCGGTTGACGCTGAAATCGGAACCGGCCGGACAGATGGCCGATCTGGCAGCCGGGCTCCGGAACATTCTCGGCCAGGATGCCGAATTAGAGATCAAAGAGGTACGGGACATTCCCGTGCTCTCTTCGGGAAAACGGAAACCGGTAATGAACGAATGGAAAAAGAACTGACAGCATGACGGCAGCTTCCCGGGAAATCATATTGACGGTACGCTGCCTCACCTACAACCAGGCTCCGTTCGTACGGCAATGCCTGGACGGCATCGTCATGCAGAGAACCGATTTCGGATTCGTGGCACTGGTCCACGACGACGCCTCGACAGACGGAACGGCCGAGATAGTCGCCGAATACGCAGCCAGATATCCGGAGATCATACATCCGGTACTGGAGAAGGAAAACCTGTATTCGAAACACGACGGATCGTTATCCAAAGTCATTCTCAGCCACTGTACCGGCAAATATGTAGCCTACATAGAGGGGGACGACTACTGGACCGATCCGCTAAAACTCCAGAAGGAGGTCGATTTTCTGGAAAACAACCCGGAATACGGACTGGTGCGGACCCATTTCGATCGCTACTATCAGAAAGAGGGAAAAATCGAAAAGGGCATTTTTCCCGCCATGCACGGCATGACGGACACCCATCAGGGATATATTCTCAACCCCGTGTTCGCAGGCCCCTGCACGTGGGTTTTCAGAATGAAATACCAGAGGAACCGGCCGGCGTACGACAGGACGCGGTATTTCGGGGGCGACCTCGCGCTGCTGCTGGAGATAAGCCGTTCGTCCAAAGTCAAGTGCCTCGAAGAGAATACGGCCGTATACCGGATTCTCGGCGACAGCGCCAGCCACACCGAATCGCCGCAAAGGTCGCTGAATTTTCTGATCAAGCTGAAAAACACGCGCATACTGTTCGCAAAGTCGCAACCCCTGTCGTTCAGAGTGAAATTATGGATCAGAATCTGCCGCTCGTACAGGGACAAATACAGAAAGGCAGGCAAATATCACGAATGGTTCACGATGTGCGTTTCCGACTTCGTTGAACTGTTCATCCGCAGAAAGGACAAAGTACTCGACATCTGACATGGGAAACATCAGAAATTCCGTTTTAGGCGGTTACAACTATCTGTACAACAGATTCGGAGAGGGAATCTTCAATATCGGAATCATAGATTACACGGACGACCTCATATACCGGGATCGGTTTCCTGAAATCCGGTGGCTGCAACACGGTTTCAGAGACCGGTGGTTCGCGGACCCCTTCATACTGTCGGCAGACAACGAGACCGTCACCCTGTTGGTCGAAGCCTATATCTACACGAAACGCAAGGGCGTCATCGGGAAAATCACCGCCGGCAGACAACCGTTCACGCTATTGGAATACGAAACCGTCCTGGAGTCGGACACTCATCTCTCCTTTCCGGCCATCCGCAGGGACGGAGAGCATATCTGCGTTTACCCGGAAAACTGTCACAGCAGGAACAGCTACATCTACCTGTACGATCCTTCCGCACAGAAACTCACAGAGAGACGCCTGTTATCCCCGTATCCGCTGGTAGATGCGGCCCTGTTCGAATTCCGGGGCGAAAACGCGATGATCGCAACGTTGTCCTCCGATCCTCACGGCACGACCTGCACCGTTCTCCTGCCCGACCGGGAAAATGTATTCGAACCGTATCAGACCATCGCATTAAAGGACAATTCGTCAAGAGGTGCCGGAGTGCCTTTCACCGTGGGGGACAAACTCATCCGGCCGGCCCAGAACTGCAACGGCGGATATGGCGTCGGCATCGTGTTCCAGGAGATAAACAAGGTCGGGGACACCTTCACTTTGACGGAAGTCGGCAGATTCGACGCCTGCGACCCGAAATACGACACGGGATTCCACACATTCAACAAGTCGGGCGACATCGCCATAGTAGACGGCTACCGGCTTCCTCCCCGATTCGTGAAAAAGACATTTGCAGCCATCCAGGGCATTATCAACCGAATCTCGAAAAAATGAACCTGCTTTTTTCCTGTGACGAATACCCTCCGGCAAAAAGCGGGGGAATCGGCACTGCAACAAAGACCGTGGCCGAGGAACTGGCTCGAAGAGGGCACCAGGTACATGTAGTCAGCGGCGTGCTTCCCGGCACGAACTTACCGGCCTATACCACCGACAATGGGGTCAATATCTACCGTTTCCGGTATTTCAGAGGTTTTGGATGGTTTTTCCGGAATGCAGAAACCGGAGCGGAATCATTGCCCCTGAAATTTCTGAAAAAGTCGGGTATCCTGGCATCTTTGGCAAAAAAGGAATTTTACAGGACCCATCGCCTTATCCGGCAAATCATAGCGGAAAAACAGATCGACATCGTCGAGTTTCCCGATTATCTGAAACTCTCGGATTATTACAAATTCAAAAAGAAAATCGACTTCCCCCGATACGACATTCCCGTAATTGCCCGGGTTCACGGATGCCAGTCGTTCGCCTCGTATTACAGGGACGGGAACATACACGAGGTGAACCGGTACAACGACACCTCTTTTTTCAACAGCGCGACGAAGATTCTCGCGGTAAGCCGGTTTTCCGCCGATTTCGTAAACAATCTGCTGGGCATAACGCGCAAAATCGACGTCATCTACAATCCGCTGGACCTAAACGGGCTTCTGCATACCGCAGAGAGTCTTCCCAAAGACGAAGGGACCTCCAAGAACATCGTCTTTCTGGGCAAAATCGTCAGGACCAAAGGGGCCTTCAACCTTCTCGAAGCCTTTAACCGGTTCGCCGCCGGGCATCCGGATTACACGCTGACAATGATCGGCGGCGGAGAGATCGAAAAGGGAGCATCCGTCGTCAGACCGGAATTCCGCAACCGGGTCGTGTTCACCGGCTATCTGTCGGGAGAAGAGGTTTGCCGGCACGTGATGAACGCGACGTTTTGCGCAATCCCCTCGTTCTTTGAGAATTTCAGTATGGCGGCGCTGGAGATCATGGCCTTAGGGAAAGCCCTGGTCTACACGACAGCCGCATCCGGCCGGGAAGTAATCGAGGACGGGGTAGACGGACTGCTCGCCGATCCCCATAACGTGGAGGAGATATGCGAAAAGATGGAAATCATGGCCGGCGACGAGACCCTGAGGACAAACATGGCGGCAAAAGCCGCAGAAAAAATAAGACATCGGTACACCACCGACACCATAGTGTCCGAGATCGAAGAGTATTATATGCAATTGATGCGAATCCATGCGTAAGACCCTCACACGACTCAAGTCCGTCCTCCTCTTTCCCGTCGTCGCCACGCTCTGCATCGCTGCCGGAAGGGAAAGGAGAAATATCATTGCTGCCGACACGGAAAAGTGGAGCGAGTGGAAGAACTGTCCCCGAGGTTTCCGCGGCCTGCTCCGGCTGTTCGTCCTGTTTCCGGAATACCGCTCACTGTTCTACTACCGGGTGGGACCGGCCAGCCATCTGTTTTCACACATCATAAAAGGGGAGTGCTGCCTCTATTTCCGCGCCCCGAAAATAGGGGAAGGTTTTCTGATACAACACGGATTCGCCACGATCATCGACGCGGAGACGATCGGCAGGAACTGCAAAGTGTTCCAACAGGTCACCATCGGATACAATGGCGACAAACGTCCCTCGATCGGGGACAATGTGATGATCTGTGCCGGCGCCAAAGTGCTCGGAGGAATCACCGTCGGCAATCATGTCGTTATAGGAGCGAATGCGGTTGTCGTTCACGATGTCCCCGACGGTACGGTCGTCGGCGGTGTTCCGGCCAAAGTGCTCAAACGCATAGATGCGGTCGACAACCTGAAATAAAAAAACACCATGTTGGAAAGCATAACGATATACGTCCTGACCGCCTGGATTCTTTATCTGCTGGCACGGCCCTATGCGAACCTGGGGGAGGCCAATACGTTCTGGACCAAAGGGATGATCTGGTCGGTCATCGTCTTCGCATCCATCGCGGGAGCCCGCTATAACGTGGGGGTAGACTATATGGGGTATTTCAACAGCTACGACGAACTGCTGTCGGGCAAAGAGATGTACAGGGACGATTTTGAAATCGGCTTCTTATCCATCTCCCGGTTTCTGGCCTTTTTCGGCCTGCATTTTTTCTTTTTCTTCGCATTATGGGCCGCGCTCCAGATCGGATTCGTCTATTCGGCACTGAAGGACAGCCGTTACATAATACCGTACGTAGCCCTCTGCATCATGCTCGGACCGTATTTCCTGAACTGGATGAACGGTATCCGACAGACGGTGGTGGCCTGTGCATTCGTATGGGCCGTCCAATATATAAAAGACCGGAGGCTCATCCCCTACATGGTTTTCATCGTTCTTGCCTGCACCATCCACCATTCCGCACTGATCCTGATACCATTCTATTGGCTGGGGAGGAAAAAGATAGTATCCGACAGACCGACAACCAGCCTGATCGTTCTTTCCGTATGTATCGCACTGGGTTCCACGCCCACCTGGATCAACTCCCTTTCCTTTGTAGGGTCGTTCTTCGAAACCTTCGGATTCGACAGATACGGAAACGTATTCAACGAACTGACGGGAGGGGCCTCCGAACTGGTGAAATTCGATTGGGGTCCCACCAAAATCGCCGCACTGCTGCTGGAAATCCTCATCATCGTCTACTACCCGAAAATGAAGGTCTGTTTCCGACAGACCAAAATCGACACATTCTTTCTCCTGTTTTTCCTCGGGATATGCTGGTATTATCTCGTCATGAACACGATACACCAGATGATCCGTCCGACCGAATATTTTACCATCTTCCGTTTACCCATGACGGCGTATCTTCTGTATTATCTGAAAACGACGAAAAGGCACAAAGCCTTCACCCTCGCCTGTATTCTGTGTTTCTCCTACATATTCATCACGATCTACAAAGGATACACCAATCCCCAGGGCAGTTACGCCACCGTTCTGTATCATTTCTTCTTCGAAAAGATATGAGAAAACTGCTCATCATAAACAAGGCGCCATACGGCCACCTGGTCGATTCATACAAATGGTGCCTGTACCTCCGCACCGACTACGACATAACGTTCGTCGGCCTGGGAAATCCCGTCCCCGGGACGGATGCCGACGGCATACACGTCGTTTCGGTCCGGACACGGAAAAGCCGGCTGCTGACAGGCGCCGTTTTTCTGGCATCCTGCCTGTATCATCTCTTCGCATTCCGGGGCATCGCCATCGTCGTCTTTTTCGAGCAATGCGGAATTCTCAAACGCCTGTTCCCCCGAAAGAGAATCCATTTGGACATCCGGACGCTCTCCGTATCGAAAGACAGTCGTCACCGGGAACATTACGATCAACTGGTCCGGAAGGCCGTCCTGTCGTACGATTCCGTCTCCGCGATCTCCGAAGGAGTTCTGAAGCGACTCCCCGTGGAAAACAAAAGATCTTTGGTGCTCCCCCTGGGCTCGGACGTGATCTCAACCGCCCGCAAACAGTATGAAAACATCCGGCTTCTGTATGTCGGGACCTTCGACGGACGGGATCTGCACAAAACGATAGAGGGCTTGTCGCTGTTCGCCGCCCGGCATCCTTCGGCCGACATCGCCTACCACATCGTAGGCTACGGATTCGGAGACGAAGAGAAAAAACTCAAACGGCTGAGCGCCTCGCTCCGCCTCGAAGACAAGATCGTGTTCCACGGCCGAATTCCCCACGAAAACTTATCGGACATCATGGGACAGTGCAATGTCGGCGTATGCTTCGTTCCCGTCACCGACTATTACAATATACAGCCGCCCACCAAAACCTACGAATACGCGATGTCCGGTCTGTTCGTGATAGCGACAGCCACCGACGAAAACAAAAAACTCGTCACTCCGGACAACGGCATCCTCATAAGCGACGACGCCGAAAGCTTCGCTTCCGCATTGGAGTACGTCGAAGCCCACAAACGCCGTTTCGAAGAGCGGAAAATACGGGCATCGCTGCACGATTGTACCTGGAAGGCCATCGTCGACGATACGCTGGCTCCGTTTCTGAAATCCCTGCGACCATGAGACTGTTGATCATCACACCCGAAATACACCGCCTGGGAGGCGTGGCGAACCACTATCTCGGCTTGTCCGCCCACTGGACGGTGCCGGTATCGTACCTGTTCTACGGCAAGCGGTCCGACAAGACCCCGACCTGGCTGACCCTGCTGCTGTACCCGTACGATTACCTCCGGTTCATAGGGATGTTGATTACCGGAAAAGGGGATGTCGTGGTTATCAATCCGTCCTTACGGAAAGCCCAGGTGATCCGGGACGGCCTGTTCCTGCTTACAGCGAGAGCATTCCGCCGGCCGGTCGTAACCTTCATCCACGGTTTCGGAACGGACTATGCCGCCCGGCTCGCCCGAAAGGGAGGACTGTTCCGGTGGTGTTACAACAAATCCGCGTTCATCTACACATTGTACAGCGGATTCCGGGAGCAATTGCAGAAAACAGGCATTACCTGTCCCATATTGCTGACCACGACAAAAGTCTCGGACGAATTATTGGAGGGAGCGGTCATCCCCGTCCGAAGCGACATAAAGAACATACTGTTCGCGGCGCGCATCATCAGGGAAAAAGGAATCTTCATCACCCTTCAGGCATTCGAAACGTTGAAACAGAGGCACCCGCAACTGCACCTGACCGTATGCGGAGACGGCCCGGCCCTGGAAGAGGCGAAGAGATTCGCGGACGGACACCGAATCGGAGACATTTCCTTTATGGGCAATATCCACGGCGACTCCCTGCGCGACGCATACCTGAATGCAGACCTGTACATCCTGCCGACCCACCAGGAGGGCATGGCCACCACGGTACTCGAAGCGATGGCGTTCGGCCTGCCGGTCATATCGAGACCTGTCGGAGGCGTAAAGGATTTCTGGCAGGACGGAGACATGGGATACCTTCTGGAATCACTCGACAGCCAGGATTACGCAGCCCGAATCGAACGGCTCATCTGCGACCCCCGGCTCGTACAGCACATTTCGTCATTTAACCGGCAATACGCCCGGCAACATTTTCTCGCCTCCGAGGTGGCGGAAAAATTCGAAGAAGACGTCAGAAAACACATAACAATATGAATATCAGAAAATTACACAGGGGGGGGGGTATTTTCTGCTGTATTATGCGATAGCCTATTACCTCCCCAACAGCAACCATCCTCTCCTCGGCGAATTATCACGAAGATTCAGAGGGGCACTCTGCCGCCGTATCTTTATCCGAACGGGCAAATGGATAAACGTCGAACGCCGTGTATATTTCGGCAATAACAGAATATGTTTGGGAGAAGGGAGCGGGCTCGGTTCTAATTTCCATCTTCAGAATTGCGAGCTGGAAGTCGGCGACTACGTTATGGTCGCCCCCGACGTGAAAATCCTGGGGGGCGGACATAAGTTCGAAAACAGAGACAGGACGATCGGCTCCCAGGGGGATTGCCCCAAAAGCAAACTGATCATCGGAGACGACGTCTGGATCGGCAGCAATGCGATAATCCTCGGGAAAGTTTCAAAAATCGGGAAGGGAGCCGTCATAGGTGCGGGCAGCGTCGTCACGAAAGAGGTCCCCGACTATGCGGTGGTGGCAGGCAACCCGGCAAGAATCATCAAATACAGGACACAATGCGCAAACTCAGAGAATCCATCCGCCTGATCGCGATCCGGCTCAGGCATGCCTATTTTACCGGATTGCTGGGAATGGACATCGCAACATCCGCCCGGATTTCCTTCGGCACCCGCCTGGACAAAACGAATCCGAAAGGGATTCATATCGGAGAGGAAAGCTACACGGCATCGGGTGCGATTATTTTCACCCACGATTTTTGCAGGGGGATTCACAGGGATACCCGCATCGAGAAACGGTGCTTCATCGGGGCCAACGCCATCATCATGTGCGGTGTCCGTATCGGCGACAATGTCGTGGTAGGCAGCGGCGCCATCGTGACGAAGGACGTCCCTTCCGGTTGCATCGTGGCAGGCAATCCGGCGAAAATCATCAAGGAGGGCATACGGACGACGAAGTTCGGGCAAATCGTGTGATTCTTGCGGCTGAGGCTCTCCGGAGACCGTCCGGAAGTCACGGCGTTTCCGCTAAAGAAATCCGGCCGATTCCGGCCCACCATTTATCCTGACACACCGATCATCCGGAACCGGCAGGCCGCTCCGCACAGGAACGAAAAACGAAATGCAGACATGGACAAAATTTCATTGAACGGAGTGGAGGTTTTCCCCTTTTCATCCGACAGGCAGCTACTCTCGTACGTGGACGGACACAAGGGTATCCTGGTGGCCATCAATGCGGAAAAGATACTCCACGCGACCGACCGGACCCGCCGCATCATCAACCGGAACATAGGCTATTGCGACGGTATCGGGGCGGTCGCCGCGTTGCACAAGAAGGGATATACGGATGCGGTCCGGATACCCGGCTGTGAATTGTGGCTGAAGATCATCCGCAGGTTATCCGGCGAAGGAAAGTCTTTCTATTTAGTCGGGGGCAAACAGGAGGTGATCGAAGAGACGATAAGGAGACTGAAGGAGGATTTTCCCGGAATCAATATCGCAGGCTACCGCAACGGGTACATCCAGACCGACGATGAAAGAGGGACCCTGATCGAGGAGATAAAAACGAAAAAACCGGATGCGGTTTTCGTGGCGATGGGATCGCCCAAACAGGAGCTGCTGATGGAAGAGATGGCCGAATCGCACAAGGCCATCTACCAGGGGCTCGGCGGCAGTTTCGATGTATACACGGGCAGAGTGAGGCGTGCGCCCCGATGGTGGAGGGAACACAGGCTGGAAGGGCTTTACCGCTCCTTGACCAGTTTTGCCAGAATGAAGCGGCTGTTCAAAGCCATGCCTTTCTGGTGGAATGTCCTGACGAACAAATATTAAAAAAACAGGCCGGAGACAGAGTCCCCGTCCTCCCCGGAAGAATCAATCCCGGCGACACGTCCGAACCGGACCGGCCACACATAGCGAAGGACGATACCCCCGTTGCAACGGGGGTATCGTCCTTCTTTCATATTCGCATCTGAAGACTGTCCTTCCACACAGTGACCGACATGCAGGAAACCGGTCTCTATCCCCGCCTTCTCCGACGTTTTTTCCCGCAACCGTAAAAATTTTTCGTTCATCCTTCGTTTTTTTATGGATAAGTTCGGATATTTAAGTATTGTTTCACTCTAAAACACATAAAACAATGACCAACTTATCCCTTCTCCCGGCACGGACAACCGAGCGTTTTCCGGCCGGCAAAGAAAAGCCGGGGCCTTGCGTGCCGTGTTCCCGGTGCCTGCACACACAGGCGGCCTTCCTCGCAAGCCCGAACCCCGGAACGATCCGTCCTCACTTTCAAAACGAACGGCCATGAAAGAGCATGAAGAGTTGATCCCGGGGAAAATTTACCTGTTCTTGCCGGAAGACTCACCCGGAGGAGACGGCGAACGTTTATACGGGCTTTTCGAGGGCAGGAAGAACGGATGGCCCCATATGAAGGCGATCATGTTCGACCGGTGCCGTTTCCTCCACGATCTTCCCCTGCCCTCCGGCTACCGCTGCGTACGGGAAGCCGACTACGAAGAGGTATGCGACTTCTGCTTCCGCCACGGATTCGCCTTTCACCGGCAGCTGTGTCTCTCGGGAGGAGGAAATCCCTGCACGCCTTACGGACATTGGACTTCCGGCGAATAAATTTCTGCCGCGCTTCCCTTGCAATATTGAAATTTATAGTTACTTTTGAATAACAAAAAATCGCTGCCGATGGGTTAAAAAAACGGAATAATACGATAAATGGCTTCGCGCTGTTTATTCCCGACTGTAAATATCGCCAATATTTTTCACTATCCACAGGAATAGACAGACAAGTTTGTGTCAGACACACTACGTGCTGCACGGGCTCGTCTTGTTGGTGGAAGGGACCTTGGCGAATCCTACAGTTGAACAAGTTCGGGCCCGTGCTTTTTTCCCTTCCTTTTTCTCCCTCCGCAGAACACCGTTTCCCTGTCTTCATAAAAAAGAACGGTCCGAAGACCGCTCTGTCGCCCCCCAAAAGGCAAACCGGACGGAATCCGTCACCAGAAACGGGCCGTGATGTCCTCCATGCGCACACCGCCCCGCTCCGCCCGTATGCGATAGAGCCGCTGGTTGGTCGTCCGGCTGCGGAGCCCCCCGCACCGTTCCACATAGGGTCCCAGTTTCAGATAATCGAACAACCCGGCATCGACTTCCTCCGGCAGCCGGTTCCGGCCCGAATACCACGCCGTGCGCAACCCGGGATAAGCCTCCCGGAGCCACCGGGCCAGCGCGGCCACCTCCCCCGGAGCGCCGTCGCCCCCCATGAAACAGAAGCAGGTGACCGATCCGCCGTACTGTTCCAGCAGCGCCTCCACCTCCTCCGGAACCAGGGGCCGCCCTTCGTCCCGCCACAGATAGGGACTGTGGCAGCCTGGACAACCGTTCGGACAACCCGAGATATTGACCGCGAGCGTCACTTCGTCCGGTATCTCCTGAAAGACGATATCGTAACTTACGAATTTAAGCATCTCTTTTCTGTTTGCCGTTCCGGAAAAGCGAACGGCCCATGTCCGGACCGCCCCTTTTCCTGCCGGTTTTCACACCTGTTCCGAACCGTGCGCGTAATGACGGCGGGCCGCCTCTTTCTGGCGCGCCCGGGAGAAATTGCTCACCCGCTTCAGATAACCGATCACGCGCGTCAGATAGTCCGTATTGCGGCTGTGACACACGGGGCACTCCTGCAGATAGCGTTTGTCGATATGTCCGCAGTCGTTGCAGACCGTATTGGGAATGTTGAAGGTAAAATAGTTCGTCCCTTCGCGGGCGGCCACCCGCAACAGCTGGCGGTACTGCGGAGCGCTCAGATGCTCGTCCAGGTTCATGTGCAGGGCCGATCCTCCGGTCAGGTGCTCCACATAATGGCGGCCGTGCAGCCGGAAACGGTCGAGCACGTTGAGCGAGGAGTCCTCCACCACGTAGAAATAGCTGTTGTAGCAGTCGCGCGGCACCGCATAACCGTCCTCCCGGTCCCACTTGGCATGCTTCACCCCCACGTTCTCGGCCGGGATCATCTCGCAGTTGAAGAGCACCTCTTTCGTGCGGTACTGCTTGTTATAGCGCTCCACAATCCCCAGCACATCCTGCACGAAGGAACGGTAGCGTTCGTTGTCGTTGATGGGAATCCCGAGAAATTCGGCTGCCTCGACCAGTCCGTTCACCCCGACGGTCAGATACTGGCGGGCCATATTGATATACCCGGCATCGAACAGCGGAAGCATCCCCTTGCCCTGAAGTACCTTCAGATTCTCGTTGTAGGCCAACTGGAATTTGTGTACCAGATCGACCACCTCCGAGAGAAAAACAGTGTAGTCCATTCCCTGCCGCACGGCGTACTGAATGCAGCGGTTCAGGTTGATCGTCAGCACGCTTTTCGACCCCGTAGAGACGCCTCCGGCACCGAGCGTGTAACTGAACCCGTTGTCCTGTATCTCGTTGCGCAGGCGGCAGCAGCTGCTGAGCGAATCGGCGTTGTCGCTCATATAGGTGAAGAAGGAGTGGCCCTCCGCATACATCTGTGCCGTAAAATCGCCGTATTCCCGGTCCTTCACATCCCCGTTCTCCGAGAGCAGGGCCATGGTCTCCACAGGGAAAGTCAGCACCGTTTTCGTCCGTTCGGCGTTGAACCAGCGCATGAACCGGCGCTGCAGCCAGTCGAGCGTCTCCCACCGGGGACGCGAACCGTCCGGGAAGAAGAAGTTGCCGAAAAGACTCTCGAAATAGAACCGGTCGTAATAGGCTATGTTCCAGAAAACGGCCTGGAAATTCCGGGCCCCCGTAGGCTGGTTGATCGAATAGACGATCTGTTCGAAACAGTCGGTAATCACCTTGTCCAGCGTCCTCTGCCGGAGCGAAAGATCGACCACGCGGTCAGTATCGGCTATGTAGTCGTCGCCGTACTCCTGCCGGATAAAATAGTCGAGGTACATCAGGAACTCCGGCGTGGCGCAGGCCCCGCTGAGCATGCTGCTCACGATGAAGACCATATTGACGAAACCGCCGCAGAACGACTTGAGATTGGTCGGTTTCGTGGAGTTGCCCCCGATCGAGGCCGTGCCGCCGATCAGCCACGGGTACATGGTGATGCTGGCACAGTAGTTGGCCATGCTCGTCTCGTCGTTCTTGTAGATGAAATGACCGTCGAGCAGTTCAAGGTAACGGTCGGCCGTCGCCTTGCCGTACATCTGCTTGATCCGGTCGCAGAGCAGCCGGCGGTTCAGGCGGATGAAGTTCGACTTGGGCAGTTCGCCGATCAGCGTGGCGATGTTCTTGTTCTCGACGTTGGCGTTGGCGTCGTACTTGCTGCCCGTAGCCGGATTCTCGGCCTCGCAATAGTCGATCAGGAAAGCCAGCTTGTCGCGCACCTCCCGGTCTTCGAGGTGCTGCTGACGGTAGATGATAAAGGACTTGGCCACCCCGTAATACCCGTGGCTCATCAGGGCCAGTTCCACCTGGTTCTGTATCTCCTCCACGGTGGTCCCCGCACAGATGTAGAGGCTGGAAGTCAGTTTTTCGAGCACCGCCTCGGAGGGTTCCTTGCCCACCGAGCGGAAAGCCTTGGCGATCGCCGCCGTGATCTTGTCCATCGAGAAGGGCTCCCGCGTCCCGTCCCGCTTCACGATCGTAAATTCCGATCCGTTCATCGTTTTCATTCGTTTTAAAGGTTCCACATGCGTTCTCCCGGCGGACGACTCCGCCGCGGCGTCCCTGCGAAAATCCCCAGCGGGAAAAGGATCGGAAACACCCGGAATCCAGACACGCGGCACGCACCGCCGTTCCGGTCTCTCCTGTCGCCCTAACTCCCGAAAGCAGGATCTATCGCTGGCATTTCCGGCAGGTCTTCTGACTCATCTCCTCCCCCGGGGCGCCTTCCCACAAAAACATTGCAGTGGCATCCTGCCCCGGGCTCGTCGAGAATTACAGCAGCGGGTACTGTCACCGATTCGCACGGTGTTCCCTCTTGCGGGACGGGGCCGTAACCCCGCCACCGGAAACAGTGTAAAAGTAGACATATTCGGAACCATTGTTCCTGCCGCACGGAGAAAACTATCATCTTTTTATCAACAATCCGCCCATTCCGGAAGAAATGCTTATTTTTGGGGGCGCGACCGAACGCGCACCGAACGACCGGCAAGCATGGAGTGGCTGATGAATCTGGGATATACGGGGCTGTTCGTCGGGGCCTTTCTGGCCGCGACGGTTATCCCTTTTTCGTCCGACGTGATGCTGGTGGGTCTGTTGGCCGCCGGGGGCAATCCCTTCATCGCCATTCCCGTAGCCACCGCGGGCAACTGGCTGGGAGGGCTCACCTCCTACTGGCTCGGATGGCTCGGCCGCTGGGAGTGGATCGAACGGTGGCTGAAGGTCAAACAAGAGACGCTGGAACGGCAGAAATCCCGTGTGGACCGCTGGGGCAGCTGGCTGGCCCTGATGACGTGGCTGCCGCTGGTGGGCGACGTAATGGCCGTGGCGCTGGGATTCTACAAGACGGATTTCAAAAGGACGGCCCTCTTCATGCTGATCGGAAAAGGAGCCCGATTCGTGGCCTGGGCCGCCCTCTACTACTGGATATGGCCCGATCAATAACCCGAACGATATGATAAACCACGCAGAAGTCATCGCATTCGACGCCGACGATACGCTCTGGAGCAACGAACCGCATTTCCGGGATACGGAGAACCGGTATATCGGTCTGTTGGCGAAATACGATGCACCCGAACGCATCTCGGCCGCCCTCTACCGAACGGAAACCGCCAACATGGAGCTGCTGGGCTACGGAGCCAAAGCCTTCACGATCTCCATGCTCGAAACGGCGGTGCAGATCGCGGGCGAGCGTCTGACGGCCCGAGAGACCGCACAGATCGTCGAATGGGGCAAGTCGCTGCTCCGCATCCCGATCCTTCCGCTGGAGGGCGTACGGGAAACGCTGGAGAAGCTGAAGGAGAGAAACCGCTACCGGCTCGTCGTCGCCACCAAAGGCGACCTGCTCGACCAGGAAAGCAAACTGGAACGCTCGGGACTGGCAGACTGCTTCGAACACACGGAGGTGATGTCCGACAAGGGGGAGAAGGAGTATGCCCGCCTGATGGCAAGGCTGGGCGTGTCTCCGGACCGGTTCGTCATGGTCGGCAACTCCCTCCGGTCGGACATCCGGCCCGTGCTCGCGCTGGGAGGTTACGCCGTATACATTCCATTCGAAGTGACCTGGGAACACGAAAAGGCGGAACCGTTCGAACATCCGCGTCTGCGGCAACTGAGCCGCTTCGAAGAGCTCACCGGTCTTTTCTGACAGGTGCCGGACCGCAAAACAGCCCGTTCCGCCGGTCATTCCCTCCTTCCGGCAATCCGCCTGCGGCACCCTGCATCCCGAAACGGAAAAATACGGAAGGAGGGGAGCGTTTCGCCGCTCCCCTCCTTCTCCATATCTCCGGTTCCGGCGGTCAGTTCACCACCCGGCAATAGCTCCGGTACTTGCCCATCACCCGGTCCACGAAAGCGAGCGTCTCGCCGCTCCCCGTGAACCGGCCGTGCCGCACCACCTCGTCCTCCAGATAGGCGGGATCGGACTTGCACCGCAGGAAAAACGACACGTCGGCCCATGAATTCGGATCGCCTCCGTATTTGGCGGCCAGTCCCCGGGCATCCATCACGTGGCCGATTCCTCCGTTGTAACAGGCCAGGATCAGGCTCATGCGGTCCTCGAAAGGCATCCGCTCCGGCAGTTTCAGCGTCCGCTCGATCTTGCCCAGCAAACGCGCGGCCAGCCGCACGTTGATCTCCGGTTTCATGATTTCGCTCTCGTGCACACCGAACTGACGCGCCACGACCGGCATGATCTGCATCAGTCCCCGCGCGCCTCGCCGGGATACGATATAGGCATTGAACCGCGATTCGTTGTAGGCGATGGCCGAGAGCAGACGCCAGTCGTACCCCTCCTCCTGCGCCACGCTGCGGATCAGGTCGTCCCACGCCGAGATACCGCCCGGCACCCGGCGTCCGTCGCCGATGAACTGCCCCACGATACCCCTCTCGAAATAGAGTTCGTTGAGCATGGCATACTCCTCTCCGTTGCGGTACCGTTCCAACCATGCGGCGAAGTGCCTCTTCAGCCCCGCACCTTCACCCCCGAGCACGACACTCATGGAGACCGTGCCGGGAAAGACACAGACCTGTTCGATGTTGCGTACCAGAGCACAGCCGAGCTGCGCCTCGCTCTTTTCGCAGATCAGCAGATCGTATTTCCCGTCGCCGAGCTCCTCCATCAGGTCGAAACTGTTGCGCGAAGAGAGAAACACGTTGCTGCCCCGAAGCGAATCGAGCAGCATCCCGTAATCGTCCGTCTTCCGGAAAACGTCGGGTACCATCAGACTGCGGCCTTCCAGCATACGTGCGGTCAGTCCCCCGCCCCGCCCCCGGAATCCGGCGGCCAGCCCCTTGCGGGCCAGCATCACGTAAGAGGTGGTATAGACGGGAAGCGCACGTGCGCTCCAACTCCCTTCCACATGCGAGGAGAGCGTCGCCACGATATCCGCTTTCCCTTCGGCCAGCAGCCGGGCGCACGAATCGGGCGCGCTCTGCGGCACCACCTTCAGTTCGACGCCCAGTTCATCGGCATAGGCCCCGAGCAGGTCGTACTGGTAGCCGTACCCCTCACCGCCCAGCACGAAATAGCCGGGCATGTCCACGTCCATGGCCACCCGCAGCGTATCGCGCTCCTGCAGGAGGGACGACAGCCCTCCGCGGCGGCCGCAGTCGGAAAAGACAAAAAGAAAAAGAACCGGTACTAAAAAAAATACGTTCCGTTTAAACATAACAGATGTTTAGCGGGCAGCCGTCCGCCGCGCAGAAGCTAATCATAGAAACCCCACGAGAATCCGATCTTGAAAATCCGCTGGTTGAGCGGATAGTGCAGCACCTGAAAATAGTTGCGGCCTCCGATCAGGTCCTCGTTGACGTGCTGGAACTTCAGAAAGATACGCATGCGTTTCCACTTGGCGTTGGCGAACGCATCGACCATCGGATAGTTCCCCAGCTCCTTTTCCCTCTGGTTGTAGAACTTGGCCAGTGCCGGGTTGTAACCGAAGGCATAGTACTTCGTGTTATACCGTCCGTCGAGACCGATCTGCATGCGCAGTACGTTCTTCACCACGTTGAATTCGAAGAAATAGGAGAGGTAGGCACTGGCCAGCGGCACCGGGATGACTTCCTGTGACGTGCTCCATTGCAGCAATACCCTGTTGTTGAAGTGAAATCCGCCGGCGCGGAAATCCTTTTGAGCATACAGGCCCGTGACGCTCACGCTTCCGTCGGCCTGGGCGGGCATGGAGTTGGCATCGTAGTAGATTTTGTTTCCGATGACGCTCTGCCAAAGCCCCGCCGACAACCCTATGTAGGGAATCTGCAGCGTAACGTCGAACCGGGTCTCATTCTCCTTGGCAAAGGAGTTCGACCAAATGTAGTGGTTCGAGTAGTAATTCTCCGCCCAGTAATCCGGCGAACGGCGTTCGTACCGGAAACGGCCGGACAGAGTGATGGGATGGTCCTTGATAAACGCGCTGACCGACAACTCCCCGCCCAGACTCAGGTCCTGGCTCTGGCACCCGAGCGGGTGGTAGGTGAGGTCGGCGCCCCAGTCCAGATACTTTTTCAGCTTGCCCGCGATCGACCCGTAGACGTAGAAACTGTTCCGGTTCACGCCTTCGGTGTTGCCCGTGAGATACTGGTCCATATTGAACTGGTAGTAATGATGATTGTCCAGCCCCACTCCGGCGTCGATGGTTCCCACCACCGCGTCCCGGTCCCAGGGCTGCATCTGCACGAAAATCTTGTTGGAGAGCAGCGACTCGAAAATGGAGTCGCGCGAGGCGGCGGAATTGATGTACCAGTTCTCGTAATAGTCCCCGCTGCCCTCTTTGGTGTCGGTGTATTTCTTGTAAAAGCGGCTGTACACGATCGAATGGCCGACAAAGATAGAGGAACGGCCCGCGATCGAAAAGTCCTCCTCGGTCAGCTTCCGAAGCGGGATACCGTACGACTGTACGGCATAGAAAATATTGTTTTTCAACTTATTGCGCGCATCTGACAGCCGAATGGGGATATTCTCCGACATTTCGAACACGGTGTCGGTAATGTCCCGGTCGTTCTGTACGCCGCCGTTCTCCTGCACGTCCACCGAATTGTAGATATATCCCCCGTGTGCCGAGTATTTTTTACCCGTGTGGGAAAAGGCCATCGACAGGTTCTTGTCACGGGCCTTCTGCCACGTGTAGATACCCCGCGTACCCCGGCTCTTGTAGTTGACGTTGAACCCCGACGAAGGGGAGATACTCTGGGCATGGGTCAACTCCAGCCGCTCCTCCTGCCGCTTTTTCTGCCCGGCCCAGAAATAGGAGAGATGCGTGAAAGGCTTCTTCACGTTGTAGAACGGAGCGTTCTCCGGCGAATAGAAATAGGATTCGTAGGCGCTGGCGAAGGCGAAATTATAGTCGTCCGGCCGCCGGAAGTAGTTCAGAGGGATGGCCGCACCGCCCAGATTGCCCAGATAGGCGCTGCCCACGCCGTCCCGCAGGAAAGGGAAATCCACCTGGAACTGATTGAGCATCGTGTCGATGTCCACCATCCGGATTCTATTGCGGGAAAGGTCCACGTTCCATGCGAAATTAGGTCTCTTGCGCGTAGAGTCGTCGAAGAAATAGGATTCGAGCGGTTTGCGTATCTTTTTCTTGGTCGAGTCGCTTCCCGTCTGGTTCGCCGGCGCACCGGGATTGTTCGGGTCCTCCACGAGAAACGGATTGGCATTTCCCACGCCCGGAGAACCGTATCCGCCCGTAATGCCGTCCTGGGGTTGCTGTGCGACGAGCCCGGCCGGGCAAAACCCGGCAAGAATCGTTCCGAAAAGCAGAACCCGGCTCCACAGCCGCAGACCTCTTCGCATACCCCTTTTTTTCATCAAAAATCCGCCGCAAAGATAATAAAAATATCGGAACCCCGCCCCGGTCCGTCCAAACTGCTCATCCTCTGCGCAATGACATCACGATATTGCGCACCAGCGACACCAGGATATAGGCCATGACGATGAAGGGGACCGCTCCGATCCGGAAGAGGACGAGCGCAGCGAGCGACACCAGCAGGAACACGTAGCGCAGCAGGTTCTGCGGTTCGTGCAGCCCGTAACCGTGGAACTTGAGCGCGAACATCCGCACGGGGCTTACCAGAAAATAGGAGAGGCACAGGGCGCTCAGCAGAATGTAGTAGGGCCGCACGGCATAGACGCCGTCGGCGAAAAGGTACCCCGCCGAGCAGACGAGCAGGGCGGCGGCCGGCGTGGGCAACCCTTCGAACTCGTAGCTCTGGCTCTCGTCGATATTGAATTTGGCCAGCCGCAGGGCGGAAAAGGCAGCCAGGATGAAAACCGCGAATCCCCAGGGGTCGATCCCTCCTCCGGCGAAAGCACCGCTTTGGGTCTGGTACATGACGAAAAGCACGGACGAGGGAGCCACCCCGAAACTCACCATGTCGGAGAGCGAATCGAGCTCCTTGCCCACGGGCGAGAACGATCCGGTGAGCCGCGCCGTGAAACCGTCCAGGAAATCGAAGACGGCAGCGGCCACCACCAGCCAGAAAGCCGTCTGCAGATCGGAGAGGACCAGCGCATAGACCGTGGCCGCCGACCCGCAGAGCAGGTTGCAGAGGGTGACGATATTGGGCAGGGTAATCAATCGGATTTTCATATTAGCAACTCTTTATATCGCGTCTCCCGGACGCCGTTCGCCACAAAGGTAGGAAAAACAGTTTACAAACACTCTTTGCACCGGTTAAATTTTGCGGCCCCGAAAAATTGTGCTTAATTTGTAAAACGATAAAACACGAAAACCGCATGAACAACAAATATTGCGTCATCATGGCGGGCGGTATCGGCAGCCGGTTCTGGCCCATCAGTCGCACCTCCCGTCCCAAACAGTTCCTGGACATCCTGGGCACCGGGAAATCCTTCATCCGCCACACGTACGAACGTTTCGCAAAGATCGTTCCGCCCGAAAACTTCCTCGTAGTCACCAACCAGTCCTACGCCTCCCTGGTGCTGGAGGAGATTCCCGAGCTGAAACCCCATCAGGTGTTGGGCGAACCGCTCGGCCGCAACACGGCCCCCTGCATCGCCTACGCGGCGTTCCGCCTGCTGGCGGTCAATCCCGACGCCGAAATGATCGTCACCCCGTCGGACCACCTGATCCTCAACGAGGACGAATTCTGCAAAGCGATCGAGGAGGCGGTCGGTTACATCCGCGAGCACGCCGTGCTGATGACCATCGGCATCAAACCCAGCCGGCCCGACACGGGATACGGCTACATCCAGATCGAATCGGGCAAAGGGAAGCACAACCCGATCCAGAAGGTGAAAACGTTCACCGAAAAGCCCAATCTCGAAATGGCGAAGGTGTTCGTCGAGAGCGGCGAGTTTTTCTGGAACGCAGGCATCTTCATCTGGAAGGTGATCGACATCCTGCACGCCCTGCGCCGCCATCTGCCCGAAACCGAACAGCTGTTCGCCTCGATCGGCCAGTATTACAACACGGACTCCGAAGCGGAACACGTGGCCCAGGTCTATTCGCAGTGCCGCGCCATTTCGATCGACTTCGGCATCATGGAGAAGGCGGACAACGTCTGCGTCCGGTGCAGCGACTTCGGTTGGTCGGACATCGGCACCTGGGGATCGCTTTACCAGTATTCGGACAAGGACGAAAACGGCAACGTGACGGGAGGCGATACGGCCCTCTACGACACCCGCGACTGCATCGTGAAGATGCCCGAAGGGAAACTGGCCGTGGTCGAAGGCCTTTCGGACTACATCGTGGTGGAGAACGACAACGTGCTGATGATCTGCCCGAAATCGAACGAACAGAACATCAAGAAATTCATCGACGACGCGAGATACAGCAAAGGAGACAAATATATCTGATTTTTCCGCAGGCGGAATCAAAAACGGCACTCCGGTACACGTACGGCTTAAAGTGCGGGAAGCAGGCAGACCGGACGAAAGATTTGCGGCCGGTTACGCCGGCGTTTACCACGTGACGGAAATCATCCGGATAGAAAAATAATCGCGGAACACCATACAAGAATCACTAAACAAGACCGACCCCATGAAAATTTCCGAAGAGACGATCGCGGCTCTGTACCGGCATTTCCAGACCCATCCGACGGTTTCGACCGACAGTCGCCGGATCACCCCGGGCTCGCTCTTTTTCGCGCTGAAAGGCCCCTCGTTCGACGGCAACCGCTTCGCCTCCGCCGCACTGGACGCAGGCGCCGCCTGCGCCGTAGTCGACAACTCGGCCGTGGCGGCCCGTTCGCTGGCAGGCAAACCGCTCGACGAACGGTTCATCGTCGTGCGCGACGTGCTTTCCGCCCTGCAGCAACTGGCGGCCTTCCACCGCAGGAAACTGGGCATCCCCATCCTGGCCATCACCGGTTCCAACGGCAAGACCACGACCAAGGAGCTGACAGCCCGCGTTCTGGCCACCCGGTTCCGGGTATCGGTCACACAGGGCAACCTGAACAACCACATCGGCGTTCCGCTCACGCTGCTGGCCATGGACCGCCGTACGGAGTTCGGCATCGTGGAGATGGGCGCCAGCGCCTGCGGAGAGATCGCCGCCCTGTGCAAAATAGCCGCCCCGGACTACGGGCTCATCACCAACATCGGACGCTCCCACCTCGAAGGTTTCGGAGGCCCGGAAGGGATCGTGCGGGGAAAAGGCGAACTGTACGACTATCTGGAGCGCCACCACGGCCTGGCCTTTTTCCGCCAGGAGGACCCCGTTCTCCGCGGCATGGCGGACGCCCGGCCCCACCTGTTGTCCAAACCCTATGCCACCGAGGAAGGCGACCTGCCCAACCATCTGGAAGGCGGTTACAACCGGATGAACATCGCGGCGGCAGCGGCTGTCGGCGAATACTTCGGTGTCCACGGACGTGAAATCCGGGAGGCCATAGAGGAATATCGGCCCGACAACCACCGCTCCCAACGGATGCAGACGGCCCGCAATACGCTGATCCTCGACTGTTACAACGCCAATCCGTCGAGTATGGGCGCCGCCCTGGACAATTTCGGGGAGCACAGCTTCGACCCGCAGCTTCCACGCACGGCAATCCTCGGCGACATGCTGGAACTGGGCGAATGGTCGGCGGCCGAGCACGAAGCGATCCTGCGGAAACTGGCCGGAATCCACCCGGCGGAGACGCTGCTGGTCGGCCGGGAGTTCTCCCGTGCGGCGGAGAGCCTGCCTCCGGAAGCGAAAGCGACCCTGCACACGTTCCCCGACCGGGAAGCGCTGGCCGCATGGCTGAAGGAACACCCGCTCTCCGGACGGCTGATCCTCGTCAAGGGATCGCACGGCATCGGGCTGGAACGGATCACGGAATTGCTCTGACCCCCGTTTATCCCGCGCCGGGTGTCCCGGCTTCCCGGTCCTTCGCCGGAAACGGACGAAAAAAGGCCGCATATCGGAATATGCGGCCTCATTCGATCGTATCAGAAAAATTATCTGTTCAACAGTTTTTTCACATCGGCATATACGCTCGGACCCGAGAAACCGAACTTCTCGTCCAGCACTTTGTAAGGCGCCGAGTAACCGAAATGGTTCATTCCGTGAATACAGCCGTGTTCGCCCACCAGACCGGCCAGCGTCACCGACAGTCCGGAGGTAAGGCCGTAGCGAACCACTCCTTCGGGCAGGACACTGCGCTGGTACTCCTCGCTCTGGTCACGGAACAACCCTTCGGAGGGAGCCGACACGATCCGCACCCGGACACCCTCTTTCCGGAGCAGTTCGGCCCCTTCGACCAGCGTGGAAACCTCCGAACCGCTGGCGATCATCACCACATCGGGCGTACCCTCGCAATCCGCCACCACATAAGCCCCCCTGACGAGCTGACGGGCCTCCTTCTCCCGGTCGCCGCCGGCTGCGGGCAGCGCCTTGATATTCTGGCGAGAAAGGATCAGCGCCGTAGGACGGTCGTTATGCACCGCCAGGTCCCAGGCAGCCACCGTCTCGGCCGCGTCGGCGGGACGCAGCACCACCATCGAACGCTGGTTCTCATGGTTGCGCAGATGCTCCATCAGCCGGAGCTGCGCCTCGTGTTCCACGGGCTGGTGCGTGGGACCGTCCTCGCCCACGCGGAACGAATCGTGCGTCCAGATAAAAGTCACCGGCAGACGCATCAGCGCCGCCAGACGCACGGCAGGTTTCATATAGTCGGAAAAGACGAAGAACGTGCCGCAGGCGGGGATCACTCCGCCGTGGAGCGCCATGCCGTTCATGACGCAGGCCATCGTCAGCTCGCTCACGCCCGCCTGCAGGAACTGCCCGCTGAAATCGCCCTTCGCAAAGGCTTTCGTCTTCTTCAGGAAACCGTCCGTCTTGTCCGAATTGCTCAGGTCGGCCGAAGCGACCACCATATTCTCGATCCGCTCCGCATAGTAGGAAAGCACGGCGGCCGAAGCGGCACGGGTCGCCACATCGGGCCCGTAGCTCACCCGGGTGTAATCCAGTTCGGGCACTTCCCCTTCGAGGAACATTTTCAGCTTGGCGGCCAGTTCCCCGTGTTCCGCCGCCCATTTCCGCTCCGTCTCCCGGATCTCCGCACTCCACCGCTTCAGCTCTTCACGACGCCGGGCATAGAGCTCGGCGCTCTCCGGGAACACCCGGAAAGGATCGTCCGGATCGCCGCCCAGATTGGCCACCGTCCCGGCGAAATCGCTTCCCGCCGCCGAGAGAGGCTGACCGTGGGTGGACACCTTGTTTTCATAGCTGGTGCCGTCGGGCCCTACGGCCCCCTTGCCCATGACCGTCCGGCCGATAATCAGCGTAGGACGGTCGGCGGCCCGCTGGGCCGTGCGCAGCGCCCCGCGAATCTGTTCGGCGTCCTGCCCGTCCACGGTGAGCACGTGCCAGCCCCACGCCTGGTATTTGGCGGCCACGTCTTCCGTGTCCACCTCTTCCACCTTGGTCGAAAGCTGGATGTTGTTGGAGTCGTAAAACATGATGAGGTTCGACAGGCCCAGGTGACCCGCGATGCGGCCCACCCCCTGCGAAATCTCCTCCTGGATACCCCCGTCCGAAATGTAGGCATAGGTCTTGTGCGCCATCCACTCCCCGAAACGGGCCACGAGGAAACGTTCGGCGATCGCGGCTCCCAACGCCATGGCATGTCCCTGTCCCAGCGGGCCCGAGGTGTTCTCCACGCCGTGGGCCAGATCGCGCTCGGGATGGCCCGGCGTAACGGAACCCCACTGCCGGAACTGCTTCAGATCGTCCGTCGTGTAGAACCCGGCCAGGCACAACACCCCGTAAAGCATCGGCGACATATGTCCCGGATCGAGAAAGAACCGGTCCCGGAAGGGATGGTCCGGCCGCTCGGGGTCGTATTTCAGAAATTCGGAAAAGAGCACGTTCACGAAATCGGCTCCGCCCATCGCGCCGCCGGGATGTCCCGACTTGGCCTTTTCCACCATCGCAGCCGCCAATATCCGGATATTGTCCGCCGCCTTGTTTGTCATGTCTGCCATATATCTCTATTAAATTGGGATTTCTCCCACAAATGTAACATTTCTTCGCACAACCTCCCAGAATCGGGCGGAAAAAAGGCACGAAAAAAAGCACGGCGCTGATGCCGTGCCCTTTACAAAACGTCCTATCCCACCTGTTTGAGCCGTGAAAGGGTCGCCTTCTCGACCTTGCTCCGGGCATAGGGCAGCGTCACGCGGAAACTCCGGCAATCGCTCTGCGAGGGCAGGTCGAACATCGTGTCCATCATGATCGCCTCGCAGATCGACCGCAATCCCCGGGCCCCCAGCTTGAATTCGACCGCCTTGTCCACGATATAGTCCAGCACCTCCCCGTCGAACGACAGGTCGATCCCGTCCAGTTTGAACAGGCTCACGTACTGTTTGACGATCGCGTTCTTGGGCTCGGTCAGGATCGAGCGCAGGGCATCGCGGCCCAGCGGCTCGAGGTAGGTGAGCACCGGCAGGCGGCCGACCAGCTCGGGGATCAGCCCGAATGCCTTCAGGTCCTGCGGCATGATATACTGCATCAGGTTGTCGCGGTCGACGCGCCGCTCGTTCAGCCGCCCGTACCCCATCGCCCGGGTGTTGAGCCGCTGGGCGATCCGCTTCTCGATCCCGTCGAATGCGCCCCCGCAGATGAACAGGATATTCGACGTATTGACCTGTATGTACTTTTGTTCGGGATGCTTGCGCCCGCCCTGGGGCGGCACGTTCACCACGGTGCCTTCCAGTATCTTGAGCAGCGCCTGCTGCACGCCCTCGCCCGAAACGTCGCGGGTGATCGAAGGGTTGTCCCCCTTGCGGGCGATCTTGTCGATTTCGTCGATGAAGACGATTCCCCGCTCGGCCAGCGCCACATCGTAATCGGCCACCTGCAGCAACCGCGAGAGAATGCTCTCCACGTCCTCGCCCACATAGCCCGCTTCGGTGAGCACCGTGGCATCCACGATGGTGAAAGGCACCTTCAGCAAACGGGCGATCGTCCGGGCCAGCAGGGTCTTTCCCGTACCGGTCGCACCCACCATCACGATGTTCGACTTGTCGATCTCGATCCGGTCGGATGCATCTTCCTCTGCATGCAGAAGCCGCTTGTAGTGGTTGTAAACCGCTACCGACATATACCGTTTGGCTGCCTCCTGACCGATCACGTACTGATCGAGGAAGGCCTTGATCTCGGCCGGTTTGAGGAGCTCCTCCTTCCGGATTTTCGGAGCGCGGGCCGGACGTCGGGCCGGCTTGCTCTCCATCAGCAGTTCATGGCCGTGCTCGATGCATTTGTCGCAGATGTTGGCCCCGTCCATCCCTCCGAACAGCACCTCCACCTCGCTGCGCGGCAAACCGCAGAACGAGCAGCAATCCATGTTGCCGTCATTTTCTTTCTTTCCCATGTTTCTTCTGTTTCTATTTGGCGTCCCGCTTGGCGAGCACCTCGTCGATCAGACCGTACTTCACGGCCTCCGGGGCGGTCATCCAATAATCGCGGTCGGCGTCCTTCTCGATCTTCTTGATCGGCACGCCGCTGTGTTCCGAAATAATCTCGTAGAGCTCTTTCTTGGTCTGCAGAATCTGCCGGGCCGTGATCTCGATGTCCGAAGCCTGTCCCTCGGCCCCGCCGAGCGGCTGGTGGATCATCACCCGCGAGTGGGGCAGCGCCGAACGTTTCCCCTTCTTGCCGGCCGTCAGCAGCACGGCGGCCATACTGGCGGCCAGCCCCGTGCATATGGTGGCCACGTCCGACGAAATGAGCTGCATCGTATCGTAGATACCCAGCCCGGCCGAAACCGATCCGCCGGGAGAGTTGATATAGATCTGTATATCCTTCTCGGGATCGGCCGACTCCAGGAACAACAACTGGGCCTGGATGATATTGGCCGCATCGTCGTAGATGGGAACCCCGAGGAAGATGATCCGGTCCATCATCAGGCGCGAGAACACGTCCATGGTGGCGACGTTCATCTGGCGCTCCTCGATGATCGTCGGCGAGATGTAGGAATCGGCCACCGACCGGAAACGGTGCAGCTTCAGCGAACTGATCCCCTGCCCCATCGCATATTTCTCAAACTCTGTCTTTTTCATAGCATCGCAATTAAATAATGACTCCACGGAAAGACGATTTCATCAAAAATCAATCCCCGTGGAGTCAAATATACGAATATTGCGGCAAATCGTCCTTCTATCCGCGGTATTTCTCGGCCAGTTTGCCGAACTCTTCCACACTCACGCTCTTTTCGCTTACTTTCACCATCGGCGTGAGGGCATCCACCACCTTGCGCTCGTAGAGCTTCTCGTAAATCTTGCGGGACTCCTCCTTGTTCTCCAGAATGGAGTTGGCGTAGTTGGCCAGCATGTCGTCGGCCACCGTACCCATGCCGTACTGGGCGAACTGCATCCGCGTAAGGGACTTGGCCTCTTCGAGCGCCTCTTCCTTGGTCACGTTGAGTTCCAGCGTCTGGATATAATGTTTCTGGATGATGTTCCACTTCATCATCTCCACGAACCCGGCGAAATCCTTCTCGATATCCTCCATCGTGAACTTACCCTCGTTGATCGTGTAGAGCCAGCGCTTGAGGAACGCCTCGGGCAGGGTCAGATTCGCCTTCTTCACCAGCATGTCGCGCATCTCGAGCAAGAACAGGTAATCGCTCTCGCGGGCCAGGTCCTTCGAAATCTGGGCATCGAACCAGGCATCCAGCTCTTTCTCGCCCTTCACGTTCCCCTCGGGGAAAGCCATCTTGAAGAACTCCTCGTTGAGTTCCGGCTCGGCGAACTTGCGGATCTTGGTAACGGTAAGCTTGAATTCGGGTGCGATACCGGCCAGTTCATCCTCCTTCACGTGCAGGATGGCGGCCCGCTGGGCAGGATTCTTATAGAGTTCGTTGATATTGACATCCATCTGGTCGCCGACCTTCTTGCCGAGGAACGGTTTGCGCTCCTCCTCGCTCATGCTCACCAGCCCCACGTAAGCCTCCTCCACCTTCATCGCCTCGCTGTCGAGCGTCACGGTCAGGGCCTCTTCGCCCTCCACCTTCTCCACGTCCACCAGACGGCCGAACTTGCCGAGGAAACTCTTGCGGTATCCGTCGCGCATCTCCTTGCTCACCTCGATCGTATAGCGGGTCAGCTTGTCCTTCGCACCCAGTTCGATCTTCACTTCGGGCGACACGCCGAACTCGAAGACGAACTCATGCTCGGTGTTGTTCTCGAAATCGAGCGGCTGCTGGCGGTCGCTGGGCAGCAGGTCGCCGATATAGTTGATCTTCTCCTTCTCCAGATAGTCGAAGCAGGCGTTCGAAGCCATTTTGTAGGCCTCTTCGGCCACGGCACCGCGGCGGTACATCTTGTTGATCACGCCCATGGGCACCATCCCCGGCCGGAAACCCGGGATATTGGCTTTTTTCTTGTACTGGCGCAGGGTCTTGTCCACCGCCTCGTTGTAATCGGCCTCACCCACGGTCACTTTGAGCAGTGAAGTCAGATCGTCCAGGTTTTCTCTTACGATATTCATTTTGCGTTATCTATGTATTTATTCGTATTTTCGGAACACAAACCGAGCCCACAAAGATAATGCTTTTCGCCGATACTGCAAATTTTTTCATTTTCAGCACGGTGAACGGCCTGCTCCGGCTCCTTTCCGACAGGAAGGCCCTTCCGTACCCGACCGGAAAGCGGTCGTCCGGAACGAAAAACATCCGGCGGCCTCTTCGGATGCCGTCCGGATGTCTTCGTTTCGGTTTTCCCGTACAAACCGTCGTGCGGATAAAGGGACTCGAACCCCCACGCCTTTCGGCATCAGATCCTAAGTCTGACGTGGCTACCAATTACACCATATCCGCATGTGCGGCACAAAGGTAATGAATTTTATTCACTCTGCAAACCTCGCGTCAGCGCTCCAGTACGCACCGGATATCGAGCCCGTAGATTTCCGGGTCCTGTTCCGGCGAGAGCCGGAGATTCATGGAAGAAAAGAGCACCGTGAGCGAATCGGTCCGCCATACGAGCAGTTTCCCGGCATTTTTCTCCAGCAGCCTTTTCCCCGGGCGGGCCTCCTCCGAACAGCCGATCGCCCGCAGCTGTTCCGCCAGCAGCTCCCGGCCGGACACGACGCAGCGCAACACGCTGTCGGTATAGATGCGGAGCGTATCGTTCCCGAACGAATAACGGTCCGGACCCGACGACCATTGCCCGGGGAAGGAAACGGTGGCGTATCCCCGGACATCGAACGAACTCCGGTCATCGCTGAGGTAAAGCGTCCGGGCCGTATCGACCTCCACCGTATCCCACCCGCAGATATAACCTTCGATCGGTTCCGGAGCGATTTTCAGCAAATCGTCCGCCTCCTGCAGACCGAACAGGAAGCGCTTCTCCCGCTCCAGATACTCCAGCGATTCGTACATGCGGCGGTAATCCTCCCGGTACACCGTATCCGAAAGGGGCCGGCGCACCACGTCGAAACGCCCTGTCCCGTCCAGCAGTCCGAGCCGGGAGGCGATCCGCTCCACCCGGTCCCGTTGCGAGGCTTCGCCCAGCGCCCCGGCCGAAACCGGCGGAATGTACGTGCACAGCACCAGCAGGGCGAATGCGGCCGTACATATCCCCAGGTAACGCCCTCCCCGCTTCGAAAAGAGCAGCCCCAGGGAGAAGGTCATCACCGCTCCGCAGACCAGCAGATAGACCCGCGCCTCAGTCAGTCCGTATTCCCCCACCCGGTAGAGGACGCCGATCCAGAACATCGCCACCGCCGGCAGGGCGACGAGCCCGAAACGTCCGAAAAACCAGCCGTACATCCTCCGCCTCAACAACGGCTGACAGGCCCCGACCGCCACGGCCGTCATGGCGAACGCGAAAACCATATAGGCGATCCCGCCCTTGGGCAGCGACCACGACACGGCGATGGTCACGAAATAGAGATACAGGATCGCGGTGTAGACGAGCAGGGCCGGCGTGACGATCCAGTTGAGCAGCGTGGTAAACATCCCGCTGCCGGCCATGCCGCCCCCGAGCGCACCGCGCACGAAAGCGAGCAGCATCATCGGGCATGCCGTCCCGTAACAAAGCAGCGCCGAGTAGGAGCCGAAATCGGGGATGAAAGAGTATTCCAGCCCGAAAATATAGATCAGCGAATGATAAATGGCCAACAGCAGGCAGTAGGCCACCGTAGCGAAAAACCCGGCCACGGCCGCGGCATAGAGATAGGCGACCGCCTCCTCCGCGAAACGCCCGTCGTCGCGCATCCTCCGGCAGGCGAGCACGGCCAGCAGCAGGCAGGGATAAGCCACGAAATAGGCCGTCGATTCGATCCACTCCTCCGAAGCGCTCCACCACAACGGGAGCATCACGATCCAGCAGAGACGGTACCCCCACCGGAACGCCCCCCCTCGCAACAGGTTGTTCAGCACGTATGCCGAAGCGAAAAAGAGCGGGATCAGCGCCATTCCCTCATGGAAACGGGAAAACGCCCCGGCGATCATCGGGGCGCCGGCAAACAGCGTAAAGGCCACGATTCCCGTCTCCACGGGAAACAGACGGACGGTTTCGGCCAGCGCCGCAAACCATTTTCTGGGCTCGAATCTCATCATCGGAATCTATTAAAAGGCCGGATCGTCCAACACGGCCGGATCTCTCCCTACCGCACGAATTCCAGCGGCTGCCCCCGGAACTCCTCGTCGATTTCTCCGTTCCGGTTCACCACGCGGCCGTTCACCAGCGTATAGACCACCCGGTGGCTGAACCGCACCCCCTCGAAAGGAGACCAGCCGCATTTGTAGAGGATATTCTCCGGCCCCACGACCCACGGATCGTCCGGCCGCACCACGGCGATGTCGGCATAGGCCCCTTTGCGCAGGAACCCCCGGTCCCGCACCGCGAACCGGATCGCCGGGGCATGGCACATCTTCCAGACCACCTGTTCGGACGTCCATAACCCCTGCCTGCCCAGCTCCAGCATCGCCACCAGCGAATGCTGGACGAGCGGCCCGCCCGAAGGGCACTCCCAGTAGGGACGTGACTTCTCTTCCACCGTGTGTGGCGCATGATCGGTCGCCACCACATCCACCTTGCCGCCGAGCACCCCGCGCCGCAGCGCATCCCGGTCGGAAACCCGCTTCACCGAGGGGTTCCACTTGATCCGGTTTCCCTTCACCGCATAATCCTCCTCGCTGAACCAGAGGTGATGCACGCACACCTCGCTGGTGATTTTCTTCTCCGCCACGGGTTTCGCATCGAACAGCGAAAGTTCCCGCTCCGTACTCAGGTGCAGCACATGCAGGTCCGCCCCGTAGCGGTCGGCCAGCTCCACGGCACGCGCCGAAGAACGGTAGCACGCCTCCGCACTGCGGATCACGGCGTGCATGGCCGGAGATACCCGGTCGCCCAGTTCGCGCCGGTAACGCTCCGCATCGGCCCTCACCGTCGCCTCGTCCTCGCAGTGGGTGGCGATCAGCACCGGACTTTCGGCGAAGATGGCCGAAAGCACCCGCCGGTCGTCCACCAGCATGTTGCCCGTCGAAGACCCCATGAAGACCTTCACCCCGCAGGTGGTGCGGGGATCGACCCGGTGCAACTCCCGCAGGTTGTTGTTGGTCGCCCCGAAATAGAACGAGTAGTTGGCCAGGGAACGCTCGGCCGCCAGTTCGCGCTTCCGCTCCAGCAGGTCGAGCGTCGTGGTGGTAGGCTTCGTATTGGGCATATCCATGAACGAGGTCACCCCTCCGGCCACGGCGGCACGCGACCCGCTGCGGATATCCTCCTTATAGGTCAGTCCCGGTTCCCGGAAATGCACCTGATCGTCGATCGCCCCGGGCAGCACCAGCATGCCCCGCGCGTCGATCCGCTCGCCCTGGAATCCGCTTTCGGGCCGGTCGCCCTCCCCGATCTCCGCGATCCGTTCGCCCCGCACCACGAGGTATCCGCGGAAACTCCGCCCCTCGTTCACCAGGGTTCCCCCTTCGATCAATACGTCTGCCATATATTCGTTCTCAATTTTCGCCATCCCGTCGCGCGGCCGCAAGCGCGGCCCGGACGTCTACCGTACGTTCCGGCCCCGGATCGTGCGGAAACGGAGCTTCAGCACGCCCCAGAAAGCCTCACCGAAAATACCGCTGCTCATCTTAGAGGAACCCACCACCCGCTCGGTGAAGACGATCGACACCTCCCGGATGCGGAATCCCAACTTCCATGCGCTGTACTTCATCTCGATCTGGAACCCGTACCCCTTCATCTGTACGGCATCCAGGTCGAGCCGTTCGAGCACCTCGCGCGAATAGCACACGAAACCCGCCGTCGCATCCCGCACGGGCATCCGCGTCACCGTCCGCACATAGACCGACGCATAATAGGACATCAGCAGGCGCTTCATCGGCCAGTTGACCACGTTCACGCCCGTCACGTAGCGCGAACCCACCACCACGTCGGCCCCCTCGACCGCCGCCTGGTAGAGCCGCACCAGATCGTCCGGATTGTGCGAAAAGTCGCAGTCCATCTCGAACACATAGTCGTAGTCCCGCTCCAGGGCCCAGCGGAATCCGGTGATGTAGGCCGTTCCGAGCCCCTGCTTCCCACTCCGTTCGAGCAGGTGCAGACGATCCGGAAAGTCCTGCTGGCGGCGCTTCACGATCGAAGCGGTTCCGTCGGGCGAGCCGTCGTCGATGACCAGCAGGTCGAAAGGTTCCGGCAGCGAAAAGACCTTGTCGATCATGGCCGAAATATTCTCCTTTTCGTTATAGGTGGGGATGATTACGACTTTGCGCATGGAATAAAATTTTAATTTCTGAACAAATGTAATAATTTTGTGGCAATTACACGGCCTGTCGAAAAATATTTCACGGGCACGCACAAACAATCTTCAAATCCTATGCCCCGACAGATCACGCTGGTACTCACTCCCCGGCAGGCCGCCGACCCTTCGTTCTACACTCCGCTCGCCATCCGCCGGGCGGGACTTACCGAACGCGAAACGGCCCTCTGCCGCGTGGTCAGACGTTCGATCGACGCCCGCAGCCGCCAGCCCAAAGTGAACCTCACGGTGGAGATTTTCGAAGACCGCGAACCGGCTCCGGACCCCGTACGCTTCGACTATCCGCAGGTGGAGGGCCGCACGCCCGTGGCGGTCGTGGGCTCCGGACCCGCCGGGCTCTTCGCGGCCCTGCGGCTGATCGAACAGGGGCTGCGTCCCGTCGTGCTGGAACGGGGACGCGACGTCTCGGCCCGCAAACGGGACGTGGCCCGCATCAACCGGGGCGGAGAGGTCGATCCCGACTCCAACTACGCCTTCGGCGAAGGAGGTGCGGGCACCTTCTCGGACGGAAAACTCTTCACCCGTTCAAAAAAACGGGGCGACTACCGCCGGGCCCTCGAACTCTTCGTCTTCCACGGCGCCGACCCCGAAATCCTTTACGATGCCCATCCCCACATCGGCACCGACCGCCTGCCGCGCATCATCTCGCGCATGCGGCAGACGATCGAGGCGGCCGGGGGCACGATCCTCTTCGGTACCCGCATGACGGGCCTGCTCCTGCGCGACGGGAAAACCGCCGGGATCAGAGCCCTCCGCACCGACCCCGCCTCCGGAGCCGTCACGGAAGAGAGGGTCGAAGCGGCCGCCGTGATTCTCGCCACGGGACACTCGGCACGCGACATCTACGAAACGCTGCATGCGGCCGATATTCCCCTCGAAGCCAAACCCTTCGCCATGGGCGTACGGGTGGAGCACCCGCAGGCACTGATCGACTCGATCCAGTACCACACCCCCGAACGGGGCGAGTGGCTGCCGGCCGCCGCCTACTCGCTGGTGACCCAGGTGGCCGGACGGGGCGTATACTCCTTCTGCATGTGTCCGGGAGGTTTCATCGTCCCGGCCCTCACGGCCCCCGGCGAATCGGTCGTCAACGGCATGTCCCCTTCGGGCCGCAACTCCGTCTTCGCCAATTCGGGCATCGTGACCGAAATCCGCCTCTCCGACTTCGCCCACCTGGTCCCGGAACACGGACCGCTGGCCGGCCTCCGCTTCCAGCAGGCGTTCGAACGGGAAGCCCGCCTCCACGGCGACGGCGGACAGGTGGCTCCCGGACAACGTCTGGCCGACTTTACGGCCCGGCGGTCTTCGCGCACCCTGCCCCGCACCTCGTATGTACCGGGAATCACCCCCTCGGAATTCGGCCGCTGGATGCCCGGCTTCATCGGCGAAGCGCTCCGGGGCGGGTTCCTCGACTTCGGCCGCAAAATGCGCGGTTATCTGACCAACGAAGCGGTCATCGTGGGGGTCGAATCACGCACCTCGTCGCCCGTGCGGATTCCGCGCGACCCCTCCACGGGCATGCACCCCACCGTTCCCGGCCTGTTCCCCTGCGGCGAAGGAGCCGGCTACGCAGGCGGCATTCTTTCGGCCGCGCTCGACGGGGAACGAACCGCCGAACAGACCGCTGCCTACCTCGGGAAACGCCGGTAAAATATCCGAAGAGGAGGGACTTACCTTGCCGCCGGACAGAAGTTTTCCTTGCAGCGGGTCCGTGCGACGACCTCTCCGATTCCCGGCAAAACCGTCCGCTACTTCCCTTCCGGGCGCACGAACCCTTCCGCCGTCGCCCGTTCGGCCATCACTTTGGTCCGCGCCTCGATGTCGGGATGCGTGGAAAACAACTGCTGTACCTTGCTCGACTTGTCGCCGCCCATCTGCTCCTCCATCTTCTTCAGCTTCTCGAACGAAAGCGCCATGGCCCACGGATTCACCCCGTGACTCTTGAGGAACTCGTATCCGTACTGGTCGGCGGCATACTCCTGTTTCTGCGAATAACGGGCGCTCATCAGAGCCTCCCCCAGATTTCCCAACTGCGAATCGGTCAGCCGTGCCGCCGTGCCTCCCGCCGAAGAGATGCCGTCCCGCAGGGCCGAAGTGAGCAGGGCGTTGCGGAACGCGTCCTTGGTATCCTTGTTCCGCACGTGCCCGATCTCGTGACCGACCACGCCCAGAATCTCCTCGTCCGACATGATATCCATCAGCCCCGAATAGACCCGCACGCTGCCGTCGGCACAGGCGAACGCATTGACATCCTGTGTCCGGTACACCCGGATGTTGATTCCGTCCTTATTGTTGAAACTTTGCGTGATCCGCTCCAGCCTCAGGGTATAGGGATCGTCGGGCCCGCAGAGCGTGTTGACCGAATCCGACTGCCGGATATACTCCCCGACGTACTGCTCGATCTGGGCATCCGAAAGCGTGACGGCCTGCAGGGTCTTCATCCCCGCTGACAGGGCCTTCTTCAGATTGAACTGTGCCACGGCTCCGGTGGTGCCCAGCAGCATGAAAAGAGAAATGACGGATAAAATTCTATTCATAACGCATTCGATTTGAGGGTCCGTTCAAAAGCGAAGCAAATATACGACTTTTCCGCTGTCGCCCTGTCGCAAAAAAACTTTTCTTTGGCGATTCCCGGCGGCCAGTGCCCCGAACGCCGTTGAAACCTACCGCGATCGGCCCCGCTTACCGTCCGCCGGCGCGATAATTCGCGAAGTATAGTGCATTATTAAGGATAATACCTTATATTTGTAGAGCGAATCGCGCTATTTGCCGGTTCGTGCGGCTCTTACCAATCGTTGGAATAATAGTGGAACCTGTGTTTTGGGCATCAGAACCTGAGAAATTCAAACCCCATGAAACACAGTTTGTCTGCCGGAGGTGTGCTTTTTGCATACCGAATATCCGGCACGGGACAGACTGTCATGGAAGGGGGTTTCTCAGGACCTTGATGCCCGGCAGTTTGCTCCCGTGCCTTTTTTATCCGCCGATCGGAAAGCCGGGAACAAATTCCGTCTGCCATGCGCCAACAGTCACTCAATTCCTTTCCAAATAAAAAAAGCCTGCTCCAGGCAGACTTTTTCCTTGTAGACCCGACGGGAATCGAACCCATATCGTCAGAACCGGAATCTGATATTCTATCCATTGAACTACGGATCCAAAAAATAAACCGGTGGTTTATCGAGAGTGCAAATATGCTATATTTTATCGGGAAATGCAAATAGTTCGGAAAAAATATTTCCTTTTCCTTCACGGAAAGCGTCGAAAGATTCCAATACCAGATTGCATCGGATTGCAATATAAATGCAATATCGTTACAATATTCAACGGATATTTCGGTTTTTTTAACAAAATTTAGTTTACTTTTGACTCCCAAAACAGACAGAATGGTAACGTTAGACAATTGGCAGCGGATCGAAAAACTGGTCAAATGGACCGGTCTTTCCGTCAACGCCTTTGCCCGGAGCATCGGCCTCAACCGTGGGGAGAACCTCTACCAGATCAAACGCGGCAACAACGGGATCAGCAAGGAACTGGCCGACCTTATCACCTCCAAATACATCACTGTCAGCAAGGCATGGGTTCTCACGGGGGAAGGCGACATGTTCGTCGAGGACGTGGCCAAACAACAGAACGTTACCGTCCCCTACTACAAGATGGACGCCGTGCAGTTCGTCCTCTCCAAGGAGTACATCGCCCCCACCTACCACATATTCGTCCCCATGTTCAGCGGATGCGACTTCGCGGCCCTTTCGTTCGGCGCGGCGATGAATCCCGAAATTCCGCAGGGGGCCATCGTCCTGTGCCGCAAGGCCGAGACGAACAACATCCTGCCCGGAGAGAACTATCTGATCGTAAGCGGCCCCTTCAACGGCATCCGCTGCATCCGCAAAGACCCCGACTCCACGCGCGTGCGTCTCGTGCCAAAAAACAAGGAGGACTACGACGAGATTTCCATCGAACAGAAGGAGATCAAACGGCTCTACCTCATCAAAGGGGTCATCATCAACAAATCCGTCTGACAATAACCCTAAGATATTCATTCTATGTTTTCAGGAATCGTTGAAACGACGGCCACAGTGGTGGCTGTCCGCGAAGAGAAAGGCAACAAGCACTTCACCCTGCGGTGCCCCTTCACCCGGGAACTCAGGATCGACCAGAGCATCGCCCACAACGGCGTCTGCCTGACGGTGGTGGACATCGACGGCGACGACTACACGGTAACGGCCGTACACGAAACACTTCTCAAGTCGAACCTCGGACTGCTCCGCGAAGGCGACCTGGTGAACCTGGAGCGGAGCATACGTCCCGACGCCCTGCTGGACGGCCACATCGTACAGGGCCATGTGGACCAGACAGCCCTCTGCACGGGCGTCGAAGAGGCCGGCGGAAGCTGGTATTTCTCGTTCCGTTACGTCCCCCAGGGAGACAACACCACGGTGGAAAAGGGCTCGGTGGCCGTGAACGGCGTAAGCCTCACGGTGGTGGATTCGAAACCCGACAGTTTCCGCGTGGCCATCATCCCCTACACCTACGAACACACCAATTTCTGCCGTATCAAGGAGGGAACGACGGTCAACATCGAATTCGACATCGTGGGCAAGTACATCGCCCGCCTGATGAAGAACTACCTCGGCAAATAATCCCCAGCCCTCCTGCGACACCGGTCCGGGTCCCCTTGCGGGAAAGTCCCGGACCGTTCTTTTTTCCCGTAATCCGGCCACGGCGCAGGCCCTTTCCCTCCGAAGAGACGATTCTTAACGTTTTTTTCACAGGCCGGGGAGAGTTCCTCCGCGGCTTTTTGCTACCTTTGTCCAGTCCACCCGTCTCCGGGCAGGAGACAAAACAGGGAAACATGAAGGTCAGGAGTATAGATTCCGCATCGCTGCTGATCGCGGGAGTGGCGGCGGCCACGGGTGTCGGAGCGGGCATCCTGGTACAGGCCGACGGCTGGGTCGTGGTCGGCATCTGCGTGGTGACGTTCCTGCTGACGGGGCTCGCGGCGCGGGCGGTCATCAAGAAATTCGTCATCTACAAGATCAAACCGATCTACCAGATCGTACTTTCGCGCAACATCAAAACCAGCGAACTGGAAGAGGCCCTCTCCCACAAGACCAACCTGGTCGAAGAGGTGGGGGAAGACCTTTCGGATTACGCGGAACGCAACCGTCGGGAAATTCTCCGGCTGCAAGAGAACGAACGTTACCGCAAGGAGTTCCTCGGCAACGTCTCCCATGAGATCAAGACCCCCATTTTCAACATACAGGGCTATATCCTCACGCTGCTCGACGGAGCGCTGGAAGACGAGACGATCAACCGCAAATACCTCGAACGCTCGGAAAAGAGCATCGACCGTCTCATCAACATTGTGAACGACCTGGAGGAGATTTCCAAACTGGAGTCGGGAGCCCTCCACCTGCAGACCGAGACGTTCGACATCGTGGCGCTGGCACGCGAAATCGCCGACGCCACCGAAATGGAGGCGTCGAAAAAGGGAATCACCCTCCGGGTGGGCCATTCGGCCACGGCCCCGCTCCAGCCGATTCCCGTGAAAGCCGACCGGAGGTACATCGGGCAGGTGCTGGTTAACCTGCTGGTCAATTCGGTCAAATACGGCAAGGAGGACGGTCTCACCAAAATCGCCTTCATCGACCTGTTCGACAAGGTCATGGTGGAGGTCTCGGACAACGGCATCGGCATCGCCCCGGAAGACGTGCCCCGGGTCTTCGAACGCTTCTACCGCACGGACAAGAGCCGTTCGCGGGAGATGGGCGGCACGGGTCTCGGACTGGCCATCGTCAAACACATCATGGAGGCCCACCACGAAACGATCACCCTGCGCAGCGAACCGGGCAAGGGAAGTACCTTCTCCTTCACGCTGCCCAAAGCCTGACCGCCCCTACCTCTCCGGAACGGATTTCCGCTCCCTCCACACGCCGCCCTCCGCCTTTACGGCTTCGAGTTCCCGCCGCAGGCGTTCCGCAATTTCGGGATGCCGTGCCGTCACATCGTGTTGTTCGGCCGGATCGTTGCGCAGGTCGAAAAGCCTTGCCTCGGGCCGGTTGCCGTAGAGATACCCCGACCACGAATCGGTGTAGGGATCGTCGCTGGGAGCCACGTATTTCCAGCCGTCCGAAATGATGGCCAGATTCTCCTGGAGGTTCATCACCACGGCCGAAGAACGCCCCCCGCCGCCCTCGCCCAGCAGGACGGAAAGGCAGTCGCGGCTGTCGGGTGCGGCTCCCGGTCCGACGGTGCCGCCGCAAAGCGACGCCAGCGAAGCGAAAAGGTCGATCTGGCTGAAAAGGGCGTCGTCGGAACTGCCGGGAACGATGCGGCCCTTCCACCGCACCACCATCGGCACCCGGGTACCGGCCTCGTAAATGCTGTATTTGGTGCCGAGGAAAGGCCCCCACGGCTTATGGTCTCCCAACAGCTCTTCGGCCCGGTCCTCGTACCCGTCGTCCACGATGGGCCCGTTGTCGCTGGAGAGGATCACCAGCGTATTGTCCGCGATCCCGAGGCTGTCGAGCACCGACAGGATACGGCCCACCGAGTAGTCGAGCGAGAGGATCGCATCGCCTCTCGGCCCCATGCCGCTCCGGCCCGCGAACCGCTCGTGGGGCACACGCGGCACATGAATGTCGTTGGTGCCGAAATAGAGGAAGAAGGGCCTGCCGCTGTTCCGCTCGATAAATTCGCAGGCCTTGTCCGTGATGCGGTCGGCGATCTCCTCGTCGTGCCAGCGGGCGGCCATCCCCCCTTTCATGTAGCCGATGCGCGAAATACCGTCCACGATCGACTGGTCATGCCCCATCGAGGGACGTATCCGGAGCAGTTCGGGATTATCCTTACCGGTCGGTTCCCCGGGGAAAGGTGCCGTATAGCTCACTTCGATCGGATCGGCGGGATCGAGCCCCACCACCCGCTGGTTCTCGATATAGACACAGGGCACACGGTCCCCCGTGGCAGCCATAATGTAGGAGTAGTCGAATCCGATGTCCTCCAGGCCGGGAGCGATCCTCCCGTTCCAGTCCTGCGATCCGGTCGTGTCGCCCAGCCCCAGGTGCCATTTGCCCACGGCCCCCGTGGCATATCCCGCGCTGCGGAACATGTCGGCCATCGTGTACTGTTCGGGACGGATCACCATGCCCGCGTTGCCGGCGGCGATACCCGTGCCCTCCCTCCGCCAGGGATACTGGCCCGTCAGCAGACCGTAACGGGCCGGAGTGCTGGTGGCCGCCACGGTGTGCGCGTTGGTCAGACGCAGCCCTTCTGCCGCCATACGCGCCACATGGGGAGTGCGGACGGTCTCCGAACCGTTCCAGTCCAGATCGCCGTATCCCACGTCGTCCGCCAGGATGACGATCACGTTGGGCGTTTTCGCCTTTTCGGGCTGGGAAGAACATGCGACGGCGCCGAGCGTCAGGAAAGCGGGGATAACGGTATTCGTTCTCATAATCCGGAGAGCCCGATCAGACGGGACTTCCGTAAAAATAAGCATCCGTCACGAAAAATCAAAGTACCGGAAGCGGAAATTTCCGGACCGGCAGACAGTTATTCGGCGATCCGGTCCACGATCACGGCGATGGCCCCGTCACCCGTCACGTTGGTCGCCGTGCCGAAACTGTCCATGGCGATATAGAGGGCGATCATCAGCCCCACGGCCACCTCGTCGAAACCGAGCATGGATTGCAGCAGGCCCGCGGCCGCCATGATCGCGCCCCCCGGCACGCCCGGAGCCGCCACCATCGTGATGCCGAGCATCAGGATAAACCCGCAGAAGGCCGCCGCATCGACCGGCAGGCCCCCCAGCGTGATGATCGCCAGCGCACAGGCCACGATCTTCATGGTGCTGCCCGAAAGATGGATCGTGGCGCACAGGGGCACCACGAAACCCGCCACCGAAGGACGTACGCCGCAGCGCAGGGTGCGGTCGAGGGTCACGGGAATGGTCGCCGCCGAAGACTGCGTACCCAATGCCGTGACGTAAGCCGCCAGCATGGTCCGCAGCAGACGCAAGGGATTCCTGTGCGCGACGGCCCCGGCCGTCGAAAACTGCACCAGCAACAGCACGAGGGTCAGCACGAAGATCAGGGCGATCAGTTTGACGAACACCTCCAATACCCCGGCCACCTGTCCGGAGACGGTCATCGAGAGGAAAATACCGAAAATATAGAGCGGCAGCAGGGGAATGATGACACGCTCGATGACGAGGACGATCACCTTACGAAACTCGTCGAACAGCCCTTTGAGCACGCTTCCCGACAGACGGGAGATGCCGATTCCCAGCACGAACGAGAAGATCAGGGCACTCATCACCCCCAGCAGGGGCGGCATGTCGACGGTGAAATAGGGTTCGACGACCGAAGCGCTCTCCTCCATGCGGCTCAGGGAATCGCCCTCCAGCAGCCACGGATAGAGCAGCGTACAGGCTCCGTAGGTGAAAAATCCCGAAAAGAGGGTGAACCCGTAGGAGAGTGCGGCCGTAATCAGCAGCAGGCGGCCGGCACTGTTTCCCAGATCGGCGATGCCGGGTACGACCAGCCCGATGATGAGCAGCGGAATGATGAAATTCAGAAAATTGCCGAAAAGGGCATTGAACGTGAGAAAAACCCGTGTCAGGGCTTCGGGAAAAAAGAAACCGCAGCCTACGCCCAAAGCGATGGCAAGCAGGATACGGGGCAGCAGTCCGATCTCGATGCGTTTCATGGCGATAAGATATTTAGGGGCCGGAGCCTATTTCGGTGCCTTGCGGTAGAGATAGATGCCGATGCAGAGGTAGAGCAGGTTGGGCAGCCACACCGAAATCTGCGCCGGGAGCAGTCCTCCCTTGGCGAACTCCTCGGTGAATTTGCTCACCAGAATGTAGGAGAAACAGAGGGCGATGCCGATACCGATATGGAGCCCCGTGCCGCCCCGCACCTTGCGCGAGGAGAGCGAAACGCCGATCAGCGTCAGGATGAAGGTCGAGATGGGATAGGCGAAACGGTTCTGCCGCTCCACCTCGAACTGGGCGATCTGGTCGGACCCCTTCTGTTTCTGCTGGCGGATAAAACGCGACAGATCGACGATGTTCATCGTCTTGATGAGCTCCTCCACTCGTCCCAGTTCATTGGCTTCCAGATTGATGAGGGTATCGAGCCGCTGATGGGTCTCGAATGTCTCCTTCTCGCCCTCGAACCGGCGGGTAATGTATTTCGGGGCCGACCAGCGCTTGGTCTCGGGATCGAAGCGCACGTCGGAGGCTTCGAGCGAGGAGACGATCGAACTCCCCTCGAACTGTTCCAGCGCGAGGAACGAAGCCCGCTGGCTGTTTCCCGAATAGTCTCGGATATAGGCGAACGTTCCGGGATAGACCTGCCGGTAGATATGCTGGTCGTACCGCTGGTTCTGCTTCTTCTTGAAATACTGGCTTTCGAAATCGACCCGCCGGGCATTGGCCGCGGGAATCACCACCAGATTGAGCGACAGCGAGAGCAGGGTGATCGCCGTAGCCGACACGAAATAGGGCCACATGAGCCGGTTGAAACTCACGCCGCTGGAGAGGATGGCGATGATCTCGGTCTGATAGGCCATCTTCGAGGTGAAGAAGATCACCGCGATGAAGGTGAACAGGCCGCTGAACTGATTGATGAAGAAGGGGATGAAGTTGAAATAGTATTGGGTGATGATCTTCGACAGGGGGGCTTTCAGTTCGATGAAGTCGTCGATCTTCTCCACCGCGTCGAAAATGACCACGATCACGATGATCAGGGCGATGGCGAACACGTAAGTTCCCAGGAACTTCTTGATGATGTACCAATCGAGTATCCTGAGCCCCGGGAACCGGAACCTGCGGTGCCCGTCCAGACGGGGCACGGGAGCCTGCATGCCGCTGTCCGTCATAGCCTTCGTCCCAGTTTAACGACCATTTCCCGTTTCCAGGCGAGGAACGACCCGTCCAGAATCCGCCGGCGGGCCTCCCCCACCAGCCAGAGGTAAAAGGCCAGGTTGTGCATCGAGGCGATCTGGGCGGCCATCATCTCCCCGGCGATGGCCAGATGCCGCAGGTAAGCCTTCGTATAGTGCGTATCCGCAAAGCAAAGACCCGCCGGGTCGATCGGCGAGAAATCGTCTCGCCACTTCTGGTTGCGGATGTTGACGATCCCTTCGCTGGTGAAAAGCATACCGTTGCGCCCGTTGCGGGTGGGCATCACACAGTCGAACATGTCCACGCCCCGTTCGATGGCCTCCAGGATGTTGACCGGCGTCCCCACCCCCATCAGGTAGCGGGGCCTGTCCTTCGGCAGGATGCCGTTGACCAGTTCGATCATTTCGTACATCACCGGGGCGGGCTCTCCCACGGCCAGCCCTCCGATGGCATATCCCTCGGCGCCGAACTGCTGCACGAACTCGGCCGAGCGGGTACGCAGGTCGGGATAGGTGCACCCCTGCACGATGGGAAAGAGCGTCTGGCTGTATCCGTATTTCGGCGAGGTCTTTCCGTAGCGTTCGAAACAGCGTTCCAGCCAGCGGTGGGTCAGTTCGAGCGATCTGGCGGCATAGTCGTAGGGCGCGTCGCCGGGCGGACACTCGTCGAAAGCCATCATGATGTCGGCCCCGATCGAACGCTCGGTGTCGATCACGCTCTCGGGCGTGAACAGATGTTTCGATCCGTCGATGTGCGACGAGAAGCGGCATCCCTCCGGGGTGAGCTTGCGCGAGGTCGCCAGCGAAAAGACCTGGAAACCGCCGCTGTCGGTGAGCACCGGACCGTCCCAGCCGCTGAAACGGTGGACGCCGCCCGCCCGTTCCAGAATATCGGTGCCGGGCCGCAGGTAGAGATGGTACGTATTGGCCAGGATGATCCGGGCCTTCACCTCCTCCTTCAGGTCGCGGTGGAAAACCCCCTTGACGCTGGCTGCGGTCCCTACCGGCATGAAAATGGGGGTCGGGATCGTGCCGTGGTCGGTGGTGATCTCCCCGGCCCGTGCGGCGCAATCGGCGGCGGTATGCTGCAAATCGAACTTCATAGCGGACAAATGTACATATAATTCCCCAGCCCGCCAATTTTTTGGCGGCAGGTTCGGGAAATTTGTGTACCTTTGTCCGATTACAAATCACACCTACCGACGTGTCATTCCTTTCCCGGTTATACGAAAGTCTCGAAACCGCCTACGGGACGCCGGCGCTGGCCCTGGCCGCGGCGGCGGTCGTGCTGTTCATCGTACAGTTGTGTTACTGGATGCGGTGTTACGCCCGCATTCCCTCCTACCGCGTGGACGGCGGACAGGAACGCGACACGCAACGGCCTCCCGTCTCGGTGATCGTGGTGGTACAGGACGACTTCACCTATCTGGAGGAGACGCTGCCGCTGATCCTCGGCCAGCAATACCCCGAGTTCGAAGTGGTCGTGGTCGACCTGGCCTCCGCAGAAGAGTTCTCCGACGCCCTGCAGGCTCTGCAGGAGCAGCATCCCCACCTGTCCGCCACCCGCATCGAACAGGACACCCGCTTCCCGATCGGCCGCAAACTGGCGCTCAACGTGGGAATCAAGGCCGCCCGTTACGAACGGCTGCTGATCACCACCACGGCGGCCCGGCCCACGTCCGACCGCTGGCTCGCGCTGATGGCCCGGGGATTCGAACGGGGCGACGTGGTGTTGGGTTACTGCGGCATGGAACGCAAACCGGGCATCGTGAACCGGCTGATCCGCTGCTCCCGGGTCATGACTTCGGTCCGGGCTCTCAGTTCGGCGATCCGGGGCGTGCCCTACCGGGGCAGCATCCACAACCTCGGGTTCACCAAGACCCTCTATTTCGGCGTCAAGGGCTTCAACTACCTGAACCTCAATTCAGGGGAAGACGACCTTTTCCTGCAGACGATCGCCACGCCGGACAATACGGCCGTGATCCTCAATCCCAAGGCGACCGTGCGCCAGTGGCAGTGGGGCGGTGCGTCCTGGTGGCACGACCTGCGCAAATTCGAGAGCTACACCTACAAATACTATCCCCTGCAAGTGAAAAACGCCGTCCAGTGGGAGCTCGGCAGCCGCCTGCTCTTCCTGGCCACGGTGCTGACCGCCCTGTGCCTGCTCCCTCCCGAATTCAAGCTGGGTGCGCTGGCACTATGGCTGCTGCGGCTGGGGATCGTGGAGTTCGAATCGTGGCGCATCCGGCGGCGGCTGGGCGAAGGGGGACTGGGCTGGTGCTGGATCGTCTATGACCTGTGGGCGCCGCTGTGCGAAATACGGCTGTGGCTCTCCCGCACGCTTCGTCCGAGCAAAGGCTTATGGAGATAGAGAGTTACATCGTAGCGAGCGATCAGCAGCTGATCGAGAGGGTACTGAAAGGCGACGCGGCGGCTTTCGAACACCTCTTCGACCGCTATCGGGAGGCCATGTTCCAGCTCTACATGCAGCGCACGGGCGGAAACCGGGACGACACCGACGACCTGCTCCAGGAGACCTTCGTCAAGGTCTACCTCAACCTGCACCGCTACAAGCCCGACTACACGTTCGGACAGTGGATCTACACGATCGCACGCAATACGTTCGTGGACTACGTGCGCAAACGCCGGGACGACCTTTCGATCGACAACGTGCAGGAGAGCCGTTCCCCGGCGCTGATGCCCGCCTCGGCGGCCCCCACTCCGGAAGAGAGTTTCATCAGCGTGCAGCAGCGGGCGCAGCTGGAACACCATCTGGAGCGGATGACGCCCCGCTACCGGCAGCTGATCAAACTGCGTTTTTTCCGCGAATACTCCTACGAGGAGATCGCCCGCGAACTCGACCTGCCGCTGGGCACGGTGAAGACCCAGATCCACCGCGCCCGCGAACAGTTGTGCCGGTTCATCACCGAACACACGGACATCCTCCCGTAGGCGATCCGGGAGAACGGACCGGACGACAAGACCCGCAACCACGCTAACGGCCACACACGGCCCCCGCTCCGCACCACGGAACAAAAGTTCTCGCAAACCGACACACCGCAACGCATGGAACTGATCGAAAAATATTTCGGGGAGGAACTCTCCCCGCTGCAAAGGGAACGCTTCGCACGGCTGTACGACCTGTACGGGGAGTGGAACGCTCGGATCAACGTCGTCTCTCGCAAGGACTTCGACCGGCTCTACGAACGGCACGTACTCCACTCGCTGGCCATCGCCCGGGTCTGCCGCTTCGGGGCCGGGGCCCGCATCCTCGACGTGGGATGCGGCGGGGGCTTCCCGGGTATTCCGCTGGCGATCCTCTTTCCGCAGGCCCGGTTCACGCTGGCAGACTCGATCGGCAAGAAGATCACCGTGGTGCGCGGCGTGAGCGGGGCCCTCTCGCTGGAGAACGTGGTCCCCGTACACGGACGGGCCGAGGAGATCGATGCGCAGTTCGACTACGTCGTCAGCCGGGCCGTCACCCGGATGAAGGAGTTCGTCGGCTGGGTATGGAACAGGATCGAACCGGGACAGCAGGGGACGCTGCCCGCGGGCATCCTCTACCTCAAGGGAGGCGACCTGCGGGAAGAGCTGGCCGAAACGGGGAAAAGATACACGCTCTACGACATCCCCGACTTTTTCGAAGAGGAGTTTTTCGAGACCAAGAAGGTCGTCTACCTTCCCCGGTAGCCCTCCCTATTCCCGGATGGAATCGGGCGTACCGTACATGGCCCGGAAGGTATGGGCTCCCAGACGGACACCGGCCCCGATGCGGAGCACACCGTTGCGCACCGCCTCGCCGCCCGAACGCCCCACCCCGCCGTCGGTATTGGTAAGCCCCACGTCGTAGCGGGCCGAGAATTCGATGGACGGGGACAGCAGCCAGGAAAGGCCCAGCGCCAGCGACACGTCGAACGTATTGAAATCCTCTTTGGGCAGACGCCGGGTGACGAGCATTCCGTCGCCCGGATCGTAGCACGCCTTATAACGCAGGGCGAAACCGAACTGGGGCCCCACGTCGAAAGAGAAACGGTTGGAAGGATGTATTTTCAGCAGGACAGGCACGGCCAGATAGCTCGACTTGACCCACTGGCGGTCGCCCAGGTCGGCACCCTGCCGGGAATAGAGCACCTCGGGCTGGATGCCCAGCAGCCGGAAGGCATAGCGGTACTCGGCGAAAGCGCCCACGTAATAGCCCGGACGCATATCGGCCCCGACATGGGTCAGTTTGGAGATGTTCCAACCTCCCTTCACACCGCCCGTCCACTGGGCGAATGCCCCCGAAGCGGCCGCCACGCAGGCAGCCAGCAAAACCAGCTTTTTCATAACCAGCACATTACTTGATTGTCCGCATATACAACGCCGCAAAAGCCGCCGTTCGTATCCGAAAGATACAAAAAGCGGACGAAACGGCCGCCCGGACCTAAAAATTTACGGGATTATTTTTGCAAAACCCAAAAATATTGTACCTTTGCACTCCGTTGTACGCCCACGGGCCGGCACGGCCGATAACGGAGCATATTAAACGAAGATAACAAGATACGACAATGAAAAGGACTTTTCAACCCTCGCAGAGAAAAAGACGGAACAAACACGGCTTCCGTGAAAGAATGTCTACCCCCAACGGACGCCGCGTTCTGGCCGCCCGTCGCGCCAAGGGCCGCAAGAAACTGACGGTTTCCGACGAAGCCCGCGCGAAGTAGGGTTCCGACATACGACAGAAAAGGACGGCCGCGGCCGTCCTTTTTTTGTTTGCGGTATTTCCGCCCTTTTTCGTATCTTTACGGCCGCGGCGGAATCCGGCGGCCGGGCCACGGAACCGCAGGAAGGGAGGAACCGCCGCCGCGACATAACCGACAAAACCCATGAATCCGCTGCGAAAACTGATCGAAAGGATAAACGGCAACGTCATCGCCCGCAATGTGGTGCTGGCCGTGTGCGCCGTGGTGATCTTCCTGTTCCTGGTCTCCGTGCTGCTGAACCTCTTCACGCGGCACAACAAGTACAAACAGGTGCCCGATTTTTCGGGCATGAACATCGAGGAGGCCCGGCAGGCCGGACGCAAGGCCTCGCTGCGGATCGAGATCAACGATTCGCTCTACGTCCCCATGTACGAAGGGGGCGTGATCCTCGACCAGAACCCGGCCCCGGGGGCCGAGGTCAAGAGCGGACGGCGCATTTTCGTCACGGTCAACTCGTTCCGGCAGAAGATGGTGCGAATTCCCTACGTGACGGACTTTTCGCTGCGGCAGGCGAAGAACAACCTGGAGGTGGCCGGGCTGGAGATCGACCGGCTGATCTACCGGGAGGACATCGCCACGAACTACGTGCTCGAAGAGCATTACCGCGGGAAGCTCATCACCTCGGGCAGCGACGTCCGGGCGGAAGTGGGCACCGGCGTGACGCTCGTCGTGGGCATGAGCCCGGAAGATTCGACCACCGTGATCCCGAAAGTGGTCGGCTTCCCCCTCAAAGAGGCCAAAAGCCGGCTGTGGGAAGTGGGCCTGAACGTCGGCAGAATAACGGCGGAGGAGGGCATCAACGCGCTGAACGAAAACGAGGCACGGGTCTACATGCAGGAGCCGGAACAGAGCCATCTTGTGACGCTGGGTACGCCGGTCGCGCTGAAGCTGACGCTGGATACCAAGAAGGTGGAACAGGGAAGCGCGGCTTCGGACCGGGCTGCCGAGGCGATCGTCGAGGCCCGCAAGGAGCAGGAGGAGGCCGAAAAGGAAAAAGACAAGCCGTGATCCGGCATACCGACACAGCGAACCGATAAAAACCGAGATAACGTGACGACCGAAACGGACGACGATTTTCTGACCGAAGCGGAAGAGGACGGGCAGCAGGACGAACTGTTCGAACACTTCTCCCTCACGGTGGACAAGGGACAGGCGATGCTGCGCATCGACAAGTTCCTGACCAACCGCATGGAGGGATGTTCGCGCAACCGTATCCAGGCGGCGGCCGACAGCGGCAGCATCCTGGTCAACGGCACGGCCGTGAAGGCGAGCTACAAGGTAAAGCCGCTCGACCGCATTTCGATCGTGATGCCTTACCCGCGCCGCGAAACGGAGATCGTCCCGGAAAACATTCCGCTCGACATTCCCTACGAGGACGACGACCTGCTGCTGGTGAACAAACCGGCGGGCATGGTGGTGCACCCGGGCCACGGCAACTGGTCGGGCACGCTGGTCAATGCGCTGGCATGGCACCTGCGCGAACTCCCCATGTTCCGCGAGGGCGACATGCGGGCCGGTCTGGTGCACCGCATCGACAAGAACACCTCGGGCCTGCTGGTGATCGCCAAGAACGAACGGGCCCACGTCCGGCTGGCCAAACAGTTTTTCGATCATACGATCACCCGGCGCTACCTGGCCCTGGTGTGGGGCAATTTCGAGGAGGACGAAGGGACGATCGAAGGCAACATCGGGCGCAGCGTGCGCGACCGGCTCAGGATGGCCGTCTTTCCGGACGGCAGCGCCGGCAAGCATGCCGTGACCCACTACCGCGTGGTCAGACGGTACGGATACGTCACGCTGGTGGAGTGCCGGCTGGAGACGGGACGCACCCACCAGATCCGGGTGCACATGGAGTATATCGGCCATCCCCTGTTCAACGACGAGCGGTACGGGGGCGACCGCATCCTGAAAGGCACCACCTTTTCCAAATACCGCCAGTTCGTGGAGAACTGTTTCGCCCTGATGCCCCGTCATGCGCTCCACGCCCGCAGTCTCGGCTTCGTCCACCCGGGTACGGGGAAGGAGGTCTGTTTCGAAAGCGCGCTGCCCGCCGACATGCAGACCGTGCTGGAGAAATGGGAGAGCTACGCGGCACACCGCGAAACGGAAGCGTGACGCCCGCGGCACGGAACATGCACGGAACACAGGAAAACGCACCGGCCCCGGAGCCCCGCATCCGGAACCGCCTTTTATACGACAAACCCATGCAGACGACCAGCCGAACCTTCACCCTCATCAAGCCCAACGCCGTGGCAGCCGGAGCCACGGGCAAAATCCTCGACCGACTGATCGCGGACGGATTCCGCATCCGGGCCCTGAAAATGGATTTTCTGAGCCGCAACCGGGCCGCCCGGTTCTATGCCGTACACCGCGGCAAACCCTTTTTCGAAGACCTCGTCCGGTTCATGACCTCGGGCGCCGTGGTGGCTGCCGTACTGGAACGCGACGGGGAAAGGGCCGTCGAAGCCCTCCGGACCCTGGTCGGCACCACCGATCCCACCCGCGCCGCAGCGGGCACGATCCGCCGCGAATTCGGCGAAAGCGTCACCCGCAACGCGATCCACGCATCCGACAGCCTCGAAAACGCGCAGGAAGAATGGAGCCGCTTTTTCACGCCCGACGAAATCACGGAGATCGACTACACACCGGAGGTGTGACCGCAGTTACCATTCCGCGGTAACCGGGACAGTACAGCCAGCCGCCAAAACCGGATTTACCGGGTACTGATTTTTCTGTACGTTGTAATATATCCGTATCTGTCGAATACAGACAAACCGCCTGAGGTTTCTATCCGGTAATACTCTTCCGCAACTGATTCGACTGCTTCGTACACCGTATATCCGCCATTGGGGGCTTCAATCAATTCGCAGGACACCTGCCATTCATCCGTACCGGTTCTCCCTATTTTCAGCGCATACAAGCCTTTCTCCTTTTTTACTATCCGCCAAAGCACCTCTCCGTTCGCATTAAAATAATCGGCCCAAACACCTAACAGTTTCTCCCGCTGTTCCCGCGGGATATTTCCCTTTTCTGTACTAAGAGTTATCTTCTTTTCTGAAGGAATCGAACAAGAGGCCGTATCATTACAAATAACCGAATCTACCGGAATACAAACACCCGCTATCGTCCGCCAACTGCAACCGGTCGTCTCCGTCACACCCCGACAACCCCATAACGCATATAAAATCACAAATAGGACGAACAACCCACAAAATAATTTTGCAATATTACCGAGCAATATACCGGTTACAACCATGCGACCGACACTTTCCAATACTTTTTCCTCACGGATAGGGTTCGGCATGAAATTTCCGCATTCCGGACAGAACAACTCCTTGCAATCCCACAAATCTTCCGTGACCTTGGCAGGTGTATAGCAATTCGGACAAATACATACTTTATATTTCCCTTCAACCAAAGGTTTCTTCCGAGGAACAGGCATCAACAATGGAGGAGCAATCCTTTCATAGATTTCATTCACCACGCCATGTTCTGCACTGCTCAACGCCTTACCTTTCCGAACGGATATTCCTCGTTTAAACACCTCTTTATCTATTTCATTAAGTTTTTCCGGATTCCGAATATAAGAGGCATAATATAGCTGCAAGATATTCTCGATCCTATTCAAAGCCCTCAGTCGGATTTCCGTATCTTTCAATCCCCGAGAATGCAAATCCCCAACGATGGATTCTTTGATTTCGTTCCAGTCCATAATTTTCACACCACCCTTAAATACCTACCCAAAATAACAACATTATAAATCTTCTACCATAACTACTGCTCCGTTTCCCGTCAGATAAAACATCTGATCCTTCTCCACATACGCTCCAAAATAGTTTTTCATTCTATATTTGTGTCTCACACGATAATCACCCCATTCTTCCGATGTCGTTTCCGTCACCTCAGACCAATATACACTCACATAGCTCTTCGAATCAGCAATATGCCATTTCAAATAACGTTCAACTGCACGTTTCGTAGCCTCAAGAGCATTCGTAGAAGTTTTCTCTGATAAACGATCGGCATTATCTGAGAGATTACCAACTATCCACAGACAAAGAATGACTCCGGCTGCAACCCACCAGCCTTTCCGTGATTTCTCCAATCCTTTTTCCGTGACTTCCTGCGAAACAGTCTGCAACAAAGGGTTCAGAAATGTTTTCCCGCAATTCAGACATCTCAAATATTTTTCATTCCGGCAGGAGTCAGGAATCACCAAGTCCCAACCGCACCCCGGACATTTCTCAGACACTCGTACATCAATAGGAATGTCGCTTTTTAAATCGAGGACCTTTCCGGTATAAATATTCTGCTTCATACCGATCTTCTCCCGTTTTTTCTCCCCGTCCGCCGACAAGGGAATTTCCCAAGTAACAATTCCTTCCTCCACAACAGGTCGGGCATGCAGCATCTGTCCAGATTCCAACAGTTCATCCAGTTCGGAAGGATCGTCAATCAATCTGGCATCGTACAATAACTGACTGGCCTGCAGAAAATCCAGGTACTCCTTTCCCGTTCTGAGCAACTCGTCATCCATCGTCTTGATGATCGCATCGATTAAAGCCATTTTCCCTTCATTCAAATGTTAGACATACGAAACATAAATTCGCAAGAAATCACAAACGCAATCCTCGCCCGGCTCCATAAGACAATGATATTCTAAATAAGAAAAGTGTGGAGCCTTTTGTCTATCTGAGTAGAGGTTCTGGAATACCCGCAAACAAATAAACAATACCCCACACCTGTATGTATATATCAGAACGATATACAGTGATACAAGCGATGAGCGTCATTGTCCTCCCTGTTTGCTTGAAATTTTCCAGATTTATATAGCATAGATTGAAACAGAAAATAAAAACTAATCAAATGAAAATAAATATACTGTATAATAAGTAATTATGCTGTATCTGTGTCTTCTCTTGTTTTACTTATTTATTGTTGCTTGGCTCTTTTTCGGTACATTTTTGTTTCTTATTTGTTCCTTATCTTGGATTATTCTTTCTACCTTTGTGGCAGAAATAACGAGTAAAGCAAGGAGGAAATATACCACGAGTAAAAAAGCCTGCAAAAGTCAAAGAACCTATCCGTCTTCGGATGAAAGAGTTGGCCAATGGAAACAAAAGTCTGTATTTGGATATCTATCGGGACGGCAAACGGACATATGAGTATCTGAAGATGTATCTTATCCCCGAAACGGATAACAATGCCCGTGTGCGGAATCAAACGACTATGGCCGCAGCCAATGCCATCAAATCGAAACGGATCATTCAACTCACCAACGGCGAAGCGGGTATCGAAACCCGTGAAAAGGTTTTTCTTCTGGACTGGATGGAAACCTACAAAGAGAATCAGGCGAAGCGAGGAAAGAAAGATGGGAACCAAATCCAAGTTACTATCCGCATCCTGAAAGATTTTGCCGGAGAACAGATAACGATGGATCAGATCGACAAGGCGTTCTGTCAAGAGTATATCGACTATCTATTGACTGAATATCGACCGAAGGGCAAACAAGTATCTAATTTTACGCTACACACCTATTACCGCATTCTGAACGGAGCTTTGAATGCAGCCTTGCGAGCGGAAATTATAAAAGTCAATCCTTTTACGAAAATAAACAATTCGGATAAAATCCGTCTGCCGGAGAGTAAGCGGTCGTATATGACCATAGAAGAGGTTCGGGCATTAATTGCTACTCCGATGAAAAACGAGGCCGTAAAACAGGCTTATTTGTTCTCCTGCTTCTGCGGACTGCGAATAAGCGACATTATCGGATTGAAGTGGAAAGATGTATTTATCGACAGAGGGCAATATCGTTTGGCAGTCTCTATGCAGAAAACTAAAGAGCCGATTTATTTACCGCTTTCTTCCGAAGCGTTGAAGTGGATGCCAGAAAGAGGAGACAAGGCGGCAGAAGACCATGTATTCGACTTGCCAAGCCCAACGATGATAAACACGCTTCTCAAGCCTTGGGCAAAAGCGGCAGGCATAGATAAGCGGTTCTCATTTCATTGCGCTCGGCACACGTTCGCTACAATGATGCTGACGCTCGGAGCAGACCTCTACACGACCTCGAAACTGCTCGGTCATGCTGATGTGAAGATGACACAGGTATACGCCAAAATCATCAATCAGAAAAAGGACGATGCAGTCAATCTGGTGAACGGATTGTTCGACTAAAGCAGCCACCGAGTTTTCGTTTTTTTTGATGTTTTTGCTGGTGCAGTTTATTCCCGCGCGGGCATATATAATTCTGTTTAGTTTAGTATTTCTCTATATATAGGGCAAGAAAACTAAAGTAAACCGTTTCGTGCAAACATCTGAAAAGAAAATTGGAACAGTGCAGTTGTTCAAAACCATGCCTAAAACAGGAATTTTATTGCTCGGATAATAGGAAGAAATGGCGACTTTGAAAGGCTCTCTATTTTATCCATGAAAGTCAAGTAGAGTATAATCTTATTCTTGCTAGGTAAGAAACGCTACAAGGGGCAAATTCTTTCTTCCACCCTCTTGTCGGAGCCTGCTTGAAATGAATTGGTGTAGGCTAAATTTCCCGATATGCCAAAAGCACTCTGCCTATACGTTTGCCGTTTCATAATCTGCCCGACATTGGACGTAAGCCTCCGACAAAGTACAATTAGATAAGATTGGCAGCGATTACCAAGGATTATCAAGGTAGTCGCTGCTATTATTGGGTAGTAGCGGGTATTACCCTGCTACTTTCGGAAGTTGCAAGGCAGTAGCGAGTCAATATCCTTTTCTGTTGGGAGCCTTTTGAGAGTGTCTTCCAGCCAGGTGCGGGTGTCTATGCCGTGAGCCTTGCAGCTGCTGAAGAGGGAGTATACGATTGCCGCGCGGACGGCCGCATCGTGGTTACCGCAGAAGAGGTAGTTCTTCCTGCCGATGGCCAGCGGACGGATTGCATTCTCCACCCCGTTGTTGTCGATGTGGTATCTGCCGTCAAGGACGTAGCGGCTTAGTCGCGGCAGCAGGGTGTAGGTATATACAAGGGCTTTCCCCATTCTGGATTTCGGTGCGAAGCGGTTTGACACGGAGTCCATCCATTTCTCGAACTCCCGGATGATTTCATAGGACTCGTCCTGGCGGCGTTTCCGTATTGCCCCGGCATCGAGTCCGGCCTCCTGCATCTCCTTCTCGATGCCGTAGAGCCTGCCGATATACACGAGGCCCTCGCTTGCATGTTTCCTGTCTTCATCCAGTGCCTCCACGAACTTCCTCCTCGCGTGCGCCCAGCATCCTATCATCCGCTTGCCGGGAGCTCCCTCATAGGCTTCATATACCTCGTAGCCGTCTGTCTGGACTGTTCCGCGATAGCCTCCGATCAGCCTTCTCGCGGTCTCGCCGCTGCGCGAGCCCATGTCATAGTGGAAGTACACGTCACCGAACACGGCATCCCTCACCGCCCAGATGTACCCCTTGACGGCTCGGTGCTTCTCGTTGTCTATAACTGGCAATGTGCTTTCATCAACCTGGATATAGTCCGATGACATTATCCTTTCTCTCAGTTTGTCGTAGAGTGGCCTCAGTCTCGAGCATACTGCTGAGAACCAGTCTCCGATTGTGGAGTCACTCAGCACGACTCCCAGCTCCCTGTATTTCTGTATCACCCGGTAGAACGGCAGGTGATATACATACTTGTCGATGAGGATGTCGGCCAGAAGGCTCTCAGATGCCATTCCCTTGGGGATTATCGTTTCAGGCATCGGGGCGATTATGAAGGTCTGCCGGTCCGGATTATCTATCTGAAGGCTCGACTTGAGAACGAACTTGTGGCGTACCGTTCGCTCGATATACATCACCGCCGGCCTGATGGCTATCCTGTCCGTTGTCTCCACACCGATTTCCGTATATTCTTCGGGGTTGACACCTTCAGGGTAGACATGGATCTCCTCTACAGGAAGGTCATCTCTCATCACAGGCTTGCGCACTTCACGCCTGTGAGACTTCACCTCGACGGTTCTGGCATTCTGTTCCTCCATCTTCTTCACCTCTGCATCAAGTGCAGACTGCTCCTCTTCCGTCAGCTGTGTGTCAAAGAGTGTCGGCTGCAGAACGGACGGGTCAAGGGGAAGGTGCTTCTCACTCATGGAGCCGAAGAGCCGCTTGCGGAAGTAGGCCATCATGTTCCGCAGGCTGTCGATCACGGACTGCATATGCTCCATCTTCCTGTCTTTCCGAAGGCCCTCCTCCTGTAGACTCTTGACTTCCTCCTGAAGTCTCGCAAGCTCTGACTGAAGACGCAATATTTCCTGACTCTGATCCGACATTTATCTACCTTTTATATACATAAAGATACGAAAAATCAGCATTTCACGCAAGTAGAATGCTGATTTTTTTCTGTCTCGGATTTCACTTTTCAGAGTCCCCGTGAAAGTAGTCTCATCCTCCTGACATATGGACTTTCCATAGCCGACTTCGCTGTCGAGATAAGGGAATCGTATCCCAGTATTCCGGATATCTCATCGGTGTCGCCGGTGAATGGCATGCGCATCCTGCCCATTTCTATACGGAGGGAATACAGTACGAGGCCACCTTCTTCGCGGTGGAGGATCTTCATACGGTTGCGGGCCGCGTTGACAAAGACGAACACGTCTCCATCGCGCAGGTTCATCCCCATCCGGTTCGTGACTATGCCGCTCAGGCCGTTGAACCCCAGACGCATGTTTACGGGACGGTTGTAGAACCAGTACCGGTGGCTGGCATCAAGGCTGAACATTGCTCGCTGATATCAGTTCCCGAAGATGGGAGGATGTCATATTTCCCTGGATGCGCATCGCTGTGCCGGAGGCTGTACGGAGTTCTATTGTCAGGTAGCTTTCAACTATCGGTCCGGCATCCTTCCGGGACTTCTGCCTAATCATCCGCTTTGATGGCTGCAGGGCAGGACCGGAAGGCAGCGTGGCCAATTGGATGAAATTACCCGCGGACGGGTCTGAACCAATGAATTCATCTTCCCGCTGATATTTCCTGCGTGCCCTGTAGAAGTTCCAGAATGGAATACCTAGCTCTGCTAGCCGGGCCTTCTTGCCGACATTGTGGTCCGAGCAATACTGCTCTATCTCTATGATTTCTTCCCGTGTCATCATAACATTTCCGTTTTTATGCAAATGTAGCCACGAGAAATCCCGGATACAATATGCATTTTATCGGAGGCTTACCATTGGACAATCTCACTACCTCTGCTTGCAGATTGTATGGCAACCCACCCGACGACGAATGTCGGACGGGGTATTAGGCTACCCCGAAATGAATTTCGTGGCAAACGGACAAACCCAGATCAAATCGGCTTTGATAAACGTCCCGTGCAAGAAACAGCCCCAACCGCCGAAAGCTATCCAATAAAAATGTCACAAAAGGATATCGCTATGAAGATGGAAAGGTTCATAATGGAAGCAATTATCAAGACTATTGCATTTTCTTTATTTCGTTATATAGAGCCAGCCCTTTTGCCGTAAGCAGGTATTTTTGTCTCGGGTGATTGGGCTTGTCGGGATATAGCACCTTGAGAAAACCGGCTTCGGAAGCGGGGCTTATATAATTCTCCAAAAATGTCGGACGATGTTTCAGACCTACTTTCTCCATCAATACTTTTAACGATAATTGTTCGTTTGACAAAGCCAACAACAAAGCGCGAACTTGTTCGGTTACTTGCACGGTAGGTTGTTCGGTACTTGTACGGTCGATTTGCTGGATTTGTTTTGCCGTCAGCTCTTCCGGAGCATTAACTACCATATACCTATTCCGCAACTCATTCGTTTCACCCAATAGAAGATTACGAAAGAACCGCTCCAAATATTCGGAATTACGCATGATACCTTTTTGCACGTTTTGGTAGTTGGCACGTACCAGCGCATTACGGAAATACCACGAATGATTGGCGAACAGGTCGTTTGTTACGTCAAAACCCATAGAACGTAGATAGAGAATCGTGAATACGGCAGTCGTCCGGGTATTTCCCTCGCCGAACGGATGGATTTGCCATAATCCCGATACGAACTTGGCTATGTGACTCACTAATCCATTCCTGTCCACTTTTGAATAGTCGAACTGGCGTTCTTGTTCCAAGTCGTATTCGATCGCTTTGCGGAGATCGGGCGCGGAAACATACAACACCGTATCACCGCGCAGCACCCATTCCTTTTTGGTAATGTTGTAATCTCGGATTTGTCCCGCAAATTTGAATACCCCATCAAAAATCCGACGATGAATCGACGTCAGTCCGACAAGTGTAAAAGCAAAAGTTTTCTCGGTAAGAAGTCGACGGATGTTGGTCGATGCCATATCCGCTTCGTGGATTTCTGCATCTTCGGGCGTATGTGCTATTTTCGATTGATAATAGCTACGAATAAGTTGTTCGGCTTCGTCGATTGTAATCTCGCCCTCAATATCTTTACGTGCGGTCTCAATCAAGTAGTCAGAAGGTTTCAAGCCATCGACGGCCTGTAATCCGATTGCGGTCTGCCATGCGTAACCCTTCTCCCGTTTCTGCGGCTCGCCTTGGCGAATGTATTCGTCGAAGTTAGTCATTATTGTATGGAAATTACACATTTATACTTGGTTTCGTCCATAACCAAGTACCTTCTATTTGTTGTTGTGGGTTAATAAATTCCACATCTATTATTTTCTGGGCAAATTCAATATTCTTTTTAAGCGTTTCAACTTCAATATCAGACAATCTGAATTTAAAAGAATGTTGCATATAAGTATTGGTATCTGCAATATGAATCTTACATATAGCAGAATAATCTCCAATCTTCCAAATCATCGAATTCTTATAAAGTCTCAACAACTCATTATATTCATTAGAGCATTTTATTGCATCTGCATTAATCTGACCAACAGTCCTTTGATTTTCAATGAATGAATTTAATTTGTAGGCAAGTTGTTTCCTTCTGTCAAGAAATGACGACGATTGAAAACCTATAAACTTTTCTATTAATATGTCTTTATAGGCATTGATCGCTATGGCATTTTGTTGTTTAGCCATAGTTGCATTGCCTGTCGGGGCTTGAAGTTCGTATAACGTTTCGCTATACCATATCCACTTAAACGTATGATTGGCACCATCTTTATCCGTTATGCATAATTCGATGTTGTCGATTAA
>CDZF01008801.1_pt1 | contig 57915 bp, 47 predicted proteins | sample 557591 | NCBI WGS metagenome assembly CDZF01 (sample SAMEA3182093, study PRJEB8094) | gut metagenome | biome: human; feature: gut; material: Stool; isolation source: human stools | place: Canada | collected 2012-02-04
TTGTTGAACTGAGTTCTGTTCAGAAAAGCGGTTAGTTGAGAAAATACGTATTTGTCTTGGAACATAGCAGCCATTTGTATTAGACTGCAAAGTTGCAAAATCAAGTCCGTTTCATTTCAAAAAACCGTGTAATTGACTATATTTCAATAATTTCAAAGAACTATTTATCCACTTTTACGGGACAGTAGTGAAAAAATATTACTTTTGCACCGGTGTTTCACATATTATATAATAACGTGGGGCATCATAAAAGAGCAAACATAAACCGGACTTTCATGGACGGAAATGTAAATTCGAACGACAATCTTGCGACGGCTAATAATGACGCTGGCGACGCCGTAGGCGTATCTCAACCTTTCAGATGGTACGTTGCGATAGTCAGCAATAACACCGAAAAAGTGTGTGCCGAAAAGATAGCTGCATTGGGCTACGACACATACGTTCCTACACAAAAAGAGCTGCGCCGCTGGAAGAACGGGCGCCGTAAAATCATCGACCGTATTGTTATTCCTGCAGCCGTCTTTGTGCGCTGCACCGAGGCCGACCGCCGCCATCATGTTGTCAACCTTCCTTTCGTAAAGCGCTTCATGGTCAACCGCGCCGCTGCCACCAACCAATACGGCTGGCATCCCGTAGCCATCGTGCCCGACCGTGAAATAGAGAAGCTCCGCTTTATCCTTTACAACTCCGACGCCGCCATCACTATCGAGCCCCTGCCGCTGCGTCTTGGCGACAAGGTGCGTGTCGTGCGCGGCAAACTCCTTGGACTAGAAGGCAACATCGTAAGATGCGAAAGCCACGACTCAGCCGCTGCCGCCAACTTCGACATCGTAGTGCAGCTCGACATCCTCGGCTGTGCCCGCATGAACATATCGCCAACGGATCTGGAGAAAATAGGGAAATGATTTATAATTAGCTACGCCGAACAGCGTTCTTGTCTGGAGTTAAAGAAGTTAAAGTAGTTATCGCTCACTAAGGTGAGCTAGGAGCATATTTAAGTGAAGAACGAAGAGTGAAGAGTGAAAAATCCAAATGCTAACGTAGTGCTTGCGACAATAATCAACAAGACTAATGTTCCGGCGGATCTGCGCTCCGCCGGAATCGAATATAAGGATCTCCTGATCCGCTCAAACTACCGCTGCTTTACGAAAGTAAGGAAGGAAAAGCAGATGCAAAAGCGCAATCAGGCCTTGCGCAATTAAAAATTAAGGAAGTTAGTCTTGCAGTTGACGTGAAGCAATAAAGGCACATGGCTTTAACTAATGTTCCGGCGGAAGTAATCGGATCTCAGATCCTGATATTCCATTCCGGCGGAGCGCAGATCCGCCGGAACATAAGCAACGTAGTGCTTGCGAAGAAAGACAACAATGCATTTGGATTTTCATTCTTCACTTAAACACGTACTACGTTTGCATATGACTTTAACTCCTAGCCAACTCCGTTGGCGATAACTTCTTTAACTACTTTAACTCCATACAAAAACGTAGCTCGGTCCAACCCAATTATGGCTCCACTTTAAAGCATGGGCATGCTTTGCGTGGGTTTAGGTCATGATGGCCTACGATAAGGGCTTTAGGAAACAGACGGTGCATTCTCTCTACTAAAGATTTCAAGGCTTTGCGCTGGGCTTCAGTCCTGGTGTCGGCCGGCTTGCCGTTGGCGTCAAGTCCGCCTTCGTAGCAGATGCCGATAGAGTGGGAGTTATGGCCTTCGCAGTGCGCTCCGACCTTTTCTATGGGCCGTCCGTCGTGCACGGTGCCGTCGCGCGTGATATAGAAGTGGTATCCGATATCCCGGAAGTGTCTGTGCATTATATGGTCGCGCCGGCACTCCTCAAAGCTCAGGCTCCTCCCTTCGGGAGTCGCCGAGCAGTGAATGATGATAAGAGTAATTGTTCTCATCGGTCATGTAAGTTTACATACAACTCTGTAAACCGAAAGCTGCAGCTACGGCCGACAGCACACTGATTACAGTCTGAATAATAATCTTAAAGATAGTTTTCTTCTGGTCGTTCATATTTATTATAAATTTAATATTAAGTTAAAGAAAAAGAGCCCCTCCAAACCTCCCCCGCGGGGAGGCTTCAAAGTGGCTTCTTTTCGTCACTCTGCGTAGGGCTGTTTTCAATCCGCTTAAACTATCGCAGTATTACGAAAGTGAAAACTTAAGAATGAAAATCCATATGTCTTGTGGGTTCAATTCAACCATGAGTTAAAGTTAGAGTCAACGGCAAACATAATGCTTGCGAAAAGGACCTACAATACAATTGGATTGACTAACGTCAAACTCTGTTTTTTCACTTAAATTCCTCCTCCTTCGCCGGTGTCAGTTACCGAGTATTTCGTGAGCTGTTTCACCACGGCGTCCTGTTTCAGGGTAGAGGTTGAGAGGTTACCGGTGGCACGTGCGCGGAGTTTCAGACCGCTGACATATTCGGCCACGTTGAAGGCGGCAACAGAGGCGGCACCCTTGCTCCTTATACCAACGGAGAATATAGCCAGGTCGTCCAGCTTAACGTTCTTGCCGTCGAGCAGCAGTTCCTTGATACATGCAATCATGTCTTTCAGCACACCATGTATAACTCCGGGCGAGTAGGGAGTGTTGTGAGTAGACATGTGTTTGGCAAGCATCTCCGTGTCGTAAGTCTCGTCGCACACGGCGCGGGCGTACCATAGGTTATACCCCGTGTTGCCTTCCATCTTGTTCTGATACAATTTGTAACGAATCATAGTTTTTTAAGTTTTAAAGATTAATAATACGATTATAATTCACAATTCATAATTAATTTACCCGTTCTTGTCAGGAGTTAAAGTAGTTATAGTAGTTATCGCCAACGGAGCTGGCTAGTAGTTAGAGTCAAATGCATTATTGATTCTTATCGCAATCACTACGTTGGCTATTGTGCCGGCGGATCTGTGCTCCGCCGGAAAGGAGTATCAGGATTTTCAATCCGCTTACTTCCTGTTTCACCATTTAGCTTACGCTGAACTTCTTTTAGCTTACGCTGAACTACGTTTCATAATTATCAATTTACTGAACTTTCTATTGCAAAGATACAAAGCAGCAAAAGTCAGGAATGAGATAATGTGTAAAATGGTGAGTTACAGTGACTTAAAGTTACATAAACCTTTGCTTATCTCGCAATTTTTTCGTATCTTAGCTACATAATAACAGTCCCCGTTGCCGCAGGCATCTCACGCCTTTCTACGGAGCGACGGAGTCTTTAAGTCAAAGCAGATATGGAATGTTTCAAGATACGCACATACGGCCGCATGGAGCTTGCCCAGGCTTACTGCCCCGACATGAATCCCCGTGCCGCCTATCATAAGCTCTCGTTATGGATAGACCGCTATCCTAACCTTCGTGAACAACTCGCAGCCATAGGCGCATCGCCAAAGTCGCGCACCTATACGCCCGCACAGGTAAAACTGATCGTAGAGGCATTAGGGGAACCGTAGTGCGCAAGCAGGCTTGCGCAATTAAAAATTAACAGTTAAAAGTGAAAAATTCAATTGCTTTGTTAGGTATTGTAATTGGGAGTTAAAGAAGTTAGAGTAGTTATCGCCAACGGAGTTGGCTAGTAGTTAAAGTCATATGCCTTGTTGATTCTTTTCTTTGTAATAGAATTGATAATAAACGACAATGCTATTGTGCCGGCAGATCTGCGCTCCGCCGGAATTAAATATAAGGATTTTTTTAATCCGCTTAAAAATACCATAATAAGAACTTATAGCCCGAAGGGCTACACTTCAGTAACCGTGGGTGATACACCCACGGCTTGTGCAAGGCAAACTATGAGCACCCGAAGTGGTGCTATATTAGAGCAAATAACGGACATAATAGCAAACAAGGAAGTGACATAATAACAAGAGTAGCACCACTTCGGGTGCTCGCATTGCTAGAGCTTTAATCCGTGGGTAATGACCCACGGTTACCAAAGTTAAGCCCTTCGGGCAGCCGGTATATTAGGGCGTTGAACGCAATCTGGCTTGAGCAATTAAAAATAAAAAGTTAAAAATCTAAATGTCTAAGCGAGTTTAAAACAACATGACAATACAAAATAGGAAGTAATCGGACAGTTCTGGCGAAAATTAAAAGTTAAAAATCTAAATGTCTAAGCGAGTTTAAAACAACAATATAATGACAGAATTGGAAGTAATCGGATCACAAATTAGCTACGCTGACCTTCGGTTCTTATACATTATTCCGGCAGATTTCAAATCAGCCGGCACATTAGCAAACGTAGTGCTTGCGAGAAAAATGAAGTTGGACGCAAGTCAATTCGTATGTCTTTCTATGACAACAATCAACAAGGCATGTGACTCTAACTCCTAGCCAACTCCGTTGGCGATAACTTCTTTAACTCCTCTAACTACTGAGAAACAAAATAGGAAGTAATCGGATCACAGATCCTTATATTTAATTCCGGCAGATTGCAAATCAGCCGGCACATTAGCAAACGTAGTGGTTGCGAGAAAAATGAAGTTGGACGCAAGTCAATTCGTATGTCTTTCTATGGTAATAATCAACAAGGCATATGACTCTAACTCCTAGCCAACTCCGTTGGCGATAACTCCTATAACTACTTTAACTCCTGACATAGACATCATAGAATCTTCCGTTGGCGATAACTTCTTTAACTACTCTAACTACCGAGAAACAAAAGCCTCCCCACGGGGGAGGTTTGGAGGGGCTCTTATTTTTCCCTCTCTACCACCATATACATCCGTCCCCGACTGGTTGTTTTCTGTTTAAAGCCAAGTTTTTTCATGGCTACGCCCACTTTGATGGTCGAGAGGGCACGTTTTATGAAGATGTTGATATGCTCAATGATATTCGTGGCGTTCACCAGCTTATACGGCTCGTTCTCCAGCGGCAGCCTGTAGTAGGTCACTATCAGTTCCTCTTCAACGTTAGGCACCTCGAACGACTTTATGTGGCGCGCCATGGTGTTAATCTCCGACCCGTTAAACCAGTAAGCCATGCCGCTGCGCCATAGTGCCAGCGCCTGACTGTATATGCCCTGGTAGTCATACCTCACGGTGCGCGGGTCGTCTATATAGTCAGCCTCAAAGGGCAGCCAGCGGCGGTTGCCCGTCTGATCCGTCAGAAACTGCATGTTGTTGCCCGTGCCGCAGAACGAGGCTATGTGCGCCCTGTTCTCCTTATACCTGCTGTATGCCGCCCTCTCGTTTATCGTCTTCGTCGTTACGAGAGCCTTCAGTTGGTTCAGTTCCGGCGTGCGCATCGAGTCGATCTCTTCAAGACAGATGATAGCATATTCCGCCAGCGACAGCCTGTCGTCCTTCGTCATCGTGTCGCTGTTGGTCTTAGTATAAAAATACGGGCGCAGCTCCTCCGGCAGCAGATAGTTGAAAAACGTGGTCTTGTATATGCCCTGACGGCCTATCAGCACCATTATCACGTTGTTCACCACCTCCTTGTCGAGCAGCGACGCCACCATGGCCACGAGCCATTTTCTGAAACACATGTCAAACAGGCCCTGCGGGTCTTCGGTGTCATCCCATAAGTCGCCCTTCCTGACGTGCACCATAGCCGTCAGCGTGCCTATATGGTCGGTGGTGCCGTCCCATTCGGGCAGATTGTCAAAATACTCTTTAAACGGGTTCCATTCAGCCACGTAGTCAGACAGAATCACGTTGTGCAGGTCTATGCTCCTTACGTGCAGTCCTGCCTTGTTCATGGCCGACCACAGCGAGTTCTCCAGCCTGTCGGTTACTTCCAGCCATCTGTCGCTGCCGTCTGTCTTATATTCGGTCTTGCGTGTAATCACGTTAAACCTGAACGCTGCGTGCTCATCCAGAAACTTCTCGATAGCAGTTATGTCCACGCCCTTGGCGCGGTCGTTGGCATCGCTTTTCTCAATCTTCTGCACCCTCATCGAGGCGTGTTCGGCTGTGTGGGCAAAGCACGACTTCATTATCGCCCTCACGCTTGTGCTGTCATAGTCGCTGAAGCGCTCCACAGCCCATTGCGTGGCTTCGTCCTCGTTCACGCCGAGCCTGTTGAGATAATAACCCGCCTTCGACACATATCTGTTGTATGAACCCTTGCAGTATCTCACGCCCTCGCGTTCCAGCTGCTTCTCTACAGCCCTCACGGCACGCTCAAGCGTAGTGTGATACTTTCTGTCGGTGCCCTTCTTGGCGGCAGCCTTCTTTTCGGGCAGCTCAATCGCTATAGGCTCGCTGCTAGTGTTCAGCGTCGCCTCTGCGTCATGACATATCACCGACAGCCGCCCAAGGTTCTTACACTGTCCGTCGGCCTCGCATCCCAGCAGGCGTGCGAAGTATTCGTTGCCCGTCCTGAATGCTGCGCCGTATATGGTGCTCATCTCGTTGGCGGTCATCTTGTCGGTCAGTCTGGTGCCCTTCACCTCATATCTGAACAGCACCCTCAGTCCGTTGCCCGATATCGTCTTATACACCATCATGGCATGTCCGTCGTCTGTCAGCGTCTTTCTGGCGCTCTCTACGTCTGCCACATGGTCAAAGTCGCACATACCCACGCCTGTCAGACAAACAAAGTTCTCCGGCCTTCTGCCGCCGTCGCATATCACGGCAGGCGTAAATGCCGGCATACGTTTCTTTATCTTCTGGGCGTCATCCTCCAGTTTGCAGCTTTTATAGTATCTGTATTTCTCGGTGTTCTCTGCCAGTGTGCCTGTGGTAACGATGTTAAATATCTCTTGCCATTCAATGCTCCGGCATTCCTGGCTGTACATGTTTTTGAAGATAGTAGATTGCATATTATTCTTTTAGATTTAGTTTTTTGCCACGCAGACTGTCTGCGATGGCCACAAATATATAACAACATTTTGTAGCATTAACAAAATTGTCCCCACGGGGACAAAAAGTTTTTAAAAGATAGGAAATTTATAAATAAAGACACAAAGGAGAAGCTCTACAAGGCTATTGTGCCGGCTAAAGGTTAATGCTAACTTATAGCCCGAAGGGCTACACTTCAGTAACCGTGGGTGTGGCATCCACTGCCTGTAACAATGCCAACTATGAGCACCCGAAGTGATGCTATATTGTAGCAACAACCAGACATAAGAGCAAACAAGGAAGCAGGCTTGCGCAATTTAAAATTAAGAAAGTTAGTCCTGCAGCAGACGCGAAGCAACAAAGGCACATGGCTTCCTGTGCTATTGTCATTGGGAGTTAGAGTAGTTATTGCTCACTAAGATGAGCTAGGAGTTAGAGTCAATAGCCAATGCAGTACTTGCGAAAAGATCCAGCAAAGTATTTGGATTTTTCATTCTAAATTCCGCCAGGCATTTTTCACTTTTAATTTTTCATTTTTAATTCACCCAGTTATAGGGTGGTAACCTTCTCTATAAACTCCTTACGCGCGCGCCCGAGGAATATAAGTGTTAATATCCATTTTGGATGAGACAAAACACAAATATTATATAAAAGTTACGAAACCTACTTACCACCCTATCACACCCTAATGCCTGTTTTGTCGTAATTTCGGAACTATTATCTAGTGTAAGACGTTGATAATAAATGATATAAGATAATGCGTGATGATGAGGCGTATACCACTGCAACCTTACAGGCAAGGTTGTCACTTTTATGTGAAAATATGCCGAAAAAAGCGAGTAAAAAAACGTTAACAATGTTAATATCCAAATTTTGGATGACAAAAAATTAACATTCATTATATGTTGAAAATCGACTAAAATGAGCAAAAACGTGATAAGGTTACAGTAAGGTGATAATGCTCTAGATATGTAAAGATAATTTATGTGATTATAACGATAGCAAGTAAAATAACTATGTAAAATGTATGCGGGGGAAATGTTTATACATCTGATATGATTTACATATATTTTACTCCATTCTTATATACATTTATTGTCTTTATTAATTAATAAAGCTTTATGAATTTTCATTTATAATTCATCGGAAAGTAATTCTAAATTCAATGATTTATACCTAAGAAATCAATGATTTTTCATAGAATAATAGATATAAATAATAAACAAAAATGAAAACAATAGGTTATGTTTCACAGGCAAATCCTTTTGAGGATAAAAAAGCTTGGAGTGGAACTATATATAGAATCAGAGAAGGCATAGAAAATGCAGGTTACAAAGTTGTTTGGATTCCTTATAATGCGGATACATTTAAACATAAGGTCTTAAAGGGTTTAATAAAACTTCGTTTTGGAAAAAATGTATTGAAAGACCATAATAAATATTATTATAGATTAAGTGCAAATACAATAGACATGAAGCTTGTGTCTAAATGTGATTATCTGTTTTTTCCCGGTGGAGCACAAATGGCTGTATATAGAAATTTCAACAAGCCAATAATTTATTACACTGATGCAAATTTTTGTATTATGTTGGATTATTACTGGTATAATTTGCCAAAATGGATAATAAAACAAGGAAATGAAACAGAGCGTTTAGGCATACAAAATAGCTATATAAACATACGTGCATCTAAATGGGCAGCAGACTCAGTTGTAAATGACTATAATGGCAATCCTGATCGTAATTATGTAATAGAATTTGGAGCCAATCTTGAGGACAAAGATATATTCCATATAAAGCCTTATAAAGATGGAACTCTTAACATCCTGTTTTCTGGCGTAGACTGGAAACGCAAGGGTGCAGAGATAGCAATTGACGCTGTGCGTCAACTGAATGAAAAAGGCATAACATCCAAACTTCTTTTAGTAGGATTAAGAGATGTACCGCAGCGATATGCAAATCTGCCATACGTAGAAAATATAGGTTTCTTAAACAAAAACTATCCTGACCAATATCAGAAATATATAGACACAATAAGACAGTCGCATATATTCCTTCTGCCCACGCGTGCTGAATGTGCCGGTATTGTATTTTCAGAATCTTCTGCATATGGTTTGCCTATATTTACATATAACACCGGAGGTATAGGTAATTATGTCATTGACGGGATTAATGGCTATAAGCTTCCGTTGACAGCCAAAGGAAAGGAATTTGCTGACAAAATAGAAGAGAGCTTGAAAAATAACGAGTTTGAAAAGTTAGGTCAGGGTGGAATAAAACTTTTTAACGAGAAACTAAATTGGCATTCTTGGGCAGAATCATTTAAGAAAATAATGCAGGATAATTGTATATGATTTAATTTAGTGATAATTATATTTCATATATTTTATTCTGACTCATTGGCGAATATTGATTTATCAGATTAAGATTGTGATTACTTTTTAAATAAGAATTTTAGGATATCAGTAAAAATATAAAATATGAAAGATTTTAATAGCTTACAGATTGCTGTGGCCGGAACAGGCTACGTAGGACTTAGTATCGCAACACTTTTAAGCCAGCACCATAAAGTAACTGCAGTTGACGTAATACCTGAAAAGGTAGAGAAAATAAACAACAAGATAAGTCCTATACAGGATGACTATATAGAAAAATATCTCGCAGAAAAAGAACTAAACCTGACAGCAACGCTTGATGGTGCAGCTGCATATAAGGAAGCCGATTATGTGGTTATAGCAGCCCCGACAAACTATGACCCTGTGAAGAACTATTTCGACACAAGTCATGTAGAAGAGGTTATCGACCTTGTGCTGGATGTCAATCCTGATGCCACGATGGTGATAAAGAGCACCATACCCGTAGGCTATTGCCGAAGCCTTTATGTCAAGTATGCAGAGCGTTTCAAGAACGACGCAAAGCTGCAGGGTAAGAAGTTTAACCTGCTGTTCTCGCCGGAGTTTCTGAGAGAGAGCAAGGCACTGTATGACAATCTTTATCCAAGCCGTATCATCGTAGGATATCCTAAGCATATTGCAGGACGCGATGACGAGAACGAGGCTATAAAGGCCATTGCCGGCGATAATCTGGAGGAGAAAGCCAGGACATTTGCCGAACTGCTGCAGCAGGGTGCCATAAAGGAGAACATCGACACTTTGTTTATGGGACTCAAAGAGGCAGAGGCTGTAAAGCTTTTTGCCAACACATATCTGGCTCTGCGTGTAAGCTATTTCAATGAACTTGACACATACGCAGAAGTTAAAGGACTTGACACTCAGGCCATCATTCAAGGTATATGCCTTGACCCGCGAATCGGCACACACTATAACAATCCGAGCTTCGGCTACGGCGGTTACTGCCTGCCGAAAGACACGAAGCAGCTGTTGGCAAACTATGCAGACGTGCCTGAGAATCTGATACATGCCATTGTTGAAAGCAACCGCACACGTAAGGACTTCATTGCCGATCAGGTGTTGAAGATGGCAGGATATTATGACTATTTCAACCGTGGCGACTTCAATCCTGAGCAGGAGCATCAGTGTGTTATCGGTGTTTACCGCCTTACGATGAAGTCAAATAGTGATAACTTCCGCCAAAGCTCAATACAGGGGGTAATGAAACGTATTAAGGCTAAAGGCGCAACAGTCATTATCTATGAGCCAACACTTGAAGACGGTAGCACGTTCTTTGGCTCAAAGGTTGTTAATAATATGGACGAATTTAAGTCTATGTCTAAGGCTATCATTGCCAACAGATACGACAGCTGTCTGGATGATGTAAAGGACAAGGTTTATACAAGAGATATATTTAGAAGAGACTAAGATTTTTGTTTGATGAAATTATATAGAAGAAGCTCTCAAGTAATAGACTTTGATTTCATAAATACAAAAATAAATATAGCGATAGAGCTAAACACTAATTAAAATTGCGTGTATTAATGTACTCTCTAGGTTTTTAATTAATCGTATGGATTTAAGTATAAAGAAATTAATAACAGGAGGAAACTCGCGTAGCGTAGCGGTAAAGAAAAATATTATAGGTTCATTCTTTGTTAAAGGCATAAGTATAATAGTATCTTTATTGTTGGTCCCGTTAACTTTAGGATATGTATCGTCTGAGATATATGGAATATGGTTAACAATATCTTCGATAATGGTTTGGCTTGGATTCTTTGATGTAGGTTTCACCTTGGGATTAAAAAACAAACTTGCTGAAGCTATAGCTTTAAACGACTGGAAACGTGGAAAGGCACTGGTCAGCACCACCTATTTTATGATGGTATTGATTTTCATACCATTATGTATAATATTGGAAATAATAATACCGCATATTAATTGGGCCAGTTTTTTAAATGTAAAAGAAGTATATAATGATGATATAATAAAAGCATTGTATGTTTTGTCAGCTTGTTTTTGTTTGCAGATGATAGTTAATGTTTTAACTGCAGTAATAGCGGCCTATCAGAAAGTTGCATTATCATCTTCATTTCCTGTTATAGGTAATATTTTATCATTAGTTGCTATTTTTATACTTACAAAAACATGTCCACCGTCATTAATGGCATTGGCATTCGCATTATCAATGATGCCTGTTATTATTGTGATTATAGCATCGCTAATACTTTATCATAAAAAATTTAATAAAGTTGCACCAAGTATAAAGGCGATTGAAAAAAAATATATAAAAGACCTGTTCAATCTTGGAGCAAGTTTTTTTATCATTCAGCTTCAAGTTGTAATACTTTTTCAGTGTACTAATATTTTAATTAGCAATATTTCTGGTCCTCAAGAAGTTACAGCTTATAATATATCTTACAAATACATAGGAATTGCAATGATGGCATACACAATAATATTATCTCCTTTATGGCCAGCCTTTACTGATGCATATACAAAACGAGATTTTAACTGGATGAGGTCTGTTTACAGAAAAATGACAAAAGTTTATTTGTTGTCTGTTGTTATTATGATAATAATGGTTGTGGTTTCTCCTATTGCTTATAGGATATGGATAGGGGATAAAGCAGATATTCCATTCTTGATGACATTGCTCGTAGCATTATATATGATGATTAATAATTGGGATTCATTACAGGTGAATCTAATTAATGGTATAGGAACTATAAAACTTCAATTGTATGTTACTCTTATAGGCTTAGTTTTACATATACCATTGTCTTTGTTATTGGGAAATTTCATTGGTGCGTATGGTGTCCTGTGTTCGATGATATTTATAAATATTATATATAGTATTTTCTTTACTATTCAGATTAATAAGATATTGAATCAAAAAGCTCATGGTTTATGGAAAAAATAAATAAAATTTTTGTGATAACGAATATAGTAACATTATTAATATTGGGCTATGTAGCAAAGAAAAGTGGTTATATACATAAATTGAAAATAAAAATGGGTATTTTATCCCCCCCCCGAAAAAGAGCCTGATTATTGGGCTGTAAAAGGTTGGGAAAATACTATAAAAAAATTAGACTATGATGCTGATATTGTTTTTTTGGGTAATTCAATAACATATTATGGTGCCTTTAACAAGGCTTTTCCTGATAAAAAAGTTGTAAATCTTGGATATCCGGGAGACAAAATAAACGGCATGATGAGGAGAATAGAAACTATAAAAGCAGTTTCCCCTGAAAAAGTTTTTGTTATGGCTGGAATTAACGGTTTAAAAGACATGGAGCTAAAGACGTTCTATGAAAAGTATAAATTATTGGTTGATTCTATTAAAAAGGCTGTACCCGATGCGGATATTTATTTACAAAGTATTTTGCCGGTAAATAGTTCTAGAAATACTGATTATGGAAGTAATGATAAAATAGCTGATGCCAATAAGCTGATAAAAAAGCTTGCAGTTAAACAACATTGTATGTTTGTTGATTTGTTTAGCTTATATGTAAAAAATAACGAAATGCCTATGTCCTTAACTAAAGATGGAATACATTTAAAAGATAGTGCATATAAGAGATGGTATGATAAACTTAAGAGTTTTGTCCAATGATGATATTTAATATAAAGAAAATTTTTGATTATATTTATTTGAAGCATAAATGGCGTAATATTTTGATTTTTTCTTATAACTCTATAATATCTAAAGATTCTATATTTGAAGGAGCAAACAAAATCGGATATAATACAGAGTTTAAAGGTTATATGGGTTATGGCTCATATATAGGAGAAGAAAGCAGATGTTATGGAAAAATTGGAAAGTTTACTTCTATAGGAGGAAGGTTTTGTACTGTTGTTGGTCGACATCCATATACGTATCCATTTGCAACGACATGCCCGATGTTTTTCTCTATTAGAAAACAAAATGGTTATACGTTTGCAAATAAGAATTTATATGACGAAATTCTTTATCAAGAAGAGCCATATTCTGTAGTGATAGGTTCTGATTGTTGGATTGGGTATGATGTTAAAGTAGTACAGGGTGTCAAGATTGGAGATGGTGCGATGGTTTTGACAGGTGCTGTTGTAACTAAAGACGTGCCTCCTTATGCAATAGTTGGTGGCGTACCAGCTAAAGTTATGAAATATCGTTTTGATGAAGAAACAATAAACTTTTTATTAGAATGTAAATGGTGGAATAATAAAATTGAATGGTTTAGTAAGAATTGGTTGTATTTATCAAATATTGAAAAACTGAAAAACTATTATAATAAATATTGATTGAATGAAAAATTATATTTTATATTTATATAGCTTTGGCTTTAAACTATTTTTTATAAAGACGTTATTACGCATATGCAAGAATAAAAGATTTAGAAAAGAAATTATAAAAATTAAACATTTTTATATTGAGAAATGGCTTTGTAAAGAAATAATAAATTATGATAATGATATAAATAACACTAATGAAGTTTCTCCATCAAATGAGTTATGGGTTTTCTGGGCTCAAGGATTTGACAATGCTCCTGAATTGATAAAATTATGTATTAATAGTATAAAAAGAAATTGCAATGATTGGAATTTTCATTTACTTTCATTATCTAACGTAAAAGAATATATCGATCTTCCATCATTTATCTGGAGAAAACTAAACAATACAAGTATTACATTAACAGAATTTTCTGATATTTTACGTTTTGCATTATTAAATAAGTATGGTGGATTATGGATTGATGCTACAACATTTGTTACAAAACAAATATCTATTTCAGATACATCAAAATATTGGACTACAAAATTATATGAAAAAGAAATAGAGTGTGTATCACATTGTAGGTGGAACATTGCTCTTATGTATATTCCAAAAGGAAATGAATATGCAAATTTTATTTATAAAGCTCTTATTACTTATTGGCAAAATCAAACAGTCTTAATAGATTATTTCCTTACAGATTATTTCACAGATATATCATTAAGGCAGATAGAGACTTTCAAAAATGAATTAGATAATGTAGAGTTTAATAATATAAATATATTTCATTTGGATTCAATATTAAATGAGCCTTGTAATAATAATGCTTTAGAAGTGTATTTGAAGAATAATCCTTATAATAAGTTACAAAGAAGAAGAAATTATATAAAATATCTAAATGGAAAGCTTACGAATTACGGATATTTAGTTGAACACTATTAAATAAAAATACAATGCTTGGTATCGCGTTACTGTTAATATCAATAATTCTGTATATAAATGGTAAAAAGAAATACAGTTTATTGATTTTTTTGTCATTTTGTAGTAGAGGCTTTGTCTTATTAACCGATAATATTATTGGTTTTAAAAATCAAGATGCTGCTTTATTATATTTTGTAATAATATTTTTATATTCTTATTTCAATGAAAAACATATAAAATATGTCCACAATATTAATATAGAAAAATGGCTAAAGATATTTCTTGTTTTTATGCTCTTTAATGTATTATTTTCTATGTTATTTTATCAATTAGATATAATACAAATTATTCAAGGAGGTAGACGGTATTTCATAATATTTGCATTTTTCTTTATAAGGAAAATAAAAAGTTCTGATTTAGAATGGATTTTAAAAAAAATAATTTATATCACACTTATAACATCTGTACTATATATCATACAATGTCAATCAGGTCTGCCTACTTTGCCTGATAGTGAACAAAATTATTCGAATGACAGTGTGGATGGTACATTTAGATATTATAATGCTCCACCATTCTTGGATATTTCATTATTCCTACTTATATTCTATTCAAAATATTTTAAAGGATGGAAAAATACAATTGTTATAGCAATAATGTTTGTTGCCTTATTATGTACACAAGGCAGAACTCAAATTGCAGGAACAATAATGGTTATACTGATTGGTTTATATCTAAATGGTTCTTACAAAAAAATAGTAAAATATGGGCTTTTAGGACTAATAGCAATTACACCTTTTATGCCTATATTAATGGAACGTTTTGAAAGCGATGATAAATCTACTGGAGGTGATTTACAAGCTATTATATCTGGAGATTTTATGAATGTTAATGGGCAATTTGCTGGAACTATGACATATAGATTTGCATTAGTATATGAACGAATGGCATATCTTGCAGACCGCTCTATAGGAGAACAGATTTTTGGTATGGGATTGTTGAGTGATCAACAAAAAGAATTAGTTCGTAAAATGTATCATTTTAATATAGGATTAAAGAATAGGGAAACAGGAGAGGTTGTTCAGTTATCAACTCCAGATATAGCCTATGGAAATCTAATATGTAGGTTGGGATTTGTAGGTATGGCCATATATCTTGTAATATGGGGAATAATGCTAGTTCAGGCATATAAAAACAGGAAGATTAATATGATTGTATTTTGCCTGTTCTTATATTTATTCAATTATATTTTTGGTTCATTTTCCGGAGCTACAATATCGTATACAGAAAATATAGTTTTACCAATGATGCTAATTGTATATATGGATAAAATGAAGTTGTTAAATAAAAGATGTGTCTATGAAAAGTAATGTAAAAGTATCAGTAATAACAGTGGTTTATAATGATGTAAAGAACATAGAGAAAACAATAAAAAATGTATTAAAGCAAACATATACAAATTTGGAGTATGTTGTTGTTGATGGAGCGAGCAAAGATGGTACATTAGATATTATAAAGAGATATGAAGGTAAGCTACGTTGGATAAGTGAACCAGATAAAGGCATTTATGATGCCATGCAGAAAGGTGCAAATACAGCAACAGGTGAGTGGATAATATTTCGTAATTGTGGCGATTATTTTATAACTCCCGATGCTATAGACAAAGTGTTTTCAGAATATAGAGATAATGGTGAGGACTTTATTTTATGTAATTCCCGTTATTTCAAAGATTATGGTTATAAAGACATGAAGCCTTCTATATTGCATCGTCACTACTTTGAGGCAATGCCTGTTAATCATCCGTCTACTTTTATTCGTAGAACATTACAATTAAAATATCCATTTCATTTAGAATATAAGAACAGTGCAGATTATTGTTTCTTTATTGAAGCATTTGAGAATGGAGCAAAATACAAATATATAGATACTTTAGTTGGTTTATTTGATAATAATGCTGGTGCATCAACAGATAGTTATGATCGTAGTATTCTTGAAAATATAGATATTTTATCAAAATTTTCTGCGCCAAAAGAAATTATCGATAGATTGAAAATTAATTACAAAAAATTAAAGATAAAAAATAGTATAAAGAAGTTTATGCCATTTTATTCAAAATATCATTCTTGGAATATGAATAAACAAGGGTGGACAAAGCAGGATTTATCAGAAACATTGAAGAATATTTAATATGTTACAGTATTTTGATAAATGGTACAGTCAAATCTCAACGAATTATCTTTTATTGAGAATTTTAAGATATGCAATCAGGGTTTCTGCTAATATATATGTGCGATATGCTTTGAGGGCAAAAACGGATAAGACTTATATTAGTGACGATACGCTAATTGTGTCTTTAACGTCATATCCAGCAAGAATATCTAAATTGTGGATGGTTATTGAAACATTATTAAATCAGAAACTCGTTGATAATTTTAAAGTAATATTATGGCTGTCTGAAAATCAGTTTCCGAAAGGTTTAGATTCATTGCCAAAATCGTTGACTAATTTGATTGAGAAAGGACTGGACATACGTTTTGTCAGTGATGATTTAAAGTCTCATAAAAAGTATTATTATGCTTTTAAAGAGTATCCTAACAACATAGTTGTAACTGTAGATGATGACGTTCTGTATTCTCCTATACTTTTAAGGACATTATTAGATGCTCACGATAAATATTCTGATTGTGTAATATGTAATAGAGGGATTAAAATTAATAAAGAAAAATCGTACAGAAATTGGGATAAGGTTGATAATTTTATGATTCCCGTGAGTAATATCATGCCAACAGGTATTGGAGGAGTACTTTATCCGCCACATTGTTATAACAACAATATTTTTAATATTGAGGCAATTAAATCAACGTGTATAAATGGTGATGATCTATGGCTGAATTTTATGTGTAGACTTAATGGCACGAAAGTAGTTCATACAGGAGCAAGGTTTGGCTTTATTACCGTGTTATCATCACAAGAAACAGCCTTATGTATAGAGAATGTTAATCATGATAAGAATGATATTCAGATTGATGCTATTACGAAATGGGCTAATAATAACTTACTTATAGATTTCTTTTAATAAATGATTTTATAATTTAACTTTCTTGGCAAAAGATGAAAAAAATAGTATTGTTACTTATTTGGTATGGTAAGTTTAGAAATTACTTTGAATTTTGGCTAAAAAGTATAGAATATAATCCATCAATTGATTTTATTCTTATTACAGATCAAACAAATATTATAAATACTCCTAAAAACTTAAAGATTATCAATATATCATTTGTTGATTTAGTCGATTATATACAATCTAAATTTGATTTTCCTATATGTATTCCAAAAGCTTATAAATTATGTGATTTCAGACCTGCGTTTGGATATATATTTGAAAAATACATAAATGAATATGATTTTTGGGGACATTGTGATGAAGATCTTATTTTCGGTGACATCAGAAAGTTTATCACAAATGATATATTAGACAAGTATGATAAAATTTTAAGACGTGGTCATTTTTCATTGTATAGAAACACAGATAAGGTAAATAGTTATTTTAAAAAAATACATCCTATTACGTATAAAAAAGTTTTTTCCTCTCCAGAAAGTTTTTGTTTTGATGAAACAAATGGAATAGGCGATTTTTGGTACAAGAATAATAGAGATACTTTTTATGATGTAATTCTTTTTGATGATATAGATTACTTAAAATACAATTTTCATACCGTCCATAAAAAGCAACAAGATAGAGGAAGACAGAAATTTATTTATGTTTTCAACAAAGGTAAATTGTTCAGAGTATTTATAGAAAATCAATGTTTAAAGAAAGAAGAAATTATGTATGTCCATTTTCAAAAAAGAATTCTAGAAATAAATATATATCCTGATGAATCATTTATAATTATACCCAATAAATTTTTTATCGTATGAAAATAATATAAATATTTCTTTTTTAAAGAATGCTGTTAAGCATCATGCATTATATTTTCCATATTTTAAATTTAAGTATCAATCTTTATTAAGAAAAATAAATAAAATTAAATCATTGCTTTCCCATTAAAATTAATTATACTTATAAAATAAATATTGCTAATAAGATAAAAGCTTAATAAGCAGACATACTATTTTCATTCGCATAATAAGAAATATAGATAATATAAATTCAAATTGGCTTGACGTAATATTCTGATATACAACAGATTGAATTGCATTTTTGGTATTTAATACATAATTAATGCAAATAATAATGTATCAGACTATATGTCTTTTTATATTGCATTACTTATATAAGATGATTTTATAACTACTATCAATAATAGTAGAAACAATAATATAAAAATCATTTTTATCATACGATAAGTCACAAATCATGCCTTCGTTAAATATGATATTTATTTCGAATATGTTTTCAATTGAAAATTAATTTCAATATGCTGGATACAATTAAAACAAAGAATATTCACATTGTTATTTTCCGTACTTCAGGATCCTATATTGATTACAACACTTACAATTGTCAAGAACTAGGATTAGCTAAAGCCCTCATAAAAAAAGGATATAAGGTTTCATTGATTATGGGAGGACCAGAATCAAATCATATTAAATATGGAAATTGTAGTTGTAATTTAGATATATACTATCTAAAATATCATTCTATTAATCAATCTTTATGTATATTTAATGGTTGGAAGAAACTTTTGAATCTGTTAAAGCCTGATGTCATACAAATACATGAATTTGGCATGTATATGTCGTTTCTAGTTTCAAAATGGGCAAAGAATAACAATACACGATGTGTGTTGATACAAGGTAATTATAATACCACACAAAAACCTGTATTAAAGCAACTTGAGAAAATTTTTAATTGTACATTTGGAAAAAGTATATTAAAAAATGTTGATGCAATAGGATGTAAAACAGATGCTGCTGAAAGATATGTAAATAAATATAGCAATAAAAAAGTGGTAATTACTCCTATAGGATTGGATGAAAGCAAATTTAATAATTGTAGAATAGAAAATGATTTCAGACAAAAATATGGGCTGACAAATAAAAAACTTTTGCTATATATTGGGAAAATGGAATCAAGAAGAAATCCATTATTTCTATTAAAACTAATGAAACAGCTATCTGATGATTATTGCTTAGTTCTTGTTGGTGACGGGCCGTTATTTGAACAAATAAAATGCACAATAACGAATGACCACATTAATAATGTTATAGTTCTAGGTAAGAAAAATCAAGAAGATTTACCAACTCTTTATGCTTCTGCTGATTTGTTTCTTATAGCTTCTAGCTATGAAATATATGGAATGGTTATATTAGAATCAATGTATTTTGGATGTCCTGTATTATCAACGATGACAGCCGGTTCAGAAGTTTTAATAGAAAATAATAAAGATGGAATAATAATTGATGGTAACCTTGATGCTGATAAATGGATAAATAAGATACATGAACTTTTTACTACGCCAGAAATATTGAAAAACATGGGAAAAAATGCTTCGGATAAGATTAAAATGCAACTTGTTTGGGATGGAGCATGCCAAAATTTCATAAAAGTTTATGGATTTTTATCGTAGAATATTAAAAAAGATTTAAACGATAATCAAACAGATATTATTACAATAAATATAGTGCTTAATTTTATTTATCAATATTATGTGATTAAAAGAAATAAGTACTTTTTTTATTACCTATCACAATGAAAATCTTACTTACCAATAAATTCTATTACCGCCGTGGCGGTGATTGCATATACATGCTCAACTTAGAGCAGCTGTTAAAGCAGCACGGTCATGAAGTGGCAGTGTTTGCTATGGAATATCCGGAAAATATAAGTACGCCATGGAGCAAATATTTTCCGCAGAACATGAGTAAGCTGATGGCGTTTACACGTCCGTTCGGCTCTAACGAGGTGAAGACGAAGTTTAACAGATTGTTGGACGATTTTAAGCCGGACGTAGTGCATCTAAACAACATACACACACAGCTGTCGCCTGTGATGGCGGAACTGGCGCATAAGCGGGGGATAAAGGTGGCATGGACTCTGCACGACTATAAGCTGCTGTGCCCAAGATATGACTGCCTGCGCAACGGCACCGATATATGTGAGCTGTGCTTCAACGGCGACAAGAGTAACTGCAAGACGTATAAGTGCATGAAAGGCTCTGCGCTGGCATCGATGATTGGATATAAAGAGGCCGTAAAATGGAACAGGGAGCGCCTGGAGGCATGCACGGATGTGTTTGTATGTCCCAGCCAGTTTATGGCAGAGAAAATGGCACAGGGAGGATTTGACAAGAAGAAGCTGATGACACTGTGCAACTTTATTGACGTGGACAAATGCAAGAAAGACGAATACGGCAAGGAAGACTATTATTGCTACGTGGGACGACTGAGCCACGAAAAGGGCGTGAACACGCTGATAGAGGCAGCAAAGAACCTGCCGTATAAGCTAAAAGTGATTGGAGGAGGACCGCTTGAAGAAGATTTAAAAATTAAGAGTGAAAAATTAAAAGCAAATGTTGAGTTCCTGGGCTATAAGCAGTGGGACGAGATAAAGAGCATTGTGGGTAAGGCGCGCTTCACGGTGATACCGTCAGAATGGTATGAGAATAACCCGCTGTCGGTGATTGAGGCGCAATGTCTGGGTACGCCGGTGCTGGGCGCATGTATAGGCGGAATACCTGAACTGATAGAAAACGGCGTAACAGGCATGACCTTTGAAAGCCGCAGCGTGGATGATCTGACAAACAAGATTGAAGCCATGTGGCAACATACATTCGACTATAAAGATATAGCCCTGACTTCACAAAAGAGATATAACAGCGAAAGCTATTATGAGAGGATAATGGAGGTATATAAGTGAATAGTGAAGAACGAAGAGGGAAGAAACAAAGTTCGACGTTAGTCAATCCAATAGCCAACGTAGTGCTTGCGACAAGAATCCACAAGAGTAATGTACCGGCGGATCTGCGCTCCGCCGGAATTGGGTATTAGGAACCAACGGTCAGCGTTAGCTAATTTCAATCCGCTTAAAATACCGCTAATTTAAGTGAAAAATGAAAAGTTAAAAATCCAATAGCCAACGTTAGCATAAAATTGCGATATAATGTGAAATAGAAAGTTAGCGGATTGAAAATTAGCTAACGCTGAACTTTGTTTCTTATACTTCTTACCGGCGGATTGAAAATCCCCCGGAACATTACCCAACGTAGTGTGTCTTACGAAAGTGAAAAGTTAAAAGTGAAAAACGAAAAATCCAATAGTCTTGTGGCTTCTACTTATAAGCACTACGTTTGCACATGGATTTTTCACTCTTCCCTCTTCGTTCTTCACTTAAATATGCTTCTAGCCAACTTGTTGGCGATAACTTCTTTAACTACAAATACTAATACAGAAATAGTCTTATAATTCTGCATCTTATTTAAATACAATATAAAGTAAAAAGATTATGGCAAACATGAATGTGCCGCGTCCTACAGACGCAAGTATTATTCTGACGTATCGATGCCCGATGCGTTGCGTGATGTGTAACATTTGGAAAAATCCTACTGATAAGAAAGAGGAATTAAAAGCCTCTGACCTTCGTTCGCTTCCCAAATTAAAATTCATAAACCTGACAGGTGGTGAACCTTTCATCCGTGAAGACCTGGATGAAATAGTTGAAGAGTGCTATAAGCATACTGACCGCATTGTGATATCTACGTCGGGATGGTTTCAGGATAGGGTAATAGCTTTGGCTAAGAAATTTCCGAACATCGGTATTCGCATATCTATTGAAGGACTTGCAGAAAAGAATGATGAGCTTAGAGGCCGTCAGGGAACTTTTGACAAAGCTATCAAGACATTAAAGACTCTTCAGAGTATGGGTTTGAAGGATATTGGCTTTGGCTGTACTGTGAGCAACTATAACTCTGGAGACATGCTCAAACTATATCAGCTCTCTCTGTCAATGGGACTGGAGTTTGCAACTGCGGCTTTCCACAATTCTTATTATTTCCATAAGGGGGATAACAAGATTACAAACCATGACGAGGTGTGCGGAAACTTCAGGAAACTCATCGACTGGCAGCTGAAGGAGAAAAGCCCGAAGAGCTGGTTCCGTGCATGGTTTAACATGGGACTGATAAACTATATTGAAGGTAACCGCCGCATGCTGCCATGTGAGGCCGGTACGGCTAACTTCTTTATTGACCCGTGGGGAGAGGTGATGCCGTGTAACGGACTGGAGACAAGAATGGACGACAAGAACGCCGGAAATAAGACAAAGCTGGACGGCGACGACATGACTGTGGCAGAATATAACGAGAAACTGGCTGCAGATCCTAACAACGTGTCGAACGACAAACTGAAACCGGCAGGAAGCGACACGCCGAAGAGCTGGAGCATGGGCAACATACACGATGCCGACTTTATGACTATATGGAACAGCGAACAGGCTGCCAGAGTGCGTGCAAAGGTGCGCAAATGCCCGAAGAACTGCTGGATGGTTGGCACGGCAAGTCCTGTGATGCACAAATATATAAAGTATCCGTTGAAGTGGGCTTTGAAGAACAAACTACGTTCAATGCAAGGCAAACCTGCCTGCTTAGACTTTAAATACTGCGAAGTAGGACAAGACCCGCAACAGGGAGACTTGGACTTTGACAGATAATAATTTAAGTGAAGAGCGAAGAACGAAGAGTGAAAAATTCAATTGTATTGTGAATATTATTCGTATAAGTTCTTTTTCTTCGTAAATAATATGTTGGCTATTGTTCTGATGGAGCATAAGTTCATTGGGACAATATGCCAACTCTTTTTGACGCCATAAGAAGTAATTAAAAACAGATTTAGACAATAAAGCAAGATCTATATATAAGAAAACATGAATACAAAGGAACATTACTCATCTTTAGACGGAATAAGAGCATATGCAGCAATAGGAATAGTATTGATGCACATATTGGCAAATATATCTGTAAAGCCATCTGAGAACTATTGTACGCAAACATTGATACCATTTTTTACAGATTTTACATTGTTATTTATGCTGGTAAGTGCATTTTCGATGTGTTGTGGATATTATCAAAGAATAAAAGAAGGCAGTATCTCACCAAATTCTTTTTACAAAAAAAGATATTTGAGAATATTGCCATTTTTCGCATTTTTATGTTTGTTAGATTTCTTGATTGAACCAAGCGTAGAAACATTTTATCAGGTATATGCAAATCTAACTTTATGTTTTGGACTTTTGCCTGCACATAATATCACGGTAATAGGTGTCGGTTGGTTTCTTGGTATAGTATTTTTGTTTTATTTATTATTTCCGTTCTTTGTGTTTATGCTTGACACTAAGAAACGGGCATGGGGCTCTTTTCTTGTTTCATTATTATTCGTAATAATAGCAATGAACGCAGAGTTTGTATCAGGTGGGGTTACTAGAGGAAATTTTATTTTCTGTGCTCCTTATTTCTTAGCAGGTGGACTAATTTATCTGTATAGACATGGAATCGTTGAATTTGCTAAAAGATATAATATTCTATGTGCAATTGTAACTATTTTACTCACTATATGTTATTTTGCATTTAAGCATCTATTTTCTGCCAATTTAGGATACATTGCAGAATTGTGCCTGTTTGCACTATGGATATTATTTGCGATAGGAACAAATACAAAGTTGTTAAGTAATCGGGTTCTGAAATATCTCAGTAATATCAGTATGGAAATATATTTATCACATATGTTAATATATAGAGTTATTGAAAAGGTTCATTTAGAAAAATACATTAGTCAAAATGATATTCTATATATTGTTACGTCAATATTAACAATATGTGGAGTTATTTGTTTTGCTCACATAATGAAATATTATGTGATGAATAAGGTTGAAAATAAACTTCTTCAAAAGAAGTAATTGTAAAATATTATCTAAAAACAATTTTGCAATTATTTGATTATCTTTCCTTTTGTTTCTGGCCAGATGAAAGGGGGCATGAAAAATTTATGTTGGCCATATTCTTCAATAGAAAGTGTTTTCATATTAGTTGTTAAATAATAAAGTATGATAACAAATAGAATTGTTTCATTAGATATAGCTAAAGCTATTTGTATAATTCTTGTAGTAGTTGGACATTACATCCCGGACAACTCTCCAGAATGGTATAAATTAATACATGACGTGATATATACATTTCACATGCCGTTGTTTATGTTCGCAAGCGGATACGTATATATTGCTACTAAAAAAGATATCGGATATGGTGATTTCCTAGTAAAGAAAATAAAAAGATTGATGATACCATATTTTACGACATCTGTCATAGTGATAAGCATAAAGATGTTGACACAAGGAAATATGAGCGTTGATAATCCTGTTACATGGACGTCATATTTTAAAATGTTTTATTTACCTGAAGCAGGCTATTTCTTGTGGTTTATATGGGCGTTATGGTGGATGTTCGTATTGTTACCGATATTTAAAACCCAAAGGAGCAGAACAATATTATTTTTAATCTGCTTAATTATTCATTACATACCTATGGCATTGCCTAAAGAGTTTTGTATAGCAGAATGTAAAAACATGATAGTATTTTTTACTTTAGGTGTATTTGCTTTTGAAAACGGCTTTATACATAAATTCTTAAAGGATTATTCAATAAACAAAGTTATTTTTGCAATAGTGGCTTTTGTTGTTTGTGAATATTTATATTTTTCAGACTTAAATTCAGATGTGCTGAAAACAACATTAAATATTCTACTGCCCTACATAGGAATATTCTTTGTAATTGAAATATCAAAACTTATCTGTAAATATCAAGAAGTGGGCAAAAATCATATTCTGATGATTGTGTCTATGTCGTCTTATATAATATATCTATTTCACACAACATTTGAAGGATTTGCAAAAGCTGTATTCAGAAAATTACCATTAGACAGCAATTTATGGTATGTATTTTTGCCTGAAGCGATTGTGGTTATAGCTGTAGGTGTAATCATTCCTATGTTGTTACATAGATATGTTTTAAAACGTTGGCAGCTTACACGTACATTATTTGGATTATAATGTTTATAAAAATATAAACGTATTTACTTTATCCTTCTGCCTCTAATCAACAGCCAAAGGGCGGAGAGGCACGAAAGAAGAATTATGCCGGCGTGTTGGGCTGATTCTTTTATATTGAGAAAAAACTTTGACATGGACTTTTGCTTATGACGAGGCAAAAGTAATGATTTATTTTTAATCCGGAAAATTTGATGAAAATTGTTGTTACCGGTACCCGTGGCATCCCTAATGTCATGGGCGGAGTGGAGACGCACTGTGAGGAACTGTTTCCGAGAATTGCAGCCATGGGCGAAGACGTAACGGTGATAAGGCGTAAAAGCTACGTCAGCGACGGCCTGAAAGAATGGAAAGGCGTAAAGCTGGTGGACATTGAGACACCGAAAAAGAAGTCGTTTGAAGCCATTATACATACGTACAGAGCCATAAACAAGGCGAAGAAACTGGGGGCAGACATACTGCACATACACGCCATAGGGCCGGCTCTGCTGGTGCCATACGCCAAGATGCTGGGCATGAAGGTGGTGTTTACGCATCACGGTCCTGACTACGACAGGGACAAATGGGGCAGGGCTGCCAAAGCGGTGCTGAAGCTGGGTGAGCGCATGGGGTGTATGTTTGCTGACGATGTAATAGTGATCAGCGACGTGATACGCAACCTGATTAAGGAGAAATACGGACGTACAAAGAACGTGCATCTGATATATAACGGCGTGTCGGAGCCTGAGGTGTGCGACTATCCCGAGTATTTTGAGGAACTGGGCATCAGGAAGGGACGCTACATATTGGGGATGTGCCGCTTTGTGCCGGAAAAGAACCTGCACCATCTGGTGGAAGCGTTCAGTAGAATTAAGAACGAAAAATTAAAAAGTAAAGACGGCGGTGACGATGACATAAAGCTGGTGCTGGCTGGTGACACAGACTTTGAGGACGACTACTCAAGGGGACTGAAAGAGATGGCGAGGAAGAACGGCGTGGTGCTGACGGGATTTGTGAAGGGCCGTAAGCTGCACTCGCTGCTGACTAACTGCATGTGCTACTGTCTGCCGTCGAGTCATGAGGGCCTGCCGATAGCGTTGCTTGAAGCGATGAGCTACGGCGTGAAGGTGATAGTGAGCGACATACCGGCAAACCTGGAGGTGGGCCTCGACAAAGACGACTACTTCCCGGTGGGCAACGTGGATGAGCTGGCGAAGAAACTGAAAGAGGTGATAAGCCGTGAGCCACAGCACATAGACTACGACATGGCAAAGTATGACTGGGACAAGATAGCGAAGGAGGTAAGAGGGGTATATTGTAATTTGGAGTTAAAGTAGTTAGAGGAGTTATCGCCAACAAGTTGGCTAGGAGTTAAAGTCAAATGTTTTGTGGATTCTTATCATAAATTCGCGTAGTGCTTGCGACAATAACCAACAAAGCTATTGTGCCGGCGGATCTGCGCTCCGCCGGAATTGAATATAAGGATTTATTTAATCCGATTACTTCCTATTTTGTTTTTAGGTAGTTAAAGTAGTTATAGTAGTTATCGCCAACGGAGTTGGCTAGGAGTTAGAGCCATATGCTAACGTAGTGCGTGCGATAATAATATGCAACGCACATGTAGTAGCTCCATAGGCCATAAGGCTGTTAATACAGTCTCCTGTTCACTATATTTATACATAAAGAGGTCATGCCATTACTCCTGACGGGGTAGTGGCATGACCTCTTTTGCGTTGTATGGCTAAGTGTCGAAATGGCACATGTCATTTGGAGTTAAAGGAGTTAAAGTAGTTATCGCTCACCTGGGTGAGTTAGTAGTTAGAGTCATATGCCATGTTGATTCTTATCGCAAGAACTACGTTTGCAATTGGATTTATCGTTTTTCACTTTTAACTTTTCACTTTCGTAAGACGCACTACGTTTGCTATTGTGCCGGCGGATCTGCGCTCCGCCGGAATTGAATATCAGGATCTCCTGATCCGATTAAAATACCACTTGTTTAAGTGAAGAACGAAGAGCAGGCGCTGAGTGCAAGCAGGCTTGCGCAATTAAAAATGAAAAATTAAAAGTGAAAAACGCCTGGCGGAAGTGAAGAGTTAAGAGTGAAAAATCCATGTGCATTGTTTGGTATTGTTATTGGTAGTTAGAGTAGTTAAAGTAGTTATCGCTCACCTGGGTGAGCTAGTAGTTAGAGTCATATGCCATGTTGATTCTTATCGCAAGAGCTACGTTGGCAATTGGATTTTTCGTTTTTTCACTTTTCGTTTTTCGCTTTTAACTTTTCACTTTTCACTTTTCATTGTTCACTTAAACAATCACTATGTTTGCATTTATTTCGTGCAAGTTTAATGGATTTCTGCATTAATTTCATGCAATTTTGGCGGAATTCTGCATTTATTTTGTGCAATTCCTGTAAAATACAGTATATTTGTCATGATATAAAATAGGATGGGTATGGAAAGGCTGTATGAATTTTTCTATAGAAAACTGAAAAATACTCCGGTGGAGTTTTTCAGATATAAATATAACCAGATAAAATGGGAAAGTAGAGCTTTCGGACTTGTCGGCCCACGAGGCGTAGGCAAGTCTACTATGCTGCTGCAATATATCAAACAGAATTTGGACACAAAAGATACGCTGTATGTATCGGCTGACAATCTTTATTTTGCAGAACACAAACTTGTTGACCTGGCTGACCGTTTTGTAAAGATGGGAGGCAAACACCTGTTTATCGACGAGATTCACAAATATGAAGGATGGTCGAGAGAGCTGAAACAGATTTATGACAGTTATGACGACTTGCAGATTGTGATCTCCGGCTCTTCGATACTTGACATTTATAAGGGCATGGCAGATCTTAGCAGACGTATGCCTATTTATGAGATGCAGGGGTTGTCGTTCAGAGAATATTTGCGCCTATTTCATAGTATAGACGTACCAGTTTACAGTCTGAAAGACATACTTACGCACAAAGCAGTGATTAGTGGTGTAGAACATCCCCTTCCACTTTTTCATGATTATCTTAAAAGAGGCTATTATCCGTTCGGACGCGACGCTGAATTTGAAATTGAGCTGATGCAGGTGATAAACCAGACGATGGAAATAGACATACCAATGCACATAAAGACCAACATATCTGTGGGCAGAAAACTGAAGAGTCTGATAATGGTTGTATCTAAAAGTGTTCCTTTTAAGCCTGTGATGCAGAAACTGGCTGATGTTACTGGTATCAGCAGAAATGACATTCCTGACTATCTGATATACATGGAACGTGCCGGAATGATAAGTCAGCTGCGTAATGCAACCGGAGGACTGAGAGGCCTAGGCAAAGTGGAGAAACTGTATCTTGACAACACGAACCTGATTTATACCCTTGCACCGGAACGTGCTGATATAGGAAACGTAAGAGAGACGTTCTTTATGAACCAGACAAGGGTATGTAACGACGTGAGAAGTTCTGACATCTCATATTTTGAGATAGACGGCAAGGTGTTTGAAATTGGAGGACGGAAAAAAGGACAAAAACAGATAGAAAGTGCAGACGACGGCTACATCGTGAAAGACGATATTGAAAGCGGATACGCAAACGTGATACCTCTCTGGGCTTTCGGACTTAACTACTAATGGTAATGGATTGTTTCCCTAGTGGCGCAATGTAGGGACGTACCCCAGGTGCGTCCACCTTTCATTTAGCATTTTTGTTATATCGTAAATCGTTGAAATACAGGGTTTTATCAGTTGGACACACCTGGGGTACGTCCCTACAATCAACCCTGAGTAATGCTGTTTAATTTTTACTTGCGCTTACAGCCTGCTCTTCACTTAAATAAGCACTACGTTTGCAATTGACTTTAACTCCTACAAAAAATCCATAATGCACATGAATTTTTACTTTTTAATTTTTCATTTTCGTGCGAAACAATTCGCACGAACTGCGGTTCGGAAAAGTCAAAAATAAAAACTGCGTTTTTTATTTGTCTTTTCTCTCACCTTTTTTAAAAAGAAGATAAGCTGCATCTCAGCATAACGTTCAAGCACGCTTGACGATTCTGCTTTCGATTTGCATTATCTTTCACTATCTTTTAATAAAATAGGCTGCGGTTCTGAAAAGTCAAAAATAAAAACTACGTTTTTTATTTGCCTTTTCACTCGCCTTGTTCTATCTTTGAATAAGATAGGATGCGGCTCGGCAATAAAAAAGAAAAAAAGTGTTTTTTCATTTTGTATTGCTCTCACCTTTCACTATCTTTGCATTTCTGTAATGTCCGGATAAGTTTTCGGGACTGTTAATAAATTGTTTTGGCACTATGAAAGAAATGTATTATGTATTCTGCAACCAGACATTGGTGACTGATTGGCAAGCCGGCAAAGGACGGCGGGCGTGGTGTGTGCTGAGACTTATCGCGGATGTACTGTATGGCGTGGTGAAGCCCGGAGATGCTGGCTGCATGAAGGGTGGATGGCGCGTTGATATGGCGACAGGGCTCGCCGTAAGATTGAACAGAGATACTAACAATTAAATAACTAAACCATGCTTTATCCATTATTATTTAGAAACAACTTCTTTTCGAAAATATGGGGCGGAAGCCTGCTGAAGAAACTTAAGGGCATAGAAGACAATGACCCTACGCCTATAGGCGAGAGCTGGGAGATAAGTGCCGTGCCGGGCAAGGAGTCGGTAGTGGGCAACGGCTCGCTGCAGGGACGCAAGCTTAACGAACTTGTGACGGAATATAAGGAAGAGCTGATAGGACGCACGGTGTATGACATGTACGGCGAGACGTTTCCGCTGCTGATAAAGTTTATCGACGCTGCGAAGGACTTGTCGATACAGGTGCATCCCAACGACGAGATGGCACGTAAATATCACGATTCGTTCGGCAAGACGGAGATGTGGTATATTATGGACACAAAGCCGGGAGCTAAGCTCTACAGCGGCTTTAAGAGTCTGATATCGAAATATGAATACGGCAAGCGCATAGAGGACGGCAGCATCTGTGACGTGCTGGCATCGCACGACGTGAAGGAGGGCGACGTGTTCTACATTCCGTCAGGACGCATCCATGCGATATGCAGCGGTACGCTGCTGGCAGAGGTGCAGCAGAGCTCTGACCTGACATACCGCATATTTGACTATAACCGTCCGGGACTTGACGGCAAGCCAAGGGCATTGCACACGGCGCTGGCATCGGAGGCGCTGGACTATAAGGTGGAGGACGACTACCGCACGCACTACACGCGCAAGATGAACTATCCGGTGCTGCTGGCGGAGAACAGGTTCTTTACGGTGAAGCTGCTGGAGGTGAACCGTGCCTTCCACAGAAAACTGTATAAGTATGACAGCTTCGTGGTGTATATGTGTCTTGAGGGCAGCAGCGACATCGTGATAAGGTCGTGGAAAGGCGAGGAGCCTGAGATAAAGCAGGTGCATCTGACAAAGGGCATGAGCTGCCTCGTGCCTGCCTGCGTTGCCGACATGGACGTTGTGCCGAACAACGAAGACCGCGTGTCGAAGCTGTTGGAGGTGTATATTGATAATAAGAACTACTGATTTAAGTGAAGAGTGAAGAGGGAAGAGTGAAGAGCAGGCGCGGAGCGCAAATAAAAATGAAAAATTAAAAGTGAAAAATCCATGTGATTTGTTGGTATTATCATTTGGAGTTAAAGTAGTTAAAGGAGTTATCGCCAACGGAGTTGGCTAGTAGTTAAAGCCAAATGCCTTGTTGATTCTATTCAATGTAATACAATTGACAATAATCGACGAAGCGCACGCACTACGTTTGCTATTGTGCCGGCGGATCTGCAATTGTCGTGCAAGTGAGAGCAGAAGCAAATTTCATTTGGTTATGCCGAGCGCAGCCGACAATCAATAGAATTAATCTGCCGGAATTGAATATAAGGATTTATTTAATCCGCTAACTTCCTATTTCACATTATATCACAATTTTATGCTAACATTGGCTATTGGATTTTTAACTTTTCATTTTTCACTTTTCACTTAAATTAGCGGTATTTTAAGCGGATCAGGAAATTAGCTGCGCTGAACTTCGTTTCTTATATTCAATTCCGGCAGATTGCAAATCAGCCGGCACATTAGCTTTGTTGGTTCTTGTTGCACGCACTACGTTAGCATTTGGATTCCTAATGACATGGTATTGTGCCGGCGGATCAGTGCTATTGTTTTTGGGAGTTAAAGTAGTTAGAGAAGTTATCGCTCACTAAGGTGAGCTAGGAGCATATTTAAGTGAAGAACTAAGAGTGAAGAGTGAAAAATCCAATTGCAAACGTAATGCTTACAAGTAGAAACCACAATACATTTGGATTTTTCGTTTTTCACTTTAACTTTTCACTTTCGTAAGACGCATTACGTTGCTATTGTGCCGGCGGATCTGTGCTCCGCCGGAATTGAATATAAGGATTTATTTAATCCGCTAAAAATACCCTTATGACATGGATGGTATGACGAACGGGGAGGGGATGCAAATTGTTATGTTATTATATGATGTTGACGGCTTTTCGGATGAAGAGCCGTTTATTTTTGTGTGATTATGGGGTGAGGAATGAGAAATGTGTCAGATGTGAGGGCGTGATGACGGGACATGATGCGCTGAAAAAAGACTAAAAATGTGAGGACTGATGGCGTCTGGCGGCATAAATGTATGATGAAAGATGAAATGGCGTATTGTAAGTAATCGTGGCTGTAAACTGCAATGTTTAAAGCTGTTTCTGCGAATGAGTGGGGATAGTGTTTTGATATCGCCGTCTTTTGTTTTAAATTGATATTTTAAGACGGCGTGAGGCGGCGGCCAGCCTTAAAATTTAATGAAATAATCTTTGTATTTTTAACCCATATTTTTTGCGACTTTTATTCTAAAATCCTATCTTTGTAAAGGCAGAGAGAAGGTTTGCGGCATGTTGTGGCGTCTTTGAGGCGACGGCCGGCAGCAACATTCTGCCATGCATCTAATAAGAAAAACATAAAGAAACTATACAATATTTTAATAATACTATGGCAAAGATAAAACAGATTGTGGAGTGCGTGCCCAACTTCAGCGAAGGACGCGACAAGAATGTTATAAAACAGATTACCGATGTGATTGAGGAAGCCGGCGGCGTAAAACTGCTCGATGTTGACCCGGGTGAGGCTACTAACCGCACGGTGGTTACTTTTGTTGGTGAGCCCGAGGCTGTTGTCGAGGCTGCTTTCAAGGCTGTTAAGAAGGCCGGTGAACTTATAGACATGCGCAAGCATCACGGTGCTCATCCGCGTATGGGCGCTACAGACGTGCTGCCGCTGGTGCCGGTAAGCGGAATAACTCTTGAAGAGTGTGCCGAGCTGGCAAGAAAACTGGCAAAGCGCATTGCCGACGAGCTGCAGATACCATGCTACTGCTATGAAGAGGCCGCTCTGAAACCTGAAAGACGCAATCTGGCCGTGTGCAGAGCCGGTGAGTATGAGGCGCTGCCGGAGAAGATGGGCGACGCCGACAAGGCTCCCGACTTCGGTGCAAGACCCTTTGACGAGGGCGTGGCACGCACGGGATGTACGGCTGTAGGAGCACGCGACTTCCTGATTGCCGTAAACTTTAACCTTAACACCACATCTACACGCAGGGCAAACGCAGTGGCCTTTGACGTGAGAGAGAAGGGAAGACCGGTGCGCGAAGGCAACCCGATAACAGGCAAGGTGAAGAAAGACGCAGACGGAAAGACTATAATGCAGCCCGGTACGCTGAAGTCGACAAAGGCCATAGGATGGTTTATCGAGGAATACGGCATCGCACAGGTGTCGATGAACATAACTAACATCAACGTTACGCCGCTGCACGTGGCATTCGACGAAGTGTGCCGCTGCGCTCAGAACAGAGGACTGAGAGTAACGGGAACAGAAATCGTAGGTCTTGTGCCAAAACGCTCTATTGTAGACGCCGGAAAGTATTTCCTTGAGAAACAGCACAGATCGACAGGCATTCCTGAAGAAGACATAATGAACATAGCCGTGAAGTCGATGGGACTCGACGACCTGCGTCCGTTTGTACCCGAGGAGAAGGTTGTGGAGATGCTGCTCGAGGCCGACCAGAAGAAGGCAAAGAGACTGACGGCGCTGACAGTGAAAGGATTTGCTGACGAGACTGCAAGAGAATCTCCTGCACCCGGCGGCGGATCAGTGGCTGCATACATGGGAGCACTGGGCGCTGCACTGGCAACGATGGTGGCTAACCTGTCGGCACACAAGCCCGGATGGGATGACCGCTGGAACGAGTTCAGCCAGTGGGCAGACAAGGGCATGGTGCTCGAGACAGAACTGCTGCGCCTCGTTGACGACGACACAGAGGCCTTTAACCGCATAATGGCAGCCTTCGGAATGCCGAAAGGAACAGACGAAGAGAAGCAGTTGCGCTCAGAGGCCATACAGAAGGCAACACTGTTTGCTGCACAGGTGCCGCTGGAGACAATGAAGACATCGGCACAGGTGTTCGAACTGTGCAGGGCAATGGTAGAGACCGGTAACCCGAACAGCGTGTCTGACGCAGGCGTTGGCGCACTGGCAGCAAGAGCAGCCGTGATGGGTGCCGGACTGAACGTCAAGATAAACGCTTCGTCGCTGAAAGACCAGAATGCAGCCAAGGCTCTGATAGGTGAGGCTGAGGCGCTGATGGCTGAGGCTACAAAGCAGGAGGCTGAAATAATGCAGATGGTTGAGCGGGTAATCAGCGGTAACTGATTGAGGCAAGACCGAGAGAAACATAACGAATAAACAACAGAAAAATCCTAAATATTATGACAAACGAGGAATTTAAGGCGGCGATACGTGCCGGCATACCAGACGTGCTGCCGGAGCCGCGTGAGTATGACAAAGAAGTGAACCATGCGCCAAAGCGTAAGGAGATACTTACAGAAGACGAAAAGAAGCTTGCACTGCGCAATGCCCTGAGATATTTCCCTAAGAAATTCCACAAGACACTTGCACCGGAGTTTGCTGCCGAGCTGCGCGACTACGGACGCATATATATGTACAGATTCAGACCTACATACGACATGTATGCACGCAGCATTGACGAGTATCCGCACAAGTCGGAACAGGCTGCTGCCATCATGCTCATGATACAGAACAACCTGAACCCGGCAGTGGCTCAGCATCCTCATGAGCTTATCGTATACGGAGGCAACGGTGCCGCATTCCAGAACTGGGCACAGTATCTGCTGACTATGAAGTATCTGAGCGAGATGACAGACGAGCAGACACTCGTGATGTATTCAGGTCATCCGCTGGGACTCTTCCCGTCGCACAAGAATGCTCCGAGAGTGGTTGTTACAAACGGTATGGTGATACCTAACTACTCAAAACCAGACGACTGGGAGCGCATGAACGCACTTGGCGTCAGCCAGTATGGACAGATGACAGCCGGATCGTATATGTATATCGGTCCGCAGGGCATCGTTCACGGCACAACGATAACCGTGCTAAACGCTGCACGCATGCAGATGAAGAAAGAACCGGGCCGCAAGGACATACACGGCATGCTGTTCGTGTCGTCAGGTCTTGGCGGTATGTCAGGTGCACAGCCTAAGGCAGGAAACATTGCCGGAGTGGTCAGCGTTGTTGCCGAGATTAACCCCAAGGCTGCACAGAAGCGCTATGACCAGGGCTGGGTGGACGAACTGCACTCTGACCTGAACGAACTGATACCAGCAATAAGAAAGGCCGTAGAGGAGCGCAAGACTGTGTCTATGGCATACGTGGGCAACGTGGTTGACCTGTGGGAGCGCCTGGCAGAAGAAAACATAAAGGTAGACCTTGGCAGCGACCAGACATCTCTGCACAACCCATGGGCAGGAGGATATTATCCTGTTGACATGACATTTGAGGAGTCGAAGCAGATGATGGCAGAGAATCCTGAACTGTTCCGTGAGCGTGTGCAGGCATCTCTGCGCAGGCAGGTTGCTGCAATCAACAAGCTGACAGAGCGCGGCATGTACTTCTTCGACTACGGAAACGCATTCCTGCTGCAGTCAGAGCGTGCTGGAGCCGACATCATGGCTGCCGACGGCAAGTTCAGATATCCTTCATACGTTCAGGACATCATGGGTCCGATGTTCTTCGACTACGGCTTCGGTCCGTTCAGATGGGTATGTACATCAGGCAAGCCCGAAGACCTGGCTGTAACCGACCGTCTGGCTGTAGAAGTGCTCGAGGAGATATGCAAGACAGCACCGGAGGAGATACAGCACCAGATGGAAGACAACATCCACTGGATAAAGGAGGCCGGCCGCAACCATCTCGTAGTAGGCTCACAGGCACGTATATTGTATGCCGACGCCGAAGGCCGCGCAAAGATAGCTCTGGCATTCAACGAGGCAATAAAGAAGGGCGAGATAACACGTCCGGTAGTGCTTGGCCGCGACCATCACGACGTATCAGGAACAGACTCTCCGTTCCGTGAGACAAGTAACATATACGACGGCTCGCAGTTCTGTGCCGACATGGCTGTTCAGAACGTTATAGGCGACTCATTCAGAGGTGCCACATGGGTATCTATCCACAATGGTGGCGGAGTAGGCTGGGGCGAAGTTATCAACGGCGGCTTCGGCATGATGATAGACGGAGGCGAAGACAGCGCACGCCACATACGCGAAATGCTGTTCTGGGACGTAAACAACGGTATTGCACGCCGCAGCTGGGCACGCAACGAAGGCTCTATACACAGCATTGAGCGCGAAATGGCACGCACCCCGAACCTGAAGGTTACGATGCCTAACTTCGTGGATGATGAGATAATAGATAACGCAGTGAAGTAAATACGGTAGTTAAAGTAGTTAGAAGGAGTTAAAGTAGTTAAAGTCAAATGCCTTGAAGTAATTAAGTAAATAATTAAGGACTAAGAAACAATGTCCTGATTATGAAACAAGATTAGGCGTTAGTCAATTATGAATTATAATTTATAATTGTGTGTCCACAAGACATATGACTTTAACTCCTTTAACTACTCTAACTTCTTTAACTCCTAAACACACACACATAACTTTAAATTTAAATACACAATGATTCACCAAATATCAGCAGAACATCTCACGATTGAACGTATCGGTGAGATAATAGAAAAAGGTTATAAACTCGAACTTAGTGAAGACGCACGCAAGCGCATCGTACGCTGCCGTGAATATCTCGACAAGAAGATAGAAGAGACAGAGAAGCCTATCTATGGCGTAACAACAGGATTCGGCTCTCTCTGCAACGTGTCTATCGGCAACGACCAGCTTTCGCAGTTGCAGATAAACCTGATGATGTCGCATGCATGCGGCACAGGCGACCGCGTGCCTAACGATATAGTAAAGATAATGCTGCTGCTGAAGATACAGTCGCTGAGCTATGGATACTCAGGCTGCAAGCTTGATACCGTAGAGAGACTTGTCGACTTCTTCAACAACGATGTTTATCCTATTGTCTACATGCAAGGCTCACTTGGCGCATCCGGCGACCTTGTGCCTCTGGCACACCTCTGTCTGCCGCTCGTAGGACTCGGTGACGTAGAGTATAAGGGTAAGGTGATGACAGGAGCAGAGATGCTGAAGGAGAACGGATGGGAGCCGATACAGCTCGGATCTAAAGAAGGTCTGGCTCTGCTCAACGGAACACAGAACATGAGTTCGTTTGCCGTATGGGCATTGCTGCAGGGCGAACGCCTGAGCAAATGGGCAGACAAGATTGCTGCCATGTCGCTCGACGCATATTATGGACTGGTGTCTCCTTTCACAGACGCCGTACATCAGGTAAGACCTCACAAGGGTCAGATACAGACAGCCGCAAACATGAGGCAACTGCTTGAGGGCAGCGAGATAATAGAGAAGCCCAAATCGTATGTTCAGGACCCGTATTCGTTCCGCTGCATTCCGCAGGTTCATGGCGCAGCCAAGGACTCAATGGCATACGTTAAGTCAGTGATCGACACTGAAATCAACTCGGCAACAGACAACCCGACTGTATGTCCAGACGAAGACCTGATTATCTCTGCCGGAAACTTCCACGGAGAGCCTATCGCACTGCCTATGGACTTCCTTGCAATGGCACTGAGCGAACTGGCTAATATATCAGAAAGACGAATCTACAAGCTCGTGTCGGGCACAAGAGACTTGCCAAGCTTCCTCGTTGCAACTCCAGGCGTAAACAGCGGATTTATGATTACACAATATACAGCTGCGTCAATAGTAAGCCTTAACAAGAATCTGTGCTCGCCTGCATCAGTAGACAGCATACCTTCGAGCCAGGGTCAGGAAGACCATGTGAGCATGGGTGCCAACGCTGCAATAAAGCTCTATAAGGTGGTGCTCAACACTGAGCGTGTGCTGGCAATAGAGCTGTTTAATGCTGCTCAGGCTCTTGAGTTCAGACGTCCGCTGAAGTCGTCGCCTGTAATCGAGAAGCTGCATGATGAATACCGCAAGGTAGTGCCGTTCATCGTGAACGACGAAGTGATGTATCCTCACATAAAGAACTCTATTGACTTCCTGAGAGAGCATGCCGAATAAGCATGACGCTAAGGAAAACGTAAAATAATCAAGCCGATGAGACTGCTTGTAAAGAATATAAAGACACTGGCCGGAATAGACCGGCACGGCAAGCTGAGGCTGCAGGGCAGCGAGATGCAGACGCTGGAGCAGATAAACGACGCCTATCTGACTGCCGAAGACGGACTGATAACCGGATTCGGCACGATGGACAGTCTGACGGATGCTGAAGCTGCTGCAGACACCGTTGTCGACGCCGAAGGCGGAACGCTGATGCCGTCATGGTGCGACCCGCATACCCACATAGTGTATGCGGGAAGTCGCGAGGGCGAGTTTGTCGACAAGATAAGAGGTCTGAGCTATGCCGAGATAGCCAAACGCGGCGGAGGCATACTCAACTCAGCCGACCTGCTGCACACCATGACAGAGGACCAGCTCTATGAGCAGGCCATGAGGCGTGTGCGCGAGGTGGTGATGAAGGGTACGGGCTGCGTTGAGATAAAGAGCGGCTACGGCCTTAACACCGAAGACGAGCTGAAGATGCTGCGCGTGATAAAGCGCATAAAGGAGACGGCACCTATAAAGGTGGTGTCTACCTTCCTTGGTGCGCATGCAGTAGGACGCCAGTACACCCAGGACGAATATGTACGTCTTGTTGTAGAGGAGATGATACCAGAGGTAGGGCGCGAGCATCTTGCCGACTATGTAGACGTGTTCTGCGACGAAGGCTTCTTTACCCCAGAAGAGACCGACCGCATACTTGAGGCCGGAGCAAAATGGGGAATGCTGCCCAAGATACATGCCGACGAACTGGCATCGTCGGGCGGTGTAGAGGTAGGCGTGAAGCGCAATGCCTTGTCTGTAGACCATCTGGAGAGCATGACCGAAGAGGAGATAGAGCTGCTGCGCGGCAGCGGCACTATGCCTACGGTGCTGCCCGGCACGTCGTTCTTCCTTAATCTGCCTTATGCACTGGCACGTAAGATGGTTGACGCCGGACTTGGCGTAGCCGTTGCCAGCGACTATAATCCCGGATCAACTCCGTCGGGCGACATGAAGTTTATTGTGTCTCTGGCATGCATCAAGCTGAGACTGCTGCCTGCAGAGGCCATCAATGCCGCCACGATAAACTCGGCTTATGCTATGGGGCTCAGCCGCGACTACGGTTCGATAGCCGTGGGCAAGGTGGCTAACTTCTTTATAACAGAGCCGATACCTTCGATTGACTACATCCCTTATGCCTACACGTCGCCTGTGATACGCCGCGTGTTTGCCCGAGGGCAGGAAATAGGCTTCTGACCACAGGCCGGCAAACAGCCTGCGGAAAGTATTAGATGTTAGTAATAAATATAGCTTTTGCGCAATCGCGGCATAAGGTGTTATGCCGCATTGCGCACTTTTTGTCTTATATGCAGCCATTGTTCGTGGCTGCTTTTATTTTGTCTCTTATTTAGCTTGTGCCGTTTGTGTAGTGTCGCCATATTGCATTTTGTAATGTGCGTGAGCAGAATGTGTCCCGATTATGTTAAGTAGAGTGTGCAAAATGCAAGCATACAAGTGCGTATATTTTAAAAATATTACTATGTTTTTAACAAAAATATTTTTATCTGTCAGGTTTTTTATTGTAATTTTGCGCCCTGAAAATCAAATGTAACTAGATTATTGGTGTCCTTCAAACCATTCCTGCATATCTTGACTTATTGTAACAATAGGACAACTGTGCCATGTCTGGTAAGAACGGGCATGTTAATTGCCTTAATACTTGCGTAAAGAAGGCTCATGGATGTTTGCAGGACAACGGTATAACTAGATTTATAATATGTAGCATGCCTTTTAGATAAAGAGCATCAAGGTGTTTAGTTAAGGTGAAAGATTAATTCTGATGAAATCGCTTAAACTGTTATTATTGCTGAGTATGTTGCCTCTTGCCGCGGCATTTGCCGGAGGCGACACGCTGAGATATAAGCTGGAGACGTCGGCCAATGTGTCTACGGGCGACTATGCCCCTATGTGGTTTACGGCCAACCGCTATGGCCTGTCGGGTGTAGAGCCGTGCAGCGGATATCTCAGAGCGGGTGTAGACTATGCCGGAATGTTTGGTGCCGACTGGCGTCTGGAGGCAGGACTCGACTTGGCCGGAGCCGTTAATCAGACTTCAGACTTTGTCGTTCAGCAGGCTTTTGTCGATGTGTCATGGCGCAATATAACGCTGAGCATAGGCAGCAAGGAGCGCGAAGCCTTTCCGCTGGACAAGAACATGAGGCTAAGCAGCGGCATGATGGTTGAAGGTCCGGGGGCACGTCCTGTGCCGCAGGTGCGTCTTGAGGTGAAGGAATATCAGAATCTGCCTTACACCAAAGGATGGGTGGCTGCCAAGTTTCATTTCGGCTACGGATGGCTGACAGACGGCGACTGGCGGTCGGACTTTGTAAAGCCAGGCGAGACGTTCACCAGAGGTGTGATATATCACAGCAAGTCGGCTATGCTTAGAGTGGGAAATCCAAAGAAGATACCAGTTACGATGGAAATCGGAATGATCGAGGCGGCGCAGTTTGGCGGAAGCAAGTGGCGCAAGAATGACGACGGAACCACAACGTGTGTGGCAAAGATGCCCGGCGGGATAAAAGAATATCTGAAGGCCATCATACCTATACAGGAGAGCACGCTGCAGAACGTGGAGGGCAACCATGTGGGAAGCTGGAACTTTGCGCTCAACTATACGGCGCCGACATGGAAGCTGAGATGCTATTACGAGCATTATTTCGATGACCACTCGCAGCTAACGTGGCAGTATGGACGCTGGAAAGACGGACATATAGGCGTGGAACTAACGTTGCCGGAGAATCCTTTTGTGTCAACTCTGCTGTGGGAAGGGCTGTGCACAACCGATCAGACCGGACCGCTGCTTTATGACGGTGTTGGCGGTTCGTTTCATGAGATACAGATGAGCGGCGGCGACAACTACTATAACCACGACTACAACTGGCAACACTGGGGTATGGGAATGGGCCATCCGTTTCTGCCCGGACCAATATATAATGCCGACGGAACCAATATGTTCAGGAGCAACCGCGTAAAGGCCCACCATATAGGCATTGGCGGCAATCCGTCTGACGAGTGGTCGTATCGCCTGCTGCTGTCGTACATGCGCCATTGGGGAACATACAAAGTGCCGCTCGACCGCATGATGCGTCATGGAAGCACGCTGGCAGAAGTGGCATACAGTCCGCGCAAGGCTGCGGGATGGAACTTCAGACTGGCCTGCGGATACGACAAGGGCAGCTATATAGGCGACAGCATGGGCTGCATGATAACAATAACCAAAACAGGAGTTTTATGGTCAAGATAATAGGATGGATCGTTGCTGCCGTCATGGCTCTGGCTATGTCGGGCTGCGACTTTAAGGAGCCTGTAAACAGCGATATAGAAGGATTCTGGAAACTGGAACGCTTTGAGACGAGGGCCGACGGACGCATGCACGAGTGTACGCGCCTTTATTACAGCATAACGAGATACGTGGTTGAGGTGTCCGAGAAGCAGGGTCCCAACGGTTACGGCACATACATAGGCCGCTTCGGCTATGAGGACGGAGAGACAAAGGTGGTGATGAAAGACTTTAAGCAGAGGGCTGCTACGAGCGACAACGGTGTTGACGCTACCGTGGAAGACCTGCTGCCGTTCGGAATCAATTCTACTGAGACAACCTTTGATGTGGTGGTTGCCGACGGCGACAATCTTGTATTGCGCTCAGATTATGCCACGCTGCAGCTCACGCGCTTCTGATTTGTCTTGAAACAGACGTCACGGTTCAGATGCATTGTTGATTTATATCTGATGCGTTGTCGTCAGTATTCCCCTTTATGCCAGCCTTTTTATGGCATTATTTAGTGTATAGCGGCCCATGTCCGTCTTTCCGTTTGCCGTATTTATTGTTGCCGCTGAAGATTGCCGTGTGATATAAATACGCTCTTTTGCTTTCAAATAAACTTAAATACGGCCGTATGTCGCAGTATTGTGTCATTGATGGGTGTCTGTACCGGTTCAAAATGACACCACGCGATACATTTGTTTGTTACAATTTAACCCAAATCGGTCATTAGACCGCATATTACTTTACCAGTTTTGTGCATTGATGCTTTCAGCCGGTCTTTTTGTTTCTATTAGCGTCTTTTAGTCAGATTTTTCTTGACATAGCCCGTTATGACTGCGAAAAATCTAACGAAAATCCGCTCAATATAGAGCAAAAATCCCGACCGAATCCTAATGACTGATTTGGGTTAAAAGACCTTTATTATTTTGTTATATTCCCAACTTGCATTATCTTTGCACAAAAATATGCAGCGTTACGGCGGCTAAAGCCCGTTTATATGTCGTGTGTACTGTTGCCGTTGCGTAACGAAACCGTGTAAATTTAATGAGCAGACGTTTATATCCTATTCTGAATTTTATAAGTCACAACAAATATTGGATTGTGATAATTTTCGGTGTTCTCATTGTCGGGTTCCTCGATGAGAACAGCCTGCTGAAGCATGTGCGCAATAGAATACTCGTGAGCGAGCTGAAGGAGCAGATTGATGCCTACAACATGCAGTATGAGCAGGACGAACAGAAGATAAAGGAACTGAAGCGCAACCCCAAGGCCATCACAAAGATAGCTCGCGAGAACTACTTTATGAAAGCCGACGACGAGGATATATTCGTGCTTAGTGATGACCAAAAACCAGTAACAGATAACGATGAAACAGCTAAATAAACTGCAGACTATTGTTCTGCTTTCGGGTGCGGTGCTCATGGTGGCCGGTGCCGGACTTTATGTCTTTGGCACGATGCTCATGGCTTCGTGGATATTTCTTGTGGGTGCCTTGTGCTTTGCTTCTATGCAGATGATGCAGACCTACAGCGGCAACAACTTCACCATCAGGCGTCTGCGCCGTATCATGGTTACGGGCGACGTGCTGTTTATTCTTTCGGCACTGCTGATGGTCGAAAACTCTTATGGCCTGCTGCTGCCCTTGTTCCTCAAGCTTTCGCCCGACGGATACTTCAATTACGTCACTTATGTTCACAACAACTGGGTGCTCCTGCTCCTCGTTGCTGCCATGCTTGAGATTTATACAACTCACAGAATATCAGGCGAGCTGGCTAAAGAGGCAAAAAAACTCTAAAAGTCAGTGTATTTATTTTAAATTGCATGAAAAATTTTTCTTACATCGATAATACGTTGTAATTTTGTGCTAATATTACAAAATAAGGTTATGGTTAAGACTCTTTTAACTCTTCTGGGGGCTTTTGCCGTGTTTACGTCGTGTGTAAACTCTTACAACATTCAAGGTTCATCTAATGTTCCTACGTTAGACGGCCGTATGCTGTTTCTTAAGGTTTATGAAGGCGACGACCTGAAGAATATCGACTCTTGCGACATCGTTCACGGACAGTTTCATTTTTCGGGGGCGCTCGATTCTACGCGTATAGCAACTCTCTTCATGGACGATGAGAGTCTTATGCCGGTGGTGCTCGAGAGCGGCGAAATACAGATAAAGATAGACAACACGCAGCAGAAGGTGAGCGGAACGCCGCTTAACGACAAGCTGTTTAAGTTTATCGAGAAGTACAACCAGCTGGAGAGCGAGGTAGGCGAACTGGGCCACCTGCAGAGTCAGGCCATAATGGACGGACACGACATCAACGAGGTGAACGCAAAGCTGTCGCAGAAGGCTGCACAGATTGTTGAGAAGGAAGACAAGCTCGTAACGTCGTTCATCGTTGAGAATTTCGACAACGTGCTGGGTCCGGGCGTGTTCTTCATGATTACAGCCGGCCACAGATATCCCGAGCTTTCACCCTGGATTGAGGATATAATGAGCAAGGCAACTGACAACTTCAAGAACGATCCTTACGTGCGCGACTATTACCGCAAGGCACAGCAGAACCAGGCTATAATGAACGGTACGGCAATGCCCGACGGAACAGACGACCCGACGCTGGCGCCTCCTACGCCCAACGAACTGGCACAGCCGGGATCAGAAGACTCTCTGAGCGAGGCTGTTGAAGGAGCAGAGTGACAAGGGAGTCAGGCTTAACCGCAAAAAAGGAACATATACAGGGGCTTTAAAAGATATTATGAGATTATTGATAAAAGACGCCACGCTGGTCAACGAGGGAAAGTCGTTCCGTGGCTCGGTTGTCTTGGAGAATGGTTTGATATCAGACATTCTCCAAGACAATTTTATTTCTGGCAGTGAACATTTTGATAAGGTGGTTGATGCTTCGGGGTGCTACGTGCTTCCGGGCGTTATCGACGACCATGTGCATTTTCGTGAGCCAGGCCTTACGGCAAAGGCCGACATAAGTTCTGAGAGCCGTGCTGCGGCCTATGGCGGTGTTACGTCTTATTTCGACATGCCTAACACCGTGCCGCAGACCACTACGCTTGAGGCTCTCGAAAAGAAGCGCTCATTGGCGGCGGCAAAGAGCCACGTCAACTATTCGTTCTTCTTCGGTGCAACCAACGACAATGTTGACCTGTTCAGCCGGCTCGACGTTCATCGTGTGCCCGGCATAAAGCTGTTTATGGGCTCGTCAACGGGCAACATGCTCGTGGATCGCCGTGAGGCTCTCGAACGCATATTCAGCGAAGCCCGTGTCCCCGTCATGACACATTGTGAGGACACCGGCATAATCAATGCCAACATGGCTGCTGCAAAGGCTGCTCACGGCGACGATCCCGACGTGGCCCTGCATCCGCAGATACGCAGTGAGGAGGCTTGCTATAAGTCTACAGAGCTTGCCGTAAGCATGGCGCGCAAGCATGGTGCGCGTCTTCATGTGGCTCATCTTACAACGGCTCGCGAGCTGCAGCTGTTTGAGCCGTGGCACGATGCCATGCCTGATATAACGGCTGAGGCTGTGGTTGCCCATCTGTTTTTCTCTGACGCCGACTATGCCACGCTTGGCACAAGGATAAAGTGCAACCCGGCTGTAAAGACACTTGCCGACCGCGACGCTCTGAGGCGTGCGCTCTCCGACGGCCGCATATCAGTAATAGGCACCGACCATGCCCCCCATCAGTGGGCCGACAAGCAGGGCGGATGCGCCCGTGCAGCCTCAGGCATGCCCATGATACAGTTCTCGCTCGTGTCCATGCTCGAGCTTGTCGACAGCAATGTGCTGCCTATAGAACGGCTCGTAGAGCTTATGTGCCACAATCCCGCACGCCTTTTTGATGTGCGAGGGCGCGGTTTTCTCCGCAAGGGCTATAAGGCCGATGTTGTTGTTGTGCGCCCCGGCAGTCCGTGGACGGTTACGAAAGACGTCATACAGAGCAAGTGCGGATGGAGCCCTATGGAGGGACATACGTTCAACTGGTGCGTGGTTCACACGTTCTGCAACGGCGTGCATGTCTACGACGACGGACGTTTCCTCGACTCTTGCCGTGGTGAGGAGATAGCCTTCAGATAAGGGGCTGTAGTTGATGTTTAGTTAAAAATTAATCTTCTGAAAAAATGATTGCAAGGATATTCGTGCTTTTGGTGTTGATGATAATCCTGTCTGACATCTACATCGACAGAAGACTGCTGCGCCGTAAGACCAGGTATTTGTGGTGGCAGCGCCTGTTGTGGTGGACTCCGGGTATCATTCTCTTTGTCTATACGCTGGTACTTACGTTCTCGCGCGACTTTGCGCCCGAGCGCATCGAGTTGCTCAACGTTTATCTGTTTCTTTTCGGTGTGCTGGCCATCCCCAAGTTTATCTTCGCCGTATGCTCGTTGCTCGGCTGGGGACATTGCCGCTATCATCACACAAAGAACAACTGGGGCAACCTTGTCGGACTGCTGTTGGCCATAGGTCAGATATATATCGTGGTCTACGGCAGCACCATAGGCTTCCGGAAGCTAGACATACGCCATGAAGACTTTTATTCTGCCGACCTGCCTCAGGCCTTCGACGGCTATCGCATAGTGCAGTTTAGCGATGCACATCTCGGCACTTACCGCGGAAAGGACAAGAAGGTGTTTGAGCGTATTGTCGACAGTATCAACGCTCAGAAGGCCGACATGATAGTGTTTACGGGCGATTTGCAGAACATGTCGCCCGAGGAGCTTTACGAGTTTATTCCGCTTCTGAGCAGCCTTAGCGCCAAGGACGGCGTTTATTCTGTTCTCGGCAATCACGACTATTCTGACTATATCAAGGCCGACGAAGTTGTTAAGGTGGCCAATGAGCGTGAGATTATCAGTCGTGAGCGTGAATTTGGCTGGACGCTATTGCTCAACGAGAACAAGACCGTTAAGCGCGGCAACGACTCGATAATTGTTGCAGGCGTTGAGAACGACGGCCGTGGCGGTGAGCCTAAGCGCACAGACCTTAAGAAGGCGATGGCCGGAGTAGACAGTTCGAGCTTTGTGCTTATGCTTGCTCACGATCCGCGTCTGTGGCGCAAGGAAATCCTTCCCGGCAGCAAGGCGCAGCTTACTTTGAGCGGTCACACTCACGCCATGCAGTTCAGCGTCTTCGGCATGTCGCCGGCCAGACTGATGTATAGAGAGTGGGGCGGTCTGTATCATGAAGGCAACCGTGCCATCAACGTGTCTGTAGGCACCGGCGGCTTCATCCCCTTCCGCTTCGGAGCAAGCCACGAGATATCGGTTATTACGCTGCACAGGAAGGGGCTTAAGTGAAGAGCTGGCGCAAAAGTGCAAATAAAAATGAAAAATTAAAAGTGAAAAAACAAAGTTCGACTTTAGTCAATCCAATTGCATTGTTGGGTATTGTCATTTGGAGTAAAAGGAGTTAGAGTAGTTATCGCCAACGGAGTTGGCTAGTAGTTAGAGTCAAATGCTTTGTTGATTCGCACTACGTTGCTATTGTGCCGGCGGATCTGCGCTCCGCCGGAATCGAATATAAGAAACGAAGTTCAGCGCAGCTAATTTCCTGATCCGCTTAAAATACCGCTAATTTAAATGAAAAACGAAAAGCTAAAAATCCAATACCAATGTTAGCGTAAAATTGTGATATAATGTGAAAAAGGAAGTTAGCGGATTGAAAATTGGCTAACGCTGAACTCTGTTTCTTATACTTCTTACCGGCGGATTAATTTCATTGATTGTCGGCTGCTCTCGGCATAACCAAATGAGATTTGCTTCTGCTCTCACTTGCACGACAATTGAAAATTCCCCGGAACATTACCAAACGTAGTGCGTCTTAATTTTTAGCGGATTAAATAAATCCTTATATTCAATTCCGGCGGAGCGCAGATCCGCCGGCACAATAGCAACGTGGTGCGTCTTACGAACGTGAAAAGTTAAAAGTGAAAAACGAAAAATCCAAATGTATTGTGGTTTCTACTTGTAAGCAATACGTTTGCATTTGGATTTTTCACTCTTCACTCTTAGTTCTTCACTTAAATATGCTCCTAGCCAACTCCGTTGGCGATAACTCCTCTAACTACTTTAACTACTTAAAACGAATCTACTGATTCGGATTCTTCACATACCCCTGATATTTCGGAGTTAGGCCGGCCATAATCTCCTTATAGCTTATGTCCATGCGCTTGCTTATGTCTTCGGCACCCTGTCCTTCGGGATATATCGGCTTATGGATAGTCAGTGTCAGCGGATGCCATTTCACCCAAAACCATTTGTTTGTCCTTGGCAGCACGTCGAAAGAGCCGTTGATGGTCAGCGGCACTACGGGCAGCTGAAGCTCGTCGGCAAGCATGAAGGCGCCACGCTTAAACGTACCCATATGCCCTGTAAACGTGCGCGAGCCTTCGGGGAACACCACCACGCTCATTCCGTCTTTCAGCGTGTGGCGTGCCTTGTCGTATGTCTCCTTTACCTTGCTCGGGCCGCGCTTGTCTACAAATATCTGGTGAGACATCTCGCAGGCAAAGCCAACGAGAGGAATCTTGCGCAGCTGGTGCTTCATCATCCATTTGAAGTTGCGTCCCAGATGACCGAATATCAGAAATATGTCGAACGAGCCCTGATGGTTGCTCACAAACACATACGACTCGTTGTGCTTCAGGTTCTCGCGTCCCACAACCTTTACCGGCAGAAACAGCACCTTGAGTATGGCTGCTGCCCACAGCTTAGGCGGATAGTAGCCCCAGAAGTGACCGTTGCCAAGCACGCAGCCCACGCTCGTGGTGAGCGACGTAAGTATGGTGAGCACGAGTATTATCGGCAGCGCGATGCATATTTGATATATTCGGTAGATGTATCTCATTGTTAGTTGTTTTTATCGTTTTTTCGTTAGAATAATATTTGCGGTTAACCTGTCTGTGATGCCTGCTGCATCAGTGGCAGCCTAGTCTGCCTCGGTGAGCGTTGTCGTGTCTGATAAGCCGGGGCGCTCTTTCCCCTTGCTCGTCTTCTGATATTGCGCGGCTTGCGCTTTATGGCTGTATCGCCTTGCGTCCGTACAGGCCGTTTTTGCGCAGCAGCGTTGTTGTGGTTATGGTGTTGCAGCAGGGCAGCGGCCCTGCTGCATGTCCCTTCCTGCTGTCAGTCTTTAATCTTGGGATACTTGCGTGTCCATCCGTCCCAGCGCAGACGCATCACGCCGAAGAAAGCCTCGCCGAATATGCCGCCGCTCATCTTCGACACGCCTTCACGTCTGTTGACGAATATCACAGGCACTTCCTTAATCTTGAAGCCTATCTTGTATGCCGTAAACTTCATCTCTATCTGGAAGCCGTAGCCCTTGAAGCGTATCTTGTCCAGCTCAATGGTCTCGAGCACGCGGCGCTTGTAGCACTTAAATCCCGCAGTGGTGTCATGCACCTTGAAGCCCGTCACCATGCGCACATACTTAGATGCAAAATAGCTCATCAGCACTCGTCCTATAGGCCAGTTCACCACGTTCACTCCGCTCACGTAGCGCGAGCCTATGGCAACGTCGTAGCCCTCGTCGTGACATGCCGAATAGAGGCGCGGCAGGTCGTTGGGGTCGTGACTGAAGTCGGCGTCCATCTCGAATATATAGTCATATCCGTGCTCCAGGGCCCATTTAAAGCCCGTTATGTATGCCGTGCCTAGGCCCAGTTTGCCGCTGCGCTCAATGATAAACAGACGGTCGGCAAACTCGCTCTCCATCAGTCGGTGAACTATAGCCGCGGTGCCGTCGGGCGAGCCGTCGTCTATTACGAGAATATTAAAACATTTTTCAAGCGAGAACACCGCCCTTATAATCTTCTCGATGTTCTCTTTCTCGTTATACGTAGGTATAATGACTATGCTGTCGCTTTTGTTCATGTCCTGAATGTCTTTTGTTTATGCGTGCTATATATGTCTTGTCTCCCTCCGGCTGGCGTCGTCATGGAGCCTTCAACGTTGTTGTCTTCTTCTTCAGATAAAGCAGCTCTCAGTCGTGTCCGTGCGTCCTGTCTCCCCGGTCAGTCCTGTCTGCCGCTTATCTTATTGCAGAGATAATGCAAATCGAGAGCAGAATCATCAAGTCTTGCTTGAATGTTATGCCTAGATGCCGCTTATCTTATGCAAAGATAATGCAAACCGCGAGCAGAATCATCAAGCTTGCTTGTATGTTATGCCGAGATGCAGCTTATCTTATTGCAGAGATAATGCAAACCGAGAGCAGAATCATCAAGTCTTGCTTGAATGTTATGCCGAGATGCAGCTTATCTTATGCAAAGATAATGCAAATTGGCATAACTACAAAATAAAAATTTGCCAACGGAGCCATTATTTTTCGTCCTTGCCTTTTAAAATGACGTTTTTCAGTCAATTTGCTTTATTACATCACGTTTTGCGTAACATTATTTATGACTTTTTTATCAATCGCAATACCATAAACCATAGCCGCCCCGTCGTCCGTAACATTGACATGAGCGTCACTTCTTATCCCCAATCGCCCGATTAATATTTGTCAGCTCCCCAGTCCGGTCGCCTTTTCACGTCCATACATTTGCGTTATAAAAATAGTCTCGAAAAATCGTAAGTATTTGCGTTGTTTTATGTTTTAAATTGAAAGATTGCGTCTTTGTATATAGCTTCTTGTTAAGCAAGTTCAATGCATTTACTTCTAAACTGTAAACGGCTGAGTTTTGCCTCGTAACTCGGCCACTTTTGCATCAAAAGTCATAGGTTTTTTATGCGTAAGTCATAGGTTTGTTTTGGGGAAATAATAAGGTGGATATAAAGCACAGGAAAATATTTGTTATTATTGTCATTTTTGATAAGTTTTATCATGAAACGGTATAATCCCCAATCGGCTTCAGGCCGCATATAGCTTTATCAATTTTGTTTATTCATGCTTTCTGCCCGCCTTTTGGTTCTATTGGCGCAGGCTAATTATGAAACGTAGTTCGTTCTAACCCAATTATGAATTATGAAACGAAGTTCAGCGTAGCCAATTATAAATTATAAAAGTGCCTGTAAATAATCCAATAAAAAGCCGCTCGATATAAAAAAATACAGACCGAATACTAATAACAGATTTTGTATTATGGCATTTTTTGATTCAAAAAAATTTTTGAACGATGTGGTATTTACAAAATATTTTTATATCTTTGTTCTTCGTGTGCGTCGCTTGAAATCCAGCTGATGTTACTTCTGATAGTGCAGCTGATATAGAGTTCAAGAGCCGTGACGAAGGCGTAGACTTCGACACAAAGATGAAAGAGCTGCAAACTGAAATGAAAGATTTGCTGAAACAGGAGGAGGAAAGCAGAAAGGATTTGTTGAACCTGTTTAAAGAGTTGGGGTATGGACTTGAATGACAAAATAATAATCTATCGTTCAGAAGACGGAGAAACACAGCTTGAGGTCAGAATAGACCAAGAGACGGTATGGCTGAATGCCTATCAGATAGCCCAACTGTTTGGGCGCGATTCAAAAACAATCCGTAAGCATATAGCCAATGCCATAAAAGAAGAACTAGCTGGCGAAGTGGTTGTCGCAAATTTTGCGACAACCACAGAACATGGTGCGATAAAAGGTAAAAGCCAGACACATGATGTACGTTTCTATAACCTTGATGTCATCATTTCTGTCGGTTATCGGGTCAAATCAAAAAAAGGTGTGGACTTTCGCCGATGGGCAAACAAAGTGCTGAAAGAATATTTAATTAAAGGTTATGCCGTCAATAAAGCTCTGACAGAACAACGCTATACGGAGCTGAAGCAGCTTGTTACCTTATTGGGCAGAGTATAGCTGCAACACTCTTCTTATGGTTTATGGCAGGTAACGGCATTCTCTATAATCCTGACGGCACGAAGCGCATTGCCGATAACACTCTTGTTGCCCTTACGCTGATGATAGCCGAGAGCCGCACGGAAGAAAAAGACGTGATGGTGAAAGTAGTTGTAAACCTGATAAACAAGAACAATTATGAGTAAGACAAACTACAAGCGCTTGGGCGGATTATATCCGCGAAGTGGAGAATAAGAACAACACGCATTTTTTGCGTATTGATAGAGTGAAACCTCCTTTTATTCTTTAGATGTCATCATCTCAAAATGTTTTCGCGTGAAAAGCCAGCACGTTATGCAAATTTCGCATTTAGGCAAATAAGGTGCCGGCAAAGATAATATTTATTGTTACGATGAATTGTACATTACAATAAAATTGAACTATTAGGGTTTATCTATGTATCCTATTTTTTTATAGTGCTTGTATTTATTCTATAAGATGGATTGAAGTTGCTGCTGATATTGCATTTTTTTATTAATAAGTGGGGCTTTCTCGAAGATATTTGTTAAATTTGCAGTATAATCTAAATCTTTAATTCTGCGTTACTAGATTCTTTCCTGCAATGGAAAATTCATTCAACTAAATCTGATTTGTTGAGTATAAGGTTACGTGAGTTTTATTTGATATCTAAACATGGGGACTAATTTCTTCACTAATGAAAAAGAGAATACACTTCTTGAAAAAATAGAGGGTGTGTTTAAATATAAGAAAGTGTATTTTTTTGATGCGCTTGTAGGTTATTTTAGAGCTTCCGGATATTTCAGAATCCGTAAGTTTATTCAGCAAACACCACATATTAGGATTTTGGTGGGTATAAATGTTGATAAGTTAACGTATCAGGCAAATCAGCAGGGATTGTTATTTAATCCGAATGAAGAACAGTCGCAGGAAGAATTCTTTAATGATATAAAAAAGAATATTCAAGAAGCTAAGTATGATAAGGATGTTGAGGATGGTATGTATCAATTCATTGAAGACATAACTTCAGGGAGAATAGAAATGCGTATTCATCCAAAGCAGAACATCCATGCTAAGATATATATATTCCGTGAGGAGGTTTATCACCCTCACGGCTATGGTTCAGTTATCACTGGTTCTAGCAATCTTACAGAGGCTGGACTAGAGAAAAATTTTGAATTTAACGTAGAACTCAGATATGATGATGATATTAAATTTGCTACGGAAACATTTGAAAAATTGTGGGCAGAATCTGTTGCAATAGATATAAAGCATATCGAGCAGATAAAGGAAGAGTCATACCTTAATACAAATTTCACCCCATACGAGGTTTATCTGAAATTTCTGTTAGAATATTTCGGTAAAAGTATAGACTTTGATCCCAACTCTGTATCCGATTTGCCTAAGGGTTATAAAAAACTATCTTATCAGATTGATGCCGTGAATGACGGATATTCAAAGATGATGAAACACAATGGTTTTTTCCTTTCTGATGTAGTTGGATTAGGAAAAACTATTGTTTCTGCACTTATAGCGAAGAAATTTTTCTTTGCGAACGGTTTTCCAATGCATCGTTCCCATACATTGGTTATTGTTCCGCCTGCGATGAAGGAAGGATGGGAAAGAACATTGGCTGAATTTAAACTTGATAATTATACTATTGTTACAAACGGGAGTTTGCATAAATTGAAAAATCCGTCATTATACGATTTGATAATTGTAGACGAAGCCCACAAGTTTAGAAGTGATACAGCCTCAATGTATAATGAATTGCAGAAATTATGTAAGACTAAAACACAATATGCTGATGGTAGTCTGCATGACAAGAAGGTTATACTTGTATCTGCAACTCCATTAAATAATAAGCCTGAAGATATCGCAAACTTGGTTTATCTGTTTCAGGATTCTAAAGACAGCACCTTGGAAGAAGGAAATTTGCAGCGTTTCTTCCGTGAGCAGATTGATAAATATAAGAAACTAAAGAAACAAAAAGATATTGATGTTATATCTAATGGCATAAAAGCAATTTATGAAAAGATTCGAATTAAGGTTGTTGAGCCGTTAACAGTGCGCCGTACACGCACAGACTTGATGGAAAATGATGCATACAGAAAGGATTTAGAAGAACAAAATGTTCATTTCCCTGATGTTATGCCTCCCCATAAGATGTATTATCAATTAGATGAAGTACTTGATAAATTGTATGATGATACTATTAGGTCTTTGGGCGGTAATGGAGAAAATGCCTTAAAATACTATCGGTATCAGGCTATAAAATATCTCAGGCCGAAAAAGAAAGCTAAATACAATAAGGCTGATATGATATCTGTTCAATTGGCAACTATTATGAAAACACTTCTTGTCAAACGAATAGATAGTAGTTTTTATGCTTTTAAGCAGTCTTTGAGAAGGTATTATCAGGCAAATAAAATTATGCTTGATATGTTTGAAAAAGGAGTAATATACATTGCCCCCAACTTGAATGTTAATGAACTGTTGAGTGAAGGAAAAGAAGACGAACTGATAGAGCAGATAGAAGAAGCACAATATACAGATCCGACCATAGAAGTTTGTACACCAGATGATTTTGTGGATGGCTTTAAAGAAGGATTGGAAGATGATGGACGGATATTGAAAGATTTGGTAGACGCATGGGACAAAATAACATACGATCCTAAGTTGGAGGCTTTTATCAACAAATATCTGAAAAATGAACTTTTTGATAAGTCCATCAATCAGGAAGGCAAGCTTGTCATCTTTTCAGAAAGTAAAGAGACAACCAAATATTTGTCTGATGCATTGAAAGCAAACGGATACAATCGTATCTTGACTGTTCAGAGTGATAACAGGAACGATAAGATGCCTGTTCTTGAAGCTAATTTCGATGCCAATTATAAAGGGGAAAAGAAGAACGATTATAATATTGTCATTTCTACGGAGGTGCTGGCAGAGGGTGTAAATTTGCATCGTGCAAATGTAATAGTCAATTACGATACGCCTTGGAACTCTACTAGGTTGATGCAACGAATCGGACGTGTAAACCGTATAGGAAGTACTGCAAAAGAAGTGCACATATTCAACTTTTTCCCAACAACTAATGTTAATAATGATATAGAGTTGGAGAAGAAAGCCAAGATGAAACTTTTTGCCTTTCATGCTGCACTCGGCGAAGATAGTCAGATTTATTCTACAGACGAAAATCCTGAAAGTTTTGGATTGTTTGACAAGAATGTCGATGAAGAACGGGATGAAAAATTACGCTATCTTATGTGGTTAAGGAAGTTGAAAGAAGATGATCCTGATTTAATAAAACGGATAAATAAGATGCCTTTAAGAGCCCGTGTTGGCAGAAAGAGCAAACTTATCCCTATGAGTACTATCACGTTTATTCGCAATAAACGAAGGGATGCCTTTACTTTCGTCCGTGAAGACGGAAGCATTGAGGAACTCACATTCCTTGAAGCTGTGAAAGAATTTGAGGCAAGGGTGGACGAGAAAGCTATTCCTTTGCATGACAAACATCATGAACAAGTGGCAAAAGCTATAGAAGTTTTTTCAGAAAAAGAAGAAGCGGCTAAGGCTGCCACCAAGAAAGTGGTTAACAATCAAGGACCGAATGAGAAGAAAGCATTGGCTTATCTTGACGGCTTTGTGAGTGTTCCTAACATAACCGATGAAGAGGTTGTTTTGATAAGAAAGGCTCAACGTGCAATCTCAACTGGAAAATTCCAGCAGTTGCAGCGTGATATAAATAAGTTGCAAAGTGCAACAAAGAAAACACCGGTTAAAATAGTTGTATTGTTGGAAAAACTCATGAAGATCATTACATCTTATCCTATTGAGCATATTGAACTGAACACTCATGGTGCTCAGGCTGTAAATAACATGAAAGTGAAAAAAGATTTAATGCCGGAAATAATAATTTCTGAGAGTTTTGCAATATGATTTTTTTACTTCATAAAATATTAGAAATAAGAAATAAAATAACAATTCAACAGATGACAATATTAAATGAATAAGATGATATAAATCTGTTTGAATAAAAACTTGAAATATAAATAATTATGGATAAATCGAAGCTTAAAAATATACTATCTTCTGTATTTGACTTTGAACAATGGAAGAACATATTGACTGAAATGTTCCCAAAAGTTGAATACTTTACTCAAATCAATCAAATTTCCCATGATTTGGTTAAAGAGGGAGGTCAGACTGGTATGATTCGTCTTGATGACGGACGTTCGTTGGCTATTTATGTATTTGAGGTAAAAGATAACGTGCTTATTGAACGTAATCGTAAAGGATTGCGTGACATAGCGGCTAAGACCATTGATCAGTCAATCATTCATGGTGCTTTAGCTTTCTATTATTCTAAAAATGTTCCTGACTATCGTTTGACTTTCATTGCAAAGCAGACATCGTTCAACGAATACGGAGAACTTGTAAAATCTGAAACAGCCCCTAAAAGATACACGTTCCTTTTAGGTAAAAACGAGCCATGCAGGACAGCTGCAGACCGTCTGTATGAGTTGGTTTCTAAAAGGAAAAACAGTTCAATCTATTTGGCGGACGTGACAGAAGCATTCTCTGTTGAGCGATTGAACAAAGAATTCTTTGCCGGATACAAGGCACAGTATAACAAGTTCCTGCAACAACTTTCTGATACTAAACCTAATCGTGATTATGTCAAGAAACTGCTTGGGCGTATAGTGTTCTTACAGTTCCTTCAGAAAAAAGGTTGGATGGGTGTTCCTGCCTCAAGGCCGGATTGGACAGGTGGTGATAAAAATTATCTTGCTCATTTAATTGAACACTATGAAGGACACAATCGTCTGCTTACAGAAGTTCTTGAATATTTATTTTTCAACACATTGAATGAAAAAAGGAATGGTGATATTGCGGATAAACGGTTGGGTGACAATATCAAGATTCCATACCTAAATGGTGGCTTGTTCGAGAAAGATAACATCGATAGATTGGATATAGACTTTCCTTACTCTTATTTTAAGGAACTTATAGATTTCTTCGATATGTATAATTTCACTATAGATGAAAACGATCCTGATGATAGTGAGGTGGGTATCGATCCGGAGATGTTAGGGCATATCTTTGAGAATCTTTTGGAAGACAATAAGGATAAAGGGGCATTCTATACTCCAAAGGAAATAGTGCATTATATGTGCCGTCAGAGTGTAATTCAGTATTTGAAAGCTCACGAACCTGATGAACAATATGCCAAACCGATAGAGCAGTTGATAAACAATGGAATCGTTATGCCTATACTTCAAACAAAGGATGTTGCATCACGATTTATGAAACTACTCAAAGAGGTAAAAGTATGCGACCCTGCCATCGGTTCTGGTGCTTTCCCAATGGGTATATTGTATGTCTTGTATTATGCTATTCATAATTTGCAGCCGCATGCTGAGCCAAAAGGGAGCTTTGATTCAACCGAAACAAAACGTGAAATCATTCAGAACAACATCTTTGGTGTTGATATAGAGCAGGGTGCTGTAGACATTGCACGTTTGCGCTTTTGGTTGGCATTGGTGGTTGATGCAGATGAACCACAGCCGCTTCCAAACTTGGATTATAAGATTACTTGTGGAAACTCTATATTACATAGGTTTTCGCTTGACGTACCTATTGAGAATGTCTTTACTGAATATAATAAAAACAAATCCGATGATGAGAAAATGTCTCTTTCCAAATACAAGGAAAAGGTATATAAATATACTGAGACATCAGATCATAAAGAAAAAGATGAATTCAAAAATATTATTGAACAGGTAAAAACTGCATTTCGCTCAAATTTATCGGACAAAGAATTATTGAAAGTAAAGAAGATAAAGACGAAAATCTTTAATCTGGAAACGCCGTTACTTCTCGGAGAAAGGACAAAAGAGGAAAAGAATGAAGTAAAAAAATTACGAAAGCTATTAGTCCAAATAGAAAAAGAGCATGAGGATATTAAAAACAATAAAATTTATGAGCATTCTTTTGAATGGCGTTTTGAATTTCCTGCATTATTGGATGATAAGGGAATGTTTTTAGGATTCGACATTATTATTGGCAATCCTCCATTTGGAGCTAAACTATTACCCATAGAAAAAAACTTGTTTAAGGAATATTATTCTGATGTACACATGCGTACACCAGAGACATATTGCTATTTTATTTCGTTGGCTTTTAGATTAGTGAATTCTAATGGCATTGTTTCTTATATTGTTCCTAATAACATGTTTTTTCAAAATGAAAATGAAAAGACTCGTTCTCTTATATTGTTTAATCACCAACTTATTAGGGCTATAAATTTAGGAGATAATACATTTGAAAATGCCGATGTGCCTACTTGTATTTTTATTGCAAAATCAAAAAGAAACGAAATTTATGATATTGAATATTCCGATTATAGTATTTAGAAGCGTAGAACAACCAAAAACAATCAGAAATATCCAAACATAAACATTTAATTATCAGTACATTCTAAAAATTAACACTTTTCGGCTGCTTTTTGATGCTTCCCAAATTTCCACATATTTTTGAGACGTATTTCTGACGTGGAGAATTTGCGGGGCTTGTTTTTTGTCACACCGTGCAGACAGTTGACAAGGGTTTACAACCGTTTACGACAAGCGACAATATCCGCCCCGACATTCAGTGACGGTCACATCGTGTAGAAAGGCGACAACCGTTGACTGCCGTTTACATCCGTTCACCACTTCAGGAATATAGGATTGAAGAAATGAACCAGTAAACGATAAAGCAGTATGAAAGCAACCCGAAAATGCAGTTTTTGCGGCAAGTCCTTTGTAACCCGCAGCGGAATGCAAAGGTATTGCAGCGAGGCTTGTCAGGCGGAAGCC
>CDZF01012407.1_pt1 | contig 56850 bp, 40 predicted proteins | sample 557591 | NCBI WGS metagenome assembly CDZF01 (sample SAMEA3182093, study PRJEB8094) | gut metagenome | biome: human; feature: gut; material: Stool; isolation source: human stools | place: Canada | collected 2012-02-04
CCGCCACGTCTCGGTGGACGCCCCCTTCGCCGACGGTGAGGACAACAGCCTGCTGGACGTGCTGGTAAACACCGATTCGCCCAACGCAGACCGGGGGCTTATCAACGAATCGCTGGGAACCGAGGTGGAGCGCGCATTGGCCACGCTGACCGAACGGGAGAAGGACATCATCAAATACTTTTTCGGAATCGGCTGCTCGGAGATGACGCTGGAAGAGATCGGCGAGAAGTTCGGCCTAACGCGCGAACGGGTCCGCCAGATCAAGGAGAAGGCGATCCGGCGGTTGCGCCACAGTTCCCGCAGCAAACTGCTGAAATCCTATCTCGGATAAAAAACACCTATTCAAACGTAAAAAAGGCCGCCTTCGGGGCGGCCTTTTTTACGTCCGGGCAGATACGGATCACCTCAGACTTTTGAGAAACTCGTCGATCTCTCCCGTACAGTACTTTGCGATATAGGCATACTGAGCATGTCCTTTCCCCTTCAGAATATGCAGTTCGACCCGGCAGCCGATCTCGTTCATCCGCTGCTTGAACGCATAGGCGTAGTCCACATGGATCAGGGCGTCCTGATCTCCGTGATAGATCAGCATGGGCGGGGCCGGAGCCTCGATCTTCGACGGATTCTCCATACCGCCCCACAAATTGACCACCGCCTTGACCGGCAGCACCTTCTGGCCGGAGAGATAGGCCAGGTGAAGCACCGTCATCGAGCCGGCCGACCCGCCGCACACGGCCACGAAATCGGTATCGAGACCATACTTTTCCGCATTCTTTTTGATCCATTCCAATACGAGAGTCGCATCGTCCGAGGCATTGCGCACGGCCCGCTGAACCAGGGGTTGGAACTCGCCCGAGGCGGGCAGTCCGTTCTTCATCTCCGAGGAGCAGGACACGCCCGGCTCCTTTTCGTATTTCATGGTCAGGTAGTAGTTCATCGAAACCACGGCATATCCCCGCTCGGCCATATTCTTGCAGATACTGTTGTACCCGGTCTTGTCGCTCTTGTCCCCGCCGGCGAAACCGCCGCCGTGCACGAAAAGAAAGACCGGATAACCGCCTTCGGGCGCCGCCGCCGTGGGAATATAGAGGTCGAGCAGCCGGTCCGAAGAGCGGTCGTCGGATCTGATTCCTCCGGGAACGCCGCCGTAACATATGTCCTTGTAGAGCGTCAGCTTATCCGACCCCGTATCGAACGTTTTGGGCTCCGACCCGATGCCGGTCGCCTCGTCCTGTTCGCAGGCACCGCACGAGAGGGCGGCGGCGAACAACAGACCCAATGCAAAAAGTTTCTTCATCGTTTCCATACATTTAATTGACCGTCAATAAGGAGGCACTGTCCGGATCAGCATAGATGGTGGCGTCCCGGTGCCGGCGCAGAATCGAAGCGGGGCACTTCTCGGAAACAGCCCCTTCGACCGTCTCTTTCAGGGCGTTCGCCTTCGTCTTGGCCGGCACGATGCAGAACAGCTTCTTCGCCTCCACGAGTGCAGGAATCGTGAGCGTCATGGCGTGGGTGGGCACCTCTTCGAGCGTTCCGAAACAGCCGTCGTGCACCTGTTGCAGGCGGCAGGTACGATCCAGATCGACCGTTTTCACCAGTTTGTCGTCGTTGAAATCGGCTACGTGCGGATCGTTGAAGGCGATATGCCCGTTTTCACCGATCCCCATGAAGACGATGTCCACCGGATTTTCCCGCAACAGCTTTTCGTACTCGGCACACGCCTCCGAAGCCGTGCCCCGACAATTTTTCAGATAATGCACCGAGCGGAAAGGCGCTTTCGAGAAGATGTGCCGGTACAGGAAGTTGCCGAATCCCTGCGGAGCGTCGTCCGGCAGACCGATGTATTCATCCATGTGAAAGGCATTGATCCGCCCCCATTCCACGTCCTCGCCGAGCAGGGAACTCAGGAACTCGTTCTGGGAAGGGGCCGCCGCAAACACGATGTTCAGCGTCTCCTTCGTCTTCAGCGCCTCCCGGATATAGGCCGCGGCTTCGGCGGCGGCCCCGCTGCCCATCTCGTCGCGCGATCCGTATACTTTCACATGCAGATTGTCCTTTGTCAGTTGTTTTACTTGTATCATGACTGTTTTCTGTAAATTATGTTTCCTCCTATCATGGTTAATTTCACGTCCGTCTTTTCGTCGAATATCACGATGTCCGCATCCTTTCCCGGAACGAGACTTCCCTTGCGGCCCTCCACGCCGAGAATCGAAGCCGGCGTGGATGTCATCATCCGGACGGTCTCGTGCATCGGTATCCCGCAGGCATCCCGCATCACCCGGATCAGACGGTCGGCCGTCGCGACGCTTCCCGCGAAGGCTTTGCGGTCGAGCAGTTTCGCCACACCGTCCTCCACGATCACCTCCTGCCCTTCGGCGAGACTTCCCAAGATGCTCGGCCCGTCGCCCATACCGGCGGCACGCATCGAATCGGTCACCAGGGCCACGCGCGAAGCCCCTTTGACATCGTAAACCAGCTTCAGAAGGCTGGGCGGCACATGGCACCCGTCGGCAATCAGTTCGAGCGTCATTTCGCCGATGATAAAACCGCTCTCGATCACACCCGGATAGCGGAACCCGTCCCTGCGGGTGATCGTCGACATGCAGGAGTAAAAATGGGTCAGATGACGGAATCCGTTATCGAATGCCTCGGCCACTTCATCGTACGTAGCGCTGGTGTGGGCGATGGCGGGTTTGATCCCGCGCCGCACCAATTCGCGCCCGAAAGCCATCGCTCCCGGCAGTTCCGGGGCCAGGCTCCAGCGTGCGATATGGTCGGTCGCATCCAGAATGGCCATATACTCCTCCGGCTGCGGATTGCGCAGGTATTTCGGGTCCTGCGCCCCGCGCTGTTCGTACGAAAAATAGGGGCCTTCCAGATGCAGTCCGCAGAAGGCCGCACCAGCCGTATTGGCTTTCAGCGCCTCGTCGTAAACGGCGAATGTCTTCATCAGCCCCTCCACGGTGCTGGCGATCGTCGTAGGACAGATCAGCGTCGTCCCGTGCATGGCATGCATACGGGCGGCACCGGTGAAAGCCTCCACCGTGGCATCCATGAAGTCGTGGCCGCCGGCCCCGTGGCTGTGCATCTCGATGAAACCGGGAGCGACATAACACCCTCCGGCATCCACCACCTCGGCGTCCTGCACCTCGATATCGCCGGCACGGACGTCACGGATAACACCGTTCTCCACCACGACGCATCCCGTGCCGAGATCGCGCCACGGAGTGAGGATGCGCCCGTTGGTTATTTTCACTCTTTTCATACGGTCGTCATGCTTTCGGTTTGCGCCAGTCGGTGATCTTGTGCCCGACGAAAGCGTAGAATATCAGATACAGGAAACAGGGGATCAGCACCACGTAGGCCATCTTCACGCCGATGCTGTCGGCCAATGCCCCGTAGATCATCGGGGTGAAGGCGTTTCCGCAAAGGCCCATCACCAGCAGGGAGGAACCGAGGTTCGTGAAACGTCCCAACCCCCGGATGGCCAGCGGCCAGATGCCCGCATAGATCAGGGCGTTGGCCATGCCCATCGGCACGATGAACCAGATGGAAAGGTCGGTGCGGTGCCCCAGAATGTCGACCTGTCCCGAAGCGATCAGCACGGCCACGGAGAGCACGAGACCCAGCACGGTACAGATCTGGAACGCCCGTTTCTGGGAGATGACTCTCGGGATCAGGACGATACCGAGGAAATAGCCGATCAGCGTGCAGGTCATCACATACGAAGGAAAGACCTTCGCTTCGAGCAGATCGAGCCCCATGCTTTGTGCGTAACCGATAATGGTGTCGATCGAAATGACCTGTGCACCCACATGGAAGAAGATGGCGAGCGCTCCCAGGATCAGATAGGGAAACTGGAAAACCGAACTTTTCCCGTGGCTGTCGTCCGTCTCCGCCGAAGCGTTGTCCTTATCGGTGTCGATCTCAGGCAACACCGAGAAACGTACCAGCAGGCCGAATACGAACAGGATGACCGCCAGACAGGAATAGGGCAGAATCACCCGGCGGATCAGCTCGTCGAGAACGGCGCCCCGCTCGGCATCGCTGAAAAACCCTTCGTTCAACAGACGGAACGTCTCGCTGTCCGAATTCTGAAGCACGAGCGCTGCGAAGATCAGCGGCGCCATGATACCCGCGCATTTGTTGCACAGGCCCATCATGCTGATACGCTTGGCCGCGCTGTTGATGGGCCCGATGATCGTCACGTAGGGATTGGCCGCCGTCTGCAGGATCGCCAGTCCGGTCCCGATAGCGAATAACCCCGTCAGGAATATACCGTACGTCCGGGTCAGGGCGGCCGGCACGAAGATCAGCGCACCCAGCGCCATGATCCACAGTCCGATCATGATCCCCCGTTTATACCCCACCCGGTTGAGCAGGAAGGACGAAGGCACCGACATGACCAGATAGGCGATGTAGAAGGCGAACGTCACCAGATAGGCCTGGAAATGGGTCAGTTCGCAGGCGATCTTGAAATAGGGAATCAGAATCGCATTGACCCACGACACGAGCCCGAAGATGAAGAACAGGCTGCCGAGGATGACCATCGACACGATATAGCGTCTCTTGTCCGATCCGCCCGGAGCAACCGTATTTGAATTTGACATAGTTCGTTTTTTTAATATGCACACGGGGAGAGGAGGGTTTCCCCTCCCCGCATGCGTCCGATAAAATATGCCTGTTTTCTACCCTCTTACAGGGTCATCTCCCAACCCTTCTCGTACTCGGCCGTCCAAAGTTTGTTGGCCTGCTTGTCCCCGAGGATGTGGCCGTTGAGCGGGTCGATCCTCAGCGTACGCTGTACGCGCTGGGCGATGTTGCCGAGCTGTACCATCAGGGTGCTCTTATGTCCCGACACGATGTCGGCATTCAGCGGCGTACCCTTGCGGATGGCGTCGAACAGATTCTGGATATGGAAGGCGTCGAGCGACTCCGACGGGTTGAGCAGGTTGCGCGGGTCGATCGCTATGTTGCTCTTCACCTCCTTGACCACGTTGTTCTTCAGGTCGTACACGGTGTAGGCGTTGGCCCCGGTAATCAGCAGACTTCCTTTCTCCCCGTAGAACATGGCACCCACGGAAGCCCCTTCGACCGTACGTCCGTTGCAGCTTCGGCCCTCCCAGGTAATGGCCTTGCCGTCGGCGAATTCGAGGTTGATCACCTGCGTATCGGGACATTCCCAGTCATCCTTGTAAAAGTATCGTCCGCCGGCCGAATTCACCATCGAAGGATACTCCTCCTCCATACCCCAGCGCAGGATATCGACCATGTGTGTGCCGTTGTTGAGCGCCTCGCCCGTACCCCAGCGCCAGAACCAGTGCCAGTTGTAGTGCACGTAGTTGTCCTTGAAGGCCGTACGCTTGGCCGGTCCCTGCCACAGGTCCCAGTCCAGCCACTCCGGAACGGGCACCTCTTTGCCGATCCCGATCGGCTTGCGGTTGTTGGTGTACCAGGCCTTGCCGAAGCAGACCCGGCCGATGGTTCCCTTGCGTATCTCCTCGATACCGGCGATCACGTTCGGCCACGAACGGCGCTGGTTGCCCATCTGGATCAACCGTCGGTATTTGGCGGCGGCCTGGATCAGAATTTCGCCTTGATGCGGGGCGTAGCTGCACGGCTTTTCGAGATAGACATCCTTGCCGGCCTTCATCGCCATCAGTGCGGCAGGCGCGTGCCAGTGGTCGGGCGTGGCGATGATCACCACGTCCATATCCTTATCCTCGAGCATCTTGCGGACATCCTTCTCGCGCTTCACCTTGTTGTTCTGTATCTTTTCGACGGCGGCCGCACACTTGGCCAGCGAGCGGGAGTCGACATCGCAGATGTTGGTCACCTCGCATCCGGGAATCTTGGCGAAGTTTTTCGCCAGAGCCGAGCCGCGCGAATGAACGCCGACCGCACCCACCCGGATACGTTCGTTGGCACCGGCCACCTTTGCATAGCTTTTCGCACTCAGTCCGAGTCCGCCCAACGAGAGCATAGCGGTACCGGTCAACGCCTGTTTCAGGAAATCACGTCTTGTAGTCATGGTTTTCGTTTTTTTTCGGTTGTTATTTAATGTAGCTTTTCTCTACGGTTCTATCCATTTCGACCGTCGCACGGGCGGCCTTCTCCTTGAAATAATCGTCGTACTTTTTATCGAGCAGCGAGGTGCGGATCGCCTTGAGGGCATAATCGTATCCCCGTTTCTGCCAGGCAGGTTCATGTCCCAGCGCGAAATGGGCCCTCAGCTCCGCATCGGTCATGGAGAGCGTGTCCTCCGCCATCCGTTTGCGGAGCTCCTCCTGCGCACCGGCGAAAAAGACATTCCAGAACGTGCCGGCCCCGTACTCCTGCGGACCGAACCACATCACCTCCCCTTTCGGAGTCGAACGGCGGAAACCGTTCTCCTTTTCCCGCAAACGCTCGATATCCGCAGCCGCGGCAGCTTCCGGCATTCCTCTCCCGGCCATTTCGGCAAGTTGTACCTTGACCAGCACCACTTCGCCGAGTGCCTTGCGGTAAGCAGCCTGCCGGGCCGCCTTCTCCTTCATGCCGGCGAATTCCCAGCGGCAACGGGCCAGTTCGCGCTCCAGTTCGTGACGGTAGACGGGCAGCCCGTTCACCCGGCCGATCACCTCGCCCGCAGGCTTCCGTGCCGGCTCGAACCGTTCGATCCGGTTCCCTACCAGGGTATCCAGAGCGTTCGAACGGAGAAATCCGCGGTGGAAACGGCGGAAGCGCCCCAGATCGACCGGCTCGTTGCGATACTCCCCCTTCGCGGGGATTCCCAGAAAGAGGTTGTCCTTCACCTCACCTTTCGATTTCGGATTGACCGTTCCCTCGTGGGGATACTCGAAAGTCAGGGCCGGACTGTCGTTCCAGACCACATTGCCCGAACAGGAGTAGAAACCGTGCAGGTTCTTCCTGTTCACGCGCAGGAAATAAGGACGCACCGAAGGCCCCGCATAGAAAAGGTTACGGAATACCCGCGCCTCCTTGAACGAATAGTTGAAATAGACCAGAAACCCGTGGTCGTCCTCGCTTACGTTGTCGTAGACGAGAATGCCGTCGTCCCTCCGATCCGTACAGAACCATGCCATCCCCTGCGAATTGTCGTGGCTGTAACTGTACCGCCACACCGTTTTCGGACTGTTGATATCCGGATCGTACAGCGAACCGTCGTGGTCCGGGGAGCGGTTCAGGAAACCCTCGTTATACTGGAACACCGTTCCGCGCACGTTGCGCGAAAAGATCGTGTTTCCTCCATGTTCCATGAAAGCCGTCAGGAAGCAGACATTGTGCTCCACCACGCCGCCCTCGGTCATGCGGATGATCATCGCGTTTTTCGAAATATCGTGGATCACGTTGTTGCGGATCACCACATCGGTGAACTTACGGTTCTCCCATGTTTCGTCACCGGGATAGTTGGCATTCTCGAAGGCTTCATTATTCAGGACGATCCCCTGATTCTCGATCGCATAGAGATGACAGCCCTCCACCGACAGATCGTCGAAACGGGTAGGTACGTTCTTGTCGTGGGTCACGATAAATTCCACTCCGGCCGTCCGCTTCGCCTTGCGGCCCTGCCCGACGATCCCCTTGATATGATGGATCACCAGATTTTTCAGATGGATGCCGCGAAGCACTCCACCGTTGGCGCCCTTCACCTCCACACCGCGGCGGTCACCGGGCTCTTCGGCCCAGTTGGTCAGTTCGAGATCGGAAATCACCCAATGGGACTGGTTGCGGAGCGAAACGACCCCCGCGCCGGTAAATCCCTGGCCTGCGATCAGGGGCAGGGCCCCTTCGCCGTATGCCGAAAGGACGACCGGACGGCCCTCGGCCCCCGACCCCTGCGGCATCAATGCCTCCGTAGCCAACCATACGCCCCCGCGCCGGAAAAGGATGGAATCCCCGGGCCCGAAGGTCGCCGCATTCACCTTTCCGATCGTACGCCAAGGCTTCGAAGGCGAGGTTCCCACATTCCGGTCGTTGCCGGTACGCGAATCGACATAATAATTCACCGCCTGCGAAGCGCTCCACACGAGACACAACGCCGCTGCACACAAAACACGTTTCATATCCGGTTTCTTCAATCTACAACGACAGGAGCGGGCACTTCCCGCCCCTGTCCCCAAAGTTAGTTATTTTATTGTACCGTAATAGTCACCTTTTCGGCCATCATGCCGTTGAGATAATCGAGCACCTTCAATTTAAATTCATCGGCGCCCTCTTCCGTCCGTACATACCGTACGAAACCCTTTTCCATCTCCTGCAGGGTGAATTTCTGATTTTTCTGAACAGGTACCCCGTAAAGCGTGAGAACGCCTTTGGCAGGCAGGTCGGAAAGCTGCAGGATGACATTCCTGGCGGAGAAATCGAACTGGCCGGGATCGGCGGGAGGATCGATCATCAGCGTCTCGGTACCGAACACCGTGGACGTTCCCGTCGTCACCAGAGGGTTGTTATACCGTACCGTCAGCGGCGATTCGGCCGGTCCGGTCAACAGGATATAACTGGTAAATTTATAGTAATCCTTGTCTTTCAGACGTATCTCGACACCGCTCGAACCGGCTTTCGCACTGCCGTCGGACAAGACATAATCTACATACGTACTATCCAATTCGTAGTATTTCAGCACGGAGGCCGTAATGTCGGCAGCAATCTCCACATCGGCAGAAGGACCTACGACGAAAGCAACCTCACCCGCCAGAGTTTTCGGCAGATTCTTGTATGCGTTACCCAATAAATCCCTCACGACATTATTCCAGGTCGCCGAACTCTCTGTCCACTGATTCCAAACGAGAGGATTAGCCTCGGAAACAGACACCTTACATTCTGTACCCTCAGTATATTTCCCCAACTGTGTGACATTCATCACCAATTGGGCGGAAACCAAATCTTCGACTATAGCCAGATCGGGAAGCGGAAACCGCATCAACCCATACGCGTAAGAACCACTCCGATAAATCAACCGGACACCGTACGCATGATTATTGAAGTTGGTATCTTTCTGTGAACCGTAAGTATAGATACACGTATCATCCGACACATCGATTTTCGCGGTCTGCACTCCTTCCGGCTCGTAACCTTCCGGAACGGAATCGGTCGCGGGAAGCTCCACCTTGTAAAGGGGCATCTTGCCCACCACCTGTCCGATCATATTGTTCTTGAACAGGTAGTCCTGCTGGGCGACGGTAATGCTCTCCATGCGGGAGACGGCATTGACATACACCCGGTAGGTCTGCGCACTCTCGCTGCGGCCGATAAAGATGGAGTCGCCGCGCAGCGATATCTGTCTGTAATTGGCTCCGGGCTCCATATTGGTCGACCGGTAGTCTCCGGGAAATATCAGATAGAGCAGCAGGTCGCGCAGCACGGGAGCCGGTACGGCATCGACCGACTCACAGCCCGCCTGGCTGAGAAATTCCGCGAAAGCATCGTTGTTGGGGATGATGCAGGTACGTCCTCCCGCTTCGATCTCGCTTTCGAGCCCCGCCAGGCGCACCGCACGACAGAAGTCGGTGCAGGCGGGATCGACCCCGCTTTCGAAATATTCCAGAATCGTCTGATCCGCATAGGCGTAAGCGTCCGTATCTATATCATAATACGTCATCAATTTGTCGCAACTGCCGAACCCCAGGACACAGGCGACAAGCAATATGGCTTTGAATCTTCTCATTTTTCCTCGTTTTTTTCGTTGCGAATGACCGTTACTTGTAGTATTCATTCTGTTCGATATACTTGCTGCGACGGATCTCGTTGATATGGATCGGCCAGACGATGGCCCGCTCGTCGATGGTGAACCCGCCCGTATCGAACACATAGGTGGCATCTACAGCCGGTTCCATGGCCCCAAGCGCATTGTTCACATCGCCCCAGCGCACCAGATCGAACCAGCGGTGCCCCTCGAAAGCGAGCTCTTTCCTTCTCTCCGACTTCAACAGTCCGACGAACTCTTCTTTACTCCAATCCTTGTAGCCCTCACCATCCTTGTCGTAGAACATCTCAGCGTCGGGACCCGCAGCACGCACCATAATGGCATTGATGTCGGCCATGATCTCGTCGGCCTGGGCCTGGGACAGGGCATCGCCCTCCACCAGTCCGAGCCGCGCTTCGGCACGAAGCAGCAGCATATCGCCCAGACGCATCAGGATGATATTCCGGGCATCCCCTCTCGTGTAATTCATCACCATTTTCTTGCACCTGGTTTTTCCGTTGCTCGCTTTCCTGGTGACCGAGGCATAATACCTCATATCCGCCGTATTCTCCTTGAGGAAATTGACGAAATCCTCCCGGACCACGAAAGTCGCCGTCGTAGCCGTCCAGAAAGAATCGAAGGCATTGTTGGTATCGCCGTCCGACGTGCTGAAGGAGAGTTCGAAGATAGACTCCGTCGACCCGGAACTCTGCTCGGCGTTGAACATCTTGCTGAACCCGGTCTTCGCTATTTCATTCCGGAAATTATCCGTATCGGCCGCCTCGAGCGAGGCATCGTACAGTTTTTCGAGCGAATAACCGCCTTTGTCGATCACGTCGTTCAACTCCTTCAGCGCCAGGGCATACTCTTTCTGCCACATATACACCTGCGCTTTCAGCGCCTGGGAGGCCGGCCGGGTAAACCGGGTAACGGACTTCCGGTATTTCGAGCTGGCAGGATCGGTCAGATAGACATAGGCCGAATCGAGGTCCTTGTGAATCTGGACGAACACGTCATCGACCGGGCTGCGCGGCATGTCGAAATCGTCATTGGCGGAAAAGACGGGGACGGTCACCAGCGGCGCATCGCCCCAGATACGGACGATCCAGAAATAAGCCATCGCCCGCAGACAGTAGGACTGCCCCAGCAGATCGTTCACATTCGCGGCATCGAGCGTTCCTTCCGACACCATTCGCGGAATGTAGTAGATATTCAGGTTGGCCTGCTTCACTACCTGATAGAAATTCGTCCAGCTGGCCTGCGATAAATTTATCTCCAAGTTGCTGCGCACGATCTTGTCGGCAGTCACGGCCGACGTACTGTTCGTATAATAGACATCGGCCCGCGCATCGCCGTAATAGACGAATCCGGATTGGAGCGCAGAACAAAGCCGTTGATATCCTCCGTTGAGAATCGCTTCGATATGACTCTGCTCCGTAGGCATACTGGTACCGCCCCATTCGGACGCCGGCTCGATGTCCAAAATGCTGCACGAGCAGAAGAGCGCGGAAAAACCGGCAATGATATACGTTATCTTTTTCATTTCTTTTTCTATTAACAGGATTAGAACGTAGCCTCGATACCGAAATTGAAAGACCGGGCCTTAGGATAGGCTCCATTGTCGACACCCAAAACAAAGGGTGAAGTGGAGGTATTGACCTCGGGGTCATATCCCGAATAGTTGCTCCACGTCAACAAGTTCGTTGCCGTAAAACTGACTTTGAGCGTCTTGATGTATTTTTTGGGTTTGAGCACGTAGGAAAGCGTCAGGTCTTTCAGACGCAGGTAGGAACCGTCCTCCACCCACATGGACGATACACGGTAGTTCTCCATCGGGTCGGAATAACGCACCATCGGCACGTCGGTCACGTCGCCCTCCTTCTTCCAGGCTCCCAGCACGCGGCGGCTGGTATTTCGGGTATACTTCATGGCATCACGGTCGCGGTGGAACTCGTTCAACACATCGTTTCCGTAGCTCCACTGAAACAGGATATTGAGCGCGAAGCCCTTCCAGGAGAAGGTATTGCCGAAACCGCCGATGAACTTGGGGTTCGGGTCGCCGATCACCATCCGGTCGTCGTCGTCGATGATTCCGTTGCCGTCCGCATCGTACCAGCGTACGTCGCCGCCCTGGAAGGCATTGCCGTCAGCCGAACCTTTCCGGTAGGGAATCGCTTCGCCGGTCTGTTCGTCATACTTGTAAACGTTGTCCGCCGTATAGGCATACACACCCAACGCCTTATGCCCGTAGAACAGACCGACCGGAGCACCCTGCAGGGCAATGGCTGTTTCGAGTTCGAGAGGCTCGTTACCCGGCAGACGCCCCACCTTGCTTCGGTTGAACGAAATGTTGAACGACGAATTCCAGCGGAGTTTGTTCTTGCCGCCCTTCAGGTTGACCGTCTCCAGCAGGAACTCCAGACCCTTGTTGTCCAGGTCTCCGTAGTTCATCGCAATGGTCGAGAAACCCGTATAATAGGAAACGGGGAAGTTGAAGAGCAGATCTTTCGATTTCTTGATATAGGCGTCGGCCGTGATGTTCATCCGTCCGGCGAAGAAGGAGAGGTCGAGACCCACATTGTACTGCGTGGTCTTTTCCCATTTCAGATTGGGATTGGGCACGGCAGAATAGAGCACGGCGGGACTGCCGTCGTATTGGCTCGTAGCGGCCTTGAACGACCCGAGCGCGGCATAGTTCCCGATCGAGTTGTTACCCGTCGTACCCCAGGTCAGACGCAACTTGGCATCGTAGAGCACATCGTTCTTCTTGGCCCACCGCATGAACTTCTCGTCCGAGAAACGCCAGCCAAGCTGGGCGGCGGGGAAGTTGCCAAACCGGTTGTCCTTACCGAACCGCGACGAACCGTCCCGGCGCAGGGTGAAGGAGGCGATATAACGGTCTTTCAGCGTATAATTCACCCGGCCGTAGAAAGAGAGTTCGGCATACTCGGACTCGGTCACCGAAGGAGGATTGGTCATCTTCCCGGCGTTCTGGATATTGTGAATCTCCGAGTCGATATAATCCTCACCGTTGAGCGTCGTCGTCTTTCCGGAGTATTTCGAAATCGACAGACCCGCCATCACCGAAAGACGGTGGTCTCCCTTCTTGTAATTATAGGTCAGATAGTCCTCCGTAGTGAGCCTCGTCGTCTGATGATCCCTGTAACGTCCCTTATCCATGGGATTCGTACTGGCCTGATCGAAGCGTTTCGGGAAATAGGACTCCTGCAGGGTGTTGTCCTTGTTCATCGAACCGGAAATGCGGAGCACCAATCCTTTAACGAGCGTCAAATCGAAATTCTGGCTGATGATCGTCCACTCCCGGCTGAAATTATAGGGAATGTACTTGGCCATGGCGATCGGGTTACGGGTCTCCTTCTTTCCGAGGTAATCGACCAGTTCGCCCGTTTCGAAATCGTAGGGAGAATAACAGGGGTTCGTCTTCACGATCGTACTTACCACACTGGTGAGCGAATTTCCGCTCAGAACCCGGTTGTAATCCTGATTGGCATACGACACGCTGGTGTAACCCTTCAGCCACTTGTTCATCTTATAGGTGAAGTTGGCCCGGCCGTTGTACTGGCGGTATTTGGTCTCGATCACCGTCGGCTTCTGGTCCTTGTAGCTGAGGGAGAGGCTGTACGAAAAATTATTGCTGCTTCCCCTCAGACTGATATTTTCCCGGTGCTGATAGACCGTGCGGAACATCAGGTCCTGCCAGTCGGTACTGCGCAGATACATCGGATTGTTGGGATTCACGATCCAGTCGTTGGTCGGACGGTCGTTCCCGTTATTGAGCCGGGACTGAACGTACACTTCCCGGAACTCCCGTGCATTCAGCACATCGAGGTTGCGCGAGTTGGTCACGATCGACGACGTGTGGCTGACATTGACCACAGGCTCCGATATCCCGAGTTTCTGCCCGCCCTTGGTCGTGATGATGATGACGCCGTTGGCGGCCTTCGATCCGTAGATAGCGGCGGAAGCGGCGTCCTTGAGCACCTCGATCGACTCGATATCGCTGATATCAAGGCCGGCCATCGGGCTGAACGAAGCGTCGCCGTCCAGAGAGGAAACGTTCCCCGACTCAATCTGCACACCGTCTATAATATACAGAGGCTCGTTATTCCCGTTGATCGAGGAGAGGCCGCGGATCGAAATATTGGCACCCGCACCGGGCTCGCCCGAGGTCGTGATGATCTGCATTCCGGGAATCTTTCCCTGCAGGGCCGTGTTGATATTGCCGCCCGCATTCTTCTCGATATCCTTAGCGGTCAGCGACGTGATGGCACCGGTCACGTCGCGCTTGCGCTGCGAACCGTATCCGGTGACCACGATGGCGTCCAGGTCGCTGTACTCCTCCTCCAGCACCACGTCGTAAACGGATTTGGAGGCGGTCAGGGCGACCGAGACCTTTTTCATTCCCAGAAACGAAACTTCCAGGTTTTTGTCATAGGATGCGACGGAAAGGGTGAACTTTCCGTCATGGGTAGTGGAGGTTCCCCGCTTCGACTCGCGGGCAATCACGGTGGCGCCGATGACCGGCGACCCGTCGGAAGCATTGGTAACCCTACCGGTCACCTTCCGGTTCTGTGCGGAAAGATCGGCGACACACAGCAGAATCCCAAGAACAAGCAAGGGCCATTTGTTTTTCATACGGAACAAGTTAAAGTTTAGGCATCAGAAAATCATGTATCTAAAGCGTCGCCCGAAAGCGCCGCAGGTTCTTCATGCGGAGAGACATTCCTCCATGCTCAAAAGTACATAACCAACCCATACGCATTGCCTCACTTTGCGAATCAATACCCTCACAACACGTCTTTTAACACCCCAAAAGGAAGACCAGCGGATTTATACGATACTTTTCCGCAATTCCCGTCCCTTCCCAAACGCGCGAACACACCGACATGAAAACACAAAACACAGATTATCAACCATAAACATATCATATTACATTTTCAAACCACTGTACCCCCACTCTCCGGAGGAACGTTTACGACATCGGTAACGATCCGATATTTGCATTCTGAAGAATAAGAATTTCATTGCGCAAAGCCTCCACCCCCGATGCACTTAAACGCTTTATGAAGACAATTATTCGCATTATGGGGGATTTACAGAAATAAGCCTGAGTACTTTTGGAAAAACTATTTTCCATCTTTCTAATCAGCCTTAAATCATGAAGAACAAATTGATTTCGGTGTTCCTCGCGGCGATGTTCGTCTGCGCAGGAGCGATGGCCCAGGTAAAGAAGATCGGCATCATCGGTCTCGACACTTCGCACAGTCCCGCCTTCACGAAACTGATCAACAGCAAAACGGAGGAACTGCCCGGCTTCGGTGCCTATCAGGTAGTGGCGGCCTACCCCTATGGTTCGAAAACGATCAAAGCGAGCTACGAACGTATTCCCCGCTTCACGAAAGACGTACAGAAATACGGGGTCAAGATCGTGGATTCGATCGACGAACTGATCGCCATGTCGGACTATATCCTGCTGGAGAGCAACGACGGTACGATCCATCTGGAACAGGCCGCCAAAGTATTCAAGGCCGGCAAACCCGTCTTCATCGACAAACCCATCGGCGCCTCGCTCCAGGATGCCATCGCCATCTTCGAACTCGCCCGGCACTACCATGCGAAATGTTTCTCCTCCTCCTCGCTGCGCTACACGCCCGAAACACAGGCACTGGCCGCAGGGTCGGCTGGCAAGATTCTTGGAGCGGACAGCTTCGGTCCCTCGAAACCCGAACCCAGCCATCCCGACTTCTCGTGGTACGGCATCCATGCCATCGAGGCCCTGTTCACGGTAATGGGTCCGGGCTGCGTGGAGGTGACCCGTACGTCGGCCCCGGAGACCGACATCGTCGTCGGACGCTGGGAGGACGGACGTCTCGGAACGTTCCGGGGCAACGTGACCGGCAAACCCGCCTACGGAGGATTCGCCTTCACCGCCAGCGGTGCGCATCCCCTCGGCTCGAAAGTTCCCTACGACGCCCTCGTGAAACAGATCATCAAATTCTTCGACACGGGCGTCGCTCCGGTGAGCGAAAAGGAGACGCTGGCCATTTTCACCTTCATGGAGGCGTCGAATGTCAGCAAGGCCAAAGGCGGAGTACCCGTTTCGACGGAAGAGGTGTTCAAGACCAACTACAAGAAGGCCATGAAGGCCGCCGAAAAATACAAATAGGCTCACAACGACATGATAAAGGTTCTGGTGCTCACCGACTTCTCGAGCGGTTACAGCCGCAACCTGCTGCGGGGTATCGTCCGATACGCCCAGGAGGTGGGAGGCTGGACGTTCCACCGGATACCTTTATACTACCGCGTCATGCACGGAGAGAAGGGCATCATGGAGTGGGCCCGCAAATGGAACGCCGACGCCATCATCGCCCAACTCTCCGACATCGACATCAGTTCGCTGCAGGACACGCTGCACATTCCGATCATCGTGCAGAACTACCGGGAACGGATGCCCGGCATCTGCAACCTGACGGGCGACTACGTGGGAACGGGCCGCCTCGCCGCGGAGTTTTTCATCCGGAAGGGATACACCCATTTCGCCTACTACGGCACTCACGACACGATCTGGTCGCGGGAGAGGGGTATGGGCTTCGAAGAGCGTCTGAAAGAGAACGGCTTCGAGCTGCTCACCTTCTTCGAACCCTCCTACTCGCGCACACAGTGGATCTACAATCCGGAAGTTCTGGGCGCCTGGCTCAAGTCGCTGCCCAAACCGGTGGCCGTATTCACCTGCGACGACTACTTTGCCCTGCAAATCTCCGAAACCTGCCGGATGTACGACCTGCCGGTTCCCGGCGACGTGGCGATCCTCGGCGTGGACAACGACGAACTGCTCTGCAACATCTCCAATCCGCCCCTCTCCTCGATCGTGATCGACGCCGAAAACGGAGGGTACGTGGCGGCGAAAGTCCTGCACGACCTGATCAACAAAAAGGTGAAGACCCCGTTCGACATCATGGTCAGTCCCGTGCAGGTACTCACCCGCCAGTCGACCCAGGCTTACGTGATCGAGGACAAGTACATCATGAAAACAGTGGAGTACATCGAGGCTCATTACGCCAGTCATATCACGGTATCGGACCTGCTGGAACTCGTTCCGCTGTCGAGACGGGTCTTCGAAAAACGGTTCCGGGCGAACACGGGTATGTCGATCTACCAGTTTCTGCAAAAGACCCGGATCGAACGGTTCGCCGGAGAGCTGATCACCACCAACAGGTCGGTGGAGAGTATCGCCGCTTCGTGCGGTTTCGATGACTACAAGAATGTCTCGCGGGTATTCATACGTTACAAGGGAATCACACCGTCCCAATACCGCAAAAAGTATTTCCACGCGCTGGACGGTCCCAACAGCGAAACCATCTGACCCTGTGCACCGGAGATTTTCCCGCAAGCCTCCGGTCATTCCTACACACAACCAAGTCCGGCCGTAACCTGCCGGCCCCGTAAACCGAGAACCCATGCAACGATTACTGTTTCTCACCCTGTCCGTTTTTCTCGCCTCCGCTCTGCATGCTGCGCCCGTGCTGGTCGCAGGCGACGACCGCGCCTTTCTCCGGCGGCTGTCCTCCTCGTTTGAGATAAAAAGCGTCGCCGATGCCGGAGACATCGACATCCGTACGAGCCGCGTGCTGATCCTCTCGGGAGACGAACCGCTTCCGGCCGACTTCCGGATACCGATCGACCGGTTCCTCCGGGCGGGCGGCAACCTGATAACGGTAGGCGCCGATGCCCTGCGTTACGAACCCCGGTTCGAAACGACCCGGCCGCTCTTCACATTCGACACTCTGCCGGCCGTCGTCCGGCCCGAACGAAGCAAGCCGGGAGGTTCGGTCGACGCTCCGGTCGTGACGCTCATCGAACACGAAGGAGAACGGGGTATCCGGTTCGAAACGACCGGGAGAGGCATGCGCGACGCCATGTTCGAAATTCCGCTCCGGGGCATGTCGCCGGGAGAGAACACACTCGTATTCGAGGCCCGGGGCAGCCATTACATGGACCTTCTGCCGATCGAAATCACCGACCGGAAAGGGAAGATATGGTACACGTTCGTTCCCCTCGACACATTGTGGCAGCGACATGCCGTTTCTCTGGCCGACTTCCTGCCCGGCGGCTGGAGCGACCCCGATACGCCCTATCCGTTGCTCGACCCCTCGCAGGCCGCCGTGCTGCGCATGGGGATGAATACCATGGCCGTCTGGAGGGAAAAGGCCATGAGTTTCGACGTCGCCGTCCTGCGGACGGCACGCAGTACGGGAGAGTTCACGCCCTCCTCCCGGCTGAAACAGCTCCGTCTCCCCTTCGAACAGATCGGAATCACGGCACCGGCCTGGATCGTCGATCCGTTCTTCGGGGGAGAGTACGTCCGGGATGCCGCCATCCGGAGCACGGGCCGCTATTTTTCCGGACGAATATCCACGACGACCTCCGCCACCCTCGTTCCGCCCCTGTATTACGAACACCCGGGGAGTGCGACGGGATCGGACCACAAGAAATCGGTGCGCGACAAACAGACACGCATGATGCGGACCGTGACTTTCCTGACCGACGGGAAAGGACGCAGTGCGGGCGAATTCGTTCAATACGGACGGGGGCGCTACGCCGGCGGTTCGATAACCCTCGTCGGGCTCGGAAGCGGCCGTCCGGAGGCGGCGGAAATCGTCGCGCCGGTTCTGCGCAAAATCACGGAGACACCCCGGATCGCGGGCTTCTCCATCAACACGACCGAATTCGAACAGGAGGGCCGGGTACGTCCCGTCCTCCTGACGGAAATCGTCAATCCGCTGGGATGGGAAACCGAAGCGACCCTTTCGGCCGACCTCGGAGGCATCCTGCGCAGCGAAACGAAGGTGAAACTGACACCCTACGGCTGCCGGCAGTACCGGATCGAACTGCCCGAGGTGCCGGAAAATTTTCCGATGAAGCGTTTCGAATGGAAGATCGTCTGCTCCACACCGCAGGGCCGCGACACGGTGGGCGACACGGCCGACACGGAACGCGCCCTGATCACGGCTCTCCGCCACATGGTCCGCACCCAGCGACTCTACCCCGACGGGCGTATCAGCAACCACTTTTTCGGCGACGCCTACGGCGTGCGGGCCATGTTCGCCTACTCCGACCTGCTGAACCGGGACCCCGGCCGCATGAAACGCAATGCCGATTTGTGGGAAACCGTCTCTCCGGAGGAAATACGCCGCTGCGGCGAACGCTTTTTCGACATGCTGGCCGACCGTCAGCTTCCTTCCGGTGCCTGGCCCATGGGATACGGAGAACACGCCCGGATATACAACGTAGCCGACTGCGGACAGATGGCCATTTCGATCGGACAATCGCTCCGCTACGTGAACGACGCCGCATTACGCGGGAAATGGCTTTCATCCCTGACGAAATTCGGCCACTGGGCGGAGACCTACTACATCGACAGCGCCCGTTCGGAGCGGCTCCGTCACGAAAACCCCGGAGAGTTCGCCAAAGGGGAGGCACGCCCCGGTTTCTACGGACTGGGACCCGCAGGGAGGAAAGAGCGTCTGACCGGTCCGTCCTGGGTGCTTTCGGATATTCTCGGCGCCCAGATCACGCTCGCCAGGAGTGCCGGAGGCAGCGAACGGAAAGAGTTCCGCCGCATAGCCGACCGCAACTCCGAATTCTATGCCCGGGGACGCTTCTCGGCCGTCAGCTACTTCCAGGCCGAAGCACTGTGCTGGATATACCTCGACACGCAGGACCGGGAACTGAAAGAAATCTGCCGCGAGACGCTCCACGACACATTCCTCTCCGGGCTCTACCGCGGCCGGGAACTGGATATGTACGACATGGGAGGCCGGGCCACGCTGAAGGCGCTTCCGCTGCTCTACTGTGCGGAACTGTTCGGCAGCGACGCCGCAATGCGGGCCGTACTGCTGAAATACGTCTGGAGTTTCGCATCGCCCACATACGTCCATTCGATGGAGAACCTTTCGAAAAACATGCCCCGTCCCGTACACGGAGAAGCGATCGGAGCTGCCAAATATGCCGCCCTGAGCGCCCTCTGGGCCGTGGAGCTGCTCGAACCGGGCAGCACGCTGATGGAGGATTTCAGCGAATCCGCGGCACCCGGGCAGAAATAGTGGGCTCTTTCTGCAGACAGGAACATTTTCAGCCGGCCGCCACACCCACGGCGTTCAGAATCGAACCTTTCAGGGCATTGACCAGCGATCCCTTGACGTAGGTCCGACGCACGGCGATCGCTATCTTCCGCGAGGCGGCACCTTTGGCCAACGTCTTGAGCTGGCAACGGCGCTCGGCGGGAATGAACTGCGTCGCCATCTCGGGAATGATCGTCATCGCCGACGTGTTGTCGACAATCCGCATCAGTGTATCGAGCGAACCGCACTCGAACAGACAAGAGGTGTGTACACTCCGGCGGGCCTGACACAGTTCCACGATCTGGTCGCGCAGGCAGTGTCCTTCCGCAAGCAGCAGCAGTTCCTTCTGGTCGATGTCCTCGATGCGGATATTGCTGCGCTCGAACAGGCGGTTCGAGGGCGAAACGTAGGCATAGAAACGGTCGTCGAACAACTCCTGTTCGACGATCCCGTCCGGGCAGGTTCCCCCGGCCAGAAGGGCCGCATCGAGCATGTCTCGGTTCAGGGCCGCAACGATGTCGGAGGTCACCATCTCCCGGATTTCGAGCTCCACCTTCGGATACTGTTTCACGAAACCCGGGATGAACCGGTGAAGCAGGTAGGGCGCTACGGTCGGAATCACCCCCAGCCGCATGGTTCCTGCCACCTCCCCCTTGAGTTCGCTCACCGACTCCTTGATATAATTATAGGCCTTGAGCGTCTCGCGTGCATTTCGGATCACCACGAGACCCGCCTCGGTCGGGATCACGGGCTTCTTGGAACGGTCGAGCAGGATCACGCCCAACTCCTCCTCCAGGTTTTTGATCTGCATGCTCAGCGAGGGCTGCGTGACGAAACAACGTTCGGACGCCACCGAAAAACTGCCGCAGTTGGCCACGGCCAACAAGTATTCGAGCTGGACGATAGTCATGGTAGGAATCTTATAACGGAGTACAAAGATTATAAATTCCGTTTATAATCCCAAGACCCCGAGGCGCTATTTTATCGCATTTCAACGCAAAAGCGGGAGTCACTCCTCGCTGATGGCCACCAGTTGTTCGCGGTAAGCCGCCAGAATGCGCGACTTGGAGATAAAGCCCAGGTACTTCCCGTTCTTGTCCACCACGGGCAGCATCCACGCCTTGCTCTCCTCGAACCGGTCCAGCACGGCCAGCACCTGCTCATTGGGCAGAATGGTGTCGGGCGGCGGAATCATGTAGTGCGTCACGGGCAGACCGTATTTGTCACTGTTGAACATGTCGGCCCGCAGGTCGTCCAGCTGGACCACCCCTTTCAGCGTCCCGTCGTCCGAAACCACAGGGAAAATGTTGCGCCGCACACTGGAGATCAGTTTCACCAGGTCGCCCAGCGTGGTCCGTTCGCCGATCGGATAGAAATCCGTCTCCATCAGCTTCTGCAGATTGAGGAAGACCATCACCGAACGGTCCTTGTTGTGGGTGAGCAGCTCTCCCTGCTGGTGCAACTTCTTGGTGTAGATCGAATAGGGATCGAAATAGTAACCGATAGCAAAGGAGATCGACGAGGCCAGCATCAGCGGCACGAAGATACCGTAACCGTTCGACAGTTCGGCGATCAGGAAGATCGAAGTGAGCGGGGCATTCATCACACCCGACATGACACCCGCCATGCCCACCAGCGTGAAGGAGACGAGCGGCAGGTCCATGCCCAGCATCGAATTGCAGATATAGGCCATCGCCCCGCCGGCGAACGCTCCCACGAACAGCGAGGGGGCAAAGGTTCCGCCCACGCCTCCCGCGGCATTGGTGGCCGCCATGGCGATCACCTTGAAAAAGAGGATTGCCAGCAGGTAGAGGATCACCACCCACGGCACATCGCGGAACCGGTAGAAAAGAGAGTTATTGAACAGGGTCTCCGTATTCCCGTGCATCAGGTCGGTGAACGCCTCGTATCCTTCGCCGTAGAGCGGAGGAAAGACGAAAATCAGCACGCCCAGAATCACGCCGCCCACCAGCCACTTCCTGTACGGGGAAGAGATACGCCCAAAAAAGGCGCCTACCCGGGCGTTGACCGCCTTGAAATAGTAGGAAAGCAATCCGCACACCACCCCCAGCGCCACATACATGGGCAGGTTCTTCAAGGCGAAGGTATGGTTGACGTCCACGGCCAGGATCGGGTCGAACCCGTTCAGGAAAAAGACCAGCGACGTGGCCGTCACGGCCGAGATGATAAGCGGGATGATCGACCCGGCAGTAATGTCCAGCATCAGAATCTCCAGCACGAAAACCACGCCCGAAATCGGTGCCTTGAAGATGGCCGAAAGCGCCCCGGCAGCCCCGCAGCCCAGGAGGAGCGTGGTATTGCGGTAGTTCATCCGCATGAACGAGGCCACGTTGGAGCCGATGGCGGCCCCCGTCAGCACGATCGGCGCCTCGGGTCCCACGGAACCTCCGAAACCGATGGTCGTGGCTCCGCCGATGATCGAAGTGTAACAGTTGTGCGGTCTGATGCGCGACCCCTTTTTCGACATGGCGTAGAGCACCCGTGTCACCCCCTCCGAGATATTGTCCTTGACGACGTACTTGACGAAAAGAGAAGCCAGGATAATGCCGATCACGGGATAGATCAGGAAAAGGAAACTGGCGCTCTCCACCGGAAACCAGCTCACCAGCCCCTGTTTGATCCAGTAGAGCAGCATCTCGAAAACGTAGGTGCCGAAACCCGCCAGCAAACCGACGACCGCCCCCAGCAACAGCATCAGCTGCCGGTTGGAGAGGCGTTTGGTCAACACCAGCAGGTAGCGGTATGACGTTTCGAGGAACTTCATGGCCGGGAATGACGGGAAGGCCCCCCTCAGAAGGGTTTGATTCCCATGATCTCACGCACGTCGGCCAACGTCCTCGAAGCGCTCTCGCGGGCCCGGCGGCCACCGTCGCCCACCACCTCGTGGAGATATTTGTCGTCGGCCTTGATCGCGTCGATCTTCTCGCGGATCGGGGCCACCACCTTGATGATGTCTTCGGCCAGCTGCTTTTTCAGGTCGCCGTAGCGGATTTCGCACGCATTGTACTTGTCCGTGAAATACTGCACCGTATCAGGCGAAGAGACCGCTTTCAGAATGGTGAACAGGTTGGCGATAGGCTCGCTCATCGGCGTGTTCGGCTCCGTGGGCCCCGCATCGGTCACGGCCCGCATCACCTTCTTACGGATCACTTCGTCCGAATCCACCAGGAAGAGGCCGTTGCCCTCGCTCTTGCCCATCTTTCCCGAACCGTCCAGTCCGGGAATCTTCACCAGCTCCTGCCCGAAGTTGTAGGGCATGCTCTCGGGGAAGTATTCCACACCGTACATCTGGTTGAAACGTCGGGCGAAGCGGCGCGTCATTTCCAGATGCTGCTCCTGGTCCTTGCCCACCGGCACCCGCGTGGCACGGTGGATCAGAATATCGGCCGCCATCAGCACGGGATAGTTGAGCAGGCCGGCATTGATATTGTCCGGATGCTTGCGGATTTTCTCCTTGAACGAAGCGGTCCGTTCCAGTTCACCCACATAGGCGTGCATACTCAGCAGCAGCGACAGTTCCGCGATCTGGGGCACGTCGCTCTGCACGTAGATCGTGGCCACCTCGGGATCGAGGCCGGCGGCCAGATACTCCGTCAGCACGTTTTTCACGTTCCCGTGCAACATTTTCGGGTCGGGATGCGTCGTAAGAGAGTGGTAGTCGGCAATGAAGAAGAAGCAGCGCGCATCGTGCTGCATCTTGACGAAATTCCGCAGGGAACCGAAATAGTTCCCCAGATGAAGTTGTCCGGTAGAACGTATGCCGCTTAATACAATGTCCATAGAGGTATCGCTAATATGATTTTTACTCGCAAAAGTAAGCAATAATTAATAAAATAGGTTACATTTGCACCATATTAATTTCAGACTGTTATCGGATGAACATTTACTGGAGACTCCTGGGGTTTGCGAAACCCATCGAAAAATACGCGATCCCCTACTTCTTTTACACGCTTTTCCATGCGGTTTTCAACACGCTGAATTTCGCCATGGTCATTCCGATCGTCAACACGCTTTTCGACAAGACCCGGGTACTGGAACACGTGACGGAATTCCCGCATTTCGCCCTGAACATGGAGTTCTTCAACGACCTGGTCAACTATATCCTCTACAACTATTTCGGGGAAAACTACGACGTGCTAGACGTGCTCTTCCTGCTGGCCGTGTTCATCTCCCTATCGGCCTTCCTGAGCAACCTGTTCCGCTATCTGGGACAGTGGAACATCGAAAACATGAAGATCAACACGCTCCAGAAGTTGCGCGACAGCGTGTACGACAATGTGATCGGCCTCAACGTCGGGTACTTCAGCAACGAACGCAAGGGCGATATCATGGCCAAGATCACCTCGGACGTGGGCGTCGTGCAGTTCTGCATCACCAACACCCTGCAGGTGGCTTTCCGCGAACCATTCCTCATCCTCTTCTACATCTTCCTGATGATGAAGATTTCGCTGACCCTCACGCTCTTCTCCGTCATCTACCTGCCGATCGTGGCGCTCATCATCGGCACGATCGTCAAGAAGCTGCGCCGTTCGGCCAAAGAGGCGCAGGAGAACTTCGGCGTGATGACCTCCGTGCTGGACGAGTCGCTCTCGGGCATCAAGGTCATCAAGGGATACAACGCAGAAGGCTATTTCAAGTCGAAATTCCACTTCATCGACGCCACTTTTTCACGTATTTCCCGCACCATGGCACGACGCCAGCAGATGGCCTCCCCGATGAGCGAATTCCTGGGGATCATGGCTGCGGGCGGTCTGCTGGTCTTCGGCGGATACCTCGTGCTGCAGGAGTCGCTGAGCGTGGGCGGATTCATCGCCTACCTGGGCGCCTTCACCCAGCTCACCCGTCCCATTCGCTCCTTCATGGACGCATTCAGCAACATCAACCAGGGTATCGCCGCCGGTGAACGCGTCCTGAGCCTGCTCGACACCAAGAACCAGATCGAAGAGCGTCCCGACGCGGTCAAACTCACCGAATTCAACGACGAAATCGAGTTCCGCGACGTCCATTTCGCCTACGACAACAGGGAGGTGATCTGCGGGGTCAGTTTTAAGGTGAAAAAAGGCGAGACCGTGGCTCTGGTCGGTCCCTCGGGCGGAGGGAAGTCGACCCTGTCGGACCTGATTCCCCGCTTCTACGACGTGACCTCGGGCGAAATTCTGATCGACGGGCGTAACATCAAGGAATACACCAAGGAGAGCCTCCACGACCAGATGAGCATCGTCTCCCAGGAAACCGTCCTCTTCAACGACACCATCGCCAACAATATCCGGCTGGGCAAACAGGACGCCACGCAGGCAGAGATCGAAAACGCAGCCAAGATCGCCAACGCCCATGCGTTCATCATGGAGACCGAACAGGGTTACCAGACCAATATCGGCGACCGTGGCATGAAACTTTCGGGAGGACAGCGGCAGCGGTTGAGCATCGCACGTGCCGTGCTCAAGAACCCTTCGATCCTGATTCTGGACGAGGCGACTTCGGCGCTGGACACCGAAAGCGAGAAACTCGTGCAGGAAGCACTGAACTCCCTGCTGGAAGGCCGCACGTCGATCGTGATCGCCCACCGGCTGAGCACGATCTACAACGCGGACAAGATCATCGTGATCGAACAGGGACGAATCACCGAAGCGGGCACCCATCACGAGCTGATGGAAGCGAAAGGGACCTATTGCAAACTGATCGAAATGCAGCAAATGGCATAATCGTCCATCTATACGGAAAGGTTTATGAATACAGGAAAGCCATTATTCACCGTCATCACCGTTGTGTACAACTGCGCCGATTCCATCGAGCAGACCATCCGGAGCGTCCTTTCCCAGACCTGCTCCAGCATGGAGTACATCATCGTGGACGGCGGTTCGACGGACGGCACACTGGAGATCATCGACCGCTATAAAGATTCCGTTTCGAAATTCGTCAGCAAACCCGACCGGGGCATATACGACGCCATGAACCGGGGCATCGCCATGGCCGAAGGACTGTGGATCAATTTCATGAACAGCGGCGACACCTTCACGGACCCGTCCGTGCTGACGCAGGTCAAGGAGTTCATCGAAGCGGGGGATTACGACATCATCTACGGCGACATCTACGAACTTTTCCCCGACGGCACCCAGCACCGCAAGGAGGCCGAACACCGTCCGGCCAGCAAACACCGCATGTTTTTCTGCCACCAGGCCTCCTTCGTGAAGACCGAAATCCTGCGGGAAATCGGATTCGACATCCGCTACCGCATGTCCGCCGACCTGAAGTTCTTCAAACAGTGCTACAACAAGAAATACCGGTTCGGACACATGCCTATCCAGGTGGCCATTTTCGACAAGAAAGGCATCTCCTCCCGCAAGCGGGACCTCGGACTGATGGAGAACATCCGGGTGGTCAACGAACTGGACCGCTCCTGGGCCCGTACCAAAAGCCTGATCCGGCTCTGGTTCACCATCACCTATATCCGGAAAATCCGGCGGCACACCCGCCGGGACACCTCCTATTGAACATGCGCTCCGCTATCCGGACGGACTTCCCCTACCCCAGACTGAGATAGAGGTTACGGGTCTTTTCGACCATTTTTTCCGTGGAAAAAAGAGCCAGGCGCCGCGTTCCCGCCGCCGACAGTTCTCGCCGCCGCCCCGTATCGTCCAGCAACGACCGCACGGCCTCCCTCATGCTCCCCGGCCGGCCCGGTTCGAAATAGAGGGCCGCATCGCCGGCAATCTCGGGGAAACAGCTGGCCCGCGTCAGCACGACCGGGCATCCGGCCCGGTAAGCCTCCAGAATGGGCAGCCCGAACCCTTCGTACAACGAGGGATAGACAAAACAGACGGCATGCCGGTAAAGCCGTCCGAGCATGGCATCGCTCACCGTCATCCGGATCACACGGTCGGCGATCCCCAGCGAACGGATAAGCTCCCGCTCCTCCCCGGTAAACTCCCGCCCCCCTGTACACACCAGACGCAGATCGTACTCCGCAAGCAACGGCGCCACTTCGGAGACGAATCCGTCGAAATTCTTGTACCGGCTGCGGTCACCCACGAAAAGAATGTAGTTTTCGGGGAGTTCCGCAACCCGCTCCCGGGCCGACAGTCCCTCTCCGTCACCGTCGAACATCAGCCCGTGGTGAATCACCGTGATCTTCTCCTCGGGCACCTTCATCCGCTCCACCAGGTCCCGCTTCGTATTCTCCGAAATGGCGATCAGACGGTCGGCCCGCCGGATCATGCGGCGCTGCCATTCGATCGTCCGGTCCCCCGGAAAATAGTTCGGGAAAAGCTGGTGGATCAGGTCGTGCACCGTGAGCACCACCGTACGGCCCCCGGCGTCCGGAATCAGATAGGGATTGTAATAGGTGGGGTGCAGGATGTCGTACCGGGAAAAACGAATCCGGACCTTCGACCACAGCTTGTTCGCATCGCGGAAATGTCCGCCGATCAACACATCGCCCCATCCGTTCTGCAACGGGAAACGCTCTCCCTTCAGATAGACGTTCCGCGTATAGAGCAGGGAGAGCGAAGTCTCGACCCGTCCGTCCGGCACATGCCGGTACAAGTGGGCGAAATAACGGCTGATTCCGCCGACCCGCTGAGACGAAAACGTCTGATAATCATAAAGCACCCTCATACCTTCCGCCATTTTTCCTTGCTACGGGACTTCCTGCCGGACCGGACTTTTCCTTCCGCGCCGGAAACAGGAAACGTCCTCCTCCCGGACGACATTCCCGCACGGCAGGCATCCGTATATCCGGCTATTTCAGGCTTCCGATCCGTTCCCGGATCGCTTTGATCTTGGCCTCCGCATCGGCCTTTTTGGCCCGTTCGTTCTCTACCACCTTCTGCGGAGCGCTCTGCACGAAGCGTTCGTTCCCCAGTTTTTTCATCACCGAAGCGAGGAACCCTTCCAGATAAGCGAGTTCGTCGTTCATCTTCTTCAACTCGGAGGCCACGTCGATCTTACCCTCCATCGGCACGAAATACTCCGTGGTCTTGACCAGGAAAGCGGCGGCCAGCGGGTCTTTCTCCCGGACGGTCTCCACGGCCGACAGATTGGCCATCTTCATCAGCACCGGTTCGTACTCGCGGGGATAGTTGACATCCTCCACCACTTTCAGCACGAGAGCCTCCCGGTTGGGAATATTCCGCTGCTTGCGCACATTGCGGACACCCGTGATCGCCTCACGCACAAGGTCGAACCGGGCGAGCATCTCCCCGCGCACTCCGTTCCCCACGGGCATCGGGCTAATCATAATGCTCTCCCCATCCTTTCTCGGCGCGATGTCCTGCCAGATCTCCTCCGTGATAAAAGGCATGAAGGGGTGCAGCAGTTTGAGCAGTTTCTCGAACAGTCCGCGGGTCGCATCCAGCGTAACCCGGTCGATCGGCTCCCCGTAGGCCGGCTTCACCATCTCCAGATACCATCCCGAGAAATCGTCCCAGAAAAGTTTGTAGAACTTCATCAGCGCCTCCGAAATCCGGTAGGCGGCGAAATCCCCGTCCGTCTCGGCGATCGCACGGTCGAGCACGGCCTCGAACCACTCCACGGCCAGCCGGTTGTTCTCCGACTGCGGCAGTCTGTCGTCCACAGCCCATGTGTGGACCAGGCGGTAGGCATTCCATATCTTGTTGCCGAAGTTGCGTCCCTGTTCACAAAGCGCCTCGTCGAACATCAGATCGTTGCCGGCCGACGAACAGAGCAGCATGGCCATGCGCACCCCGTCGGCACCGTACCGGGCGATCAGATCGAGCGGATCGGGCGAGTTGCCGAGCTGCTTGCTCATCTTGCGGCCCAGTTTGTCGCGCACGATTCCCGTGAAATATACATGTCCGAAAGGCTTCTCCCCCCGGTATTCGTAGCCGGCCATGATCATCCGGGCCACCCAGAAGAAGATGATGTCGGGCGCCGTCACCAGATCGACGGTCGGATAGTAGTAGTTGATCTCCGGATTGTCCGGCCGGTTGATTCCGTCGAAAACGGAGATCGGCCAGAGCCACGAACTGAACCACGTATCGAGCACATCCTCGTCCTGCCGCAGGTCGGCGAGCTCCAGCGCGTCGTTTCCGCTCTTGCGGCGGGCAAGTTCCAACGCCTCCCCGGGTGTCTCGGCCACCACGTACCCGCCGCCCGGCAGGTAATAAGCGGGAATCCGGTGCCCCCACCACAACTGACGCGAAATGCACCAGTCCTTGATGTTCTCCATCCAGTAGCGGTAGGTGTTTTTATACTTCGCGGGGACAAATTCGATGACGTCTTCCATCACGGCACGGATGGCCGGGGCAGCCAGTTCGTCCATCTTCAGGAACCACTGCATGGAGAGCTTCGGTTCGATGGGCACGCCCGTACGTTCGGAACAGCCCACCTTGTTGGTGTAAGCCTCCACCTTCTCCAGCAGACCGGCCGCATCGAGGTCCTTCTCGATCCGCCGGCGCACTTCGAAGCGGTCCATTCCCACGTACAGCCCCACCTTGCCGTTGACCGTACCGTCGTCGTTGAAGATGTCGATCGCCTCCAGGTTGTATTTTTCGCCCAGCATATAGTCGTTCACGTCGTGGGCCGGGGTCACCTTGAGAGCGCCCGTTCCGAACTCGATATCCACGTACTCGTCGCGGATGACGGGAATCACGCGCCCCACCAGCGGCACGATCACGCGCTTGCCCTCCAGCGAAGCGTAACGCGGGTCGTTCGGATTGACGCACAGGGCCGTATCGCCGAGAATCGTCTCGGGACGGGTCGTCGCCACGATCACGGAACCCTCCTCGCCCTCGATCCGGTAACGCAGGTAGTAGAGCTTGCCGTTCGACTCCTTGTAGATCACCTCCTCGTCCGAAAGGGCAGTCTGCGCGGCCGGGTCCCAGTTCACCATCCGCACCCCGCGGTAGATCTTCCCCTTATTGTAAAGATCGACGAACACCTTCAGCACGCTGCGGCTGCGCGGCTCGTCCATCGTGAAGCTCGTCCGTTCCCAGTCGCACGAGGCTCCCAGCTTGCGGAGCTGCCGGAGAATGATCCCCCCGTGCTTCTCTTTCCACTCCCAGGCATATTCGAGAAACTTCTCGCGCGTCAGCGACGACTTCTCGATCCCCTCGGCCTTCAGTTTGGCCACCACCTTCGCTTCGGTCGCGATCGAGGCGTGATCGGTGCCCGGCACCCAGCAGGCATTTTTGCCCTGCATACGGGCACGACGCACCAGCACGTCCTGGATGGTGTTGTTGAGCATGTGCCCCATGTGCAACATGCCGGTAACGTTGGGGGGCGGGATCACGACGGTATAAGCCTCGCGGTCGTCCGGTTCGGAGTGAAAAAATCGGTTCTTCAGCCAGTAGTCGTACCACTTGCCCTCGATCTGCCCCGGGGCGTATTTGTCGCCAATCTCCATAGTCGTTCAATATTTGCATTCAATTTGCAAAGATAGTGCTTTGCCCGGATAAACATAACGGGCGGAGACAATTTTTCACCCTCCGGAAACGTTTACCGATAACGCCGCAAACGCCGGGCCCGGTCATTCCGCCGTCCGCCGGAGTCCGGAGCGGGAGACAATGTTAATAACGTGATTATCGAATTTGGGGGCAAGGCGGTCGATTCCGCCAAAAATGCACTATCTTTGCCCCTCACAGGAGACAGAATATGAGTAAAAAACATAAAAACGAAATCGAGGAGTTTGCCGGCATATCAGATATGCTCGAGGGCAAACATCAGGTCATTCCGATCGTCTCGACCGAAGACGACGAGATTGCGACCGACGTGGTGATTCCCGACCAACTCCCCATCCTCACCCTGCGCAGCTCGGTACTTTTTCCGGGTTCCATCACCCCCATCACGGTGGGACGTGAAAAATCCATGCGGCTGATCCGGGAGGTGGAGAACGGTGCGGGCATCCTCGGCGCCGCCCTCCAGAAGGAGGCAGACATCGAACAGCCGGGCCCGGACGACATCTACAAGATCGGCACCGCCGCCCGCATCCTGAAAATACTGGAAATGCCCAACGGCAACCTGACCGTCATCCTGCACGGGCTGGAGAAGATCGAGATCACCGAATTCCTATCTTCCGACCCCTATTTCACGGCCAAGGTCAATCCTCTGAAGGATTCGGCGCCCGAACGCGGTAACGTGGAGTTCGACGCGCTGGTCGATTCGATCCGGGACGTGGCGCTGAACATCATCAACATTTCGCCCAACATGCCCAAAGAGGCCTCGTTCGCCATCAAGAACATCGACAGCAAGCGGGGCATCATCAACTTCATCTGTTCGAACATCGACCTGGCCGACGCCGACCGCCAGCGGTTGCTGGAGGCGCCCGGGCTGCTGGCCCGTGCCCGCCGTCTGCTGGAAATCCTGATCCGCGAGCAGCAGCTCGTGGAGCTCAAGAGCGAAATCCAGAGCAAGGTGAAGCAGAACCTGGACCAGCAGCAGCGGGAATATTTCCTGCAGCAGCAGATCCGCACCATACAGGACGAACTGGGAGGCAACCCCGTAGACAACGACATCGCCGAACTGCGCCGCCGCGCCAAAAAGAAGAAATGGAGCAAGGAGGTGGCCGAGACTTTCGATAAGGAGGTGAGCAAACTGGAGCGCCTCAACCCGGCCGTGGCGGAGTATTCCGTGCAGATGACCTATCTGCAGCTGATGCTCGACCTGCCGTGGAACGAGACGACCAAGGACAACCTCGACCTGCAACGCGCCCGCAAACGGCTCGACGCGGACCATTTCGGGCTGGAAGAGGTGAAGGAGCGCATCCTGGAACACCTGGCCATCATCAAGCTTAAAGGCGACCTCAAGTCGCCGATCATCTGCCTGTACGGCCCTCCGGGCGTGGGAAAGACCTCGCTGGGCAAGTCGGTGGCCGAATCGCTCAAGCGCAAATTCGGGCGCATTTCGCTGGGCGGCCTGCACGACGAGGCCGAAATCCGCGGACACCGCCGCACCTACATCGGAGCCATGCCGGGACGGATCATCCAGACCATCAAACGCTGCGGTTCGTCGAATCCCGTCATCATCCTCGACGAGGTGGACAAGGTAGGCATCGGCAACCACGGCGACCCGTCGTCGGCCCTGCTCGAGGTGCTCGATCCGGAACAGAACACCACGTTCCACGACAACTACCTCGACATGGAGTACGATCTGTCGAAAGTGCTCTTCATCGCCACGGCCAACAACATCGCCAACATCAATCCGGCCCTCCGCGACCGGATGGAGATGATAAACATCCCGGGATACATCCTCGAGGACAAGATCGAGATCGCCCGCAAGCACCTGCTTCCCAAACAACTCGAAGCGCACGGCGTTCCGGCCAGGGAGCTGAAGATCGCCCCGGCCGTGATCGAAAAGATCATTTCCGAATACACACGCGAATCGGGTGTGCGGACGCTGGACAAACTGCTGGCCAAAATCGCCCGGCACCGCGCCAAGAACATCGGGTTCGGCGAAGAGTACGACCCGCAGATTTCGGCGGCCGACGTGGAGAAAATCCTGGGGCTGCCCAAGTTCCAGAACGACATGTACGAGGTGGGCGGCATCACGGGTGTGGTGACCGGACTGGCATGGACGGAAGTGGGCGGAGACATTCTCTACATCGAGTCGATCCTCACTCCGGGCAAAGGAGCCCTCAACCTGACGGGCAATCTGGGCGACGTGATGAAGGAGTCGGCGACCATCGCCCTCGAATGGGTCAAGGGACACTACGAGGAACTGGGCATCGACCGCGAGAAGTTCGAGAAGTTCGACATCAACGTACACGTCCCCGAGGGAGCCATTCCGAAAGACGGTCCGAGCGCCGGTATCACGATGGTCACCTCGCTGGTTTCGACCTACACGGGCCGGAAAGTCAAAGACCGGATCGCCATGACCGGCGAAACTACCCTGCGCGGACGCGTGATGCCCGTGGGAGGCATCAAGGAGAAGATACTGGCCGCCAAACGGGCCGGCATCGAGGAAATCATCCTCAGCGAGGACAACCGTAAAGACATCTCCGAGATCAAACCCGAGTATATCAAGGGCCTCACGTTCCACTACGTACGCACCAACAGCGACGTGCTGGAGCTGGCGCTCCAGAAATAACGGAACACAAACATCCCCAAAAAAGCCGCAGCTCGGTTCGAAGAGCTGCGGCTTTTTTATCGTAACACCACACCCGATCCCACAGGAATCGGTTTCGACCGGGTTCCGTCAATGTTGCAGGCGGAACTGGAGCGGCAAGGTAAACCTTACCCGCACGGGAGTCGTCCGCTGCATGCCGGGCTTCCATTTTGGAGAGGTCTGCAATACACGCACGGCTTCCTCGGCAAGGGATCGGTCGGGGCTCTGCAACACCTCGATATGAGCCAGCGTACCGTCTTTCTCCACGACGAACGTCAGCAGGACCGTACCTTCGATTCCGTTCTCCGCCGCCACGGTCGGATAATGCAGCCGCTCCGACACCCAGCTGCGGAATCGGTTCAGGTCACCGCCCATGAATTCGGGCATGTACTCGGCCACCAGGAAAACCTCATCCTCTTCTACCGTCGCCTCCTGGCCTACGGCCACCTCCGGAACATAGATGTCGTCCGGCGAAAACTCGTCGATCACGTATTCGATCTCGATCTTCTGATTGTCCGGCACGATGCGCAGATACTCCGGCGACACCTGGATAATGTGTTTGACCGGAGCGGGCGTTTTCTCATGGTAGGTGATTTCGGTCAACTCCTCTTCCGGCGCCGGCGCAGCGTCGCCGAAACGGGTCGGTACGGAACTCTCCTGCGAACTGTACCCGAAAGCGGCGATCATCGTGCCCAGCGAGAAGATCAGCCCGATCTCGAGAAACAGTTTCCGCTTGTTCTGCAGATTGGCTTTGGGCGATTTCTTGGTTTCCATAATAAGATATATTTAGTGGAAGTTAAACGAATCTGTCCGGAAAGGAAACCCTTTACGCGAATTTAAATAAAATATCGAAAAAACCATAATTTTTCAAATAAATATTCATCCACCCCGACATAACGCCGCATTTTTTCAAATACTCCAAAAGAAAAGCCTCCGGTTTCCCGGAGACTCTCTTACCACTTAATCCTTAACAGAAGATTTTTTTATTTCCCTTAACTCAGCGAAGGAGCGGGAGCTTCCTTGGCGGGTTCCTCTTTCTTGGGTTCATCCTTTTTGGGAGCCTCTTTGGCAGGTTCTGCCGGAGCCTGAGGAGCCTGTGCGATCAGAATACCCGATTCGGGACACTTTTTCGGATCGGTTTTGGCCGGTTCGTCCTTTTCCTTCTTCGGTTCTGCCGGAGTCTCCTTGGCAGGTTCCTGTGCGATCAGGATGGATGCCTTTGCGGGCTCGGCTTTCTTCACCGTATCGGCCGGGGCCTCCTTGGCCGGCTCCTGGGCGATCAGAACGGCGTCCTTTTTGGGTTCGGCCTTCTTGGTCGTATCGGCAGGTTCGGCTTCGGGCTCCTGGGCCACCGAGAAAAGAATCTGCTTCGGTTCCTCTTTCTTGGGCTCCTCTTTCGGGGTGTCCTTTGCGGGCTCGGCGGGCTGTTCCTTCGGCGACTCGGGAGTCTGCGGAGCCGGGGTCTGTGCTGCTACGAGCGTTGCACTACCCAGAAACATCAGGAACATGGCTACGGAAACAACTGACTTTTTCATCTCTTTGAATTTTTAATGTGAATACTTTAGTTTCTTATTCGGTTTTTCTGAACTTCCTTTGCCCTTTTTCAGTTCAACCGGCGTACCAAAGCACAGACTAAAAATTCAAAACACTATAAATCAATACAATAATAAAATGTCAGGAATTTCACCGCAAAGAAAAATGTGGAATAAAGCGGGGAAAAGTGTGGAATAAATCCACAGGACACACCCCGTCCACACCCCGGTCACTCGATGCCGTAGGCCTTGAGTTTGTTGTAAAGCGTCTTGCGGTCGATACCCAGCAGACGGGCGGCCTTCGACTTGTTGTCGCCACTGAGCCGCAGGGCCTGGCGGATCTGTTCGATCTCCGTAGCACGGTCACGCAGCACGGACGGCACGGGAATCGCACCCGGAACAGATGCCGGGGCAGCGGAAGGCACCGGTACAGGAACAGGACGTGTCACTTCGGCCGGCAATTCCCGGCAGGTAATATAGTCGGACGAAGCCAGAAGGGTGGCACAGCGCACCGCATTTTTCAACTGCCGCAGATTTCCGGGCCAGTCGTACGCCATCATCCGCTCCACGGCTCCGGCATCGAACCCGACTACGCTGCGTTCCAGTTCCCGGTTGGCCTGGTCGAGAAAAAAATCGGCATACAGCATGATGTCCTCCCGTTGTTCGCGCAGATCGGGCATCCGGAGCGTGAACTCGTTGATCCGGTGAAAAAGGTCTTCACGGAAATTTTTCTCCGCAATAGCCGCCTCCAGGTTCTCGTTGGTCGCCGATACCAGACGGATGTCCACCTCGACCTCTTCCGTACCGCCCACGGGACGAATCCTCCGCTCCTGCAGCGCCCGAAGCAACTGTACCTGCACCTCGTAGCTCAGGTTGCCGATCTCGTCCAGAAAAAGGGTCCCCCCGTTCGCCGCCTCGAAAGCGCCCCGCTTGTCGGTCTGCGCCCCCGTAAACGAACCTTTCACGTGACCGAAAAACTCCGAAGCGGCCAGATCGCGGGGAATGGCTCCGCAGTCGATCGCCACGAACGGCTTTCCCCGCCGCTTGCTCCCCTCGTGGATCATGCGGGCGATATGCTCCTTTCCGGTCCCGCTCGCACCGTTGACCAGCACCGACATATTGGTCGGGGCCACCAGACGCACATAATCGTACAACCTGCGGGCCGCCTCGCTGCGTCCCTCCACGAACCCCGTGTAAGCCTCCACTCCCGGGACGTTTTTCCCGGCAGCGGCCTTTCCGTCCGCCGTCTCGTTCCGGGGCGCGGAAAGCGCCTCCTCGATCTTGGCGAGCAACTCCTCCGGATTCACCGGCTTGGCGACATAATCCCTTGCCCCGAGCTTCATGCTGCGCACGGCGGTCTGAATATCGGCATAGCTGGTCATCACGATCGCCGGAAGCGACGGCCGGTTGTCCGCGATCCACTGCAACAGGAAAATGCCGTCGCGGTCGGGCAGACGCATATCGGTCAACACCAGCGAAAAGTCGGAAGCCTCCAAACGCTGCTGTGCCGCATCGACACGGGAAACCGTCTCCGCCTCGAACCCCTTCCGGGTGAGCCACGTCTTGAGCATCAGCGCAAAAGTGATGTCGTCCTCCACGATCAGCAGTCTTCTCATTCCCTCTCGTTTTGAAGCAAAGTTAACTCTTTTTCCGCTTTTTCCGTCACTTCGCCGATACGTTCCACTGCTTCCGCCGCTTTACGCCGCACATCGTCCGTCAAGCCTTCGCGGTTCATCTCCAGCGATTTCAGGATCACCGTCAGAACGGAATTACCCAACATCGTAAAGACAGGCAACATCTTATGGGCCAACGCTCGGATCGCCGGCATGTCGCCGGCCTCAAGCGCCTCCGCCAGCGCCTGCCGGTTCTCCCCGGACTGTACGACGAAACTGCGCAGGATTTCGGCCGCCGCCACCGGATCGTCTCCTGCAAAAGCGGTCAATGCTCCGAAATCGGGTCCGTCGCCCGGTCCCTCTTCCGGCTTTCCCACCGCCGTGACCGGCCGGCCCTCTCCGCGTCCCGTCACCCGGGCCACGCATGCCGCCAGCTCGTCCAGCAGGAAAGGTTTGTGCAGGATATCGGCGAAACCCTCTTCGCACATCCGTTCCCGCGACTGGTCCGAACGCGCGGAAACGGCCACCACGGGAATCCCGGCATCGGCCTCCCGCACCCGGGCCAGCAAACCGAACCCGTCCATGGCAGGCATCTGCAAATCGGTAAATATCAAATCATAATGCCGTCTGCGAAGCATCTCGGCAGCATACTCGGGACTTCCGCAGCGGTCGGCATCGAGCCCCAGGCGGGCACACATCGCCTGCATCAGTTCCAGCTGCAAAGGGTCGTCGTCCACGAGCAGGCAGCTGAGGCCCGTAAAGGCCGGGGCATCGGACGCCGCCGTACGTCCGGGCACTATACCGCTCTCTTCGATGCCGGAGTCCGAAGCCGCCCCCGGTTCCAACGGGATATGGACAGTGAAGGTACTTCCCCGCCCCTGCCGGCTCTGAAGCGAGAGGCGGCCGCCCAACAGTTCGATCAGTTTGCGGGTAATGGAGAGCCCGAGCCCGAAACCCTCTATCCCCTGGGCCGAAGGAAGCCGGACAAACTCCTGGAATATCTTTTCCCGCTCCGCCTCTCCGATGCCGCGTCCGGTATCCCGCACCGAAAAACGAAGCGTACTCTCCGGTTCCATCGCCACGGAGAGCACGACTTCGCCCCGGTCCGTAAATTTGAACGCGTTCGAAAGCAGGTTGTCCGCGATCTGGCGGATGCGGAACGGATCGCCTGCGAACTCCCGGTCGAGCCCGTCTCCCGGTTCGTAACGGAACGCCACGCCCCGGCTCTCCGATACGGGACCGTAGCCTGCGGCGATCGTCTCGAACAGACGGCCGGGGTTGAACGAAACCCGGGTTACATCCATCTTATTGCAGTCCAGGCGATGGAAGTCGAGCAACTGATTCACCAGCCGCAGCAGGTGTTCCGACGAATCCTTCATATTCTGGAGGTAGAGCCGCTGCCGCTTATCCTCCACCAGCCGGGAGAGCAGGTCGATATACCCGATCACCGAACCCAGCGGAGCCTTGATATCGTGCGTAATGGTCAGCATCAGCCGTTCCCTCAGGGCCAGCAGCTCCTCCGCATAGCGGTTGGCTGCCTCCAGCTCCCGCCGGTAACGGTTTCCCCGGCCGATGTCCCGCCAGATCAGCAGCAGGAAAAAAAGCATGAGCACCACGGCCCCGATGGCGATACCCCCCACCACCCGGGAGGCATGGCGCTCGGTCTCGTGCTGAAGGTCCAACCGGCGCAGCTCCTGCTGGCTGATCTCCTCCTCGACATCGAGGATCAGGCGGTTGATCTTCTGATTGACGATCTGGCTGCTGTATCGCATCCGTTGTCCGTCCTCCCACGCCTGATCGTAGATCTGTTGCCGCTGCTGGTCGACGTCTCCCTGCAGGTTCCGCAACACTCCCGCGATCGTATCGGCCGGGTTGAAGGGCAGCGTATCGGCCACGATCCGCGTGGAATAGGTAATCACCACGTTCGAATCCGGCTCCTCCGGCGAGAACAGGTCGGCCAGCCGGCGCAGGAAGCCCCGTTTACGGACGTGCGTGGTTACCGTGCGCGACGTGTCGCTGGTGATGATTACCTCGCTCCGTTTGACCGTATCCGGGACGAGCGGCCGGTTTTCGGAGAGGATGCGCTCGATATTCTCATTGTACAGGGAACCGGATGCGGCCTTGCGCACGTTACTGCGCAGGCTGAACGTACTGCGGGCTTTCGTCCGCAACAGCAGGGAAATGCTGTCGATCCGCATGATCTGCATCGAATCGGCCGATTCGGCGGCAATCACCCGCAGCGAATCTATATCCTTCTGCACGAGCCCGAGTTCGCGGACATACCGGTTTTCATAGGAAAGATAACCCGCAAGCATCAGTTGCCCGTAACTCTCGGTCTGGTAGAGGTGGTAAAGCGTCCGGGTAATCAGACTGCGTTTCGCCTGGAGGCGGGCCTGGGTCTCGTCCACCCGGGCGATCTTCTCCATCTCGCCGTAGATGTACCGGACCGCGACGACGGCCACCGCCGCCGTCAGCAGGTATCCCAGCAGGATTTTCGTCTTAACGTATTTGGACTGTTTCACGATTTTCTCCTCCGGTACAAAGATAATGCGAATCCGGGAACCTTCCTCCCCGAAACGAAAAAACGCGGAAGCATCCTCTCAAGACGCCCCCGCGCATATCTGCTTACTCCCTGTTACCGAAGAGTTCCCGAAGATAGGTATCCAGGTAGAGCAACTCGTGATCTCCCTGCACCACGTGGTTCAGCAACATCTCCTCCTCGTCGGCATCGGCTTTCGTCAAAGCGCTATTGTCAATCTCCTCCATAGGCTTGTCATTTTTAACTAAAAACGACCGCCCGTCCGTTTTATTGCCCGGATCAGCTCAAAATTAGCTGCTTTTCCTGAATCATTTTCCGCAGATTGATCAACGCGTACCGCATACGCCCCAGCGCCGTGTTGATACTTACGTCGGTCTGCTCAGCGATCTCCTTGAAACTCAACCCGCTGTAATAGCGCATCATCACCACTTCTCGCTGTTCGTCAGGCAGATAGTCGATCAGTTTGCGCACGTCGCTTTCGATCTGCGCGGAAACCATGTGGTCTTCTACCGTGGTATCGGAAAATTTCCGGCTGTTCAGAATGTCGTATCCCGCATCCGATTCGGTCACCTGATTCTGCTGTTTGTTCTGGCGGAAATGGTCGATGACCTGATTGTGCGCGATACGCAACACCCACGAAAGGAACTTGCCCGTCTCGACGTAACGCCCTTCGCTCAGTACGCGAATCACTTTAATGAAGGTTTCCTGAAAAATATCATCGGCGACATCCCGGTCCTTGACCATCATGTAGATATAGTCGGAAACCCTTTTGCGGTGCCGTTCTATCAAAACGGATATGGCGCTTTCATTGCCCGAAAGATAGGTATTAAGCAGTTCCTGGTCGCTTAATGCTTTGAGATTCATACTCTACTCCTCTTGTTTTAGTTTGAAGTAGATCTGGTCGATAGGCAATCCGTCTTTAATTGGGATAAAATCCCGGTTAAGTTAATCAATAATTTTCGGCAAGGTAGCTTTTTTATTTCAAAAAACCAAAATCCGTCTTCCGAATCGGTCCGGGCGCCCCTTGCGGCACCCGATTAAGATCAAATACTGTGCCAAAAAATCGCGCGGCAGCGAAAAACAACGTTTTTTTTGTCCCGTACCGTTCTTTCACCTCCCTGCCGGAATCCGAAAAAGGGGCCGAACCTTGCGGTGCAGCCCCTTCTCTCTGTCTTCAGGCGTCACCTATTCCTGTTCGTCCAGCAGATTGGAGACCAGAATCCGTCCGCAGTATTCGCAGACGATGATCTTTTTACCCTGACGGATTTCGAACTGACGCTGGGGCGGAATCCGGTTGAAGCAACCGCCGCAGGCATCCCGTTTCACCGTCACCACGGCCAACCCGTTGCGGACATTGCTGCGGATGCGCTTGTAGGCGGCCAACAGCCGGGCGTCGATCTTCTCCTGCGCCTTGGCACTCTGAGCGTTGAGCGTCTCCACCTCGCCGGCGGTCTCCTTGTCGATGCCTTCGAGTTCCTGTTTCTTGTTCTCCAGGTCGATCTTACGGTCGGCCAGCACGGTCTCGGCGTCCTCCGCCATTTTTTTCTTCACCTTGATCTCGGCCGAATACTCTTTCAGCCGTTTCTCGCACAACTCGATTTCGAGCTTCTGATACTCGATCTCCTTGGAAAGCGAATCGAACTCGCGGTTGTTCCGCACGTTGTCCTGCTGTCCCTCATATTTGGCAATCAAAACCTTAGCCTGCTCGATCTCATCCTTGCGCTGCTTGGTCTGGGCATTGAGCCCTTCGATCTCGGAGGTAATGTTCTCGATCCGGGTCTGCAGGCCGGCCACCTCGTCCTCCAGATCCTGCACCTCCAGGGGCAGCTCCCCTTTCAGCTTGTTGATCTCGTCGATCTTGGAATCGATCTTCTGGAGGTCGTACAGGGCGACGATCTTCTCCTCCATGGAGTAGTCGTTCTCGGCCGTTTTCTTGTTTGCTGTTGCCATATACTTGTCTTTCTTAAACGAAATAATTTATCGGATTCTGCGATTTCACACTCTTGCGGAGTGCAAAAGTAGGCATTTTTTTCGTAATTATATCATATAAAAGGTCGATTGCGCAATATTCGCTCTCGAAATGGCCCACATCGGCCACGATCAGACGACCGTCCGCATCCAGAAAATCGTTGTATTTGAAATCCGCGGCCACATACAGGTCCGCCCCCACCTCCTTGGCCGCCGGGATCAGCGAAGCCCCCGCTCCGGTGCAGAGCGCCACCCGACGTACCGTCTCACGGCACAGTTCGCTGTGGCGGATCACTTTCAGATTCAGCCGCTCCTTCATCACGGCGAGAAAGTCGGCCGCGGGCATCTCCCGGGCCAGTTCCCCCACCACGCCGAACCCGATCCGCGGATCGTCCGTCCGGCTGCGGCTCAACAACCGCAACTCCTCCACACCGAGCATTCCGGCCAGCCGGTAACTCATTCCGTCGGGCACACTGTCCAGATTGGTATGGCAGGCATAGAGCGCCACCCCCTCGCGGACGGCCCGGGCCACCACCCGTTCGATGTAGGTGCTTCCGGTCAGCCGCCTGAGCGGATGGAACACCACCGGATGATGCGACACGATGAGCCCGATTCCGCGGTCGACGGCCTCTTCCAGCACCGGTTCGGTAATATCCACGCAGAGCAGGGCACTCTCCGCCTCGGCCTGCGGATCACCTACGATCAGCCCCGAATTGTCATAGCTCTCCTGCGCCGAAAGCGGCGCGAACGCCTCGATGACGTCCGTTATTTCCCGAATTTTCATAGTTACGGAACCGTTAAAAAAGAGTCTGTTCGATAATCTGAGGCTGTTCCCGCTGCGGCTGGGCCGGAACGGGCTCCTCCGCCTCGGGCAAAGCCGGCGCCTCCACCGTGATCTGCATGGCCAGCGCGAACGATTCGTCCGGAAGCAGAGGCTGTTCGAACGGCACCGGCACGGCACCCCCCGCCTCTGCGACAGGTTCGGGCCCGGTCACCGCAACCGCACCTCCGTCCCGTCGCGGTCCGGCGATCTCCGCCGCGAAAGTCCCTCCTTCGGATGCGGCAGCCGGCATAGCGGCGGATTCCGCCTCCGGTTCTTCCTCCGGCAGGGAATCCTCCTCCGCAACCGCCTCCGGCCCCTGCAAGGCATCCGCGACGGACGGCACCACCACGGCCGCCGAACCGTCCTCCTTGAGTTCTTCGCGTATCTCCATGAGCAGGGCCCGGATCGACATCAGCCGGTCCACGATCTCTCGGTCGCGTTGCGCCCCGTCCTTATTTTGCCGGATGCGCATCTGGGCCCCGGCCAGCGTCATGCCCCGCTCCTTGACCAGATGGTAGATGAGCGCCAGATTGTCCACGTCCTCGGGCGTGAACAGGCGGTTTCCCTTCTTGTTCTTGCGGGGTTTTAGGATGTCGAACTTCTGCTCCCAGAAACGGATCAGCGAAGGCCTGACATCGAACATCTCCGACACCTCTCCCATCGAGTAATAGACTTTTCCTTTCTTATGCTGGATTTCGCGCATGACGAACACAAAGGGGTGATAAACGGCGGCAAGGTACAAAAAAACGGACGCTTTCACAAATAAAATTATTCTTCGTACCTTTGACCCGCAATTTTAAAACCAATCGCAGCACGCCATGGAAAAGATCATCCGGGGAGAGGTCGTCGGGGGAAACAAGATAGGGCGCCGGCTCGGGTTTCCGACCGCCAATATCCGGGTCGACGAATCGCTGGAGGCCGCCAACGGGGTCTACCGGGCCCGGGTGGAGGCCGCAGGGCGCACATGGGACGCCGTGGTCAACCTGGGCCGCAAGCCCTCGGTGGCAGGCAGCGGGGCACGGGTGCTGGAAGCCAACCTGATAGGGTTCGAAGGCGACCTGTACGGACAGACCATCGCAGTGGAACTGCTCGAATTCATCCGCCCCGAACGGAGGTTCGACTCTTTCGAGGCACTCCGCAGCCAGATAGCCCTCGACCGCGAAACCGTCATGAAGAAACTTTAAACCGCATACCGACTATGTTCATAGACGAAACCCTGCCCTACAAAGTGGCAGACATCGAATTGGCCGAGTGGGGCCGCAAGGAGATCGAGATCGCTGAAAAAGAGATGCCCGGCCTGATGGCCGTGCGCCGCAAATATGCCGCCGAAAAACCGCTGGCGGGAGCCCGTATCATGGGGTCGCTCCACATGACCATCCAGACCGCCGTGCTGATCGAGACACTCGTCGAACTGGGCGCCGAAGTGCGCTGGTGCAGCTGCAACATCTTCTCCACCCAGGACCACGCCGCCGCAGCCATCGCCCGGGCGGGCGTACCCGTTTTCGCCTGGAAGGGCGAATCGCTGGAAGAATACTGGTGGTGCACCGCCCAGGCACTCAGTTTCCCGGGCGGCAAAGGCCCCAACCTCGTAGTGGACGACGGCGGCGACGCCACACTCCTGATCCATAAGGGATATGCCGCCGAGAACGATGCCGCGACGCTGGACGTCGCACCCGGCAGCCACGAGGAGGCCGTCATTCTGGACACGCTCCGCACTCTGCTGTCGGAAGACCCCGGCAAATGGCACCGCACGGTGGCCGGATGGAAAGGGGTATCGGAGGAGACCACCACGGGCGTACACCGTCTCTACCAGATGCAGGAGCGGGGAGAACTGCTCGTACCGGCCATCAACGTGAACGATTCGGTCACCAAAAGCAAGTTCGACAATCTGTACGGTTGTCGCGAATCGCTGGCTGACGGCATCAAACGGGCGACCGACGTGATGATCGCCGGGAAAGTGGTGGTCGTGTGCGGCTACGGCGACGTGGGCAAAGGATGCTCCCGCAGCATGCGTTCCTACGGAGCCCGGGTGATCGTCACCGAAATCGACCCGATCTGCGCCCTCCAGGCCGCCATGGAGGGATTCGAAGTGAAGACCGTCGAGGAGGCGCTTGGCGAAGGCAACATCTACGTCACCACCACCGGCAACTGCGACGTCATCACGCTGGAACACATGCAGGGCATGCTCGACCAGGCGATCGTCTGCAATATCGGCCATTTCGACAACGAAATCCAGATGGACCGTCTCGAAACCTGTCCGGGGGTCGTGAAGACCAACATCAAACCGCAGGTGGACAAATACACCTTCCCCGACGGCCACTCCATCTTCGTACTGGCCGAAGGACGGCTCGTCAACCTGGGCTGCGCCACGGGCCACCCTTCGTTCGTGATGAGCAACTCCTTCACCAACCAGACGCTGGCACAGATGGAGCTGTGGAACAACCGCGACCGGCTGCCCGTCGATGTCACCCGGCTGCCCAAACACCTCGACGAGGAGGTTGCCCGTCTGCACCTGGCCAATATCGGTGTCAAACTCACGAAACTGACACAAAAACAGGCCGATTACATCGGTGTCAAACCCGAAGGCCCCTACAAGGCGGAACACTACCGGTACTGATCCTGCTTCCGCATCGGAAAAGGAGGTCCGACAAGGCCCGCAAAACACAGTTCACCCCCGCCGGAACGGATTTCGGCGGGGGTGAACCGTAAAAACGGTTCCTGCCGGACCGTCCGTACGCGCCCCTTCTACCGGCACCAGACCGAGAAGCCGCCATCCATTGCCCGCACTCCTTTCACCCGGGACGGTCCACCGTCCACAAAAAGCGATCCGTCTGCCCGCACACTCCCGTCCGAAACTCTTCCGCAAAATTCTCCATACAGAAAAATCGGCCGGAACCAGGAAAAACCATCCGTTTTTCTTGAAAATATCTATTTTACATTTGCATATTAAAAATATATTCAGTTTATTTGTCACACAAATAATATTAATAATATCAAAAACCGGCACCGAATATTATCCAACTACCCGAACACATGAAAGCAAACCACACACTCCGCGGCCTGATCGCCGCACCGTTCACTCCATTCGACGCCCAGGGCGAAGTAAATTGTCCATCGATCGACAAATATGCTGAATTCCTGATCTCACAGGGCATCTCCGGTGTATTCATCTGCGGAACCACGGGCGAATCGGCCTCTCTGACTACCGACGAGCGCAAACGGATCGCCGAAAGATGGGTCGCCGCAGCGGCCGGGCGGCTCAAAGTGATCGTCCACGTCGGCGGGAACTGCATCCCCCAGTCGCGCGAACTGGCCGCCCATGCCCAACGGATCGGGGCTTATGCCACGGCGGCCATGTCCCCGTTCTTCTTCAAACCGGCCTCGGCCCGCGAACTGGTCGATTTCTTCGTGCCGGTGGCAGCGGCCGCACCCGCCCTTCCCTTCTTCTACTACCACATGCCCTCCATGACCGGCGTTTCGATCGACGTGGAGGAATTCCTCCGACTGGGCGGTGAGACCATTCCCAACCTGGCCGGAGTGAAATACACCCACAACAACCTGATGGAGATGCAGGCACTGCTGAATCTGGAGGGAGGCCGGTTCGAAGTCCTGCACGGTTTCGACGAAATCCTGCTGGCGGGACTGGCCCTCGGAGCGAAAGCCGGCGTGGGAAGTACCTATAATTATATCGCCCCCGTCTACCTGCGCATCATGGAGTGCGTGGAGAAAGGCGATCTGGAAGAGGCCCGGCGCCTGCAGATGATCTCGGTCGAGGTGGTGAAAATCATCATCCGCCACGGCGGAGGAGTCCGTGGCGGCAAGGCCATCATGAACCTGCTCGGCATCGAGTGCGGCACCTGCCGCCGTCCCCTCGCCCCCTGGGGGGAAAACGAGTTGGAAACACTCCGCAAAGAACTGGAGAACATCGACTTTTTCTCTCTCCAGAAATAATATCCGAATAACAACCTAAACCCCAAACCAATGAACAAACGCTACGCATCACACAGAAGGCACGGAGGATTTCCGCTGGCGACACTTCTGATCGCCCTGCTCATGCTGTGCCACGGACCCTCGTTCGCTCAGACGAAGGTATCCGGAAAGATCTCCGACGAGAACAAGGCCCCGATGGCCGGGGTCACAATCCTCGTCCAGGGAAAATCCACGGGAACCATCTCCGGAGGAAAAGGCGAGTTCACCATCGCCGTCCAGAAAGGAGACACGCTGGTCTTCTCGTTCATCGGCTACAAAACGCAGAAAGTCGCCGTCCGCCCCGGCCAGACGACGGTCAACATGCAGATGCAGGCCGACGCCATGACCGTGGAGGACGTGGTGGTAGTCGGTTACGGCACCCAGAAACGGGCCCACTTCGCGGGCGCCGCCTCGTCGCTCAATCCCGAAAGCTACAAACTGGATGAAATCCCCGCCGACGGTCTCGACAAGCTGTTGCAGGGGCGTATGGCAGGTATGATGGTGCAGGATGTCGACGGACAGGTCGGTCTCGACGCAGAAATCCATATCCGCGGCAACTCCTCGTTCAGCGCCAGCAGCAGCCCGCTCCTGGTAATCGACGGACTGCCCATCGAGGGAGGAAGCCTCAGCGACGTGAACGTAAACGACATCGAGAATATCGAGGTGCTGAAAGATGCCGCCTCGACCGCCATCTACGGTTCGCGCGGAGCACCCGGTGTCATCATGATCACGACGAAAAAGGGATCGAAATCCAAAACCCAGTTCAATGTCAAATACCAGACCGGCGTCACCAATGTTCTGAAATACTACGACACCTACACGCTGGAGGAGTACGCGGACCTGTACTACCGGAAGAACGTACTCTACCCCTGGGAAACCGGTTACCTGAGCGAGGGGATGGAGATTCCCAACGGGATCAACGAGGACGGCTCGTTCAACAAAGCCCCCAACGGAAAAACATTCATTCCGTTCGACAAATGGTTCACGACCGAACTCAACCCCGCGACCGGAACGGTCTATGACAAAAACGGAGCCGGTTACGCCCAAATGGCCCAGCTGAACCAGCTGACAGGAGCCGCCGACCCGCAGCGTTCGGTTACCCAGACCGGTTATTCCCACAAGGTGACGCTGAGCGCCCAGGGCGGAAGCGACAAGATCAACTACTACCTCTCGGCCGCATACGCCAACGAATCGGGCGTCATGATCAAAAACGACAACCAGTCCATTTCGGTATCGGCCAATATCCAGGCCCAGGTGCACCCGAAAGTAAAAGTAGACCTGAAACTGAATCCTCGTTACAAGAAGACGAACGTCAGCTCGGCCGCCCAGCTTGGAGGCGCCCTGCGCTGGCTGGCTCATCCGCTCACCCACGACGCGAGAACGCTGAAGATGATGACGCCCGGCAAACAGGGGGTTCCCGCCGACGTAAAATTGGGCGACTACATCAAAAGCCGCGACTTCAGGAACATCGTCCTGCTCAACGACGACATGACCGACTTCGTCTATGACAGCAAAGGCAAGACGATTCCCATCTCCACCTATTCGGGCACGGGCGACATCACCTCCTACGCGCTGGCCATGGATTCGGAAGACCTGCGCAAAGAGTACGCCCTCAACGGAAACCTCGGGGTAACGTGGAATATCATCAAGGGGCTGACATTCCGCACCACGCTGGGCGCCAATGTCCGCTCCAACAAAACCGACAAGTGGAAAGGTTCCTATTCGAACAGCAAAGGCAAGCAGACCTCCGGCGACGGATCGGCCACATACAGCCAGGCCATCCGGTCGAACATCGTCAACGAGAACTACCTCACCTACAAACTGAAACTGGGCAACCACCATCTGGACGCCATGGCAGGTCTGTCGGTAGAGTCGGGCATGTACGAAACCCTGCAGGCGATGGGTGACGATTTCCCGATAGACGACATCCGCACCCTCAATTACGCAGGGCTGATCGTGGCAAAATCCACAACCAGCAACCGCGAGGAAGAGACTCTCGTCTCCACGTTCTTCCGGCTGAACTACAATTTCAAGGACAAGTATATCCTCTCGGGCGTATTCCGGGCCGACGGCAGTTCGATGTTCGGCTCCGGCAAACGATGGGGTAGCTTCCCCTCGGTGTCGGCCGCATGGCGTCTGAAAGAGGAACCTTTCCTGCGGAACGTATCGTGGCTCTCTGATCTGAAACTCCGGGCATCGTACGGCGTCTCCGGGAACAATGCCATCACCAAATATTCCTATATCACGAAAGTCAACAAGGTCCTCTACCCGATGGACGGCGACGTACTTGACGGATACGCCCCGGCCGCTACGCTGGGCAACTCCGAAATCGGATGGGAACAGACCAACTCGGGCAACATCGGAATTTCGGCAGGCTTCCTCCACAACCGCATCCAGTTGAACGTAGACGTTTACCGTTCGAAAACGCAGGCCCTGCTGCTTCAGGTCCCCACCCCTTACATATCGGGCTATGCAAACGAATGGGCCAACATCGGCAAAATGCGGAACCAGGGCGTGGAGATCGAACTGAACACGGTCAACATCGAACGTAAGAATTTCGTCTGGACGATGACCGCCAACTTCTCCGCCTCCAGCACCCACCTGCTGGATTACGGAGGCCAACAGAGGGAAACGTTCACCGGCTACAAGGATGCGATCTACCAGTTGCAGATCGGCCGGCCGCTGGGCGAATATTACGGATACAAAATGACGAACGAAATCTGGCGGTCACCCTCCGAACTGCAGGCGGCCAAAGATGCAGGACTGGCCCTGCCGAACAACGTTCTGGGCGATTCGAAGGTTCAGGACCTCAACGGCGACGGCAAGATCACCGAAGACGATCGCGTAGGGCTCGGACAATCGACACCCAAATGCGAATGGGGCTGGTCCAACACGTTCCGTTTCTACGGAGTGGACATCAGTTTCATGTTCCAGGGGTCCCACGGAGCGAAGGTCTGGAATATGACCAACCTCTACGGAGGAAACTTCCTGAAAAACATGCAGGAAAACGCCTATGTCGACGAGTTCCACGGAGAGAAACCGTTCTACAACAACGCTCTCATCGGCTCGACGGACTACCTGATCGAAAACGCCTCCTACGTAGCCCTGCGTAACCTTTCGATCGGATACAGCATTCCCAAGACCAAGATCCGCGTTTACGTATCGGGACGCAACCTGCTCTACTTCATGAGCAAGGACTACAACGGCATCAACCCCGAATTCAGGGCATCGGCCAACAAAGATTCCCGATTCGCTCTCGAACAACGTATGACAGTCGTACCGCTGATGCGTTCGTTCTCGGCCGGTATCGACATCAAATTCTAACAGGCTAACCGATCATAAGACTTTAGACAATGAAAAATATCTTAAAAATAGGATTGCTGGGAATCTGTCTCTCGGCACTCGCCTGCGACGATTTTCTGACCAAAATCCCGTACAACACACAAAGTATCGAAAACAGCTACGACTCCCCGTCAGACATAGCGGGAAACGTCATCGGCTGCTACAACCAACTGATCACCATACACCGTTCGAAAGAGCTGCTCATCAACGAGAACAGGAGCGATAACGCCACCTATCCCAACACGGAAAACATTTCGTCCAATTACGACGCCATCACGCCCTCCCTGCTGCTCATCAGTTCGAACAACGACAACATCCTCCCCATCTGGAGAGGGTGCTATTACCTGATCAACCGAACCAATCTGGTGCTCGAACACCTGAATGTGGTGATCGAAGAAAACGAAAGGAAGCAATACGAAGCCGAAATGAAATTCCTCCGCGGATGGGCCTACTTCATGCTGGCCAGGTATTTCGGCGGCGTGCCTTTGCTCACGACCTCCGTAAGTTCGGGTGAGGATGCAAAGGGAATCGGACGCGCGTCGCTGGACGATACGTTCGCAAGGATCGAAGCTGACCTGCGCGACTCCTACCAACTGTTCGAATCGCTGGGCAACAGCTACAAGCCCGCCTACGGACGTGCCCACCAGTGGGCGGCCAAGGCACTGCTCGGCAAGGTGTATATGACATGGCACAAAAACGACCTGGCCAAGCCGTTGCTCGAAGACGTTCATCTGCACAGCGGGTTCAAACTCACCGGCAATTACGAAGACGTCTTCGTCGCCACCCTCGAAACGACTAAGGGCAAGGAGGAGATTCTCTTCCCGATCCGCTTTACGGGCGGAGGTCTGGGGATCGGAAACAACTTCTCCACATTGTGCGGTCACGAGGAGGTCAGCGGCACGAAAGGGAGCAATCTGGTTTTCTGGTCCAACAGCCTGCGCGACGCCTTCACCGAAACGAGCGACGTGACGCTCGACCGCCGTTATCCGGTCACCTGCGGAGAGATTTCGTCATCGACCACCGTAGGACAAGACTATCCCAAACGCTATCCTCCCAAAATGGTCGGACTGAGACTGAAAGCAGACGGCAGCGGCAAATACGAAACCGACCAGTTGGACAAGGAGAACGACGGCTATCTGGACTGGCCCGAACTGCGCTTTGCTGATGTCGTCCTGCTGTTAGCCGAAATCAAAGCCGATCCCAACAGCCTCTATTATAACGAAGGCGAAGCTCTGGGCCTGATCAACGACGTACGCAGGCGGGCCGGGGCTCCGGAACTGGACACCGACGATATAACCGCCATGTTCGGAGGCGACATGAAGGAAGCCGTGCTGAACGAACGCCGGCTGGAACTGGCATTTGAAAACGAACGGCTATTCGACATGATACGCCAGGGAGACCAATACGCCACGGATATTCTTCTGGAGTTCTACAAAACGGAACCCGCTTACGACCCGTTGATATACCCCAATGTATACACCATGCTCTCCCAGGTGATTTACGGAGATAAAATCGATGCATGGCGACTGTTGCTGCCGATTCCCAACGACGAAATCCTGCGCAACGGTTCCATTAAACAGAATCCCGGGTACTAAAACAGAACGACGGAAAGGGAATTTCCAGTCTGGCAAATTCCGGATCGTCGGCAAATCAAAAGAGAGAGTTCCGTATCATGCGGAATTCTCTCTCTTTATTTATCAGGTCGAAAATTCGCTGAAAATGTATGTATTTCCACTGAAAAAATTGCAAAACGACAAATTAACACTAATTTTGTCAGACAAATCAACCCGTTTAACGCATACCGATATGTATCGTTTGGAACTCGACAGCAAACCGGTCACACTGGTCGACCAGATCGAAGACAAATTACTCAACTACTTCAAGGCGAACGACCTGGGGGTCGGCAGCGTCATTCCCAACGAAATCGAACTCGCCGGAGCGCTGGGTGTGGGTCGCAGCGCCCTGCGGGAAGCGCTGAGCCGTCTGAAGATGATGGGACTGATCGAAACACGTACCCGGCGAGGCATGATTCTCAAGGAACCCACCCTGCTGGGCGCCATGAAACGGGTGATCGACCCGCGCATCCTGAGCGAAAACACGCTGTTCGATCTGCTCGATTTCCGGGTGGCCCTGGAGGTAGGGATCAGCAGCGACATCTTCTATTACATCACCTCCGAGGAGATCGACGAACTGGACAAGATCGTACGGATGGGGGAGGTGTTCAGCAACAATGAATATCCGCTCATCAGCGAATACATGTTCCACTCGAAACTCTACGAGATCACCCGCAACAGGACCATCGCCGAATTCCAGGAGATCATCCATCCCGTGCTGACCTTCATCAAGGACAAGTTCAAGGTGGCTTTCGAGCCGATCAACATCGAACTGGAGCGGCAAGGCAAGCTGGTCAGCCATTCCGACCTGCTGGAGCTCATCAAGGCAGGCGACGAACAGGGTTACAAACAGGCGATCGAACAGCACTTCATGGTCTACAAAACATTTCTGCGCAACCGGAAATAACCTGCGGAAAGAAATATTTCGCTATCTTTAACGGCGAGAACCCGCCCGCCGATGAAAACGCCGCCTGCGATCCTGCGTCCCCTTTGCTGCCTTCTCCTCTCCGCCTCGCTGGCCGGATGCGGAGGAAGGACGTCCGAACCGGAAGAGACGGCGAGCGGTGTGTCTCCCGGCGAACCGGAGAAAAAGATCACGCTTCTCTTCGCCGGAGACCTGATGCAGCACATGCCACAGGTGACGGCTGCCCGACAGGACAGCACGTTCGACTACACCGACTGTTTCCGCCACATCGCACCTTTCTTCCGGCAGGCCGACCTGGTGGTGCTCAATCTGGAAACCACGCTCACGCCCCACTCCGATTACAGCGGCTATCCCCGTTTCGCCTCCCCTCCGTCGCTGGCCCACGCGGTCCGCAGGGCCGGAGCAGACATCGTGACCACAGCCAACAACCACATCTGCGACCGGGGCGGGAAAGGCATCCGTTCCACCCTCGAAACACTCGACGAAGCGGGCTTACTCTACACAGGCGTCTTCGCCGACAGCACGGACTTCCGCAGACGCCACCCCCTGTACGTCTCGGCGAACGGTATCGGGATCGCCCTGCTCAACTACACCTACGGCACCAACGGCCTTCCCGTACCGCCCGGCATCATCCTCAACGGCATCGACACGACACGTATCGCCGAAGACCTGCGCCGTATCGACCGCACGAAAGCCGACCACGTCGTCGCTTTCTTCCACTGGGGGGAGGAGTATTCCCGCCGGCCGAACCGGCAGCAGAGGGAACTGGCCGCATGGTGCCATGCCCGGGGCGCCGACCTGGTGATCGGGAGCCATCCTCATGTCCTGCAACCGATCGAGACACTGCTGCGGGCGGACAGCACGCCCGGCGGGGTGACGGCCTATTCGCTGGGCAATTTCGTCTCCAACCAGCGGAAACGGTACACCGACGGAGGCATCGTCCTGCGGATCGAAATCACACACCGGGACTCACTGCCGCCCGCCTACCGTACGGACTACCTGCTCACCTGGGTACATACCCCGTGGGAAGCGGGCCAGAGAAGATACCGCATCCTCCCCTCCTACGTGGCCGACACCCTGCTCCGCCACGATCCGGCTGCCGAAACCGCCTACCGTAAATTCGTGTCGGACAGCCGGACATTGCTGGACGGCCGCCCATTTGTCGGAGAGATCGCCTCGCCGTGAAGGAGGGGAATCCGCCTTATTTCACGGAAGGTTTCAAGGGAATTTCCCTGCGTTTGAGGGCATCCTGTCCGCCGGTCAGCCATCGGAGATCGAACGTAACGAAATTCATCTGCCGGTTGCGCTTGTCGTCCCCTTCCAACGCTCCTCCTTCGTACAGACAGTGGATCATCCCGTCAGGCGTGACGGCCAGATCGGAATACCCCGCGATACCGGGATCGATCACCTTCGAGACGGGCCAGGTCACCCCTTCGTCGTAACTCATCCGCACGGTCAGATTGGCCCGGCGACGTCCCGGAGCCGAACGGGGCGTAATGCGGCGCGGAGCCACCCACGGATCATAACGGCTGTCCGGATTGCAGAACAGAATCCGGTTGCGGGACTGGAAAGGCCGCATCGTATAACGGCACATGCTGCCGTAACAGATCGGTTCGAAAAAAGCGTCCTCGAAACGCGGCCTTTCCCACCGGGATGCCCCGTCCGGACTGCAGGTCACCACCCGGCGGTAATTGACCGACTCGTTGCGCGAATTGAACATCACCCGGCCGTCGGCCAGCTCCAGGCAGGAGGTTTCGTTCGGAATCACGATCGTATCGTTGTCCGGTACGGCCACCTCGCCCGGCAGCCAGGTCCGACCGTGATCGTCGCTGTATATCGACACGACGATCGAGGGCCGATGCCCGATCTTCGAGCGCCCGAACTCTTTCCGTCCGCCCGTAGACAACCAGCACGGCACCACCAGACGGCCGCTGCGCAATTGTATGCCGTGCCCCGGACCGGGCGCCGCCACGAGCCAGTCGTAGGCGCTGCGGAACCCCTCCAGCGTCGCCGTAATATCCACGGGAGCGGACCACGTCAGTCCGTTGTCCGACGTGCTCGTGCAGTAAATCCGCTCGTAGTCGATCTGATAAACCAAATGCACCTGCCCGGTACGGTAGTCGGCGATGGGCGTGGCATTGTCGCACGACGCTCCGTCGGGCCGGTGGACGATCACCCGCATCGAATCCCAGGTACGTCCCGCATCGGTACTGCGACGCAGGGCGATGTCGATCGGATCGTGGTCGAACCCCTTCCCTTTGCGCGCCGAACAGAACGCGAGCAATACGCCGTCCGGGGAGGTCACGAGCGAAGGAATCCGGAAGTTGAAATACCCCACCTGTCCCGCCGCGAAAAGCGACTGCACCCGAAAAGTCCCCTCCGGCTGCCTCTGTGCCACCCCTGCCACACACAGGCAGGTCAATAAGAAAAGTGCGATCGTCCGTCTCATCTCTGTTTCATTTTCATACCGCACGGGCCATCCCGCACGGCAGCATTAATAATCACATTTATCATACAAATATACGGATTCCGGCACGAAAAACCAATACCGGCAAGCCATAATCCGAACCGACACCTGCCACTCTTTCGTCCGCGCCGATACAACCCTGATGAAAGGCAGTTTTCCGAAACCCGCAAAGTCCCCCGTATCCGGCCGGCCGGAGAAACAAAACGGGGGTATCCGCATTCCGGACACCCCCGTCGGGTGGAACGCTTCCGTATCTCTATTTGTCTGCCATATCGGGCATCGGCTTGCGGTATTCGCCTGCCTCCAGCTTCGAACGGATGGCGCTGAAACAGTCGAGCGTGTACTCCACGTCCTCGAGCGTATGGGCCGCCGTAGGGATGATACGCAGGATCATCTCTCCTTTCGGAATCACGGGATAGACCACGATCGAACAGAACAGGTTATGGTTCTCGCGCAGATCGACCACGAGGTTCGTAGCCTCCGGAATATCGCCCTTCAGGTAGACCGGCGTAACGGGAGAGAGCGTGCCGCCGATGTCGAATCCCCGGTCACGGAATCCCTTCTGCAACGCACGGGTGATCTCCCACAGCTTCTCCTGATACTCGGGATGCTTCTTTATCAGCTCCAGCCGCTTGAAAGCACCCATCACCATCGGCATCGGAAGCGACTTGGCATAGGTCTGCGAACGCATGTTGTAGCGCAGATAGTCGATGATATACTTATGCGAAGAGACGAATGCACCGATACCGGCCATCGATTTGGCGAACGTATTGAAGAGCACGTCCACGCCGTCCGTCACGCCGAAGTGCGAAGCCGTACCGCGTCCGCCCTCGCCCATCGTACCGAAGCCGTGGGCATCGTCCACCAGCAGACGGAAATCGAACTCCTTCTTCAACGCCACGATTTCGTCCAGCTTGCCCAGGTCGCCCTTCATGCCGAAAACGCCCTCGGTAATCACCAGAATACCCCCTTTGGTCTCGGCAGCCACCTTGACCGCATGGCCCAGCTGCTTGCGCAGGCTCTCCATGTCGTTGTGGGCGAAGACGAACCGTTTTCCCCGGTGCAGGCGAAGCCCGTCGATGATGCAGGCGTGCGCCTCCGCATCGTACACGACCACATCGGCCGGCGTGAGCAGGCAGTCGATGATCGAGATCATGCCCTGATAACCGTAATTGAGCAGGAAGGCATCCTCCTTGCCCACGAACTCGGCCAGCTGGCGCTCCAGTTCCTCGTGATACTTGGTCTGCCCGCTCATCATGCGGGCCCCCATCGGAGCAGCCATGCCGAACTTCGCGGCACCCTCGGCGTCCGCCTTGCGCACCTCGGGATGGTTGGCCAGACCGAGGTAGTTGTTCAGACTCCAGTTGAGCACCTCGCGTCCGCGGAACATCATGCGGGGGCCGATCTCGCCCTCCAGCTTGGGGAACGAAAAATACCCGTGGCTCTTCTTCTGATACATACCAATCGGGCCGCCGGCATTCTTCTCTATTCTTTCAAAAATATCCACAACAGTAAGTTTTTATGTATGATTAGTTCTTTCGATATTCCCTGCGGGAAAAAGCCACACAAATCTACGAACATTTTTCTTCCCGTCTAAATAATTCGGACTATTTCTTACCGGAAAGAGGCTCTGGGCCACGCAAATAAGTATTAATACCTACGCCCGGAACGACAGGGAGAGGGAACGCACGCGGCTTTGCGGCCGCGGGCCCCGCCCGATTCGGCGCCACCGCCCTTCACACAGCGGCGGACGGGCCCGGACCCGGAGATAAAAAAAGCAATAATATTTTTTTCTATACGTTAAAAATACATAACTTTGCACGGATTATCCCCTTACGTGTGCAAGCAAACGCAGTGAAATGACAAACGGAAAATTCTTGAAGACGCTCCTGGTATCCGCATCGGCAGCGGTACTGTTGGGTTGCAGCGGGTACAACAAACTGATCAAGAGCGGCGACCACGAGCTGATGTACAAAAAGGCGCTGGAGTATTACGACGCCCAGAAATACCAGCGCACCCTGCAGTTGCTGGAAGAGGTTTCGCCGTTTTACAGCAGCACCACACGCGAGGACACCGTTCTTTACTACACGGGTGCCGCACATTACAAGATGGGGGACTTCGAATCGAGCGGGGCGATCTTCGACGATTTCCGCCGCCGTTTCGGCCGCAGCCCGTTCATCGAGGACGTGGAGTATATGTATGCCAAAGGGTTCTACTTCTCCTCCCCCTCGCCCGAACGGGACCAGACGACCACCCAGCAGGCGCTGATCGCCATCAACGAATACCTCGACCGCTATCCCAACAGCGTGAAGAAGGAGACCCTGCTGAAAAACATCGAGGAGCTGAAACTCAAACTGTACGACAAATCGTTCATCAACGCCCGTTCCTACTACACGATAGGCCGCTATAAATCCGCCGTCGTGGCCCTCAAGAACGCGCTGAACCGGTATCCCGAAACACCCCACCGCGAGGAGTTGCTCTACCTGACCGCCAAGTCGAGCTACCTGCTGGCGAAGAACTCCCTGCCGCATCTCCAGCGCGACCGGTACCTCGACATGATGGACGCCTACTACAACTTCGCATCGGAATTTCCCGACAGCCGATACAAAAAGGAACTGGACCGGATGCAGGCCGAGGCGAAAGACTATCTGGCCCGGCACGACCCGGAGGCGGCCGATCCGAACACAAAGAACAATAAAGACAACACACAGGATAATGGAGACAAAAAAGAGTAACATTCCCAACAACACCGTCACCCGCAAGCTGACCGATCTGGATGCCCCCACGGGCAACATATACGAGTCGGTCGTGATCATCGCCCGCCGGGCCAACCAGATCGCCTCCGACCTGAAACAGGAGCTCACGCGCAAACTGGCCGATTTTTCGAGCACCAACGATTCGCTGGAGGAGACTTTCGAAAACCGCGAGCAGATCGAGATTTCGCGTTACTACGAGCGGATGCCCAAGCCGGCCATCATCGCAACGGAGGAGTTTCTGGAGGGGAAGGTCTATTTCCGCGAAAACAAACCCGAAGAACAGCCCGCCCAGGAGTAACGCCATAGGGAAATGCTCCGCGGGAAACACATACTGCTGGGAGTGACCGGCAGCATAGCGGCCTATAAAGCCGCCATACTGATCCTGTCTCTTAT
>CDZF01038146.1_pt1 | contig 55029 bp, 45 predicted proteins | sample 557591 | NCBI WGS metagenome assembly CDZF01 (sample SAMEA3182093, study PRJEB8094) | gut metagenome | biome: human; feature: gut; material: Stool; isolation source: human stools | place: Canada | collected 2012-02-04
GTCGTTACATGGCCCATGTGCGGTGTGACGCATGTTCGTGCGGGGGATATGGTGACGGGAACGCTTTATTCCGGTGCGGAGTGCGGCTCCATGGGAGCGGACGGTTCCGTGTCGGCGAAATCGGTATCCGTGAAGATATACTCGAACGTTATGTGCCGTTTTCTTTTCTGCACGAGAGTATATGTCTTTATCTGATATAGATTATTCGTTTCCGGGTCCGGAGGGTAAAACTTATGAATAACTTGTTTCTCCCCGTTCGAAACCACGATGGAATCGCCGGGATTAGGAGACATATGGTCCCCGCAAAAAGGAAGTGGATAATGCCCTTCTGCCCAAAATTTTAATGCATGACTTCCCTGTGGTGGGATAATGAAAACGGTATCTTCTGTCAGAGAGTGTCTCGCATCATGTGAGTGCCACGTAAAACAGATTGATTCATCCGTCTGATTTTTATACACACAAGTGGAAGTATATACGTATTCAGTAAAGCATCCGGAAAATGCAAGGATCAGAAAGGCGGATACCGGCAGGAATCTTTTCATAATCGTCCGTTTGGGGGTTCATGTGTCCAGGTTCGCATAAATATAAGTAAATTATGCGAATCGGCAAGATCGGCCGTGTTTTTGGGGGGATGACGACTGCGGAATGGTGCGGGAGCCTCCCGCCTCCTTGCCGCCTATTCGTGCCGGGGGGCCGTTGTCGCCCCGTAGAGCTCTCCCTGCCAGGCATTGCGCTCCTCCAGCCGCTTTTCGAGCAGGGCCAGCAGGCGGTCGTTGCGGATCAGCCCCCACGTGGGGCCGACATGGTAACGGGGCGGGGCCTCTCCCGCGAAACGTTCCACCACCAGGTCGGGCCGGAGGCGGCGGAGAATCTCCGTGAAGAGGTCGAGGTAGGCCGGCAGGTCCCAGAAACGGAACTCCTCCGGCCGGGCGGCGTAGCGGGCGGCCATCGGCGTGCCCCGGAAAATCTGGAGCTGGTGGAACTTCACGGTGGTGAGGGGCAGGGCGTTGATCCGCTCGGTCTGTTCGACCAGCATCCGGTCGGTTTCGCCCGGCAGGCCCAGGATGAAGTGTCCGCCCACGTGGAGCCCCCGTGCGGCGGCTGCCTCCACGGCCCGGCGGGCGCACTCGAAATCGTGGCCCCGGTTGACGGTCCGCAGCGTACGGTCGTAACACGATTCGATCCCGAACTCGAGGGCGACGTAACGGTCGCGGGCCAGCGAGGCGAAATAGTCCAGTTTCTCGTCGTCCACGCAGTCGGGACGCGTGCCCACCACGATGCCGGCCACGCGGGGATCGCGCAGCGCTTCGTCGTAGATGGCCCGCAGGCGCTCCAGCGGGGCATGGGTGTTGGAGTAGGACTGGAAGTAGGCCAGGAAGCGGTCGGCCCGGCGGTAACGGTTGGCGTGGAACTCGATTCCTTCGGCGATCTGGGTGGCGACCGTCTTGTCGGGCGTGCAGTAGGAGGGGGTGAACGCCTCGTTGTTGCAGAACGTGCAGCCTCCCGTGGCGACCGTCCCGTCCCGGTTGGGGCAGGTGAACCCGGCATTGATGGTCACCTTCTGGACTCGGCCGCCCAGCAGCCTGCGGAAATAACCGGCATAGCTGTTGAACCGCCTTTCATCTCCCCACGGATAGAGCATGGCGGCACTATGCTTTCAGAGCCTCGATAAAGCCGGGAAAGAGCGTCCACAGGTGCTCGGTTTGGAGCCACAGCTCGCGGGCCAGTGCCTCGCGGGAAGGCCGCGGGCTCTCCACGTCCTTCAGGTACTCCTCGCTCACGGGGTGTGCGTCCGAAACGAACTCCCGGTAGTAGACGGCGAAATTCCTGCGGAAGTGGAACAGTTCGCCTTCGGGCAGCCGTCCGTTGCGGCGGAATTCGGCCCAGAGCTTGAGCACTTCCTTGTCGGCATATTTGTCGCTGATGTCGTTGACGACCTCGTCGAACAGTTCGTATTCGCCCAGCGCCACATAGGAGTAGGCCAGCAGTTTGGTGGCCTCCAGGTGGTCTTCCGGATCGAGCTCGAGCAGCATCTCCAGCATGGCGGCGCACATCTCGAAATCGCCGATCAGGAAGTGGTCGATCGCCGAACTGTTGAGGATGAACATGGCGTTCTGGTTGTGCTCGTCCTCCCACTCCAGTTCGGTCTCGCCCTCTTCGGGGATCAGGTCGGCCAGCCGCTGGAACGCTTCGTAGCGTGTGTTGCAGGCGGCTTCGATCTCTCCGGCGGCCTCCTGCTCCTGCGAGCGCAGCCAGGCCTTTTCGAACGTGAATCCTCTCTCTCCGGCGGGGTAGTCGATCCGGTAACAGTCCTGCGGGGTGGGCTTAAGCTCCAATTCTTTCATTCTTTCTGAACAGTACGATAAAATAGACGAGGGTAACCAGTGCCGTGACGGCGGCCAGCGTCATGCCCAAGGGGCGCGGCAGACCGATCATCTGGGGCGACGTGAAGAGGTAGCCCGAACAGATGAAGGTCATGAATACGGCCGGGACGAGACTGATGTAGATGTTCTTCTTGCGGCGGAACAGGTAGACCGTGATGGCCCACAGCGTGGCAACGGCCAGCGTCTGGTTCGCCCATGCGAAGTAGCGCCATACCACGCCGAACTCCAGCTGCGTGATGACGAATCCCACGATGAAGAGCGGAATGCAGATATAGAGCCGCTTGAGGAACGAACGCTGTTCCATGCCGAGGAAGTCGGCCACGATCAGCCGTGCGCTGCGGAAGGCTGTGTCGCCCGTGGAGATCGGGGCGGCCACGACGCCCAGCAGGGCCAGGATGCCGCCGACCCGGCCCAGCGTGGTCTTCGAGATGACGTCCACGGCCCACGCGGCGTCGCTGCCGTGGGCGGCCAGTTCCTTGTTGAGAAGGTCCACTCCCCCGAAAAAGGCCATGGCGATGGCGGCCCAGATCATGGCGATGACGCTCTCGGCGATCATGGCGCCGAAGAAGACCCCGCGGCCCTGCATCTCGTTGGTGATGCAGCGGGCCATCAGCGGCGACTGCGTGGCGTGGAAGCCCGACAGGGCCCCGCAGGCGATCGTGATGAAGAGGGTGGGGAAGATGGGGAAGGCGGCGGTATCCGGCTGCATGTTGACCAGTGTGCCGCCCGTCAGTTCGGGTACGGTGTAGTCGCCGAAGCAGATGACGAAGAAGAGGCCCGCGGCCATGATGAGCAGCGCCGCTCCGAACAGCGGGTAGATTTTGCCGATGATCTTGTCGATGGGCAGCAGCGTGGCGACGACGTAGTAGGCGAGGATGATCCACACCCATGCGGTTTTCGAGATGCCGGGGGTCAGCCCGTCCAGGATGCCCGCCGGCCCGACCAGGAAGACGGCTCCCACGAGCACCATCAGGATGACGGTGAAGACGCGCAGGCCCTGCTTGAAGTTGTTGCCGAGGAATTTGCCGACGATTTCGGGGTAACTCAGCCCCTTGTTCTCCACGGAGATCATGCCCGACAGGTAGTCGTGGGCCGCCCCGAAGAAGATGCCTCCCAGCGTGATCCAGATGAAGGCCACGGGACCGTAGGCGGCGCCCAGCACGGCGCCGAAGATGGGACCCAGACCCGCGATGTTGAGCAACTGGATGAGGAACGTTTTCCACTTGGGCATGGGCACGTAGTCCACCCCGTCGAAGTGGGTTTTCGAAGGTACCGCCCGGTTCTTGTCGGCACCGAACGTACGCTCCAGATACTTCCCGTACGTGAAGTACGAGGCGACCAGCAGCGCGATGCAAATCAGAAATGTGATCATACGGCGACAGATTTTGCGCGAAGATAATAATTCCCGCTCAAAAATCGTCCGAAATCATCCTCCGATTTGCATTCCGTACCCCCGATCGGCCTCTTTTCCGTCGCGTTTCCGCCGGAACGGGGGCCCGGGGACGGGAGGGGGCGCGTTATCTGCGTTTGCGCGGCGAGAGCAGGGCGACGATCCACAGCAGGACGATCGACCCGATCACCGCCGTGAAGAGGCTGCCGATCGTGCCTACGGCCAGCACGCCGAACAGGCTCAGAATCCAGCCGCCGAGCACGCCGCCCACGATGCCGACGACGATGTTGACCAGCAGGCCGGAACCGCTGCCTTTGACCAGCACGCCGGCCACGTAGCCGGCCACCAGTCCGATCAGAATATACCAGAGGAAATACATGGCAGAATGTTTTGGTGTGTACGGAGAGTCGCTTCAATCCCCGTGCCGTTTTCCTCCGCGGGGTCCGGTTACTGGACGTTGAGGTAGAAATCCACGTTTTCCGGGATGATGATGTCGATGGGCGTGTAGTTGGCCACCTCGCTCCGCTTGTTGTAGAGCAGGTATTCGAGCAGGGTCCGGACGCCCATGTAGCCCTGGTATTCGGGCCGTTCTGCGATCAGGCAGGAGATATAACCTTCCTTGAGCAGCGCCACGTTCGGCTCGATGGCCCCGCAGCCTACCAGGCGAATGTCTTTGATCTTCCGGTCGCGCAGGTACCCGCCCACGATGTAGGCCCGCGAGTTGAGGACGACGGCGCCTCCCACGTTCCGGTTCTCGTCGAAGAAACGGTCCATCATCTCCCAGCTGGCGGGGATGTCCGAGTTGTAGTATTGGGCGAAGACGATCTTCGTTTCGGGCGAACGTTCCTTGATGCAGGACATGAAGCCGTACTTGCGGGGAATGGTCTGCGTGGAACTCTCGTTGCCGATGCGGCAGGCCTGGAATACGGCGATGTCGCGTCCCGGTTCGATCATGCTGAGCAGGATTTTCGCCTCCACATAGCCGCTCAGGTGGGAGTGGGGCCCGAAGAAGGCGATCGGCTCCGTGTTGTTCACGAAAGTGTCCACGAAGACATAGGGTATTCCCCGGTTGGAGAGCTGGCTGGTGAAGTGCATCGCCTCGTCGTGGAACGTGGCGCCGATCAGTACGGCGTCGCACTTCTGGGCCGATGCCTCCGTGAAGGCCCTGCGGCACGAGAAGAGGTCGAACTGGTCGTAGTAGAAGAAACGGAGTTTCAGCCGGGCATTCGAAAACTCGAAGACGGCCCGTTTCACGCCCGCCTCGATCTGCTCCCAGTATTCGCCCCGGGTGAACTGGGGCAGTACGGCGAACAGGGTGTACTGTTTCTTCACTCCGATGGATGAGAGGGAGAGGCTGGGCTGGTAGTCGATTTTCCGCAGGATCTCCTCCACCTTGAGCCGGCTTTCGGGCGAAACGTCGCCCCGGTTGTGGATGACACGGTCCACGGTCCCGGCCGAGACGCCAGCCATCTGGGCTATGTCTTTAATCCGGTATCGTTTGGTCACGGCATTCGTTTTTTCGGCAAAATTACTATATTATCTATTAATATGAAAAGGGGCGCCCGGACAGCGGGGGCCGGGCACCTCTTTTCTGTCATTCTTGCCCGGTCAGTTTCCCGATGGGAATCACGAATGCCTGCGGCGTTCCGGTGTTCCGGTCGGAGGTGAAGGCCACGTAACGGCCCGAGGCGCTGATCGAAGGATGTACGTGGAAATACTGCGACGGGGTGGTCTGGCTCGAATTGGGCCAGCAGATGATCCGCGCCTCGCCCGTCTCCAGATTGATCAGGAAGAGGGGGTTGGTCCGCGGGTCCTGCGAGTCGGCGATGAACCACTTCTGGTCGCGCGAGGCCAGTCCGTGGCCCAGTTTGACCGTATCGTTCGAGTAGTAGACCTTCAGGTCTTCCCCGTTTTTGTCCACCGAGCAGACGGAGACGGGCTTGAAGTATTTCAGGTCCCTGCGCACCTGTTTGCGGAAGAAATAGAAGCGCTCCCCGTCGGCCGACCACGTTTCGTGGGTGGCGCGGAAGCCCTCGGGCATCATCAGGAACGGACGTGCGTCGGCCTTCAGCGAGCCGTCCCCCTCTTCCGTGAGGCGGATGATCCAGGTGCGGGCCCGCTCCTGGAGGCTGAGCGAGAAGTCGTTCTGCCGGTCGGGGTAGGGAACGAAGGTGACGATGTTCGGATCGACCGGGTTCAGCAGCGGGTGCGAACAGCGGGTGGGCACGGTGTATATCTTCTCGATGCGTCCTTCGGGCAGATAGGCACGGTAGATTTCGGTTCCGATGCCCTCGGTATTGGAGGAGAGCAGGGTGTAATTGCCGTCCGCCGTGAACGAGGAGGAGAAACGGACGTCGTCGCCCGTGATCGCACTGCGGGTGTCGAGCAGGGGGCGTTCGGCCAGCGTCTCCACGTCGACGGCCCAGACGATGCCGCTGTCCAGGAAGCAGACTTCGCGGCCGTTGGGGTGGACGGTGTACGAACCGGCGGCCGTGCGGTCGCTCAGGGGGGAGACCGTGCCGTCGGCCATCGACGAGCGGAAGAGCTTCCATCGGCCGTCGCCCCGGCGGCTCTTGAACACCGCGTATTTGTCGTCGGCCGTGAAACTCTGGGCCTCGAAGTAACTCATGTTGCTCATCGAGTCGTCCGAGGTGATCTGCCAGACTTCGTTGCCGGTCAGCGAGTCGGTGTAGACGATCCGTTCCGGAGCCGCTTTCCGGGCCTCCGTGCAGGCGACGGCCAGCAGGCAAACGGCTGTTGCGGCTGTCGCGCGGAAAAGTTTTCGTGTCATATTCGGGTATCGTTATCGGTTATACGTTGTTATATTATCTCTATTTGTCGTCGCCGCGGAGCATCCGTTCCACTTCGGCGGCGGCCGTCAGCACGGCTCCCATGCCGCGCGGGTCGCTGGGCGGCGTTTTGCGCTCTTTGTAGAACTGCGGGTCGGGTCCGATGGCCGTGCTCTGGCAGATGCCCGACACGACGCCCGTCGCCGGGTCGATGCGGCTTTCCACACCGCTCCAGCCCCGAAGGGCGTTGTCGCGGAACGACTCGTCGAGCCAGCCCCGCCGGATACCCCGCGCCATCGCCATCACGAAAATGGCGCTGGCCGAAGTCTCCGTGTAGGAGGTCGTGTCGTCGAGTATCTGATGCCACAGGCCGTTCTCGGTCTGGTATTCGCACACCCTGGCCAGATGGCGGCGGTGGAGTTCCCGGATTTTGCCGAAGGCGGGATGTTCTTCCGGCAGGGCCGAAAGGGTCTCCGAAACGGCCCATGCCACCCAGCCGTTGGCCCGGCCCCAATGCACGCCGCGCGGTTCACCGAGAGTGGCGTTCCAGCCGTGGTGATAGAGCCCGGTCACCGAATCATAGAGGTAGCGGTCGTAGGCGAATACCTGCCGGACGGCCTCTTCCCGGTAGGTGTCGTCGCCCGTGAGCCGGGTCCAGCGCAGGAGGAAGGGGGCGCTCATGAAGAGGTCGTCCGCCCAGATCGTCCACTTGGGTTCGGGCCGCACGAAGGTTCCGTCGGGCAGGCGGGGCTGCTCTTCCATGACGAAGCGGCAGACGCGCTCCAGCAGCGTGTCGCACTCGCCGGGCTGCAGGACGCCGCGCAGGCGTTCTTCGAGAAGGGGCAGGGCCGGCGCACTCGAATCGTCGAGCATCGAGAGGCGGAACATCCGGAAATTCTGGGTGCGCAGCGAGTTCTGTCCGTAGTACTGGCGGGCGTAGAGCGGCGTGTTCTCCAGCGTGAAGCGGCAGAAGCGTTCCGCCAGGTCGTAATAGGCCGAATCGCCCGTGACGTCGGCCAGCGCCAGCATGCCGAACATCGTGGTGCCGTTGGCATAGTGCCATTCGGTGTAGGGGTGTTTGCGGAACGGGGCCCCTTCGGCGATCGGGATGCGGTATTCGGTCAGCGGTGACGGGGTGTGCACGGTGCCCTGCGGATCGGTGTATTCCGCGATCGAACACTCCGTGCCGGCGGCCGGGAATCCCTCCCGGTCCAGGATGCCGACGGAGGCTTTGCCGGCCGTCACGATCTCCAGCGTGTTCGCTCCCTTTTTCAGCGGCACGGAAGCCGTGTGCGGAAATTCGTAGATGCCGTAGGCGATTTCATGCGGAAAGGCGGGGCCGGGCGCCGTGTCTTTGAACACGACACGGCCGTTGATCCGCACCACGGCGTCACGGGTGGAGGTGAAGCCGACGAGGTAGAGGCTGTCGGCTCCGGCGACGATCGTTCCCCGGGCTGAGGAAGGAGCCGCCCCGACAGGGGGATTCACTCCGATTCTCGTTGTATCTCCGTATGTTACGCAGTCTGCAACGGCCGGACATCCGTAACCTTTCTGCGGCATGCGTTCCACTTCGAACACGGCGTCCCGTACGATTCTGTCCGCAGCCAGCCGGGCGTATCCGATGGGGTCGATCCGGGAGGAGGTGCAGGCGCATACCAGACACGCCAGCGGAAGCACGAGTGTGCGGAGGATTGTGCCCGATGAGTGTCTTGTTTTTTTAATGGGTTGTTTCATAGTGTTTTAGGTTGTTTGTGGCGGGTTTCTTGATGAAAAAAATCATTACTTTTTTGCAAATATAATAAAAAATAAATTACATTTGTGTTCGAACACGGTTGTATTTTTAAAGGTTCTTCGAATGTATTCATCTTGTAATTAGTGTATTGCCGATAATGGAATTTCGATATATTAATTATTTTTAATAAATACATTCCTTAATACACGGTTTCGCACGGTCAACCTAAAACAAATATATATCTGACTTATGGGCCAGTTTCTGAAGAAAACCGCAGCGTTCTGGGCGACGATCGCCCCCGGTATATTTCTGATCGGATATAATATCGGTACGGGAAGCATCACGACGATGGCTTCCGCGGGAGCCGCTTACAACATGACCATGACGTGGGCCCTGCTGCTCTCGTGTATCTTCACCTACGTGCTTATCATCGCTTTCAGCCGCTATACGATGGTGACGGGGCAGACCGCCCTGTGGGGGTTCCGGAACAATTTCGGACGGCCGGTCACCATTTTCATCATGCTTTCGCTGCTCTTCGGCGAGGTGGTCTCCTGCATGGGCGTGATGGGCGTGGTGACGCAGGTGCTTCAGGAGTGGTCGAGGCCGCTCACGGCGGACGGAGAGGGATTCAGCATGTTCTGGATGGCGCTCTTCTTCTGTGCGCTCCTCTACTATATCTTCTGGCAGGGAAAGCAGAGCTTCTTCGAGAAGATTCTCAGCATTTTCGTTTTCATCATGGGGGCGGCTTTCCTGCTGACGATGTTCATGGTGATCCCGCATCCCGTGGATATTATCGAGGGGCTCGTGCCCCGCATTCCGGACGATTCGAACGCCTTTATGATCGTGGCCGGCATGGTGGGCACCACGATGGGAGGGATTCTCTACGTGGTGCGTTCGATCCTGGTGAGCGAGAAGGGGTGGAAGATCGAGGACATGAAGCTCCAGAAGCGCGACGCCCGTGTCTCCGTTTCGCTGATGTTCTTCCTGAGTTTCGCCGTGATGGCCTGTGCGGCCGGGACGATGTTTCCGCTGGGGCTGAAGGTGGACAACGCCATCGACATGGTGAAACTGATGGAGCCGCTGGCCGGCCGTCTGGCCGTGTCGGCTTTCGTGGCGGGTATCGTGGCGGCGGGTCTTTCGTCGCTCTTCCCGATCATCATTCTGGCCCCGTGGCTCTTCTCGGATTACATGGGCATCAAGCGCGACCTCACCCGTCCCTGGGTGCGGATCATCGTGCTGGTCTGCACGCTGTGCGGATTGGTGGTGCCGGTGTTCGGCGGCAGTCCCGTAGGGGTGATGATCTTCTCGCAGACGCTGGCCATCATCGCCACGCCGCTGGTGGTGGCGCTGATGATGATTCTGCTCAACAAACGTTCGGAGATGGGCGAATACAAAGCCACGCTGCGCGACAATGTCATGTATTGGATCGTGCTGATCTTTTCGGTGGTGATCGCCGTGGTCGGCATTATGGGAATATTTAACATGTAGATGTCATGAACGGTTCGTTCGATTCGCAGAAGTGCGCCGCCGCACAGCCGGCCGGGGAGCGTTTCAATCCCCACATTACCTGTGCGTTTCTCTATTCGATCACCCGCTACGGCTATCCGCCCGCCGCGGAGGGAATGGTGCGTTATGTGAACGAGATGGCCGACCTGGGTTTCCGGTCCATTGAGCTGGAGGGGATCGGGGCCGACCACCTGGCCCGGGTGTATGCCGACCGCGGGGCGATCCGCGCGGCGATCGAGGCCCGGGGGCTTTCGCTGCCCGTGTTCTGCACGGTGCTGCCCGGTCTGGGGTCGGCGGACGCGGCCGTGCGGCGCAGGAGTCTCGAGACGTTCGAAATGGGGTGCGAGACGGCCGCGGCGCTCGGTGCCGGGGCTGTGCTCGATAACGGCCCCCTGGTGCCCTATGCCTTTCCGCCCGACATGCCGATACACCGCCACTATTCGCAGGAGGTGCTCCGCAACGTGGGGCTGCCCGCTTCGCTGGTGTGGGGCGAGTACTGGAAAGCGCTGGCGGAGGTGCTCCGGGCGGCCTGCGACATCGCTGCCGGATACGGGCTCCGCTACTACCTGCATCCCTGTACGGGGTCGCTGACCGAGACGACGGACGGGTTCCTCCGCCTGCGGGATGCCGTGGGACGCGAGAACCTGCGGTTCAATTTCGACACCGCCAACCAGTTCTTCGTGCGGGAAAACCTCTCGCTGGGCCTGCTCAAACTGGGCGGTGAACTGGACTATATCCATATATCGGACAACCACGGTCAGCGGGTGGAGCATCTGGCTGCCGGGGACGGTGCGATCGACTGGGACATGTTCTTCTCGGCGCTGAAACGGATCGGCTTTTCGGGGCAGCTCTCCATCGACGTGGGGGGCGACGAGAGCGGAATCGAAAATATCGACGAGGCCTATCTGAAAACGGCCCGCTGGATCGAACGGAAAAACGAAGAGTATGGGATTTTTTAAACGGACGGCCGTCTGCCTGCTGGCAGGTGCGGCGGCGGTTGCGGGAGCGTATGCCACCGATTACGACGTGCGCGACTTCGGGGCCCGGGGCGACGGCACTTCGCTCGACACGAAGGCCATTCAGGCCGCCGTGGACCGCTGTACCCGCGGCGGGGGCCGGGTGGTGCTCTCCGGCGGGGATTTCCTTTCGGGGACGATCCGCCTGAAGGACAACGTGACGCTGGTGGTGGAACGGGGTGCGCGGCTGCTGGGTTCGACCGACGTGGCGGATTATCCGCACCAGCGGCTCGATTTCCGTTTTTACGGCGACACGTGGGTCTACCAGTCGCTGATATTCGCCCACAATGCGAAAAATATCGGCATCGAGGGCGGCGGGGTGATCGACGGCCAGGGAGGATCGCCCGCCTTTGCCAAGACCACGACCAAAAAACCGGACCGTTACCGCGACCGGCCCTACCTGCTGTGGATCGCGGGATGCGAGGATGTGCGGGTGCGCGACGTGCGGCTGCAGAATTCGGCCATGTGGATGCAGTCCTACATCCGCTGCGACCGGCTCCGGATCGAGAACATTACGGTCTTCAACCACTCGAACAAGAATAACGACATGATCGACATCGACGGATGCCGCGACGTGGTGATCCGCGGGGTGATCGGCGACACGGACGACGACGGGATCACCTTCAAGAGCACCTGCGACCGTGTCAGTGAGAACATCACGGTGTCGGACTGCATCCTGAGCAGCCATTGCAACGCGCTGAAATTTGGCACGGAGACCACGGCCGGGTTCCGCAACGTGACGATCGCCAACTGCGTGATCCGCGAATCGGCCTGTAAGAATACGATCTACGGCTTTCCCGAGGGGACGGCCGGGCTGGCGCTGGAGGTGGTGGACGGCGGCGTGATGGAGAACGTGACCATCTCGAACGTGGTGATCGACGGTCCCCGCGTGCCGCTCTTCATCCGTCTGGGCAACCGGGCCCGCAAACATTACGACGGGGCGCCGGAACCGGGCGTGGGTTCGATGCGCGGTGTGCGTATCTCGAACCTGGTGGCCCGTTCGTCGAGCCCGGTGAGCTGCTCGGTGACGGGTGTCCCGGGCGCTTACGTCGAGGGGATCACCCTGTCCGGCTGCCGTTTCGTCTGCGCGGGCGGAGGCAGTGCGGCGGATGCGGCGGCTCCGGTCGAGGAGCACGAGACGATGTATCCCGAATCGACGATGTTCGGGAACCTGCCTTCGTGGGGACTTTACGTGCGCCACGCGAAGAATGTCGGGCTGCGCGACGTGGTTTTCGAACTGAAAAGCGGCGACGCCCGTCCCACGGTCGTTTTGGATGACGTGCACGGCGCGGTTTTGGACGGGTTGCGTGCCGAGGGCCGTGCGCAGGGCGTGGAGGTCGCGGAGAAAGATTGTTCCGGAATCGAAGAGAAATAGAGAGATATTATGGTATTGAAACGGGTTTATATAGTTGGACTGATTCTGTTTGCATCGGGTCTGTTTTCGGCCCGTGCAGCCGCTCCGGCACGGCTTCCGTTGCTGCCCCTCCCGCAGGCGGCCGCAGCGGAGGCCGACCCGGGCGTGGCGGCGGAGTACGGCCGTATCGAAATCCGCAAGGAGGGAGTGGCCGATTCGTTGACCGCAGCCGTGGAGGAGGAACTTGCGGCGCTGGCCGTCTCCGGGGCCGGGGGAACGTTCGTCGTGGAGTGCCGGGTGACGGAGAAAGCCTCTTCGCTGCGCCGGGCTCTGAAGGGAGCCGGCGAGACTTTCCTCGCCCCCTATGCCGACAGCATCGGCACGCAGGGATACCTGCTCTCTTTCGACCGGGATCGTGCATCGCTTACGGCCCGTACGCCGCGGGGCATCTATTACGGCCTGCAATCGGTCAAACAGCTGCTGAGGGACGGATGGTCTGGCCGGGCGAAGGTGGCCGACTGGCCCGACATGCCGGTCCGCGTCTTTTTCGACGACATCAGCCGGGGGCCGCTTTCCAACCTCGGCGAGGTGAAACGGCAGATCCGCCAGCTGGCCGAATGGAAATACACGGACCTGACTTTCTATATCGAGCACATCGTGAAGGTGCCTTCCTATCCCGACTTCGCGCCGGTCAACGGGCATTTCACGATGGAGGAGGTACGCGAAATATGCCGCTATGCGGCCCGTTACAACATGGAGGTGATCGGCGGATTCCAGAGCTTCGGCCATTTCGAGAATATCCTCGCCCTGCCGCGCTACGCGCCGATGGGGGAGACCCCGTCGCTCATTTCTCCGCTCGACCCGGAAGCCCGCAGGTTCCTGAAGGCGGTGCTCGAAGAGCTGAGCGACAATTTCTCCTCGAAATATTTCAACGTCAACTGCGACGAGACCTGGGACCTGGCCAAGGGCCGTTCACGCGAATACGTGGCCCGGGTGGGGGCCGACCGCTTCTATGCCGACCACGTCCGGTTCCTGTACGACGTGCTCAAGGCCAAGGGCAAGACGATGATGCTCTGGGGCGACATCGTGATGAAATACCCTCATCTTATTAAGGAACTGCCCCGCGACGTGGTCTATCTGCCGTGGAATTACAGCGATCTGCCCGATTTCAGGGCGTGGATCGAGCCCTTCGCCCGGGAGAAGGCGCACTTCATGGTCTGCCCCGGTATCGTGACCGCGCTGCGGACGATTCCCGAGATGCAGGTGGTGCGCGAGAACATGCGCTTTATCCGCGAGGGATATGCCGCCGGGGCCGAGGGGGCGATCCTCACCTCGTGGGACGACGGGGCGCTGCATAACTTCGGGGCGATGACCTACGGCATCGCGCTCGGCGGCGAGACCATGTGGAACGTGGGGGAGACGGCCCCGAAGGAGGAGTTCGACGCACGCTTCGAGCGGAACCGCTACGGACGTTCCGATGCCGGTTTCGTGCGTGCGATGGACAAGTTGCTGGAGCTGACCCGGATCGGGATCACCTATCAAATGAATAACAAGGTGTTCGACGACCGTTTCGTGCCGGAGCCCGGCGGAGAGGTGTCGGTCAACCTCGGACAGTGGGCTCGGGTGGATTCCGTGCTGCGGGAGGCCGAGGCCCTGGCCGCGCGGATTCGCGTGGAGAGGAATGAGTTCGATATGGAGACGTTCGGCTATACGCTCGGACAGTACCGCTTCCTGGTGGACAGCCGGCAGGGTGTGGCCCGTATCGCCGGGGCGTACGGCAAGGCGGCGGAGCGGGCGGCTTCCGACCCCGGGGGCGCCCGGGCCGAACTGGTGGCTCTGCTGCCCCGGGTGGAGGAGATCGCCCGGCAGGCGGCCCGGCTGGAGGAACTCTACACCCGTCTGTGGCTGACCGAGAACCAGTCCTATTTCCTCGACCGGGGGCTGGCCGGGTATGCCGACAAGCGCAAACAGATCGGACGGCTGCGCGACTGCATCGTCGGGGCCGTGAACGCCATTGACAGCGACGGGAAACCCGCTTCTGCCAGGGAGTGCGGACTGGTGGTGCGCGATATCAACAGCGACTATTTCGGTACGTGGCTCTTCTGCGGAACCTTTACGGACGACATCGACGACGATCCGCTGGCTCCGGTGGGAGGGGAGCTGAAGGCCGACCCGATTCCGGGCGAGCGGTTCCAGATCGGGGACAAGGGATACATCTGGACGCGGACGATCTCGCCCAACGGCTTCACGATGGATTTCAACCAGCGGTATAACTCCGACCAGAATGCGCTGGCCTATGCGACGGCGGTCATCATCTCGCCCGAGGCGCAGGAGGTGACGGCCCTGTTCGGGTGTAGCGGCGAGGCGGAACTGATCCTGAACGGGGAGCGGGTGTTCCGCAGCGGACGGGAACTCGAATTCACGGCGGACAAGTACTCCGTGCCGCTGAAACTGAAGGAGGGGAACAACCGGCTGATCATCAAGTCGAAGCAGCTGGTCAACGAGTGGAAGTTCTCGCTGCGGATCGACGGCCGGGAAATCCAGGCCCACAAACAGAAATACCGGATACAGTAACCTGAAATTGAATGATATGAAAAGAGCGATCGTGAGTTGTCTCTGCCTGTTGCTGGGCGGTTCGGCATTCGGACAGGAGCCGACGAAGGAGGAGGTGCTCAAGGCACTGAACGAATGTTCGGTCTATGCGGCCGACGTGTTGCTGGACAAGGAGGGCAAGTCGCGCTGCGACTACAACCTGACCCTCGGCCGGTGGTTTCCCTACGAGGAGCCGTGGCATACGGGGCAGGTGATCCTGGGGCTGCTGGAGAGCTATAAGGTGACGGGAAACCAGAAGTACCTCGACGCCGCGAAGCGGGCGGGCGACTGGTGGATCGGCCTGGAGATCAAGGACCATCCGGTGCTCAAGGGCATGGTGGCCGCCACGCACGGCGATGTGATGGGGAACGATGAGATCGTCTTCGCCACCACGTCGGACGGCACGCCCGGCATTTTCGAGCTGACGCGGGTGACCGGCGACGGGAAATATGCACGGGTGGCCACTTCCGCCGCCAAATGGCTGTTGGAAAACACCTACAACCCCGAGGAGGGCGTGTGCTACGATGTGATCGACCTCAAGACGGGCAAGGTGCTCAAGGAGCACAGTCCGTTCCACAAGGAGAAGAAGAACCAGTCGATCGAAGACGTGTCGCGTCCCAACACCGAAGGGTCGCCTTTCAAGGACGCCTACGAGTTCTCGGGGGACAAGCGGTTCCGCGATGCCCATATCCTGCTGTGCAATTCGCTGGTGGAGAAACAGAGCCCCGACGGCGTGTGGATGGATTACGTGCCCAACACGAAGGCCGAGAATTCGTTCCACCCGCGTTTCAACCTGTGGTACGCCGAGTCGCTGCTCGAGGGGTACGACCTGACCGGGGACAAACGTTACCTGGAGGCTGCGGCCCGCACGGCCCGTCTCTATGCCCGGGTGCAGAAGAAGGACGGCACGATTTTCTATGTCAACTATGTCGACGGCAAACCCTCGGACAAAGGGTCGGTCTGCGGGTCGGCCACGGCTTTCGCGGGGCTGTTGTGGATGCGTCTGGCCGGTTACGGGTACGAGGAGTTCGTTCCCCATTACGAACGGAGCGCCCGGTGGCTCGTCACGAACCGCTACGCGCAGGACCATCCCGACCCCAATCTGAGGGGGGCCGTGGTCAATACGCGGATGCGGACGAAAAAGGGGCGTATCTGGCTGACGCAGCGCGATGTGGGTACGTCGTTCGGAATGCGTTTCCTGGCCCGGTATTATCAGTTGAAATTTGGAAAATAATCATAATCTCTGAAAATAATGAAGGCAATGAAAAAGATGGTGATGTGGGTCTGCTCGCTGGCGGTCGCGGTGTCGCTGGCTGGATGCAGCGCTTCGGCGAAAGACGCAGAAAAGGATCAGGTGTTGCAGGCCCTGAACGAATGTGCGGTCTATGCGAGCGACGTGCTGCTGGATTCGGCGGGCAAGTCGCGCTGCGACTATAACATGATTCTCGGCCAGTGGTTCCCCTACGAGGAGCCGTGGCACACGGGGCAGATCATTCTCGGACTGGTCGATGCTTACCGCGTGACGGGGAACAAGCACTACCTCGATGCGGCGGAACGGGCCGGCAAGTGGTGGATCGGCCTGGAGATCAAGGACAATCCGAAACTCGAAGGCATGGTGGCCGCCACGCACGGCGATTCGCGCGGCAACGACCATATCGTGTTCTCGACGGTTTCCGACGGTTCGCACGGACTGTTTGAACTGGGCAAGGAGACGGGGAACGAAACCTATACGCGCGTGGTGACCGACGCCATCACCTGGATGCTGGACAACATGTATGCTCCCGAACTCGGCGTATGTTACGACATCGTGGAGCTGAAGACGGGCGAGGTGCTCAAGACCGACCGGGACAATCTGGGGCTCGACCTGCGTCCCAACACCGAGGGCTCTCCCTTCTACGATGCCTATCTGGTGACGGGCGAGGAGCGTTTCAAGGACGCGCATATCCTGCTGGCCAACTCGCTGATCGAAAAACAGACGCCCGAAGGGGCGTGGATGGACTATCATCCCAATGACAAGGAGGAGGGAACGTTCCACCCTCGTTTCAACCTGTGGTACGCCGAGTCGCTGCTGGAGGCCTACGAACTGACCAAGGACCGCAAGTATCTCGAAGCGGCCGCCAAGACCGCCCGCCTGTATGCCCGGGCGCAGCGGAACGACGGGACGATCTACTATGACAATTACGTGGACGGGCGTTTCGACAAGGGGTCGATCTGCGGTTCGGCCGTGGCTTTCGCCGGGATTCTGTGGATGCGTCTGGCCGGTTACGGGTACGACGAGTTCGTTCCCAACTACGAACGGAGCGCGCAGTGGCTTCTCGTGAACCGTTATGCGCGGGACCATCCCGATCCCAATGTGCGGGGGGCCGTGGTCAATACGCGCTACCGCAACAAGAAGGGCCGCGTGTGGCTGACGCAGCGCGACGTGGGCACGTCGTTCGGGCTGCGTTTCCTGGCTCAATATTATACGCTGAAGTTCGGGAAATAATTTTTTATTTTATAAATTTATATATGGTTTCACCGATTAAACAATTCAAGGTTGATAAACTGAATGTGCTGGTCTTCGCCGACCGCAGTCAGATGGGTCAGGCCGCGTACGAACTGTACCGCGACCGGGTACAGGCCATGCTGGCGGCACAGGCCCGCGTACGTGCCATTTTCGCGGCAGCTCATTCGCAAAGCGATTTTCTGGATGCATTGGCCGCCGACCGACAGATCGACTTCCGTCGGATCGACGCCTTCCACATGGACGAATATATGGGGTTGGGGGCCGATGCACCCCAGAACTTCGGCAATTTCCTGACCAGGGCGATCTTTTCCCGCCAGCCGTTCGGTTCGGTCAACTGCGTGATTTCGGACGCGGCGGACAAGGAGGCCGAATGCCGCCGCTACGAGGCGCTGCTGAAGGAGGCCCCGATGGATATCGTGAGCCTGGGAATCGGGGAGAACGGCCACATCGCGTTCAACGATCCGCACGAAGCGGATTTCCATGATCCCCGCTGGGTGCGTCTGACCACGCTCGACACGGTCTGCCGCCAGCAGCAGGTCAACGACGGGGAGTTCGCGTCGATCGACCAGGTGCCCACCTCGGCCCTGACGCTGACCATTCCCGCCCTCGTCTCCTGTCGTACGGTGGTGGGCGTGGTGCCGGGGGAACGCAAGGCCGAGGCCGTGCGGCGGACGATCGAAGGCCCCGTGGCCGAATCCTGCCCCGCTTCCATCCTGCGCCGCCACGACGATGCGACGCTCTTCCTGGATGCCGACGCTGCGCGGTTTTTGCTGTAAAACTTCATGTAACACCTGAAATACTTCATTTAACCTAAATCCTTATCAATTATGAAACACACAGCCAAGAAACTCCTGCTGCTGGCGGTTTTGCTGACCGCCACGGCTACGGCATGGGCCCAGTCGCGGGGTAACCTGACCGGCCGGGTGACCGATGAGTCGGGCAGTCCGCTGCCCGGTGCGACGGTGCTCATCAAGGGGACTACTCTGGGTACGGCTACCGAGTTGGACGGGTACTATACGTTGCGCGGGATCACCCCGGGCGATAGCGTGACCGTCACGGTGGATTACCTGGGATATTCTCCGGTGAGCCGGAAGGTGAAGATCGAAGCCGGCAAGACCGCTACGGTCAACTTCGTGATGAAACAGCTCACGACCAAGATCGAGGGCGTGGTGGTATCGGCCGTCGTGGACGGACAGCAGCGGGCCCTGAACCAGCAGCGTTCCGCCGACAACATGATGCAGGTACTCTCGGCCGACGCCATGGGCCGTTTCCCCGACTTGAACGTGGCCGACGCCCTGCGCCGTCTGAGCGGTGTCACGTCGGACGGTTCCGAGGTGCAGATGCGCGGTACGCCCGCCAACTTCACCAACATCAACATCAATGGCGAACAGATGATGGGATCGGCCGAGGGCGGACGTCGTAACGAGGGTCTGGAGGTGATTCCTTCCGACGTGCTCGCTTCGATGGAGGTGCAGAAGACGCTGCTTCCCTCGAACGACGGCGACGCCATCGCCGGTGTGATCAACATGCGTACGGCTACGGCCCGTTCGACGGTGGCCTCGTTCAAGGTGGACCTCGGAACGGGATACAACTTCCTGCGCGACAAGATGTCGTGGAACGGCAAGGCCGCCTATTCGCAGCGGTTCTTCGCCAACAACAAGAACCCCAACGGACGTTTCGGTATCGCCGCCAATTACAGCTACTTCAATACGAAAGAGGGTTACGACCGTCTGGAGGCACAGAGCTGGCAGGAGCAGACAATTACGGACAAAGCTTCGGGCGAAGAGAGAACGGGATATGTGCCGACCGATTTCCGCTACCGCTATCAGGAGAGCACGATCGAGCGTCAGGGAGCAACCCTTACGTTGGATTACGCTCCCAACCAGGATACGAAGATCGTGTTCAGCACCATTTTCAACCAGCGTACCAACGAGGGTACCCGCTACCGTAACCGGAGCCGTTTCCGCGGCAATTATTACGATATGGGCGACGGGGTGCTGGGTGCCGACCGTATCCGGAACATCACCCAGGTGACGGGTTCCGACGAGACTGTCAATAACCTGAGTCTCAATCTGGACGGAGAGACGACTCTCGGCAACTGGAAGATCGACGGAGGACTCTTTTACAGTCAGTCGCGCCGTTTTTACGAAAGCGAGATGAACGGTTTCCAGACCCCCGAGTGGAGGGCCGGAAAAACTGCCGCAGGAATCGCCATTCCGAAGAAAACGGTGGTAGCTACGATGCCTTCGATCACGACCAAATATCTGACGATGGACTATACGGACGGCTGGATGCCCGAAGGCGAGGCCGCTCCCAATGCGCTTTCGCGCTATAACCTCTATATCAGCGAGAACTGGGACTACCAGAACTTCGGCCACAACTTCACGGTGAAGGGCAACGCTGCCTACAACTACTTCATCGCCGATAAGTTCGCTTCGACCTTCACGTTCGGTGCCAAAGGCAAGTTCATGTACAATACGGGTTATGTGCCCGACTATTGCAACATCTACGATGTGGAGGCCAGCGATGCCAACAGCCTGACCAACATGATCTACAAGACCCAGCTCGACAGCAAGTGGCTGGACGGCCATCTGCCGTTCGGCGTGGCTCCCGATCTGGATAAGGTCCGCGCTTATCTGGCCAGCAATCCTTCGGAGGTTTCGGTCGACGAGGTGACCTCCAACGGGGCCCGTGACGGTTACTATTATCAGGGTCGTGAAAATATCGGCGCCGCCTATGTGATGAACAAGATGCAGTTCAACAAGCTGATGGTGCTGGTCGGTGCCCGTATCGAGAATACGCACGTGGATTACAAGGCCAACAAGATCACCCGCCAGTACGATGCGAATGAAGAGGATTTCGTGGGTTATACGAAAGAGCCGGCCGACTCCTCGCTGAGCTACACCAAGTTCCTGCCCAACGTGCAGTTCAAGTACGACCTGAACAAGAATACGATCTTCCGTCTGGCCTGGACCACCGGTTATTCCCGTCCAAACCTGGATGAACTGGTTCCCAAGCAGAATATGTCGATCGAGCCGTTGCAGGTTACGCTGGGTAACCCCAACCTGAAACCGGCCTATGCGCACAATCTCGACTTCCTGTTCGAGCGTTACCTGTCGAACGTGGGTGTCATCTCCGGAGGCGTGTTCTACAAGCATATCAAGAACTTCCACTATCTGAGCCAGATGATGAGCACCGGCGACCTGTTCGGCGGCGAGGAGTACCGGATCACGCAGACCAAGAACGGCGAGGCCGCCAAGGTGTTCGGTGCCGAGATCACGCTGAACTCCAGCCTGACTTTCCTGCCCGGATTCCTGAAGAATCTGGTCTTCACCAGCAACTACACCTATGTGCACTCCAAGGCGACGACCGATGTGGACCGCGGTACGACGCGCCTGCCCGGCCAGGCCGCACATACCGCCAACCTCGCGCTGGCTTACTCGACCAAGCGTTTCACGCTGCAGGCTGCCTTCAACTACAACGGTTCCTACATCGTGGCCTTCGGTTCGAATCCCGAAGAGGACCAGTGGCGCGACGGCCGCTGGCAGATGGACGTCAACGGTTCGGTCCAGCTCTGCAAGGGTCTCTCTTTCTGGGTTGAGGCTGTGAACGTGCTCAATGCGGAAGAGTATACCTATATAGGTAACAAATCGCGCGTGTACGAACTGGAGTATAACGGTGCTTACGGCCGTCTCGGCTTCACCTACCGCTTCTAACGGTATACGATATACGCCTGAAGAGAAACGCCCGGCCGAGCCGGGCGTTTCCTTTTGACGGGAGCTCCCGGATAGGTTGCCGTCCTCCCGTTTCCGGGGGGGGGCGGTTTCGGAAGGGGTGGAAATCCGGACCGTCATCTCCGTTTCGCCTGCCCGGTAGGTATTCCGGAGGGTCGTTTTCGCTTGTTTTAGGTATTGGGAGGAACGGCGTTCCTCCCTACTTTTGTAAAAAATCGAAAACGATATGAAAAAGTTCGGAATATTCTATGGCAGCACCACCGGCACGACCGAAGAGTTGGCCGGACGGGTGGCCGGGGCACTGGGCGTGTCGGCGGCCGATGTGCACAATGTGGCGAATACTTCCGCCGCCGGGGCGAAGGAGTATGACGTGCTCGTGCTGGGTTCCTCTACCTGGGGCAGCGGAGAGCTGCAGGACGACTGGTATGATTTTCTGAAAGCGCTCGGCGCCGAGGACCTTTCGGGCAAGGCGGTCGCCCTGTTCGGCTGCGGCGATTCCGAATCCTATCCCGACACGTTCTGCGATGCGCTGGCCCTGATCCGGGACGGCCTCTCTTCGACGGGGTGCCGTTTCGTGGGGGCATACGAGCCGCAGGATTACGTCGAGACGGGGTCTGCCGTGTGCAGGGACGGGAAGTTCGTGGGACTGGCCGTGGACGAGATGAACGAGCCCGACAAGACCGAGGCGAGGCTCGCCCGTTGGGTCGGACTGGTAAAGGAACAGGTCGCATGAGTGCCCGGGATTACCTCCGCTTCGGGCAGATGAAGATGTTCATGCATCACATCTACGAGTACCGGAAGGGTATCCGCAACCTGGTGCTCTGCACCATGTGTCCCACTTGTGCGCAGTTGCTCTCCGAACGGCTGGAACGCCAGGGTATCGACTACCTGGTCCGGCCGGTGGGGGAGGAGAAGGTGAATCTGTTCTTCGGCAAGCGGGCCTGCCTGGAGGCGATCCGCTCCTTCGTGGACAAGCCGCTGAACAAACTGACGCCCGAAGAGGATTTTATGCTCGGGGCGATGCTCGGGTACGACATTACGATACAGTGCGAACGGTTCTGCCGCCGGCGGGCCGCCGCACAGGAGAGTTTTTCATAGCTTAAGCTGATTCCCATCTGTTTAAGATTGCAGAGGACGGTCCGGTACGGGGGCCGTCCTCCTTTGCGTGTCTTATGGCATGATGTAGGTAGGGGATACCCCTCCGAATACCTATTTGTATGGATTGCGCGGGGAGCGCATACCCCGTACCTTTGCCGTGAACAGCGAAAAAGTTATCTTTGTGGCAGAGGAAGCGTTTTCAAACCGGGAAATTATGCATAAACTGGGAAAGTACAAGGGCTCGGAACGGATGTGCGATCTGGTGGGAGCCAATTATCCGATGCTGCTGGTGATGAGCCGTTTCGGTATCGCGCTCGGTTTCGGCGACAAGACGATCGCCGAAGTATGTGCCGACAGCGGGGTGGACGAGCGGGTCTTTCTGGCCATCGTGAATCTGCTGCTCGGCGAGGAGGGCGAACCTGTGGAGGTCGATCCGGCGCTCGATCCCGGGGCCGTGGTCGAATATCTCCAGAATTCCCATGCCTATTTCCTCGATTTCCGTCTGCCGGCCATCCGGCGGAAACTGATCGAGGCCATAGACTGCGGGCAGAGCGACCTCTCGTTTGCGATCCTCCGCTTCTTCGACCAGTATGTGGATGAGGTCCGCCGGCACATGCACTACGAGGACCAGACGGTTTTCCCCTATGTGCGTTCGCTGGCGGGAGGCCACCCCGACTGCTATAACATCGACATCTTCCGGCGCCGGCACGACAGCGTGGAGGCACGGCTCACCGAACTGAAGAACATTCTGATCAAATACTATCCGGCCCGGGGCAGCAACGAACTCAACAGCGTGCTGTTCGACATCTTTACCTGTGCCGAAGACCTGGCTTCCCACAACCGGATAGAGGACAGCCTGCTGGTACCGCTGGTCGCCCGTCTCGAACGGGAGAGGGAGGGAAGGCGATGAACGCTCCGTTGAAAATAGCCGTCGTCGAACCTTCGCTCATCATCCGGAGCGGTCTGCTCTCCGTGCTGGGGCGGCTCAACGGGCTGAATATCCAGATCGTGGAGATCGGACAGGTCGATCAGCTCGCCAAGTCGCTCGGCTGGCAGCAGCCCGATGTGCTGATCGTCAACCCTTCCCTGTTAGGTCTCTTTTCGCTGGAGCGGATCAAGGGCGAATCGGGGTGCCGGGCTCTGCGGTGCGTGGCCCTGCAGTATTCGCTGGCGGACAATGCGGCGCTGAAGGGATACGACGAGGTGATCACGGTGTACGATACGGCCGAACAGATTCGGGAAAAATTGCTCCGCCTGAGCGGGGAGGAGCAGAGGGCCGAGCCGCGCCAGGAGACGCTCAGCGCCCGCGAAAGGGAGATCGTCGTGGGTGTGGTGAAGGGACTCACCAATAAACAGATCGCCGCACAGCTCTGCCTGTCGGCCCATACGGTCATCACCCACCGGCGCAATATCGCCGCCAAGCTCCAGATCCACAGCCCGGCCGGGCTGACCATTTACGCCATTGTCAACAAACTGGTGGAGATCAACGACATCAAGGACACGATCGCCGAGGAGTAGCGTCCGGCTCCTCCGGCTGCCGGTGTTTTTGCCGTTCCATGCTTCCGAACGGGCAGGGAAACGGTGTATTCAGACTTCTATTTGGCACCGTTTGGCTTTAATCTAGCACTATATGGGAATAAAAGAATCTTTATAACATCATAAGTTATATTTTTACGATATAATTCTATAAAAAGCGTGATGCATTTTGTTTTACATAGCGTTCCGCAGGGCGGCAGAAAGGGCGGTTCCGTGCCTTTCGATCGTAAAGCCGGACCGGAGTATCGGGTTTTCACTTCGCTCGATTCGGTGTGGCGTGTCATCATCGCACCTTATAATTGATTCCTGAAACATAATCCGGGTTCTTTCCGGAAACTGAAAAGTTGTGCCCGAACGGGTACGGCTTCTTTTGATACGTTGACCATTCTAAAAATACGTGTGATTTGGTAAAATTTCTACTAATTAAAAAACAAAAATGATGAAGAAACAGTGTGTGGGACTCAGGTCGTTTTTGTGCCGGCATCTGGCGTGGTGCGTCATGCTGGCGGGGATACTCTCCCTGACGGCGATGAGTCTGTCCGGTTTTGCCCAGGGCAAAGCTCCGGCGGTGGCCAAAGGTACGGTGGTCGATCAGAGCGGGAAGCCTATCGCAGGCGTGGCCGTGGTGATCAAGGGTACCAGTATCGGTACGGCGACCGATGCGAAAGGCAAGTATGAACTCGAGTTGTTCGACCGCAAGAACGTGGTGCTCGTCTACTCCATGCTGGGCATGAAGAAACAGGAGATTCCCTACCGGAATAACACTCCGATCGTCGTGAAGATGGAGGAGGCCGCCGAGAGTGTCGACGAGGTGGTGGTGACGGGATACCAGAAGATCGACAAGCGCGAGCTGTCCAGCTCCATCGTTTCGATCAAGGGGGCCGATCTGGTGGGCGGTGCCCAGATGTCGCTCGACCGGATGCTGGTCGGACGGCTGCCGGGCGTGGCCGTGTCGGGTCTGACCTCTACGCCGGGTGCGGCGCCCAAGATACGTATCCGGGGCCAGAGCTCCATCACGGGTAACCGCGAACCGGTGTGGGTGCTCGACGGGATCATCCTGGAAGAGCCCGTGAACATTTCGGCCGAGGAGCTCAACAGCCCCGACTATGTGAATCTGATCGGCAATGCCATCGGGTCGGTCAACCCCGAAGACATCGAGCGGGTCGATATTCTGAAAGACGCTTCGGCGACAGCCATCTACGGAGTGAAGGCCGCCAACGGCGTGATCGTGGTGACGACCAAGAAGGGAACCAAAGGAGCGCCGCAGGTGAACTATACCGCTACGCTGACGGTCACTTCGCCTCCGACCTACGACAAGATGTTCCGCATGAACTCGGCCGACCGTATCGACATGTCTATCGAGATGCAGAACCGAGGCCTGCAGTTTTCGACCTCGACGGCCATGGACGTGGGATACGAGGGAGCGCTCCAGAGGCTGTGGAACCGGGAGATCGACTACCCCGAATTCCTGTCGCAGGTCAACACGCTGCGCACCAACAACACGGACTGGTACGGCGAGCTGTTCCGTACGGCGTTCAGCCACCAGCACTCGATTTCCGTGTCGGGCGGCAATGAGAAGACCGACTACTATTTTTCGGGCGGTTATGCCAACGACAGGAGCGTGACCATCGGCGAGGACGTGGACCGTTACACGGCCATGATCAAACTGAATACCCAGCTGGCGAAAAACCTCAAGGTGGGTTTCAAACTCGCCGGGTCGATGTCCGAGACCGACCGTCCGCATACTTCGATCGACATGTACGAGTATGCCTACAACACATCCCGGGCCATCCCCCTGTACAACCCGGACGGAAGCCTCTCTTTCTATACGGGGGGCATGGGGCATAAATCCGCCAAACTTCCGTACAATATCATGAATGAGCTGGAGCACGGCGGATACGGAAGCACCAATACGAACCTTTCGCTCAACGTCAATCTCGATTGGGATATCGCTCCCTGGATCAAGTATTCGACCGTGCTCGGTATCGCACGCAACCAGAACGAGGAGGATACGTGGGCCGACGATCAGAGTTTCTATATCTCTCAGATGCGGGGACTGCCTTACGGGAGTATCGTTCCCCTGCCGGACGAAGACAAGGATTATGCAGACAATTATTCCCTGCCCTATGGCGGCGAGTTGATCAACCGGAACACCTCCAACAACTCCTATACGTGGCGGAACAGTCTGGCCCTGTTCAAAAACTTCGGCAAGCACAGCCTCTCCGCGAACCTGGGCCAGGAGGTGCGCTCTTCGAAATACGACGGAGTGAAGACCACCCAGTACGGTTACCTGCCCGACCGCGGCAAGAAGTTCGTGGATATCGACCCGATCCAGTGGCCGGCCTATGCCAAACTGCTGCGCTCCCATCCCGACGAGATTACCGACACGAAGGACAACGTGCTTTCGTACTATGCGACGGCTACCTACTCCTATGACGGGCGTTACATCGCCAACTTCAATATCCGTACGGACGGTTCCAACAAGTTCGGACAGGACCCCAGTGTACGTTTCCTGCCGATCTGGTCGGTGTCGGGACGTTGGAATATCGCCAACGAGAAGTTCTTCGAACCGCTGCTCGGCGTGTTCAACGACCTCTCGATCCGCGGGTCGTACGGTATCCAGGGTAACGTGCACCCCGACCAGACGCCCAACCTGATCACCTCGCTCGGGTCGCTGGACGGTATGACGCAGGAGTATATCGCCACCCTTTCGAAGTATCCCAACACGAAACTGCGTTGGGAGAAGACCGATTCGTATAACCTGGCCGTCGATTTCGCCCTGCTCAACAACCGGATTTACGGTTCGTTCGACTACTACTACAAGAAGGGCAAGGACCAGGTCGTGCAGAAGACGCTGGCCCCCTCGACCGGAGCCGATTACGTGGCTATCAACGAGGGCGACGTGGAGAACAAGGGCTGGGACCTGGCCGTGTCGTTCGTTCCTGTCCAGACCAAGAACTGGACATGGCACATCTCCTTCAATACGGGTAAGAACTACAACAAGGTGCTGAATGCCGGGGAGGACCAGTCCATCACGTGGAGCGATTTCGTGGACGGATCGCTGGTGGTCAACGGTTCGGCGCTGAACAGCTTCTATTCCTACCGGTTCAACAAGTTGGACAGCGAAGGATACCCCACCTTCTTCGGAACGGAGCAGAAGGACGGAGACAAAGCCCTCGTACATTCGCAGCAGGAGGCCTTCGACCGCGTATTCGCTTACAGCGGTAAGCGCGATCCGGACCTGACCGGCGGTATCTCCACCTACGTGCGTTACAAACGGTTTACCTTCAACTGCCTCTTCTCGTTCAGCTTCGGCAACAAAGTGCGTCTGAACGACCTGTACGAATCCGCAGGACAGGCGCTTCCCACGCCGGAGCAGAACATGTCCAGCGAGTTCGTGGGCCGCTGGCAGAAGCCCGGCGACGAGAACTTCACGAACATTCCCGTGCTCTCCCAGGAGGCTCTGGAGATCAGGGACAACGAGGTTCTGTACCGGTATGCCAATAACATGTGGGACATGTATAACAAGAGCGACCTGCGGGTCGTGTCGGGCAACTACCTGCGCTGCCGATCCATGTCGCTGCGTTACGATTTCGATCCCAAACTGCTGAAAAAGGTATATATGAAGGGGGCGAGCCTCAGTTTCGACGCGGGCAACGTGTTCGTCATCAAATCCAAGGATTTGAAGGGCCGCGATCCCGAACAGCTCGAACTAGGTTCGCGCACCGTTCCTCCCCAGAGGAGCTACTCCTTACGTTTGAGTATAACTTTCTAAGACGAATCAGAAGATGAAAAAGATATTGTTATTCGGTGCGTTGCTGGGAGTGCTCTCCTCCTGCAGCGAGTTCATGAAGGAGAGTTCGCAGGACCTGATGATCCCCAAGTCCGTGAAGGATTACAAGGAGTTCCTCTACGGCGAGGGATTGGCCAACGGAACCGACCTGACTCCCTATCTCGAACTGATGTCGGACGATGTGGTCGATGTGGTCGATCAGTGTCCGATCGTAAATGACTGGCGGGAGAAGATGTGGGGCTACTATACGTGGCAGCAGAATCCCGAACTGGACGTGCTGAACACCCAGCAGGACGACAAGGCATGGGATCGGTATTATCATAAGGTGTTGATCGCCAATATTATCATCGACGCGGTTCCCGACATTGAAGGGTCCGACGCGGAGAAGAACGATCTGTACGGCGAAGCCTATTTCCTGCGCGCCCTCTCCTATTACATGCTGGTAAACCTCTACGGGGAACCGTACGACGAAGCGACGGCCGCTTCGGCCAAAGGGGTGCCCGTCAATCTGGAGGCCACCGTTCAGAACGTGCAGTTCGCCCGGGCTTCGGTGGAGGCGGTCTATGGCCAGATCGAATCGGACCTTCAGGCTTCCATCCGGCATTTCAAACAGGCCGGCATCGAGAAGACCATTTTCCGGCCCAACCTGGCGACCTCCTACCTGATGGCTTCCCGGGTCGCCCTCGTCATGAAGAACTGGGATCATACGATCAAATACGCCGATTCCGTGGAGATGGTCTCGTCCGCCGGTTTGTACGACCTGAACTCCTTTTCGGGGGACAAGACTTTCCTGAACCGGCAGAATCCCGAACTGCTCTTCTCCTATGGAGGATTCTCTCTGCATGACTATATCAAGAATTATTCTAACTGGACGGCTGCCTATATGCCTTCGCCGGAGTTGATGGGCCTCTATGAGAAAGGCGAGGAAGCGGAAGGAGAAGAAGAAGGTCCGGCCGCCGGCAGGGACCTGCGTCTGGATCATTTCTATACGATGGTCGAGTGTTGGGCCGTTAATTATCAATGTCCTTTCAAGTACTATGGAAGCGATTACAACATTTATCCGCAGGTGTTCCGGCTGGCCGAAGCATATCTGAACCGGGCCGAAGCGTACGCCGAGAGCGGGAACACCGCCGGGGCGATCGCCGATCTGAACGCGCTGCGCCGGAACCGTTTCACCTCCGGCTACGAGCTTCCCACAGGGCTTTCCCGGGAGGAGACGATCGCCCGCGTGAGGGACGAGCGCCGCATGGAACTGGCATTCGAAGGGTTCCGTTGGTTCGATCTGCGCCGGTGGGGATGCCCGAAGATCGAGCATGTGTACACGGATGTCAACAATCCTGTTTCGGGCCAGACGTACGTGTTGGAGGCGGGGAGCGTTTCCTACACGCTGCCCATTCCGAGATCGGAGTTGGATAAGAATCTGGTCATCGAAAACATCAACCGTCCGGTCAGCAATCCGAAATAATCAAACAAGAGATTTCAAACCATGAAAAAGATAGCGATTTTATTTTGTGCGGCGTTTGCCCTTCTGCTCGGTTCGTGCGAGAAGGAGGACGCGTTGAACGTCGCTCCGATCGAGTCGAAATACAATCTGGAGGACGACCCGAACGACCCCGTGCAGCACTTCATCCACGAAACGTACCGCGATTACGGAATCGTGGTGATTACGAATCCCACGGAGGAGGATTACAAGTATAATTTTACGAATCAGAACCTGCTGGAGCTCGTTCCGCCCGCACAGACGCCCGAGGTGTTGCAGGCCGGTGTCGAATTCCTCAAACGGAATTTCCTCGACCTGTACAGCACGGAGTTCAAGAAACAATATATGCCCTTCACCCTTATTCTGGCGGAGAGCGTCATCAACCGGGCTCACGGAGGATCGGATTATGTCGATACCTATTCGAGCAAGGGGATGCTGATCATTTCGAACGTCGATGAGAATATGGGGGCCCTGCCGGCTGAGACGGAGAAACAGTACAGGGCTTCCGTCAATGCCGCGTTCTGGAGCTCCTTTATGGGGGGAGTACGACAGCTTTTCACCGTTCCGGACGAATTCTACACGGTGAGCGGAGGCGAATCCGGTGACGAGGGGGCGTACCGCCGGTATAATAGCAGCAGCAAGTATACTATGGAGATAGACTGGGATACGTTCGAGACGATATTTGTGCCGAATCCCGATTATGTCGAGCTGCCCGACGCCTCTTTCTGGTATAAGGAAGGGTTCGTCAATCTGAAGCCCGTCGTGACGGAGGACCCTGATTATCCCTATTACGACGGGTGGGAGATTCAGTTCCCCCAGCCTTCGGAGGATTTGCCGTTGTGGGTCGAGTTCATCTTTTCCCATACGGACGCCGAAATCGAGGAGTTGTGCCGGACCTATGAAAAGGTGCAGCAGAAATACGTCATCGTGAAAAAGGCGCTCGAGGATGCCGGCTGCGATCTGGGACTGATCACTCAGTAAGACAGAAAAACTATTTAAACCTTACAGAATATTATGCGTAAACTACTCAGTGCCGCCCTCGTCGTTTTGATGATCGGCGTGGCGGGTTCCGCCGGGGCCCGTACGGGAATCTTCGATGCGAAAAAGAAGAAGGCGGCGAAAGAACAGGCGGTCGCAAAGACCGATTCGACCAAGCACGAAGGCAAGGAGGCTTACGAAAAGCTGCTGAAGGATGCCACGACCTACAAGGGAATGTTCGATGTCCACGTGGTGAAGGACAAATACTATTTCGAGATTCCCCGTGACCTTCTCGGCCGTGATTATCTGCTCGCCTCGCGGGTGACCAGCATCAGCAACAACAAGGATATCGCCGCCGGTCAGATGCCCCGCAGTCCGATCCACATCACCTTTTCGGCCGACAAGAAAAACGTGTACATGCACATGAAGAACACCACCACCGAGTGCGACACCGCCTCGAACATGTACATGGCCTTCGTGAAGAACTATGTCGATCCGATCTGGAATGCCTACAAGATCGAGGCGATGAATCCCGACTCGACGGCTTATGTGGTCGACATGACCGATCTGTTCGTGGGTGATGTGGAGGAGCTGAGCCCCTTCCGCGGAGCGAATATCTGGGATGTGCTGATGCGGAAGAAACCGCTGAGCGGATCGCTCTCCTCTTCGAAATCTTCGATCATCGGGGTGAAGGCCTTCCCGCAGAACATCAACATCAAGAGTCAGCTTACGTATAATGCCGACGGGCCTTTCACCGCGGTGATGACCCGAAATATCGTCATGCTGCCCGAAAAGCCGATGCGTCCGCGCTACTACGATCCGCGGGTGGGCTATTTTTCGGAGCGCCGCAGGCTCTACACGGAGAAGGAAGACGGCATCAAGGAGTACGAGATCATCAACCGCTGGGACATTCAGCCCAGGCCGGAGGACCTGGAGCGCTACAAACGGGGCGAACTGGTGGAGCCCGCCAAGCCGATCGTCTATTATGTCGATCCGGCCATTCCCGAGAAGTGGCGCAAATATATCAAAATGGGTATCGAGGACTGGCAGACGGCTTTCGAGGCGATCGGTTTCAAGAACGCCATCGTGGCCCGCGACTACCCGACGGACGATCCCGATTTCGATCCGGACGACATCCGGTACACCTGCTACCGCATGATCACTACGCCGACCCAGAATTCGATGGGACCCTCGTGGATCGACCCCCGTTCGGGCGAAATCATCCAGGGCGACGTGCTGTTCTACTCGAACATCGTCCGCCTGCTCCATGACTGGCGTTTCGTGCAGACGGGCGCTGTCGATCCCGATGTGCGTACGCCTCTCTTCTCGGACGAACTGATGGGCAGTTCGCTGCGCTATGTCGCCGCCCACGAGGTGGGACACACGCTGGGACTGGCTCACAATTTCGGGGCTTCGTACGCATATCCCGTCGATTCGCTCCGTTCGCCCTCCTTCACGCAGAAGTTCGGAACCACTCCCTCGATCATGGACTATGCCCGTTACAACTACGTGGCGCAGCCGGGCGACAAGGAGCGGGGTGTACGCCTCACGCCGCCCGACCTGGGAGTGTACGACATCTATGCGATCAAATGGGGGTACAAACCGATTTTCGGCGCTTCCACGCCCGAGGCCGAGCGCGATACGCTCGATTTGTGGATACGGGAGAAGGCCCACGATCCGATGTACAAGTTCGGTCCGCAGCCCTTCATCAACGAGTACGATCCCTGCTGCAAGGCGGAAGACCTCGGGGACAACTCCGTGAAGGCGTCCGAGTACGGAATGAAGAACCTCAAGTACATCATGAAGCACCTGAACGAATGGACGAAAGAGGGCGATCCGGACTACGAGCGGATGATGGACACTTACCAGCAGCTGTGGATACAGATGCAGCGCTACCTGCTGCATGCCTCCGTGTCGCTGGGGGGAATCTACTTCGACATGCCCGTGCGGAACGACGGAGGAAGACCCGTGATCCGTTTCGCTCCGAAGGAGGAGCAGCGCGAGGCGTTCGATTTCATCTTCACCACGCTGGAGGAGCTTCCCGACTGGGCGTTCGATACGACGGTGACCAAATTCACCGGCCCCTACTACTCCGCTTCGACCCTCCAGTCGATCATGATTTACCGGATGTTCTTCTCGAATATCTCTTCGAGCCTGATCCTGTTCGAGCAGCTCGATCCGAAGAATGCCTATACCTACGCCGAGTTCATGGATGACCTGTTCGACCGGGTATGGAGACGGACGCTCCGCCGTCAGTCCCTTTCGCTGACCGACCGTACCTTCCAGCAGGCTTATGTGGAGAAGATTCTCGATGAGAACGGTCTGGGCAAACCCGCTCCCGCCTCCCCCTTCGGTTTCGCGGGAATCGGAGAGAGCGAGATGTCCGAACGCCTCATGACCGATCCCGGGCAGGTCGTGCTGACCGACAAGGGGATTACCTATGAGCTGAACACGCTGGCGGAAACGACCGCTACGAAACAGCCGATCTACTATAAGAAGATGATGGATACCTATTCCCTGTTGAAGCAGGTGCAGAATACGGGCGACCAGACGACCCGTGCGCACTACCAGAGCCTGCTGTTCATGATGAAACAGAAGATCGAGAAGGGAAACTGACCTTTTCTGTCCGGAATTCCCGGCGATTCCCGGAAATAAGAATCCCCCCTGCCCCGGCGACCGCGGCAGGGGGGATTTTATGTCGGAACCCGCAAGAAGACCGGATTCCCCGTCCTATTGCGGATTCGTAAAGCAGTTGACGAGCAGGACGATGAATGCGATACACAACAGGAACAGCATGGCATATCCTCCCATCCGGTAGAGTTTTTCGAAACGTTCGTTGATGAAACCTCCCTCTTTGGTCTTTTTCAGATTCATGGTACCTCGATTAATGATGATATATATGATTTGTCTTTGTCGTTCTATATACAGCCCTTTTGTGCCATAAACCGGTTACCGGTGAAAGGATAAGCATGGGTTCCCGGACGGTGTCCATCCGCATGGCCGCCTTGACGACGACCGACGGCGGGGTGTCCGGTTCGGGGCTGGATTCGTTTTTTATGGTCTATATCTTTTATTTTCACCGTATTGCCACGCCCGATCTGTCGTTTTGACGTTCGATTGATCGTAAAGGCGGAAGACATCGGAATAATGTCCGAAAACCGTGCCAAAACTGTTTTTTAAATTCCTGAGATTGTTTCCCGTAACGGGAACATTTGTGCGTTTTGTGATTTTGTGTTACCTTTGTACGTGAAATCGAACGTTTTTTGCAAGCGAAATCCGGACGGAAGTCCGGATTTTTTTGTGACTGTATGCGGATGGCTCGGATTCTGAATATTCACCGGAAAATATCTGAATATTCACCAAATAAATAAGAGTATGATTATCGCTTATTTGAGAGTCAGCACCGGCCGGCAGCATCTGGCCAATCAGCAGGACGAGATCGAACGTTTTGCGCGGTTGAAAAACTTACAGGTAGATAAATGGGTCACCGAGGTCGTCAGCGGACGGAAACAGGCGGGGGAGAGGAAGCTCGGGGGATTGCTCAAAAAACTCCGTGCGGGAGATACGCTGATCGTCACCGAACTCTCCCGGCTGAGCCGTACCCTGACCAGCATCATGTCGATCATGGGGCACTGCCTAAAACATAAGATCGTGCTGTACAGCACCAAAGACGGCTATGCGTTCGACGATAGCATCAACAGCAAAGTGCTCTGTTTCGCATTCGGTCTGGTAGCCGAGATCGAGCGGAATCTGATTTCGATGCGGACGAAAGAGGCCTTGGCATTGCGGAAAGCGGAGGGGAAGGTGCTGGGACGGCGCAAAGGGGACTGCCCGAAGATGGGCCTGCTCGTTTCCAACAGGAAAGAGGTGCTGAAATTGTTGAGGCGGGGGGAGAGTGTGGCCGGAATATGCCGCAGGTACGGGATTTCGAGAGACACTTTCCGGAGGTTCCGTCTCGACGACTGCGAGGTGGCCCGCTGTCTGGAAAAGAATATCGCCGCGAGGAAGGGGAGCAGAACCCGAACCTGAATTTTCCGCCCGAACGATAGTTCATGTAATCGGTCCACGGATCGGCCCGGTAGTGCAGGGATACGGCCGCACCCGTGCGGTTGACGGGGAGATTCGGGGGTGCTTCGGCCAGTCCCGCAGGGGAATGGCCGGGTTCTGCCGGAGAAGGTACGGCCGGGGGAAAGTGAGGAAGTTCGGGGAGGGACGGGCTGGCCCGATGGCTGCTGTTTTAACGGTTTCACCCCCGTCAGAATTTGCTCTGACGGGGGTGATGACTACTTTTCAAGGCTGACAGGACAGCCTTCCGGCGGAAAGAGAGGGATTCGAACCCCCGGAGCCTCGCAGCTCAACGGTTTTCAAGACCGCCGCAATCGACCACTCTGCCATCTTTCCGGTGACAAAAGTAGCACCGATATTCGGTATTTGCAAAAAAAAATATCGTTCCGGAGCCCTTGCAGTACATAGAAAGTGTTCGAAAGGAGGATAAAAATGCGCCTGTGTGACTGGCGATTATGGAATTTTATTTATACATTTGCATACGACCGTTGAAAGAACTGCTGCTCGAACCTTAATCTTAAACCTTATTTATAATGAACAAAGCACAACTCGTAGATGCCATCGCCAGCGAGGCGGGAATCACAAAAACGGATGCAAGAAAAAGTCTGGATGCATTTATCAAGGTGACGGGAAAGGCTCTTGCCGGAGGCGACAAGATCGCATTGGTCGGCTTCGGCTCTTTCGCCGTGGCCAAGAAACCGGGACGTACCGGACGCAATCCCCGCACGGGAGCCTCCATCAAGATCGCCGCCAAGAACGTGGTGAAGTTCAAGGCCGGCGTGGAGCTGAATGCACTGGTGAAATAAGGAGACTCGGGTTTCCGACGGGAGGGCCGCTTGAGGAAGCGGCCCTCTTTATTTGCCCTGTTTCTGCGGATTCCGTTTCCGCATTGCGGAGTTTTTTCGTATCTTTGCCCCGAACGTAACGGATCGAAACATGTCGCGCAAGAAAATCCTGCTTATCATCGTCCTGTTGCTGGTGGTGGACCAGTGCGTCAAATTCTGGGTCAAGACCCACATGGCGCTCGACCAGAGCTACACCGTTTTCCCGAACTGGTTCTTCATCCGGTTCATCGAGAATCCGGGCGCTGCGTTCGGGTTCCAGCTCGGCGGCGATTACGGCAAGTTGATCCTGAGCCTGTTCCGCATCTGTGCGGTGGTCGCGCTGGGGTGGTATATCGTCCACCTGCTGAAAAAGAAGGCGCCGGCGGGCGTATTGGTCGGTTTCGGTCTGATTCTGGCCGGAGCGTTGGGTAATATCATCGACAGCGCGTTCTACGGGCTGATCTTCTCCGAATCCACCTATTTCTCTCCGGCGACGCTTTTCCCCGAGGGGGGCGGCTATGCGGGTTTCCTGCACGGCAAGGTGGTGGATATGCTCTATTTTCCGATCGTCAGCGGCCACTATCCCTCGTGGTTTCCCGGTATAGGGGGTGATCCGTTCACTTTTTTCAGCCCGATCTTCAATCTGGCCGACAGCTATATTACGGTCGGCGTGATCTATCTGATCCTTTTCCAGCGCAAATTCTTCCAGTAGCCCGATGGCCGTTCCGAAGTTCCATGCGGCAGAGGCGCTGTGCGGAGAGGTCTTTTCTGCGGGAGCCTTCGCCGGAACGGAGTGGGAAGGGTGCACTTTCAGCGGGTGCCGTTTCGAAGGGACGGACCTCTCCGGGGTGCTGATGGCCGACTGCCGTTTCGAGGACTGCGTCTTTACGCTCGTTCCGCTGGGCGGTGCCGTACTGCGGAATCTCTTTTTCTCCGGGTGCCGGTTTACGGGGCTCTGTTTCGGCGACTGCATGCCGTTCGGGTTCGAAGTGGATTTCGTGGATTCCGAACTGGACAACTGTACGTTTACCCGTCTGAAGATGAAGTCGGTCCGTTTCGAAGGCTGCCGGCTCCGGGAGTGTTTTTTCGGCGATTGCGGATTGTCGGTCGCCCGGTTCCCGGATACCGCGATGCCCGGCACCGTTTTCGAAGGCTGCGATTTGCGGAAGGCCGATTTCCGTTCGGCGACGGATTGGACGCTCGATCCACGTACCAATCTGGTGTCCGGCGCCCGTTTTGCGGACGGAAACCTGGCCGGTCTGCTCCACGGTTTCGACATAGTGATCGAGTGATTGTCGTGCCGTACCTGCCGTCCCGCCATGAAAAGTCCGGACCGATCCGCGGGATCTTCGGAAAGGCGCCGGTAAAAAGACCCTCGGATAAGTCGGTTATAACGGTTCCACCCCCGTCGGGACGAATCCGGCGGGGGTGGAAACTTTTTCCGAGACTTGTCGACAGCCTCTCCCGTATGATGTGGCTCTTTGTCCGCGTTACCGCAGGATCACTTCGTTGCTGCCGATCTGGTATCCGTCCATATAGATCACCACGCGGTATTTGCCGCCCGTGATGCCGGCGCCGTTGTAATAGAGGCTGACGGCCAGGTCCTGGTTCTGGTAGTCGATCTGGCGTGTGGCCGAGTAGGTGAGCATGTCGCCCTCGAATTCGAACACGGCGCCCGAGGTGTTGGCCATGACATAACCGTCCGGTCCCGTAATCCGGGCATATACGTGCCTCTCTCCCGGCGTGGCCAGTTCGTTGGCCGCCAGCACGAAGTCGACGCGCAGGCGGGAGGCGCGTGCGGCACGGGTCACGACCTTGTCGCTGCTGCTGAGGGCCAGCAGCGAGATGTCGCGTGCCCGGATCACCGATCCCTTGCGTATCTTGGTCGAGAGTTCGTCGGCCTTCTCTTCGGCCATGTCGGCCCGCATCTTTTCGGTGGTGATCCGCTTGCGGTAGTCAACGTTTTCGTTGATGAGCTTCTTGTTGAGGGTGTTGAGCGAGTCGATCTGGTGCACGAAACCGCGCATCACCGTGCGCAGGGTACCCAGTTCCTTCTCGTACTGGCGGATCTTGGCCGCGCTGAACGAACGCTCCTTCTTGAGCCGCTGCAACAGCGAGTCGGCTTTGCCCCGCTGTTCCTCGAGATGGCGGGAGATCGTGTCGTTCTCGGTCCGGAGGTTGTCGTATTCGCTCATCAGGTTGGTCAGCCGGTTGGTGAGCGTGTCGCGCTCTATGGCGAATTCGGCCTTCATCCGGTTCACCTGCTGGAAATAGAGGATCGACAGCGCGCCCAGGATGACGGCCAGGATCACGATCACTATCTTGTAGCCCTTGATCGACTTGGACGGGGCGGGGTATTCGTCGTTGTAATCTTCCATATCACTCGTCTTTACGTTCTGCAAATATAAGCAATTTACTTGATTTTGCTACTGAGGTCGTACCGCAGATCGGAATAGCCGACCAGTTTGCCGCGGATGCTGCCGACCCGGATCGGCGATTCGATGTAGAGCGGTATCTTGTTGCGGTCGTCCGTGATCCAGAGAAAAAATTCGCTGCCGTCCTCGAACGACTCTCCCGAGCTGGTCGCCAGCTGGCAGGAGAACTTCAGTGTCCTGAACTTGCCCAGTCCCCGGATGTTCTTCGTCTCCCGGCCCAGGTATTTGTACTGGACACGGCGGATCGTGTCTTCCAGCACCAGCTCCAGATAACGGGGCTCGCCCGGTTTGAAGGAGTCTATGTCCTCGCCCCGCAGATTGTAGAACAGGGCCAGCGCGTCGAAACTCCGTTCCGTGAGGGGCATCGTCTTGTGGCTGTCGTGTTCGCGCTTGAGGTTCCGGTAGGTGGTGTGCACCTTCATCGAATCCCAGTCGTAACGGTAGGCGCTGACGAAGCGGTATTTCCCTTCCCGGATGTCGCCCGTGAACTTCACCGGGCGGAGGGTCTTCGTGTCGAGCCATGTGTTGTAGGTGTCGTTCAAGTCGAAGAACCAGCGGAAAAAGGGCATCACCCGCCCGTTTCCGTAGATGTTCCACACGGGACGGCCGTCGAGCGAGGTGCGCGAGGTGCGCAGCACGACCTCCGCCACGTCGGTGTTGGGCACCAGCGAAGCGCGGTAACTGACCATGTAGGTCAGGGTCTCCCCGTCCTTGAAGACCCGTTCGGGGGTCTTCGCCGGGGCCGCCGCCACGGCCGCCGACAGCGCGATGCCCGCTATGATGGATTTTACTTTCATATTCTCAAAACGTTATCCTTGCCCGCAAAATTATGAAATCATACTGAAATCTATCTCTTCGCGGGACGAATATTTTTCCCTCAGTTTCGCAAGGCTCGCATGTTGCGGCAGCGACAGGGTCGGGTCGCCGGCCAGTACGGCTTCCGCCGCTTCCCGGGCCCGTTCCACGATCTGACTGTCGCGGCTCAGGTTGGCAATCTTCAATTCGAATGCCAGACCGCTCTGCTGCGTTCCGTTCAGATCGCCCGCACCGCGCAGTTTCAGATCGAGTTCGGCCAGTTCGAACCCGTCCGTCGTGGCGACCATGGCGTCGAGCCGGGCCCGCGACTCGCGCGAGAGCTTCTCGCCGCTCATCAGGATGCAGTAGGACTGTTCGGCCCCCCGTCCCACGCGCCCGCGCAACTGGTGGAGCTGCGACAGTCCGAATCGTTCGGCGCTCTCGATCACCATAACCGAAGCGTTGGGCACGTCCACCCCCACCTCGATCACCGACGTGGCCACCATGATCTGGGCCGCCCCGCTCTTGAACTCCTGCATGGCAGCCTCCTTGTCTTCGGGCTTCATCTTCCCGTGTACGACCGTCACCCGGTACCCGGGCAGGGGAAATTCCCGGGTGATGCTTTCGAATCCGTCGTAAAGGTCTTTGTAGTCCATCTTTTCGGACTCCTTGATGAGCGGATAGACCACGTATACCTGTCGTCCCCGTGCGATCTGTTCGCGCATGAACCCGAACAGGCGCAGACGGTGCGAGTCGAAGTAGTGGAACGTGCGTACCGGTTTGCGGCCCGGAGGAAGTTCGTCGATCACCGAAACGTCCAGGTCGCCGTAGAGCGTCATGGCCAGCGTGCGCGGAATCGGCGTGGCGGTCATTACCAGCACGTGGGGCGGGCGGTGGTTCTTGGTCCAGAGCCGGGCCCGCTGTTCCACCCCGAAGCGGTGCTGTTCGTCGATCACCACCAGTCCCAGGTCGGCGAACTGCACCGTGTCCTCCAGCAGGGCGTGCGTGCCGATCAGAATGTGGGTTTCACCGCTGCGTACGCTCTCCAGTACGGGTTTGCGTTCGCTTTTCCGGGACGATCCGGTGAGCACCTCCACCCGGATGCCCAGTCCGCCGGCCATGCGGCGGATCGTGGCGAAGTGTTGCCGGGCAAGGATTTCCGTGGGCGCCATCAGGCAGCTCTGGTAACCGTTGTCGGCCGCCAGCAGCATCGACATCAGGGCCACGAGCGTCTTGCCGCTGCCCACGTCGCCCTGCAGGAGACGGTTCATCTGGTGGCCCGTCACTGTGTCTGCGCGAATCTCCCGGATGACCCGCTTCTGCGCTCCGGTCAGGGGAAACGGCAGTTTCTCCTCGTAAAACGTATGGAAAAAGGTTCCTACCTTCGGAAAGAGGAACCCGTCGTTCTTGTCGATCCGGCCGCTGCGACGGGAGAGGATGCTCAGCTGGATACCCAGCAGCTCCTCGAATTTGAGCCGGTATTCGGCTTCGCGCAGCAGCTGCTGGTTCTGCGGAAAGTGAATGTTGCAGAGCGCTTCGCGGAGTCCGGTCAGTCCGTTTTCGCGCCGGATCTCCTCGGGCAGCGTCTCCTCGATCCGTTCGCCCGCCAGCTTCCAGAGGTTGCACACCAGCGTGTAGATGCCTTTGGTGCCGAGCTGGTTCGATGAGAGCTTTTCCGTGGTGCTGTACACCCCCTGTACTCCCGCCTGCGGACGTCCGAGCAGGGCGCCCAGCGGTTCCACCTCGGGGTGGACGAGCGAAAGTTCGCCCCGGTAGATGCTCGGACGGCCGAAGACGATGTATTCCCGTCCTTGCTCCAGCCGCTTTTCGATCCAGTTGATCCCCTTGAACCACACCAGTTCGGCCGTACCCGTGCCGTCCGACACGATGGCCGTGAAACGCCTCTTCGGACCTGCGCCCGCGAGGGAGAACCCCTCGATCCGGGCCTTCAGCTGGATGTAGGCGAGCGAATCGTCGCGGATTTCTGCAATCTTGTAGATTTTCGTGCGGTCGATGTAGCGGAACGGGAAGTAGTAGAGCAGGTCCCGCAGCGTGCGGATGCCCAACTCGCTCCCCAGCAGGGCCGCGCGTCGTTCGCCCACTCCCGTGAGGAACTTGATGTCGTTGTCGAGTATCCCGCCCATTCTCTTTCGCCTTGCTCCGCTGTCCCTAAGATAAGCAAAATCCGGAACATTTCCGCACAAAGGTAGCGAATTCGGCGGGATTTCCTCCGTTCTTTCCCGTCCGGGGTCCGCTTTCGGCGGGAAAACACTATCTTTGTTCCGGTTTATGCCGACATAGGATTATGATCGAATTCTGCGAATCTCTTGAAAGATACGTGCGCCGGGCGACCGATCCGGTGCGTGTGGGCTGTACGGTGATCGGGGGAGAGAACCCCGTCGCGGTGCAGTCGATGACCAATACCGACACGCTCGACACGGAGGGCTGCGTGGCCCAGATCGGCCGGATCGTGGAGGCGGGCGGGCCCGTCGTGCGGCTCACGGCTCCCGGGCGGCGCGAGGGGGAGAACCTGCGGGCTATCCGGGATGCCCTGGAGGTGCAGGGGCTGTGGCCCGGCCGGGTGGCGCTCGTGGCCGATATCCATTTCACCCCGGAGGTGGCGATGATCGCCGCCGGGTACGTGGACAAGGTGCGTATCAATCCCGGCAACTACAACGACGAGGACGGGGGAAAGCTCCGCGCCCTGATCGCCCGGTGCCGGGAACGCGGCGTGGCACTGCGGATCGGGGTGAACCACGGGTCGCTCTCCCCGCGTATGGTGGACCGCTGGGGCGACACGCCGCGCGGCATGGTCGAATCGGCGATGGAGATGCTGCGCACGTGCCGGGCCGAGGGCTTCGCCGACGTGGTGGTCTCGATGAAGTCGAGCAACGTGCGCGTGATGGTGCACGCCTACCGGATGCTGGCGGCTGCCATGCGGGCCGAGGGGATGCGCTATCCGCTCCACCTGGGGGTGACCGAGGCGGGCGACGGCGCGGACGGACGGGTGAAATCGGCCGTGGGGATCGGGGCGCTGCTCGCCGACGGTCTCGGCGACACGATCCGGGTGTCGCTTACCGAGCCGCCCGAGAACGAGATTCCCGTGGCGCTCGAGCTGGCCGGTTATTTTGCGGAGAGAGCGGGACACGAACCCGTGGAACCGATCGAAGACGCTTCGTCCTATTCCCCCTGCGAGTATCGCCGGCGGGAGACCGATCCGGTCGGCCGGGTCGGAGGGGCGAACGTGCCGCTCCTGTACGGGGAACTCGACGGGGAGGAGCTCTCCGCCGTGTCGGACGGGCGGATCGTGCTGCTGGAAAGCGGAAACCGCAATCCCGTGGCCGACTGGCGGGCCCGGATACTGAACCTTTCGGCCCGGGGCGACCGGCGGCCGGTGATTCTCCGCCGCCGTTACCGGGAAAGTTCCCTGCTGCGCCTTCAGGTCCGGGCCGCTGCCGATTTCGGTCCCTTGTTCATCGACGGGCTGGCGGACGGTATCCTGATCGAGAACGACGGCGGGGCCGCTTCGCCGGAAGAGTTGCGCGAATTGGCGCTGGGTATTCTGCAGGCCGCCCGGGTGCGCATGAGCAAAACGGAATATATCGCCTGCCCGGGGTGCGGCCGCACGCTTTACGACCTGCAGAAGACGCTGGCCGCCATCCGGTCGCGCACCTCGCACCTGAAAGGGCTGAAGATCGGCGTGATGGGCTGCATCGTCAACGGTCCGGGCGAGATGGCCGATGCCGACTACGGATACGTGGGCTCCGGGCGGGGCCGTGTGACGCTCTACAAGGGGCGCGAAGTGGTGCGGCGGGCCATTCCGCAGGAGGAGGCGCTCGATGCGCTGGTGGATCTGATTCGCGAGGGGGGCGACTGGACGGAGCCGGAACGATGAACCTCCTGCCGCTGACATACCTGGGCAATGTCCAGTACTTTGCGAAACTGTGTTTCGCGCCCTGCGTGATCGACATTCACGAACATTTCGTGAAACAGAGCTACCGCAGCCGTTGCGACATTCTGGCGGCGGGCGGACCGCTTTCGCTGACGGTGCAGACAGTCCGTCCCTCCGGCGGGGGGTGCGCCGTGCGCGACATGCGCATCGACTACTCCAAACGGTGGCAGCACCAGCACTGGTATTCGATCCGTTCGGCTTACAAGAGCTCCCCGTATTTCGACTATTACGGCGGAGAGCTGGCTCCCTTCTATGAAAGACGTTACGAATTCCTGCTCGATTACGATCTCGGCCTGCTCCGCCTCATACTCCGCCTGCTGGGTGCGGAGGTTCCGCTGCGGTTTTCGGAGCGTTATCTGTCGCCCGGAGAGGCGGAGGAGGCGGGATTCTCCGATTTCCGCTCGTCGCTTTCGCCCAAACCCCGTCTTCACCGGCCTGACCCCTCGTTCGATCCCGAGCCCTATTACCAGGTCTTTTCCGAACGGATGCCTTTCGTGCCGAACCTTTCGGTGATCGACCTGCTTTTCTGCGAAGGTCCGGGCGCACGGGAGATCCTGCGCCGCTCCTGCCGTCCGTGAGGAGCAGGGTGGGAGAGCTTTCTGTGCACCGGCCCCCTTCCGGCCGGGCTTTCTCTTTTTTCCTGTGGAAAAACGTCAGTCGACGATGCTTCTCGATCCGCTGTTGAGGATGTCGATCCCGATCCGGTCGTTTACGTCCCCGCTGCGGGCCTCGATCGTGTTCGTCCCTTCGTGCAGGGCCACCTCCTCCCAGCGGAAAGTGCCGTTCGTGCCGGTTTTCGTGCCGAGCGACGTGCCGTTGACGATCAGTTCCACCTCCGGCCGGTTGGAGTAGACCTTGATCTGCTGTATGGTCCTGCGCCGGGTGTCCCACCTCCGTTCGGCGATATAGACGAACGGCGTGGTATGGTTCCAGTTGGCCTTGTAGAAATAGTAGGCGTCCTTGCGGTATTTGCGGTCGAAGGTCACCAGGCCCAGATCGTTGATCCCGTTTCCTTCTCCCCACGAACGTCCCGCGGCCCCGTAGTCGAACATGTTGGCCACGAAAGTGCCCCACAGCAGGCTGTCGCCCTTGAGATAGTCGAAATACTGTTCATGCAGGTAGGTCTGCCACCGTTCGGGGTGCCAGTTGCCCATGTAGGGGGCGCGGTAGAGCGAATCTTCCTGGTGATAGATGGAGGCGCCGGCCCCGTAGCTCACACCCGAGCGCAGGTTGCTCCAGTCGCGGTGCAGCTGCTCCTGCCAGATCCTGATGTCGGAGGGGGTACCGGCCGTCCAGCCGAAGAAGTGGTCCCACACGATCAGATCGGTGATGAAGTTGAACGGTCCGTCGTTGTTGCTGTCCGCCACGGTCATGCGCGAAGGGTCTTCCTGCTTGGCCAGCATGTTGAGCTGGCGGATATAGTCCGAAGGGTCGTCGCCCCGCTGGTGCAGGTCGGAGAAGAGGCCCCACATCACCACCGAGGGACGGTTCATCTGCTGGCGGATGATCTCGCGGAGCTGATCCTTCCCGTTTTTCAGGAACAGCGGCGAATTGACGAACGCCTTGTCCGTGCGGTAGGCGGCGCCCATGAAGGGCAGGTCGCACCACACCAGTATGCCGTAGCGGTCGCACAGTTCGTAGAACTCCGGCGAATGGGGCACTCCGGCGGTGTGTACCATGTTGGCGCCCATGTCGCGGATCAGTTCGAAATCCTCCTCGATCTGATAGGGCTGCAGGGCCGTTCCCACAAGTGCCCGGTCCTGGTGAGCCTTGACGCCGCGGATCGGGTAGGGACGGCCGTTGAGCAGGAAACCGCGTTCGGGATCGACCGTACAGGTGCGGAAACCGGTGCGGATCACCACCGAATCGGATGCGGCGACATCGTCTGCCGTCAGCCTGATTCCCACGCTGTAGCGGAACGGGTTGTAGACTCCGTCCCACAGCGTGGGGTTTTCGATCCGGAAAGGCAGCCGGGCCGTGGAGACCGTCCGTCCGCTGAGCCGTACGCGGGCCGATGCCTGCGCCACGGTGTCCATTTCGTCGGTGAAGACCGTCAGGTGCACCTGTGCGCTGCCGTCCTTCGTACCGGTCACCTTGACCACCGCTTCGGCCTCCACCTCCTCGCGGGAGACCTTTTTCGGATGGACGAAAATGCCTTCCGTTCCGAGGACGGGGGCGACCGTGACAGGGTCCGTGACGATCAGTTCCACATCACGGAAAATTCCCCCGTAAGAGTTGAGGTCGCCCGCCGTAGGCAGTATGTCGAGCTGGGGCGCGTTGTTGACGATCACCCAGAAGTAGTTCCGTTCGCCGAAACGGAGGAAGTCCGTGATCTCGAACGAGAAGGCCGTGTACCCTCCCCGGTGTTCGCCCACGTGTTTCCCGTTGATGATGACATTGGTCACCGCATTGGCCCCGTAGAAGCGTATGAAGACCCGCTTCCCGCTCCAGTGGGAGGGAATTTCGATCGTTTTCAGATAGTTGCCGATTCCCCGGAAGTAGTCTTTCTTGCCGCTCAGGGCGTCGTTGTTCCAGATATGGGGCAGGTTCACGGTGGGAGCTCCGTCGCTGGTCACCTCGCTGTTGCTGAAAAAGCGCCAGTTCCGGTCGATATTGAACACCTCGCGGCCCTGCACCCCGCATGCCGCGGCAACGATCAGGAGCAGAATCAGATAACGTTTCATAAGCCCGCATTTTACTTTACAAAGGTAAGAATAAACGAAATTAATCGCTATCTTCGTGCAAAATAAATCGTATGAGTTGGTTGGACGTGGTGATCGCCGTTCCGCTGTTATGGGCTCTCTACAAAGGTTATACCGAAGGGGTGATCCTGCAGTTGGGCGGTATTGCGGGGCTTCTGGTCGGGGTATGGCTCGCCTTCCGCTACGGACGGGAGCTCGGGCTTGCCATGAAGCTCGATCCTTCGCTGGCTCCGGTTGTCGGGTTCGTCGTGATCGTGGCCGGCGTGCTGATCGCCATCGGTCTGCTGGGACGGCTGGCCCACGGCCTGTTCAAGATCACGGGGCTGGGCATGTTCGACACGGTGGGGGGCGTGGTGCTCGGAGGGCTCAAGATGGCGCTGATCCTGAGCGTGCTGCTCTGCGGGTTCGACTACCTGAACGGCCGGCACGGCTGGGTGTCGGGCGAGACCCTCGGCCGTTCGCGGCTCTACGCTCCGGTCAAGGGATTGGGGGAGTACGTCTTTCCCTATGTGGATTTCGTGCAGGACAAACTGCTCGGTCCTTCCCCGGACGATTCGAAACAGGAATAGGTATGGAACGGGAATATACGGCGACAGTGGTGCAGAGCACCGGCAGCTGGTACCGGCTGCGGAGCGACTCCGGAGAGTGGGTCGAGGCCCGTATCCGGGGGAAATTGCGGTTGCGGGGATCGCGTTCCACGAGTCCCGTGGTGGTGGGCGACCGGGTCGATTACCGGTTCGATGCCCGGGGCGAAGCCGTCATCACCGACATCCGTCCCCGGCGCAACTATATCATCCGCCGTTCGCCCAACCTCTCGAAGGAGTCCCATATCATCGCCGCCAACATCGACCAGGCGTTCCTGGTGGTGTCGCTCTTTTCGCCGTCCACCAGCTACGAATTCATCGACCGTTTTCTGGTCACCTGCGAGGCTTACAGGATACCCGCCACGATCCTGCTCAACAAGATCGACCTGGCCCGCACGCGGCCGCAGGAGCTCGGGGAGTTTCTGGAGACCTATTCCCTGGCCGGTTATCGCGTGCTGACCCTTTCGGCCGCGGACGGCGAGGGAGTGGAGGGGCTGCGGGAGCTGCTGGCCGGACGTACGACCCTGCTGTCGGGCAATTCCGGCGTGGGGAAGTCGACGTTGGTGGCGGCGCTGGAGCCCGGAGCGGATGTCCGCACGGGCGCGGTGTCCGAGTTCCACCACAAGGGGAAGCACACCACGACCTTTTCGCAGATGTATCCCCTGTCGGACGGCGGGTTTCTGATCGACACCCCGGGCATCAAGGGGTTCGGCCTGCTCGATATCGGAGCGGACGAACTGGCCCGCTACTTCCCCGACCTGATGCGTTTCGCGCCCGGTTGCCAGTTCTACAACTGCACCCACGTGCACGAGCCGGGATGTGCCGTGCAGCAGGCGGTACGGGAAGGCAGGATCGCCTTCCGCCGTTATGAAAGTTATCTGAAGATGCTCGACGAAGATGAGAAATACCGAAAATAACGAAATCTCAGCCGAAGCTTTCCGTCCGAAAAACGACCGGGAACGGTGGGCGGGCCGACCGCAGGCGTGGTACGATGCGCGGGTCGCCTATCTGTCCGGGTTCATGACTCCCGAACGGGAGGGAACCCTGCGCCGGGTGGCGGAGATGCGTACCCGTTACCTCACGTTCTGTACCGAGAACACGTTCCATCCCCAGAATGCCAGCGCTCTGCTGCGGAGTGCCGAGGCGTTCGGCCTTCAGGACGTGCATGCCGTGGAAAACCTCTGCAAGTTCCGCCCCAATACGCGGATCGTGCGGGGAACCGACCAGTGGCTCGACCTGCACCGCCACGCATCGACCGCCGGTGCGCTGGCCGACCTGCGCCGCCGGGGGTACCGGATCGTCGCCACCACGCCCCATGCGGGCGACCGTACACCCGAAACGCTCGACGTGGAGAGCGGTCCGCTGGCCCTGGTGTTCGGCACCGAACATGCCGGCATCAGCCGGGAGGTGATCGAGGCGGCCGACGACTTCGTGCGGATTCCCATGTGCGGTTTCGTGGAGAGTCTGAACGTCTCGGCCTCGGCCGCCGTGCTGCTTCATGTGCTGACGCAGCGCATCCGCGCGTGCGGCGCGCAGTGGAGGATCGGGGAGCGGGAACGTGCCGAACTGCTCTTCCGCTGGATGATGGCTTCGGTGCGCGATTCGGAGCGGATACTCTCCCGCTTCGCGGAAAACGAATAATCCGAAAGAGAAATGACGATACTTAGAAAACAGTTTCTGGAACATGTGGGACAGACTTCGGCCGATCCGCTGATGATCGAGGTGGCGCGTGCCGAAGGTGTCTTTCTTTACGGTCCCGACGGCCGGCGCTGGTACGACCTGATTTCGGGCGTTTCGGTCAGCAACGTGGGGCACTCCAATCCCGACGTGGTGCGTGCCGTGCAGCGGCAGGCGGCCGACTATATGCACATCATGGTCTACGGGGAGATCGTCGAATCGCCCCAGGTGCGCTATGCCGCCCGGATCGCCTCGCTGCTGCCCGATCCGCTGAGTTCGGTCTACTTCGTGAACTCCGGCAGCGAGGCGATCGAGGGAGCGCTCAAGTTGGCTAAACGCTGCACGGGCCGCCGCGAGATCGTGGCCTTCCGCAATGCCTACCACGGTTCGACCCACGGGGCGCTGAGCGTCATGGGCGGCGAGGAGTTCAAGAACTCGTTCCGTCCGCTGGTTCCGGGTGTGCGCCATATCCGTTTCGGGGAGGCAGAAGACCTGTCGCAGATCACCCGTCGCACCGCTTGTGTCCTGATCGAGCCGGTGCAGGGCGAGGGCGGGGTGCGGATTCCCCCCGAAGGATATCTGCAGGCCCTGCGTGCACGGTGTACGGAGGTCGGGGCGCTGCTCGTCTTCGACGAGATACAGACCGGGCTGGGCCGCACGGGAGCCCTGTTCGCCCTGCAGAAATACGGCGTGGTCCCCGACATCCTCTGCGTGGCCAAGGCTTTCGGCGGGGGGATGCCTCTCGGGGCGTTCATCTCTTCGGCGGAGATCATGGATACACTCAAGACCAATCCCGTGCTGGGACATATCACTACGTTCGGTGGTCATCCCGTCTGCTGTGCGGCGGGACTGGCATCACTGGAATACCTGCTGTCGCACGGGGTCGTGGAGCAGGTCGAAGTGAAAGGGGCTCTTTACGAGGAGTTGGTGGGACGACATCCTCTCGTGCGGGAAATCCGGCGGAGCGGCCTGATCATGGCCGTGGAGTTGGGCGATCCGGTCCTCCGCGAGCGGGTCACCCGCGGTCTGAAGGAGGCCGGCATCATGACCGACTGGTTTCTCTTCTGCGACACGGCTTTTCGGATCGCCCCGCCGCTGGTCATCACCGAGGAACAGGTGCGCGACAGTTCCCGCATTGTGCTCGAGGTGCTCGACAAGGTGCAAAAGGGGGGGTGACTATGCTGAATAATAATACGGAACAGGGCCCGGATGTCTATTCCGGGCCCTGTTCCGTATTATCATCGAGCCAGGAATCCCCTAAAATAGAGAAAAGATAATGCGAGGTCAATATTGCTTTTTTAATCCATATCGCCGATTTTTGTTATGCAATACCCCATTGAGTGTCCGAAACATTTCATATATTTGTGACGTCGGGTAACTGACGGACATATATAGATGAAAGTGTTTTGTGTCATCCTGAGTAGAAATCTGGAAAATGCTATTTTGTTTATATTTAGTTTATTGTATATCAATAAGATAACAATTACAGCACCTTGCAAAAGAAACAGAATAGAAACAAAATCAATAATTTAAGCGATTCTCCGTTTTTTGTTTTTCATTTGATTTCATCCTTTTCACTTGGTCATACCAAAAGTGTTTTTCAAACCATTTTCCCGACAACCAGTCGCTCTTCTGAGAATATATTGTTGAAGCGCATCGATGAATTGTTGCAGCCAAAAGAGAAAATGACAAACCTCAGTCTTGTGGGTATATCCCTATTGGAGTTTTGTTCTTCTCAAAGGTAGCTATTTCTATCAAGTCATAGGCATATGGGAAGGCAAATATGCCTACCTAAATTTAGTTTACTTTGATTTAGCATATATATAGGCTAATAGACTAAACTAAACTGAATTTTCGTCTCTTTTTGCACTTTCTTCCTAATAATCGTTCAGCCAAAAAAGAACACGGAACTGCATCGTATTTTCTCTTTTGGCTGCAATGCAACTTTTGGGCTAAATCATACTTCTGAAACCTATACGAATGGTTAGAAAACCCTTGGGCAACTAAGTTCGACATCAAAGAGATTAAGACCGATTAGAATATCATCCTGTTTTTATCTTTTTATTGCATTATATTTTATATATTTGCAGGCAAATATCAAACGGATTAAACATGGATAAACCAAAGAACCGTATAAAAGAGGTGCTTGAAGAAAAAGGCATCAAGCAGACATGGTTGGCAGAAAAACTCGGAAAGAGTTTTTGTATCGTCAATTCTTATGTCTGCAACAGACGTCAGCCGAGTTTGGATGTGCTGTTCGAAATTGCAAATATCCTACATGTTGATCCAAAAGATTTAATCATCAGTAAATAAGCCCAAACATATGAAATTATACGAAATCCTCAAAGGCTCCGAATACAGTCTGGATCTATTCAGCCAAGATGCCATTGTCGAATTGGAGAACCGAATTATTGAACGGATCGATAAAAAAGGTAAAACATATCCGGTTGTATCATGTCTTGTGCGTAATAAAGAAATAAAACTGACACCGGAAGAAATTGTCAGACAACTATATGCGGCTAAATTGATAAATGATTACGGTTATCCTAAAAGCCGGTTGGCTTTTGAATATCCGATTTATTTCGGACGTGAAACCAAGCGCGCAGATATCGTGATCCGGGATAATGACGATGCTAACGTCGCCTACATCATCGTTGAGCTGAAAAAACCGAAAGCCAAAGATGGTCGAGAACAGCTGAAATCTTATACCCATGCGACAGGTGCAAGTATGGCCGTATGGACGAACGGAACGACGATAGCCTATTATCAACGCCAGAATCCGAACTATTTCAAGGATATTCCTAATATTCCCAATGTACACCAAACATTGGAGGATATTCTGCAAACTCCTTTTACGATGGACGATTTGGTCAAAAACGACAAGCTGACCAAAACAGGCAAGTCGCTTAAAGACCTTATTCTCGAAATGGAGGATGAAGTTCTGGCAAATGCCGGCGTCGATGTATTCGAGGAGGTGTTCAAACTGATATTCGCCAAATTGTACGACGAACAAATCGGGGCTACGGAGAAAGATTATAATCTCGTATTCCGCAACTCCGGACAAAGCGATATTCAATTGAAAAATAAAATCGAAGAGCTCTTCCGCAAGGCATGTAGCAAATGGACCGGCGTATTTGCGAAGGATGCCAAAATAGCTTTGACTCCCCCGCATTTGTCGATTTGCGTCTCTTCGCTCGAAGGTGTCAAATTGTTCAATTCCAATCTCGACGTAGTGGACGAGGCTTTCGAGTATCTGATGAGCAAAAGCAGCAAGGGTGAAAAAGGGCAATACTTCACACCCCGTTATGTTATCGATATGTGTGTCAAAATGCTCAATCCGCAGGTAGATGAAACGATGATCGATACGGCTGCAGGCAGCTCGGGATTCCCTGTTCACACGATATTTCATGTATGGAAACAGATGCAAATAGCAGCGAATAAACCGGTAAATCATCTGTTCACGGCAACGCCGAAAAGCCATACGGAAATCGAATATGTACAGAATAACGTTTTTGCCATCGACTTCGATGAAAAAGCTGTTCGGGTCGCTCGAACCCTGAATTTGATTGCCGGCGATGGTCATACGAATGTTCTGCACCTGAATACGCTCGATTGGGCTCGCTGGAATACGGTTACAAAGGAAGAAACATGGGTAGATACCTACAATGAAGGCTTCAAAAAGTTGAAACAGTTATGTGTCGGCAATGATTTCGGACAGTTCAACTTTGCCATTCTGATGGCCAATCCGCCGTTTGCCGGTGAGATTAAAGAGGGGCAGATTTTAAGTCGTTACGATTTGGGTATGAAGAATGGTAAGGCACAAAAGAGTGTCAGCCGCGATATTCTTTTCATAGAACGTAACCTTAATTTCTTGAAGCCGGGCGGTCGTATGGCAATCGTATTACCGCAAGGTAGATTCAATAACAGCAGCGACAAGGCCATCCGCGAATATATTGCCGAACGATGCCGCATTCTTGCCGTCGTGGGGCTGCACGGTAACACCTTCAAGCCGCATACCGGCACCAAGACAAGCGTGTTGTTTGTTCAGAAATGGGACGACGTACTGTGCCCGAAAGTCGATGATTATAACATCTTTTTCGCAATCCAGCAGAAAGAGGGCAAGAACAACAGCGGCGATAAACTCTATTGGAAATCGGATAAAAGCGGTACGACGACCGATCCAAAACTCGCACTTTGCGACAAATATGGCCACCCCATCGTATATCACGATCTGCTCGCAACCGTAAATTATAACTGGAACGAAGAGAAAAAGTGCAATGAAATAGAGCAAATTACCCCCGACGGCATTGCCGAGGCGTTTGTCGAATTCGCAAAGAAAGAACATCTATCTTTTTTCGCGGATGCCCCTTTGATAAAGTAAAATACGAGGCTTTATTGGAGGGGCTGGAGATTGCAGAAACTAAATTATCTAATATTACAAATGTTATAGATTATCGCATAGAAGCAGAGTATTTTAGTAGTAAGTTCTTGTTAAATGATAAGAAACTAGCGACAATTAAGACTCATCCATTTATGGAAGTTGCGACTTTTATAAATGGAAGACCGTATGCATCTGAGAGTTTTAATTATTATACAACAGGAGTTCGCATTGCTAAAATTGGAGATGTTACTAATAAGCGAGATATTGATAGCTGGGAATTTATTGATATTGATGAATTTAATTATCAGAAAGGTCAATTATTGACTTCTGGGGATATTTTAATGACACTAACTGGAGATCCTCCTGATATCGGGAAAGTTAATTATATAGATGATCCTATCAACGCAAGTTGGAATCAACGAGTAGCAAGAGTTCGGCTAATTCCCGAACAGAAATACTATATCGGTAATGATGTATTATACATCATATTATCAACAGAAATTGTTAGGATTCAATTGGAGCGGTATGCTAAAGGCATTAGACAGAGAAATCTAGGAAATGAAAGCTTGGACAGGTTGCTGCTCCCTGATTTGTCCTATGAGCTACAGTTATCAATGCAAAATTGCGTAAAACAGATATATTTGAATTACAATCATTCAAAATGTTTATATACAGAGGCAATGAATATTTTGCTTGATAATCTGAAAATAAAGGATTGTAATCTTGCTGATTCTTCACCGTCTATAAAGTCGGTAAAAGACTCATTTGTTACGAGTGGACGTCTTGATGCGGAATATTATCAACCTAAATACGATGAAATAATCAGAACGATTTCCCAATATCCATATGGGCATGACAAAATCGGGAATCTATATATTCTTCGTGATAAAAATTTCCTTCCCGATAACAATACCCGATACAAATACATTGAATTATCAGACATCGGAGTAAACGGCGAAATATCAGGAAGCACTTACGAGTACGGTTCAAATCTTCCGAGCCGAGCAAGACGTGTCGTCCATACTGGAGATATTATCATTTCTTCAATCGAAGGTTCTTTGCAAAGTTGTGCGATTATAACAGAAGAATACGATGGCGCATTATGCTCTACCGGTTTTTATGTTTTATCCCCACGAAGTATAAATTCAGAAACATCATTAGTTTTGTTTAAGTCCGCAATGATTCAAACTCTATTACAACGTGCTTGTACAGGAACAATATTAACAGCAATCAACAAGGAAGAATTTGTAAATATAAGTCTGCCAATAATAGATAATGATACTCAAAATAGCATCGCAGTTATAATTAAGCGAAGTACATCGTTGCGCCAAGAAAGCAAACGATTATTAAACCTTGCCAAAACAGTTGTTGAAACAGCCATCGAACAAGGCGAAAGTGCAGCAATGGAATTATTGAACTGATTAGATTTATTGGATTATGAAAATTATAGACTTTGTTGCTATTTTAGGCGCATTGGCATGGCTTCCGCAAATAATATCTTGGATTTATCACTGGCTGCAAAAACCTAAGATAAGTGTTTACCATGAGGAAGAGGCGGAGGTTGGGTTTATCAAATTCGGTAATGCTTTCAATATCAGGCTCTCTTTTTTAGCTCGGAGAAAACACGCCTTAATCGACAACATCGAATTATGCATAACGGATAAAGATGGTGCCAATCATACGTTTAAGTGGATATGGTATAGCGAAACGTTATACGAACTTCAAGCCCCGACAGGCAATGCAACTATGGCTAAACAACAAAATGCCATAGCGATCAATGCCTATAAAGACATATTAATAGAAAAGTTTATAGGTTTTCAATCGTCGTCATTTCTTGACAGAAGGAAACAACTTGCCTACAAATTAAATTCATTCATTGAAAATCAAAGGACTGTTGGTCAGATTAATGCAGATGCAATAAAATGCTCTAATGAATATAATGAGTTGTTGAGACTTTATAAGAATTCGATGATTTGGAAGATTGGAGATTATTCTGCTATATGTAAGATTCATATTGCAGATACCAATACTTATATGCAACATTCTTTTAAATTCAGATTGTCTGATATTGAAGTTGAAACGCTTAAAAAGAATATTGAATTTGCCCAGAAAATAATAGATGTGGAATTTATTAACCCACAACAACAAATAGAAGGTACTTGGTTATGGACGAAACCAAGTATAAATGTGTAATTTCCATACAATAATGACTAACTTCGACGAATACATTCGCCAAGGCGAGCCGCAGAAACGGGAGAAGGGTTACGCATGGCAGACCGCAATCGGATTACAGGCCGTCGATGGCTTGAAACCTTCTGACTACTTGATTGAGACCGCACGTAAAGATATTGAGGGCGAGATTACAATCGACGAAGCCGAACAACTTATTCGTAGCTATTATCAATCGAAAATAGCACATACGCCCGAAGATGCAGAAATCCACGAAGCGGATATGGCATCGACCAACATCCGTCGACTTCTTACCGAGAAAACTTTTGCTTTTACACTTGTCGGACTGACGTCGATTCATCGTCGGATTTTTGATGGGGTATTCAAATTTGCGGGACAAATCCGAGATTACAACATTACCAAAAAGGAATGGGTGCTGCGCGGTGATACGGTGTTGTATGTTTCCGCGCCCGATCTCCGCAAAGCGATCGAATACGACTTGGAACAAGAACGCCAGTTCGACTATTCAAAAGTGGACAGGAATGGATTAGTGAGTCACATAGCCAAGTTCGTATCGGGATTATGGCAAATCCATCCGTTCGGCGAGGGAAATACCCGGACGACTGCCGTATTCACGATTCTCTATCTACGTTCTATGGGTTTTGACGTAACAAACGACCTGTTCGCCAATCATTCGTGGTATTTCCGTAATGCGCTGGTACGTGCCAACTACCAAAACGTGCAAAAAGGTATCATGCGTAATTCCGAATATTTGGAGCGGTTCTTTCGTAATCTTCTATTGGGTGAAACGAATGAGTTGCGGAATAGGTATATGGTAGTTAATGCTCCGGAAGAGCTGACGGCAAAACAAATCCAGCAAATCGACCGTACAAGTACCGAACAACCTACCGTGCAAGTAACCGAACAAGTTCGCGCTTTGTTGTTGGCTTTGTCAAACGAACAATTATCGTTAAAAGTATTGATGGAGAAAGTAGGTCTGAAACATCGTCCGACATTTTTGGAGAATTATATAAGCCCCGCTTCCGAAGCCGGTTTTCTCAAGGTGCTATATCCCGACAAGCCCAATCACCCGAGACAAAAATACCTGCTTACGGCAAAAGGGCTGGCTCTATATAACGAAATAAAGAAAATGCAATAGTCTTGATAATTGCTTCCATTATGAACCTTTCCATCTTCATAGCGATATCCTTTTGTGACATTTTTATTGGATAGCTTTCGGCGGTTGGGGCTGTTTCTTGCACGGGACGTTTATCAAAGCCGATTTGATCTGGGTTTGTCCGTTTGCCACGAAATTCATTTCGGGGTAGCCTAATACCCCGTCCGACATTCGTCGTCGGGTGGGTTGCCATACAATCTGCAAGCAGAGGTAGTGAGATTGTCCAATGGTAAGCCTCCGATAAAATGCATATTGTATCCGGGATTTCTCGTGGCTACATTTGCATAAAAACGGAAATGTTATGATGACACGGGAAGAAATCATAGAGATAGAGCAGTATTGCTCGGACCACAATGTCGGCAAGAAGGCCCGGCTAGCAG
>CDZF01023711.1_pt1 | contig 52487 bp, 42 predicted proteins | sample 557591 | NCBI WGS metagenome assembly CDZF01 (sample SAMEA3182093, study PRJEB8094) | gut metagenome | biome: human; feature: gut; material: Stool; isolation source: human stools | place: Canada | collected 2012-02-04
TCGAAATATTATGGGGAATTAGTACCGATTTCTCAGTGTTATGCCCCTGTTAAAGGTAGGTTGCATACGCGTTACGCACCCGTGCGCCGGTCGCCGGCAAGAGTAGCAAGCTACTCTATCCGCTGCCCCTCGACTTGCATGTGTTAGGCCTGCCGCTAGCGTTTATCCTGAGCCAGGATCAAACTCTCCATTGTAAAAAATTCACTTTGTATCGTTAGAGTCCTGACTACTTATTTTCCTTTAAAGGAATTGATAAATACTACATTTTTCTTTTCTCTCTTTTTACCAGTAACTCAAAGAACCTCATTTGGTTCCAACGTCTCCTTCCGAGAAATTCCCCGTTGGAAAATCGTCCGATTTCGCGAGCGAAAGGATTACAAAGGTAAGACCTTTTTTCGTAATCTCCAAATTTATTTTTTCAAGAACTTCATCTGAATGTGCTATCGGAAACCGTTATTCTCATTCAGCGGGTGCAAATGTAGGGACTTTTTTTAACTCTGCAAATTTTTCGCGCTTTTTTTCGCAATTTTTTTCACGATTTCAGGACATCGCCCATTAGGAAAAGTACATAAAATCATAATTATCAATACAATAACACACCATTGCGATTTTCCCCGCACAGGACGGATATAACGGATTTTCCCGGAAAAATATTTTACGGACAGCCCGAATTCCCCGCAAATGAAACACCGGAAAACAGCGAAAAATTTCGCTCCGTATCCGGAAATCAAAGGATAATGGACCCTCCTTTTTCGAGCGTTTTCCTCACTGCTCCGGGATCGACCCGTGCGATAGAAGTGCTCCCGTCGAGGGCCAACCAGGAAGCGACACCCGCGGCCTCCCCCAGCTGATTCATATTGACCATGACCCGCACACCCGAAAAAGCGGCCATTTCGGTATCGAGCATCCGGCCCGCCAATATCAGATTGTCGTAACGGCCGGGAATGAGCGAACGGAGGGGGACCTGGTAAAAGGCCGGATTCTCACCGGTCTCGGGGCGCCACCGTCCCGTCTGTTTGGGATAACCGGGCCGCATGTAGACCTCCGTACCGTCCAGATACCGGAAAGTCAGCCCCGGCTTCCCCTGGTGATGGATGTCGAGCCGGTAACTCCCATTAGCCACGGCATCGTCGTAACGCTTCCCGGCGAGCGTATCCTCGTCCCGCAGCCGGTGCAGACAGCGGAAATGCCGCGTTTCGCGCACACCTATGCAGGAAGGCAGCCCGTTCAGGCCCAACTCCCTACCCGCGTACTTCCGCATCATATCCATGATGGCCCTCACCTGCCGGCGCCCCTCCATCTCGGCCCGGGTCAGCTGGACGGCATCGCTGCAATCGACCCCGTTCACCCGCGTCGCCGCGAGCATGAAGGTCTTCGTCCCCGGAAGCGGACCGCCCCAGACGAATCCCGGAGGAATACCGAACTCCTCTCCGTGTTCCCGAATGAGCCGGTTGATCTCCTTCGCATCGTACTCTTCGATATGAGCGCACATGGTGGGCGGCTGCATCAGTTCGTGCGTATAGGAAGGCAGCCCCAGCCGGTGGCAGAGGTCGCCGTCTCCGGTGGCGTCGACAAAATACTTCGCCCGGATCACACCGCGCCCCGACTTGTTGTCGACGACCACGCCCTCCAGACGCCCCACCCCGTCCGTCACGGGCTCGGAAAAGAGAGTGTGCAGATAGGGCCGGACACCCGACTCGAGCACGAGTTCGTCCAGCTCCATCATCAGTTCCTGGGAGTTGAAACGGAATCCGGTCGAGGGACTCCGTTTGTATTCGAGCACGGCATTCCGCCGGGCCAGCCGCTCGATCACCTCCTGACTGAGCCCGGCGATGATCCGGTTTTTGAATTCCGCATCCAGGAACGAGTGCCACACGTTGACCAGAGCACGGGTCGCCACGCCGCCGAAGGCATTCTGGCGCTCCACGACGATCACCCGTGCGCCCAGGCGTGCGGCCCGCACGGCCGCGAAAACGCCCGTGCAACTGCCGCCGAGCACGCATATATCGGCCTCGTCGATGACGGGCAACCGCGAAGCAGATCCGTCACGCCTCTTCCCCGCACAGGCCAGCGAGGGGAACAGCGCCCACGCGGCGGAGCCCAGCGCAAGTTTCTCCAGAAATTGTCTTCTGTTCAGATTCTTTTTCATAGGTATCGAGTTTTTTCAGGGAATCGGGTAAGGTTTTCCGTGTAAAGATAGCAAAAAAACGAATCGGCGCCGCTCCCGGCCGGACCGGGCACCCGTACGGAAACGGCGCAGGACAAAATAATCCGCCCGGGACATACGGCCCGGGCGGATTATTCACTCTTCTTTCGTCCGATCAGTAGGAGCGGGCGAACAGCACACGGCGATGCGAAGGTCTGCCGGAATAGATGCAGACACCCTCCTCCTCGGGTGCGTCCACGGGAATACAGCGGATCGTGGCCTTCGTCTGCTCCTTGATCGCCACCTCTGTCTCCACGGTGCCGTCCCAGTGGGCCAGCACGAAGCCGCCCTTCTCGTCGAGCACGCGCTTGAACTCGTCGTAGGTATCCACCCGGGTAATCATGCTCTCCCGGAACTTCAGCGCCTTGTCGAAGATGTTCTGCTGGATTTCGGTCATCAGTCCCTCGATCCGGTCGGCCAGCCCCTCCTGCGGAACGGTCTCCTTGGCGAGCGTGTCGCGGCGCACCAGCTCGATCGTCCCTCCGGCCAGATCGCGGGGTCCCATCGCCAGACGGACGGGAACGCCCTTGAGCTCGTACTCGGCGAACTTGAATCCCGAACGCACGTTGTCGCGGTCGTCCAGCTTGACGCTGATCCCCCGCTGTTTGAGTTCGGCGGCGATGGCCCCCAGCTTCTCCCGGATGGCCGCCAGCTCCTCGGGTCCTTTATATATAGGTATCATCACCACCTGGATCGGCGCCAGTTTCGGCGGCAGCACCAGCCCGTTATTGTCCGAGTGGGCCATGATCAGGGCCCCCATCAGACGGGTGGAGACGCCCCACGACGTAGCCCATACGTAATCGAGCTTCCCTTCCCGGTTCACGAACTGCACGTCGAACGCTTTGGCGAAGTTCTGCCCCAGGAAGTGCGACGTGCCGCTTTGCAGCGCCTTGCCGTCCTGCATCAGGGCCTCGATCGTGAGGGTATCCTCGGCCCCGGCGAACCGTTCGTTTTCGCTCTTGTGGCCCACGATGACCGGCACGCCCATCCAGTTCTCCGCGAAGTCCTGATAAACGTGGATCATCCTGCGGGCCTCCTCCATCGCCTCCTCGCGGGTGGCATGGGCCGTGTGGCCCTCCTGCCAGAGGAACTCGGCCGTGCGCAGGAACAGACGGGTGCGCATCTCCCACCGCACCACGTTGGCCCACTGGTTGCAGAGCACGGGCAGGTCGCGGTAGGACTGTATCCAGTTCTTGTAGGTATTCCAGATGATGGTCTCCGAGGTGGGACGCACGATCAGCTCCTCTTCCAGTTCGGCATCGGGATCGACGATCACCCCTTTCCCCTCGGGATCGTTCTTCAGACGATAGTGCGTCACCACGGCGCACTCCTTGGCGAAGCCCTCCACATGGTGGGCCTCCTTGCTGAAAAAGGACTTCGGAATGAAGAGCGGGAAATAGGCGTTTTCGTGCCCGGTGTCCTTGAACATCTGGTCCAGCGCACGCTGCATCTTCTCCCAGATCGCATATCCGTAGGGTTTGATCACCATGCAACCCCGTACGGCCGAATTCTCGGCCAGTCCGGCTTTCACCACCAGATCGTTGTACCACTGCGAGTAGTTCTCCTCCCGGCGGGTTAGCTCTTTCAGCTCTTTTGCCATAATCGAATCAAATTTATCACGCAAAGGTAGAAATTTTTCACAATTTCGCACAATTTGGTTACCTTTGATTGCGAAGGAGTCTCCGGTTCCCGCCGGACCCGGGGGCGAAACGGCAAAAACAGGCGCCGGAATGTGCAACAAAACGCATCGTTTCCACGTCTTATATATAAAACTTATATATAAAAAGGGAACCGGCGGCCGGCACAACTTTCCGGTACGGTTTTCGTTAGTAAAGAAACGGTATAAAACACGACATTATGAGAACAGCAGCATCTTATCTGGGAATGATCGCCGCGGGCATCGCGCTCATCGGGCTCAGCGGATGTTCGGCGACCCTCTACACCTCCCCGTCGTCCCGCGCGGTCGCGGACGACCTGTACGGGATACACGACCGGCAGGCCATCGCCCGCCAGGAAGCCCTCGAACAGGAACAGGCCCGCAAGGCAGCGGAGGCCGCGGCGCTGGCCGAGGCGAAAATGGAGGGGGAGTATCTCCGGAAATATACCGGCAATCCCTACGAGGACGTGCTGGCGGACACCTATGACGACGCCTATGCCCGCCGTCTGCGGGGCTTCAACTCGCCGACCTACAAAATGCCCTCCAGCTATTACAACTTCAAGATCAGCGATGCGGCGAACTACGCCTCGGCCTACGATCCCTCGTTCTACAACGTGATGGTCATGGGCGACGAGGTGTGGGTGGAGCCCAAATACATCACCTCGATGTTCGGCTACTGGGGCGCATCGCCCGTCAACGTCAACATCAACCTGGGCTGGGGTTATCCCTACTGGGGCAGCTACTGGAGCTGGTACGACCCCTACTGGGGCTGGGGCTCGCCCTGGTGGAACCGTCCCTACTGGGGCCCCTATTACAGCTGGGGCTATTATCCCCACTGGGGTTGGGGCTATCCCTACTGGGGAGGACACCACCACTGGGGAGGCGGCTACTATTCGCGGCCGGACGTGACCTACCGGTCCAACTACCGGCCCTACAACAACGGCGGCAACCGCTACGGCTCCTCGACCGGCTACCGCTCCAACACGCGCAACAACGCGGGCAGCTACAACAGCGGCTACCGTAACCGCTACGACAAGGACAACTCCTCGACGCCGGGTTACCGGTACAGCCGGCCGAGCAACAGCAACAGCGGAAGCACGTACCGTCCCGGCGGCGGTTCGGGTTCGCACAGCACACCCTCGGGCGGTGGCGGTGGCGGCAGCTACGGCGGCGGTTCGCGCGGCGGCGGCGGACGGGGCAGATAATTCCGTACACAACGACATGTACCACTTAACGACAATCGGACGATGAAAACGAAGATATGGATCACAGGCGCCCTGTGCGCCGCTACGGTCGTCACGGCGGGGGCGCAGGGAATCAGCAACGACGCCGTGCTGGGCGGCAAACTGCTCGGGGTCTCCTATTTCGACCTGACCACCATGAAGATGTTTTCCCAGCGCAACTACGCCTACGGGACGGCCCGTTCGTCGGCCATGGCCGGAGCCTTCACCTCGCTGGGCGGCGACCTCGCCTCGATGGGCATCAACCCCGCGGGACTGGGCATGTACCGCGCCTCGGAGTTCGGACTCTCGCTGGCCGTGGAGACCAACAGCACGCACGAGAGTTACCCGGGCGACCTGTGGAGGGAGGATTACAACCGCACCCGGTTCGTGCCGACCAACGTCAGCCTGGCTCTCAACCTCTACCAGGGTTCGGGAGCGCTGACCAGCTTCACCTTCGGCTTCGGCTACAACCGCCGGGCCGATTTCAACTACCGCTCGACCGTGGGGCTTCCGCACGACAACTACACCATCGGACAGATTTTCGAACGGCAGCTGGACGGAATCCCCGAAGCCGACCTCAGCAGGGACTACTCCTACGGGGACTTCCCGACCTCCATGTGGGGAGGCATCCTGGGCTACAAGGCCTACATGATCGACCCGGCCGATGAAAACGACGAATACGACCTGACGACCGTCAACCCCTACAACCCGTTCAATCCCGGATCGGGTCCGGGCGTCCTGACCGACGTGGACCACCTGCTGCAAAGCCGGACGAAAGGGTCGATCGGAGAGTACAACATCTCGGCGGGCATGAACTTCAACAACCGGGTCTACGTGGGTCTGGGCATCGGGATCCAGGACATCTACTACCGGCAGGACGAAATATACAGCGAACAGTACGTCAACGACAAGGATCTGCCCAACTACGGCGGTTACCTGTATAACATGTACTACGGCCAGCACGTGAAATACACCGGCACGGCCGTCGACTTCAAACTGGGCATCATCGTGCGGCCCGCAGGCGGACTGCGGGTCGGCGTGGCGTTCCACTCCCCCTCCTTCGTCTCGGTGGACCAGGAGTACGGGGCCGACATGCAGACCGAACTCAACGACGGGCAGAGGCACTTCGCGGAGACCAATCTGCTCTCCTACGACTACCGCTTCTCCTCGCCCCCGCGGCTGCTGACGGGAATCTCCTACACGTTCGGCAACGTGGGCGTCATCTCGGCCGACTACGAACGGGTATGGTACAACGGCATGCGCATCAGCGACAAGGACGGCTGGCGGGACGATTACAAGGCGGCGGCCAAGGAGATTTTCAAGGGAGCCGACAACGTCCGCGTGGGAGCCGAATTCAAACCCCTGCCCTCGCTGGCCCTGCGGGCCGGCTATGCCTACTACGGTTCCATGCTGCGCGATGACGACCGCGTGTTCGACGGGCCGGTGGGCGAACGCAGTTATAACGTCTCGGCCGGTATCGGGTACCGCAAAGGGATCGTCTCCCTCGACCTGGCCTACACCTACATGAACGAGAAATTCACCTCGTACGACCTCTTCTACTACAAGGAGCCCGGTTACGAGGCGATCTCCCAGAGCGGTTACCTCACCCCCGAGCGTACGCGCCACCTGGTGACGCTCTCCTTCGGTGCCCGTTTCTGACGGGTACACCGCTCCGGGGACCGGAGTCCCGAGGAAAGAAGCCCCGGCCGCGGGAAAACACGGCCGGGGCTTCTTTCCGGAAGCGGACCGGAGGAAAGGAGGCGGGACCTGAGGCAGCGACCGCCCGCAGGATCAGAAGACATCCCGCAGGATCGGGATCGACTGCACGCGGTGGATCGAATCGAGATGGTAGCCGAAATAGGTGAGCATGGCGTTCAGGAAATCCGAACGCTGTCCCCGTGCCAGCCGGACATCGCCCAGCTCCTTCACGTCGCAGGTCATCATCCGGTGGAGTATCTCCGCATGTTCGGGCGAAAGCATCAGCCGGTGCTGGGGCATCACGGGGCTGAACAGCCCCTCGCGGATGTCGAACCAGCCGCCCGGCAGGTATTCGTTGCCGGGATAGAATCCCAGGAAGGCGCTCAGACGCACCAGAAACCAGAGGTGGAAATTGGACACTCCCTCCTCCAGAGAGTCGAGCGCCACCACCGCCCCCGCGACGAAATCGAACAGGGAACTGTTGGGCTCCACCTCCCGGATCAGACGGTAGAGCACCTCGGCCATAAAGAGAGAAATGGTGCTCTTGCGGACATCGAACGGAAGCGACGACAGCGGCACCGGCATACGCACCTCCTTCATGCGGTGCATCTGCCCGCGAGGCGGCTCCAGCCCCTCGAACTCCACGAGGAACATCGGCTGGAAAAAGGCGCCCTTGTTGCCCTTGCCCCTCACGCTGCGGACGCCCTGCACCAGATAGTTCTGGCGCCCCAGCAGATCGGTCAGCAGATAGACCACCAGCGAACTGTCGCCGTACTTCACGGTATGGAGCACGACCCCGCGGGCCTTGTAACTCTTCATCCGGCCCTCCCTATGCGAAACGCTCCTTCAGAAAAGCCGCCAGACGGGCCACGGCCCGTCCCCGGTGGCTGATCGCATTCTTGGCATGCGTATCCATCCGGGCAAAGGTACGGTCGCAGCCGTCGGGCAGAAACACCGGATCGTAGCCGAATCCCCCCTCCCCGTCGGGAGCCCGCAGGATGACGCCCCGCACCTCTCCCTCGAACAGGTACTCCCGTCCGCCGAGAATCAGGGCGATCACCGTGCGGAACCGCGCCGTACGCTCCCCGTCCGGCACCTGTTCCATGTTTTTCAGCAGAAACGCCGTATTGGCGGCGAAATCGTGCCCTTCGCCCGGGGCATAACGGGCCGAGCGGACGCCGGGAGCCCCCCCGAGCGCATCCACTTCCAGTCCGGTGTCGTCGGCGAAACAGTCCGCCCCCGTCCTCCGGTACAGGTAGCGCGCCTTTTCGAGCGCATTGCCCTCCAGCGTGGGCTCCTCTTCCGGAATCTCCTCCGTCACCCCGCACTCGCGCGGAGTGACCAGCCGGAACCGCTCCCCCAGCATCTCCTGCACTTCGGAGAGTTTGTGGGCGTTATTGGTCGCAAAAATGATCTTCATGTCCGTGGGTTAAAAAAGCGTGCCGGGACCGGCCATCGGCGTCACGCCCCCGCCGCAGGAACTTTCCGGCGCATCGGGCTGCGTGACCAGACGGCTGAGCCGCAGGTCGGCCTCGATTTTGTCTATGATGGTCTTCACGAGGGTGTCGATCGGACTGCCCGGCGAGTAGTCCGCCGGACAGACGTAGCTCACCCGGTTGTCGCGGATCAGCCCCTCCATGGCAAAACGCTTGTCGCCCGAACAGGGATTGTAGACGGCGATCGAGTGGCCGCCCTGCTGCTTGACCAGCTTCATACAGGGGATGTCGGTCGTTCCGTCGCCGATGTAGATCATGCGGCCGAAGGGCACGGGCCGCTTCTCCTCCTCGATGAAGCGGTTCACCTCGTGACTGTCGTAGACCGACTCCACCCCCTTGTTGATCTTGAAGATGAACTGGGTCTTGTTGGTGTAGTTCACCGCCACGGCGGGCCAGTAGGCCACCCCGTCCACGTCGTAGAGGAACGAGCAGGCGTATATCTTCCGGAACTCGTGGGCGATGGAGGTCCCTTCGATCATCTCCTTGAGGCCCGACGAGTTGATGTAGTGCTGCATGTTGATTCCCCGCTCGGCGGCGTACCGGTTGATCCGGGAAAACCACTCCCTCACGCCCTTGTAGAGCGTGATCTTGGCACCCGAGGCGCGGAAAGCCTCCTTGCGCAGCGAAAGCCCTTTCGCCTTGGCCTCGTGGATCATCTTGAACATGTAGGCCAGGATCGGATCGGCATCCTGCAGGCGGGCCGTCTCGTTGCTCTCCAGCCAGAACTCCTTGTTGCTCTTGCCCACGGCGGGAATGAAGTCGTACTCCTGCATGTTCCCTGCGGAGAGCGTCCCGTCGAAATCGTAGATCAGGGCTACGGTCGGTTTCTGTTCCATATCTCGCATCTGTTCGGACCCGCCCTTGCCGGCGGGCTTCCTGCGGCTAAAGGTACGAAATTTGAAATTATTTTCGTACTTTTACCGTATAAAACTCATTCGACATGACATTCTCCGAACTGGTCAGACACCGGCGCAGCTGCCGGAAATTCACCGATGCTCCGATTCCGCCCGAAACCCTCCGCTCGATTCTCGACGACGCCCTCACGGCCCCCTCGTCGAAGAACGTCCGTTCCACGCGCTTCATGGTGGTCGGCGATCCGGAGACCCTGGAGCGCATCTCGGAGATGCGCGATTTCGGCTCCTCCTTCGTCCGGGGAGCGAAACAGGCCGTTGTCGTGCTGGGCGACACGCAGGCCACCGACCTGTGGCGTGAGAACTGCGCCATCTCGGCGACCCTGCTCCAGCTCTCGGCCGAGGCGCAGGGGCTTGGCTCCTGCTGGGTCCACGTCCACGGACGGCCCCGGCTTCACGACGTCCCCGAAGGGGAACAGGCCGAAGAGTACCTGGCCCGTCTGCTGGAGGTGCCCGAACCCCTCGGTATCCTCTGCGTGGTGGCACTCGGCTACCCGGCCGAACCGCCCCGCCCCCACCGCGAGAGGGACGACTCGGACAAGATCGTCTATAAATAAATCCATAATAAAAATCCGCATCGTATGAGACTGCTTTCCCGAACCGCCCTCGCATGCATGACCCTGCTGGCCGTCTCCTGCTCGACCCAGAAAAGTTTCAAAATGGCGCTCCTGCCCGACACGCAGACCTATGCGTGCGACTATCCGGAGATTTTCCATGCCCAGACCCGCTGGCTCGCCGAGCACCGCAAGGAGATCGCCTTCGTCCTGCATCTGGGCGACATCACCAACAACAACAGCGAAAAACAGTGGGAGGTGGCCGCCGCAGCCATGAACCGGCTGGACGGCAAAGTGCCCTACGTACTGACCGTGGGCAACCACGACCTCGGGGAGAAGGGCCGGACCGGCACCCGCGACTCCCGGCTCTTCAACCGCTACTTCCCCTACGAGAAATACAGCCTGGACAAGCACTTCGGCGGGGCGTTCGAACCGGGGAAGATGGAGAACGTCTGGTATACGTTCCGGGCCGGACGCACCGACTGGCTCGTCCTCTCGCTGGAGTTCGGCCCCCGCGACAAGGTGCTGGAGTGGGCCGGGGAGGTGATCCGCAGCCATCCGGACAAGAACGTCATCATCGACACGCACGCCTACCTCTACTCCGACGACACCCGCATGCAGAAAGGACACCGCTGGCTGCCCCAGCACTACGGAGCCGGCAAGAACGCGACCGGCGGCGAAGCGGCGAACAACGGAGAGCAGATGTGGCAAAAACTGATCGCCAAATATCCGAACATCGTGTTCGTATTCAGCGGCCACGTCCTCAACGACGGCACGGGCCTGCTGGTCAGCGAAGGGGCCGGCGGCAACCGGGTGTGCCAGATACTCTCCAACTACCAGCGCGGAGTGAACGGCTCGAAAAACGGCGGCGACGGCTTCCTGCGGATCGTAAGCGTGGACACCGCCGCGGGCACCGTCTCCGTGCAGAGCTACTCCCCCTACACGAACACCTACAAGACCGAGCCCGACCACCAGTTCACCGTCAAGGGGCTCAAATTCCGGTAATTCCGGGCATACACCGGAGAGGCGGGGCCCACACCCCTTCCGGAACCGCCATGACCGAAACGAAACGGGGGCGTCCGATTCGCGGACGCCCCCGTTCATATATCAATGAGCCGGAACTATTCCACGCGCCGGATCGAAGCTCCCAGCGCATTGAGACGGCCGTCTATATTCTGGTATCCGCGGTCGATCTGCTCCACGTTCTGGATGACGCTCACCCCGTCGGCCGACAGGGCGGCGATGAGCAGCGCCACCCCGGCCCGGATATCGGGCGAAGACATTTTGGTGGCCCGGAGCCTCAGCCGGTGGTCGTGGCCGATCACCGTGGCCCGGTGCGGGTCGCACAGGATGATCTGCGCCCCCATGTCGATCAGCTTGTCCACGAAGAACAGACGGCTTTCGAACATCTTCTGGTGGATCAGCACGGCCCCTTTGGCCTGCGTGGCCACCACGAGGAAGACCGACAGCAGGTCGGGCGTCAGGCCCGGCCAGGGCGCGTCGTCGATCTTCATGATCGAACCGTCCAGGAAACTCTCTATCTCGTAATGCTCCTGCTTCGGGACGAAAATGTCGTCGCCCCGCTGCTCGAAGCGGATACCCATGCGGGCGAACTGGGCGGGAATGATCCCCAGATTGTCGAACGAGACGTTCCGGATCGTGATTTCGGAGCGGGTGATGGCGGCCATCCCGATGAAACTGCCCACCTCGATCATGTCGGGCAGCAGCGTGTGGTCGGTGCCGTGCAGCTCCTTCACCCCCTCGATGGTGAGCAGGTTGGAGGCGCAGCCCGAAATGCGGGCGCCCATGCGGTTGAGCATGCGGCAGAGCTGCTGGATATAGGGCTCGCAGGCGGCATTGTAGATCGTGGTCGTTCCCTCGGCCAGCACGGCGGCCATGATGATGTTGGCCGTGCCCGTCACCGACGCCTCGTCGAGCAGCATGTAACACCCCCTGAGGTGCCGGCCCTCCACGGCGAAAAAGTTCTCCCCCCGGTCGAAATCGAGCGTGGCCCCCAGCTTCCGGAACCCGATGAAGTGGGTGTCCAGCCTCCGCCGGCCGATCTTGTCGCCGCCCGGCTTGGGCAGGTAACCGATCCCGAAACGGGCGAGCAGCGGACCGACCACCATGACCGATCCGCGGAGCCGGGCCCCGCGCCGGCGGTAGTCTTCGCTTTTGAGATACTCCATATCGATGTTCCGCGCCCGGAACGTGTAGGTGCTTTCGTCGAGCTTTTCCACCTCGACGCCCATGCACCGGAGCAGTTCGATGAGCTGCAACACGTCCACGATGGCCGGCACGTTGCGCACCGTGACCTTTTCGGGTGTGAGCAGCGTGGCGCAGAGAATCTGCAACGCCTCGTTCTTGGCCCCCTGGGGGGTGATTTCGCCGCTGAGCGGGCGGCCTCCGCATACTTCGAATGTTGCCATACGACCGGTTTGTATTAAATCCGATTCGAAGATAGCAAAAAATGTCCGATTTCCGCAAGCGGGAGCGCCTCCTCCGGACTATTTCCCCTCCCCGTCCGCCGGAAGCGTGATTTTGCGGATCAGCATCCCGTAGTTGGTGACGGGAACCCCGGCGGCCACGGCCGCGCGGATGCGTCCCTGCACCTGGCTGCGCGTGACCATGCATCCCCCGCACTGCACCACCAGCGCATACCCGGCCAGATCGGCCGGGAAGGGCTCCAGCCCGGAGACGAACGTGAAACGCAGCCGGCAGCCGGCGCGGGCCTCCAGCCAGCGGGGAATCTTCACCCGGCCGATGTCCTCGCAGCTCACCTGGTGCGTGCAGTTCTCGGCGATCAGCACCCGGTCGCCCTCTCTCAGCGCGTCGACCCGCTCCAACCCTTTCTTATAGGTTTCGAAATCGCCTTTGGCGGCGGCCAGCAGGATGCTGAACGAGGTGACCTCCACCTCCCGCGGCACCGCGGCCCGCACCCGGGCGAACGCCTGGCTGTCGGTCACCACCAGCTTCGGGCGGCGCGAGGCGTCGAAAAGCGGAAACGGGGCTCCGCCCGTACGGCCGCCGCCCTCCGCGAACAACCCCTCCAGTTCGTCCGGCTGCACCACCACGGGCACGGCGCGGCGGTCGAGCAGCTCCCGGATCGCCTGCACCTGCGGCAGGATCAGCCGGCCGGCCGGAGCCTCGCTGTCGATCGGGCACACCAGCACCACCCGGTCGCCGGCCTCCGCCCGCTCCCCGAACATCGAGGGAACCCGGCAGGCCCGTTCGGGCAATGCCTCCCGGACCGCATCCAGCAACCTCTCCCGGTCGCCCTCCGCTGGGGCGCACACATCCACCGGAATCACCCCTCCCCGCACCGGACCGCACCCGGCCGACGGGGTGCCGAGGGCCTCCGACCCACATGCACCCTCCTCCCGACCGTTCCGGACCAGCAGATAGGGCAGCGCCAGACGCTCGAAGCGGCGCACCAGCTCCCTCTCGGGCTCCCCCCAGCGGCGGAAGACCAGCAGGGCCAGGTCGACCTGCAGGAGACTCTCCCAGGTGCGGGCCACCCTCCGCCGTCCCAGCTCCGATGAGTCGTCCACCCCGGCCGTGTCGAGCCAGACGACGGGGGCGAAACCGAGTATCTCGTAACTCTTGCGCACCACGTCGGTCGTGGTGCCCGCCTCGGGCGAGACGATGGCCGTCTCGGCCCCGGTGATGAAATTGAGCAGCGAACTTTTGCCCGCGTTGCAGCGTCCGTAAATTCCGATATGGGGTCTGTTTTCCCTGCCTGCCTGCATGTGAGGATCGTTTTTTCCGCGCAGGGAAGGCTCTGCCCTCCGGCGGCGGACCGGACCCGGCAGGGACCGTTTCGCCGGCAGGGAGGATCAGATCACCCCCAGCGCGTAGGTTTTTACATCGCCCAAAGTTATACTATTTCCGCTAAGAATGATCAGACGCTCGATCACATTGCGCAATTCTCGGATGTTTCCCGTCCAGGCCATCTTCTTGAGCTCCTCCACGGCCGAGGGATCGACCTCCTTGCGGGAGATGCCGTACTCGTCGCATATCTTGTCCACGAAATACTCCACCAGCAGGGGAATGTCCTCCAGCCGGTCGACCAGCGGCGGCACCGAAATCACGATCACGCTCAGCCGGTGGTAAAGGTCCTCGCGGAAATTCCCCCTGCGTATCTCCTCCTGCAGGTTCTTGTTGGTGGCGGCCACCACCCGCACGTTCACCTCCACGTCCTTGTCGCTGCCCACGCGGCTGATACGGTTCTCCTGCAGGGCCCGGAGCACCTTGGCCTGGGCCGAGAGGCTCATGTCGCCGATCTCGTCCATGAAGAGCGTCCCGCCGCTGGCCTGCTCGAACTTCCCCTTGCGCTGTTTGATCGCCGAGGTGAAGGCCCCCTTCTCGTGACCGAACAGTTCGCTTTCGATCAGCTCCGAGGGAATCGCCGCGCAGTTCACCTCGATGAAGGGCCCCGCGGCCCGGTTACTCTTCTCGTGAAGCCAGCGGGCCACCAGCTCCTTGCCCGTACCGTTGGCCCCGGTGATGAGCACCCTCGCCTCGGACGGGGCCACCTTTTCGATCAGCCGCTTGACGTGGACGATCTGTCTGGAGTTGCCGATGATCTCCTCCACTTTCGAACCGCGCCGGCGAGCCGGTTTCGCCTGTGGCACACCGTTTGCTTCCTCTCCGTCGGCCCCGGTCCCCTCCAGCCTCTCGAGCGCGGAACGCAGCGCGGCCAGCAGGCGGTTCATGTCGACCGGCTCCGTGATGAAATCGACCGCCCCGGCCCGCATGCAGCGGACCACCGTATCGACGTCGGAGTCGTGGGAGAGGACGACGACGGGAATCTGCCGGCGGGAACCGCACGCAGCGGCACTCCCCGCCGCCTCCAGGAAAAGGGCCGCGTCGCACAGCACCAGGTCGAACGGTACGGTGCGGCAGAGTTCCATGCCCTGCGCGTAATCTTCGGATGTCTCCACCCGGTAACCTTCATACTCCAGACGCTCCTTGAGCGTATTGCGGATGCTTCTTTGTGGGTCGATAACCAGTAGTTTTGTCATAAATACTTAAATAAAAATATTGGAACAATAATTTTGTATAGTTTTTGTTTTTCTGAAAATTCGGTGTAGCTTTGTCCCAAAGTTACGAATTACTTACGGTATATCAAGCCGTAGCGAGGCCGGCAGGGCATGGGCCCGGACCGGATTTCAGGACCTCGTTCCCGTCATTTTTCCCGCCTTCCGCCGACACGGGGCGAACCGGGGGGATCACCGCCGGAAGAGAAACGGAACAGAAAAGGTCCGAACGTATCATTTATTTATATGGAGAAAAACTATAATTACGAGCGCAAGAAATTGCTGCTGCCCGAGTACGGACGTCACATCCACGAAATGATCGACTACCTCTCGACCATCGAAGACCGCGACCTGCGCAACCGCCAGGCCCGGGCCGTCATCGCCGTGATGGCCAACATCAACCCCATGCTGCGCGACAGCACGGACTTCAACCACAAGCTCTGGGACCATCTCTTCATCATGTCGGACTTCAAGCTGGACGTAGATTCGCCCTATCCGATCCCCACCTCCCAGCAGCTCTACCCCACCCCGGAGAAGCTGGCCTATCCCTCGAAGAAGATCGCCCGGAAGCACTACGGGAAAAACGTGCAGCGGATGATCCGCTCGCTGGAGGAGATGCAGGGCCGTGCCGACATCGAGGAGGCCGTGGGCAACATCGCCCGATACATGCGTACCAAGTCGTACGAATACAACCAGGAGCATCCGAACAACGAGGTGATCATAAAAGACATAAAGAGCATGTCCGAAAACGGCATAGATGTGGACGAAGTTGCTCTCAACAACCTCAAAAGCGACTATAAACAACACTTTTCCGCCCGGCCCCAGAAGGGGAACTACCCCAACCGGAACGGCAAGAACAAGAACAACCGGAACAACAAGAACAACAACGCCCGCCAGCGCTATATGCGTCCCAAGCAATAACGGTGCCCGTTCCGCCGGAACCCCGCCCGCATCCCGAAGCCGGGCGTGCCGGCAAGTTCCCGCAAACGAAAATCACCCCTGCCGGAAACCGTTCCGGCAGGGGTGAAATCGTATGAAGCGAACCCGGAAAACAAATGCACTGCCCGCGGAGAGGGCGTTCCCGTCACTTCCGGAACGCCCGGTCCATCTCGCGGCGGGCATCCTTCTCCTTGATGTATTCGCGCTTGTCGTAACTCTTGCGGCCGCGGGCCAGCCCGATCTGGAGTTTGGCCAGCCCCTTTTCGTTGATGAAGAGCCGGATGCCCACGACGGTCAGCCCCTTGTCCTGCAGGGCACGCTCCAGTTTGGCGAGCTCCCGCCTCTGGAGCAGCAGTTTACGGTCGCGCCGGGGCTGGTGGTTGTTGTAGGTTCCCCAATGGTACTCCGAGATATTCATCCCCCGGACATAGAGCTCTCCCCGGTCGAAGTAACAGTAACAGTCCACGAGCGAAGCCTTCCCCAGCCGGAGCGACTTGATTTCGGTTCCGGAAAGCACGATACCGGCCACGTAGGTATCCAGAATCTCGTAGTCGTAGCTCGCCCGCTTGTTGCGGATATTTATGTTCCTGTAATCGGTCATCGTCCGCAAAGGTAATGATAACTTTTCAAATCCGCCGCCCGGCGGCACAAATATTGCATCCGTTACCGGCAAAGAGCGTACCCGGGGCCGGTGAAGGTAACTAATTCTTTTATCTTGAATATGCCCGAGGCATAGACCATACGACCGGCCGGGCCCTGCGTTCCGGCCCACGGCAGCTCCCCTGCGGGAACTGCGACCCGGCCCCGGAGCGCTCTTTTTCCCCGCAGCCGCCCGCCGCACTCCGCATTTCTCCCCGATTTATTCGGCCCGGGACCGTCCGACTCCGGGGAAAATTCGTACATTTGCGGAAAGCAAACGAAAACTCTCTTCTATGGGCAACCTGTTTCTGACCGTCATGTGGAATTTCGACCCGGTATTCTTCCGCATCGGATCGGTCGAGATACGCTACTACGGGGTGATGTGGGCCGTGGCCTTCGCCATCAGCATGTGGCTTTTCATCAACTTCGTCAAACGGGAGGGATACCCCGACAAGGTGTTCGACTCGATCTTCTGGTTCGGCACCCTCTCCACGATCATCGGCGCCCGGCTGGGCCACTGCCTCTTCTACGAGACGGACTACTACCTCTCGAACCCCGTGCAGATACTCAACATCCGCCAGGGGGGGCTCGCCAGCCACGGAGCCGCCATCGGCCTGCTCGTGGGACTCTGGCTCTTCTCCCGCCGGAACCGGATGCCCTACCTCTGGTCGCTCGACCGGATCATGGTCGCCGTGGCGATCAGCGGGGTCTTCGTCCGGCTGGGCAACCTCTTCAATTCGGAGATCTACGGCATCGAAACCGCCTCGCCGTGGGGGTTCGTCTTCCTGCGGGCCGGCGAGACCGTGCCCAAGCACCCCACGCAGATCTACGAGGCGCTCTGCTACCTGGCCACCTTCTTCGTCCTGCTGTGGCTCTATTACGGCCGCGACCTGGCCCGCCGAAGGCCCGGGTTCATGTTCGGGCTGGGCGTCTTCCTCATCTTCGTCTCGCGTTTCTTCATCGAGTACATCAAAAACCCGCAGGAGGAGTTCGAGCTGAACATGTCCCTGCTCATGGGCCAGTGGCTCAGCATACCGTTTATCCTGCTGGGTATCGTCATGATGGTGTGGGCCCTGCGCCGTCCGGTCCTGGAGCCGGAACCGCTCGACCGCATCCGGGAGCGGGTGGAACGCGAGAACAGGAAAACGGCCGCAAAAAAGAGAAGATGAAAGCGATCGACAAACTGATATTCAACGCACTGGCCACCCGGCAGAGGATCGTCCTGCCTGGTGTGGGAAGCCTCGCCGTGGAACACCGTCCGGCCCGGATGTCCGGACGGAACCGGGTGGAGGCGCCGCTGAACCGGGTGGTATTCTCCCGGCAGGAGAAACCGGGCTACGAGGCGCTGCCGGAGTTGATCGCGCGGACGGCCGGAGTGGACTCCGGAGAGGCCGCCCGGCTCTACGAGACATGGCTCGGAGGCGCACGCACCGAAAAAGGGGTGACGATCGGGGGAACGGGCGACATCCGGCAGGACTTCTTCTCCCCGTCGCCGGAACTGGAGGCCCTGCTCAATCCGGCCGGAACGACCGCCCTGATGCTCAAGATCCGCAAACGGACGGGACGGACGGTCCTCGCCGTGGCGGCCGCGGCGGCATGTGCGGGAGTTGCCGCATTCCTTCTGATCGGCGAACCCGGACAGGAAAGGCGACCCGCCCCGGAGACATCCGGAACCATAGCCGCGGCGACGCAGCCGCAGCCGGGTTCACCGGCAGGAAGGCCGGCCCAGACCATTCCGGACAGCACCGGAACAGCCTTCCCGCAACAAGGGGAGACGACCGCGGCGGAACGGCCCGCCACCGCTCCGGAAACCGCTCCGGCGACGATCCCCTCCGTCTCCCCCGATCTCTATTACGTAGTGGCGGGCGTGTACAGCACCGAAAAGAACGCCGACACGTTCATCGCCGGGGCGGCGGCCCGCGACGGAAGCCTCTCCTTCGCCAAGGCACGCATGGGCAACGGGAAGATCCTCGTGAGCGTTTTCTCCTCGCCACAGCAGGCGGAAGCCGAACGCGAACGGGCCAGGCTCGCCGCGAAACATCCCGACCTGTGGATATACAAACGCAAAAAATAGGGCGCGAACCGCACGCGTCATAAATGAAAACACCCGGCCGAGGCCGGGTGTTTTCCGTATCGGTCGACGGAGCACCTAATTCCGGGAGGGCAGGAAGGAGTAGTTCCTCGAATACTCCATCATCTGAGCCGGATAGTCGGTCGGATACTCGATCTTGATGTCGATGATCTCGCCGTTCTCCATCACGGGCTTGTAAACGGGATTGATGAAACCGGCATAGGGTTCCAGACGGAGCCTCGCATAGCGCTCCAGCACCTCGGCGTGCAGTTTCGGATCGACCTTCACGCCGTAGGTCTCCACCAGGTCGCGTCCGGCGGCGAAATCGCCCTCCGACTTGATCCGCTGGATCTCCCGCAGCAGATCGCCGAACAGGGCGCGCAGCTTGCCGAAGTCGTTCACCACCACGTAGGTCTTGCCGTTCTGTTCCACCAGTTCGATCACGTTGTCCGCCCGGCCCTTTTCGTAGCACCACTCGGAGATCAACTTGCGGTTGCGCATGTGGGCCTCCTCGACATCCTTGCCGGGTTTGATCCGGGTCAGCTGGGTCATCAGCCCGTTCATGACATAGTGGGCGTATTCGGCCTTGGCGACCTCGTCCGAAGGCACGACGCCCAGCTCCACGAGCTTCGGGTCGGCCAGATAGTAGAGCGCGAAGAGGTCGGCGCGGGCCTCCTCCAGCGTGGAACCGTAGTTTTTCAGCTCGTCGCCCTTCACACCGGGAGCCAGCTGCCCCGAACCGTGGCCGAGACACTCATGCAGGTCGGTGTGCAGGTTGTCGCCCAGACTGCCGTACTGCCGCATCCGCTCGCGGTCCTCCTCCCGCAGCACGAATTCCTCCTGGAAACCGTTGCCCTTGGCCGCCTCGTCGTAGGCGTCGGTGATATTCTGGATGGTGACGGATTTCGAACCGTAGTCCTTGCGAATCCAGTCGGCATTGGGCAGGTTGATGCCGATCGGGGTGGCGGGATAGCAGTCGCCGCCCAGTATGGCCGCCGTGATCACCTTCGCCGACACGCCCTTCACCTTCTTCTTCTTGTATCTGTCATCCACCGGGGAGTGGTCCTCGAACCACTGGGCCGCCTCGCTGATAGCCTGCGTGCGCCGGGTGGCCTCCTCGTTGCGGAAGTTCACCAGCCCTTCCCACGAAGCCTTGTAGCCCAGCGGGTCACCGTAGGTCTCGGTGAAACCGTTGACGAAATCGACCCGGGAGACGGTGTCCTGCACCCAGAGGATATTGAACCGGTCGAACTCCTTCAGGTCACCCGAACGGTAGTAGGAGATCAGCGCCCCGATCGTCTCCCGCTGATGGGGCTCGGCCACCTCGGCGGCCTTCTCCAGCCAGAAGACGATCTTCTCGATGGCGGGCGAATACATGCCGCCCACGCGCCACACCTTTTCGACCAGCTTGCCGTCCTCCTTCACCAACTGGCTGTTCAGCCCGTAGGAGACGGGAGTCGCATCGCCCGGAACAGCCATGGCGGCATAGAACGCTTCGGCCTCCTTCTGGGACACACCCCGGTAGTAGTTCATGGACGAGGCGGCCAGCATGTCCTGTCCGGCCGTCTGGTCGAGGCGCTTATGGTAGAGCGCAGGATTGAACATGACGGGCTTGACCACCGTCATCAGCTCGGCCATCGTGCCGAAATCCTGCGGAAAACTCTCCGCGGGGGTCACCATCACGAGCGAATCGAAATAGGCTTCGCTGAACTCGGGGGTGAACTTGTCGTTCGAATAGTGGTGATGCACGCCGTTGGCGAACCACACCTTTTTCAGATACTTTTCGAAAGCGGCCCACTGGGGCGTGGTTCGGTCGCCCGGATAGTCGGCATAGATGGCCTCCAGCGTGCGCCGCAGGGGCAGGTTGTAGCGGAAATTCTGGTCGAACAGGATATCCCGCCCGCAAAGGGCGGCCTCGTTCAGGTAATAGACCAGCTTCTTCTCCGGCAGGGTCAATTCCTCGAAACCGGGAACCTCGTAGCGGAGCACCCTGATGTCGTCGAACCGGTCGACGACCCAGTCGTTTGCCTTCTCCGCAGCGGGCCCCTTCTTCTCCCCGCACGCGGTCATTCCCGCCGCAAATGCACTCATAACGAACAATATTACTGTTTTTTTCATGGACTGAAGTTTTGCGTTCGAGGCAAAGTTACGTGATTTTCACTGAAAAAATTAGTAATTTGTAATCTAATTTCTAACTTTGCCCTGCCGAAAAGCGACATTTTTGTAGAACCAAAATCTTGTTCATGAAAGTTTTCAGCAAGAGTTCCGACCTCAGAGCCTTTCTGGACGGCGTTCCCGCTCACACTCTGGGATTTGTGCCGACGATGGGCGCCCTGCATGCGGGACATCTCTCGCTGGTCGCCCGGGCACGCAAGGAGTGTGCCACGGTGGTGGTGAGCGTATTCGTCAACCCCACCCAGTTCAACGACAAGAACGACCTGAAGAGCTATCCCCGCACGCCGGAGGCCGACATCGCCCTGCTCGAAGGGGCCGGAGCCGACGCGGTCTTCATGCCCCCGGTCGAAGAGGTCTATCCCGAACCCGACACCCGGGTGTTCGACTTCGGGCAGATCGACAAGGTGATGGAAGGGGCCTTCCGGCCCGGCCATTTCAACGGTGTGGCCCAGGTGGTGAGCCGCCTGTTCGACCTCGTCCGCCCGGCCAGGGCCTTCTTCGGCGAAAAGGATTTCCAGCAGATCGCGGTCATCCGCGCCATGGTGGCCCGGCTCGGGCTTCCCGTGGAGATCGTGCCCTGCCCCATCGTGCGCGGCGAGGACGGCTTGGCGCTCAGTTCGCGCAACGCGCTGCTGGACGCTCCGCACCGTGCCGCCGCCCCCCGCATCTACGCCGCGCTGAAAGAGGCGGTCGCCCGGCGGGAAGAGATGACGCCGCAGGAATTGCGGCAGTGGGTAACAGAACGGATCGACAGCGACCCGATGCTCGAAACCGTCTATTTCGACATCGTGAACGCCGACACGATGCAGCCCGTGGAGAGCTGGGACGAACCCTGCGGCAAGCAGGGCTGCGTGGCCGTGCAGGCCGGGTCGGTGCGTCTGATTGATAACATTTGTTTCGAATAGCCATGCAGATCGAAGTTCTCAAATCGAAAATCCACCGGGTTTCGATCACCGAAGCCAATCTTCAATACGTGGGCAGCATCACCATCGACGAGGCGCTGCTCGAAGCGGCCAACATGATCCCCGGCGAGAAGGTCCAGATCGTCAACGCCAACAACGGCGAACGGCTGGAGACCTACATCATCAAGGGGGAGCGGGGCAGCGGATGTATCTGCCTGAACGGTCCGGCGGCCCGCAAGTGCGCCGTGGGAGACGTGGTCATCATCATCTCCTACGCCCTGATGGATTTCGAGGAGGCCAAAACCTTCACCCCGTGGGTGATCTTCCCCGACACGGCCACCAACCAGCTCGTGCGGTAGCGCCGACGCGGCAAACGACTTACCGGAGGGTACCCGACCGACAGGCGGCGACCCTCCTTTTCGTTCGTGACGCCCCGTGCGGATCCCGACGGAATCACTCCCCACACCAATAAACCGAATACAGACAGGCCGGACAGCCGCCTCCCAGAACCCTGCCGCCATGCATATCTTCATCCGAGGGGCCGTAGCCCGTTTTCCGGAATTCCGTTTCACGCACCCCGTCGACTGGACGATCGGCGAGGGAGAGAACTGGGCCGTGGTCGGCCCCAACGGGGCGGGCAAGAGCCTGCTCACCGACCTGCTCCGGGGACGCATCGTCCTACGGGAAGGAGAGACAGGCACCGATGCGCCGGACACACCGCTCTACAAAGCCGTACGCTCGATCTCCTTCCGGGACATCTACTCGCTCGCGGACTGCCGGGAAGGGTACAGCCAGCAGCGGTGGAACGCCTCGGACGCCGAACAGTCGCCTACGGCCGGCTCGCTGCTGTCGAAATTCCCCGCCGAAAAGATCGTCCGCTACGCCGGAGTGCTCGGCATCGAGGATCTGCTCGACAAACGGCTCGTGACCCTCTCCAGCGGAGAACTGCGCAAATTTCTCATCACGCGCACGCTTCTGGAAGAGCCCCGCGTACTGATCCTCGACAATCCGTTCATCGGACTGGACGCCGCCTCGCGCGGAGTACTGGACCGGACGATGGAGAGGCTCTCCCGCAGCGGCGTGCAGATCGTGCTCGTGGTCTCCGACCCGGTCGAAATCCCGGAATGGACCGACCGAGTGCTTCCCGTCCGGGCCCTCACCTGCCTGCCCCCGGTCTCCCGGAGAGAGTTTCTCTCCGACGCGGCCCTGCTGGCAGAGCTCTTTCCCGAACGCTACGGTACGCCGTATGTCCCCGACCTTCCCGAAAAGGAAGACAGGGCATCCGAACCCTACGACGAGGCGATCCGCATGGAAGCGGTCCGTGTACGGTACGGCGGCCGCACGATTCTGGACGGAGTGGACTGGACGGTGCGGCGGGGCGAGAAGTGGGCCCTGCTCGGCGACAACGGCAGCGGCAAATCGACCCTGCTGAGCCTCGTGTGCGGCGACAACCCGCAGGCCTACGCCAACCGCCTCACCCTCTTCGGCCGGCGGAGGGGCACGGGGGAGAGCATCTGGGAGATCAAACGACGCATCGGTTACCTTTCGCCGGACGTGCACACCTACTACATGAAAGACATCCCCTGCCTGCAGGTGGCGGCCTCGGGCTTCTTCGACTCGGTGGGGCTTTACGACAAGTGCACGTCCCGGCAGAGGGACCTGGCCGCCCGCTGGCTCGACGCGTTCGGGGCGGGCCACCTGGCCGGACGGTCGTTCGTCCGCATCTCCTACGGGGAACAGCGGCTGGTGCTGCTGGCCCGGACGCTGGTCAAGGACCCCGAACTGCTCATCCTGGACGAACCCCTGCACGGGCTGGACGCGGGCAAGAAGGAGCGCGTGCGGCGGATCGTCGAAACCTTCTGCGCCCGTCCGGGCAAGACGCTGATCTACGTCACCCACTACCCCGGGGAGATTCCCGCCTGCGTGACCCGGTGCAAGAGGCTGGAAAAAAGAGGTTAGCCCGGCATACTTCCGGCCCGGTCCTCCGCGTTTTTATGCCGGCGGCGGAGACGATTCCGCGCGGTTTTTCGTATCTTTGCCATCCGAATCAAAAACATAACGACTATGGAGAAAAAGATCAGAGCGGCCGTCGTAGGGTACGGCAACATCGGAAGATACGTGGTGGAGGCGCTGGAGACGGCACCCGATTTCGAAATCGCGGGCGTGGTGCGGCGCGACCCGTCCGACCGGCCTGCCGAACTGGCGGCCTATCCCGTGACGGGAACGGTGGAGGAGCTGGGTCCGGTGGACGTGGCGATCCTCTGCACCCCCACCCGCAAGGTGGAAGAGTTCGCCCTGCAGATGCTGGCCAAAGGCATCCGCACGGTGGACAGTTTCGACATCCACACCGACATCGCCGGACTGCGCGGACGGCTGGACGAAGCCGCACGCCGCCACGGGTCCGTGTCGGTGATCTCGGCGGGCTGGGACCCGGGCAGCGACTCGATCGTGAGGGCCCTGCTGGAAGTGTGCGCCCCGAAGGGAATCACCTACACCAATTTCGGTCCCGGCATGAGCATGGGCCACACGGTGGCCGTCAAGGCGGTCGAGGGAGTGAAAGCCGCCCTTTCGATGACCATTCCCACGGGTACGGGCATCCACCGGCGCATGGTCTACGTTGAGCTGAAGGAGGGATACGAATACGCCGACGTGGCCGCCCGGATCAAGGCGGACGACTACTTCGCCCACGACGAGACGCACGTGATGCAGGTGGAGAGCGTGGACGCCCTGCTGGACATGGGCCACGGCGTGAACCTCACGCGCAAGGGTGTGTCGGGCCGGACACAGAACCAGCGGTTCGAATTCAACATGAGCATCAACAATCCGGCCCTGACGGCCCAGATCCTCGTATCGACGGCCCGCGCCGCCACCCGTCAGAGACCCGGGGCCTACACGATGATCGAGATTCCGCTGATCGACTACCTCTTCGGGGAGCGGGAGGAACTTATCCGGAGGCTCGTTTAGGAAATCCGAGGAAACAACAACGATAAATGCAAGAGGATATGAACACGAAGTATTACATGCCGGTGCTCGCGCTGGCCGTGGCGGCCGCCGGGTGCGGCAACTCCGGCAAGAAGGGCGCCGAAGGGGGTATCCGGCTCGAGAACCTGGACACCACCGTATCGCCCCGCGCCGATTTCTACCGGTACGCCTGCGGGGGCTGGATCGACAACAATCCCCTCAAGCCCGAATACTCGCGGTTCGGCTCGTTCGACAAACTGGCCGAGAACAACCGCGAACAGATCCACGGACTGATCGAGGAGCTGGCGGCCGGCCAGGCCGAAAAGGGCAGCGTGGCGGAGAAGATCGGCACGCTCTACAATGTGGCGATGGACACCGCGAAGCTGAACGCCGACGGGGCCGCCCCGATCGCCGGCCAGCTGAAGGCGATCGACGGGCTGACGGACAAAAGCGGGCTCTCGGGACTGATCGCCTCGATGCGCCGCGAGGGGTTCGACCCTTACTTCGCCCTCTACGTGGGTCCGGACGACAAGAACAGCACGATGAACATCGTGCACACCTATCAGAGCGGGCTGAGCCTCGGGCAGAAGGAGTACTATCTGGAGAACGATTCGGCCACGACGGCCGTCCGGGAACGGTTCCGCGACCATGTGACCAGGATGTTCCGCCTGGCGGGCAGCACGCCCGAAGAGGCGGCCCGGGCGATGGAAGACGTGATGCGGATCGAAACCCGGCTGGCCGGAGCCTCGCTGTCGAACGTGGAGCTCCGCGACCCGCAGGCCAACTACCACAAGATGACGCTGGCCGAAGCGGAGAAGACCGTGCCGGGCATCGACTGGAAGGTCTACCTCGACACGCTGAAGCTGGGTGGGGTGACGGAGCTGAACATGAGCCAGATCGCTCCCGTACGGGAGACGGCCGCCATTTTGGCCGAGGAGCCGCTGGAGGCCCAGAAATCCTATCTGAAATGGAAGGTGATCGACGCGGCCGCGCCCTACCTGAGCGATGCGTTCGTGGAGCAGAACTTCGAGTTCTACGGCAAGGCGCTCTCCGGCAAGAAGGAGATGCAGCCCCGCTGGAAGCGGGCCGTGAGCGCCGTGAACGGCGTGCTGGGCGAAGCCGTGGGACAGATGTACGTGCAGAAATACTTCCCGGCCGAGGCCAAGGAGCGCATGACGAAGCTGGTGGCCAATCTCCAGCAGGCGCTGGGCGAGCGGATCGACGCCCTCGCCTGGATGAGCGACACGACCAAGGCCCGTGCCCGCGAGAAGCTGGCCGCCATCCTGGTCAAGGTGGGTTATCCCGACAAGTGGCGAGACTACTCGGCACTGGAGATCGGGACCGACTCCTACTGGGCCAACATCGTGCGTTCGAACCGCTTCGACACGGACTACATGACCGCCAAGGCCGGCAAGCCGGTCGACCGCAGCGAATGGCTCATGACGCCCCAGACCGTGAACGCCTACTATAATCCGGCCACCAACGAAATCTGTTTCCCGGCCGGCATCCTGCAATACCCCTTCTTCGACATGAACGCCGACGACGCCTGCAACTACGGGGCGATCGGCGTGGTGATCGGCCACGAGATGACCCACGGCTTCGACGACCAGGGGCGCCAGTTCGACAAGGACGGCAACCTGAAGGACTGGTGGACGGCCCAGGACGCCGAAAACTTCGAACGGCGGGCGCAGGTGCTCGTGGACTGGTTCAACGGGATCGAGGTGCTGCCCGGCCTGCACGGCAACGGCAGACTGACCCTCGGGGAGAACATCGCCGACCACGGCGGGCTCCAGGTGGCCTATCAGGCCTTCAAGAACGCCACGGCCGGCCAGCCGCAGCAGACGATGGACGGCTTCACGCCCGAACAGCGCTTCTTCCTCTCCTACGCCAACGTGTGGGCGGGCAACATCCGGGACGAACAGATCCGGGTGAACACCAAGTCCGACCCCCACTCGCTGGGCCGCTGGCGGGTGAACGGCGCCCTGCCCCACATCGGCGCCTGGTACGAGGCGTTCGGCGTGGAGGAAGGCGACCCGATGTATCTGGCGCCCGAGAAACGGGCCGTGATCTGGTAGCACGGAGCGGACAGGCACGCCTGTTGCAGCAAAAAGGGAGAGGGCCGGAACCTCTCCCTTTTTGCTTGTCGCGGAAAATCGCTATCTTTACGTGACCGAACGGAAAAAACACCGATAAAACGAAACGATATGGAAAACTTCATTTTTCAGAACCCGACCAAGCTGATCTTCGGCCGGGGAACGATCGAGAAACTGGGCGGACAGATTCCGCAGGGGAAACGGATCATGCTCACCTTCGGAGGGGGCAGCGTACGCCGCAACGGCGTCTACGACCAGGTGACGGCGAGTCTCCGCGCCGCCGGACACGCCTTCACCGAGTTCTGGGGCATCGAGGCCAACCCGACCGTGGAGACGCTCCGCAAGGCGATCGCGCAGGGCAAGGCAGAGGGAACCGACTTCCTGGTAGCCGTGGGCGGCGGTTCGGTGATCGACGGCACGAAGCTGATCTCGGCAGGGCTCCGCTACGAGGGCGACCCGTGGGAGATCGTGCTCTCGGGCCGGGCCAAAGGCGAGACGGTGCCGCTGGCTACGGTGCTCACGCTGCCCGCCACGGGCTCCGAGATGAACTCGGGCGCCGTGATCTCCCGCAGCGAAACGCACGAGAAATTCGCGTTCTACAACCGGAACCCCGAGTTCTCGATCCTCGATCCCGAGGTGACCTACTCGCTGCCGGCCAACCAGATCGCCAACGGACTGTCGGACACCTTCGTCCACATCATGGAGCAGTACATGACCCGCCCGGGCCAGTCGCGCGTCATGGACCGATGGGCCGAAGGGCTGCTGCTGACGCTCGTGGAGATCGCCCCGAAGATCAAGGCCGATCCGAAAAACTACGACCTGATGGCCGACTTCATGCTGACGGCCACGATGGGTCTGAACGGCTTCATCGCCATGGGCGTGGAGCAGGACTGGGCCACCCACCAGATCGGCCACGAACTCACGGCGCTGCACGGACTGGCGCACGGTGCCACGCTGGCCATCGTCCTGCCCGCCCTGCTGCGCACGCTCCGCGAACAGAAGGGAGACAAACTGGTGCAGTACGGCGAACGCGTGTGGGGCATCGCCTCCGGCACCCGCGACGAGCGGATCGACCGGGCGATCGAGTGCACGGAGCAGTTCTTCCGCAGTCTGGGGCTGGCCACACGGCTGCCGGAGGCGGGCATCGGCAGGGAGACCCGCGACGAAATCGTCCGCCGGTTCACCGAACGGGGCGTCCGTTTCGGCGAACGGCAGAACGTGGACGGGGAGATGGCCGGCCGCATTCTGGACAACGCCATGTAACAGACGGAGCACGAACAGGGGGGAGATAGTCCGAAAGGTCCCTTCCCCCCCGACAGGGACAGCCCCCTGCCGCAGGCATTTGCGGCAGGGGGCTATTCGTCGGAAACGTCCGGAAAAGCTCCGGCCGGTCCGTTTTTTCAGGATATACCGTTCTTTTCGGAAACGGTTTCCCCGCAAAATATGCGGGAATCTCTCCGGCCGCAGGAGATTCCCGCAGCAACACGGGATTTTATTTTCTACCTTTGTTTCCGAAACCGAACGCACATGACCCAACAGGAGAGAGATGAATTCACGGCCGCCGTTTTCGATGCGGTCCGCGCCGTACCCCGCGGCCGGATCACCAGCTACGGAGCGATCGCCCGTGCCGTCGGCCGGCCGAACCTGTCCCGGATGGTGGGACGGATACTCGCGGGCTGCGAGTGTTCCCGCCGCGGCATTCCGGCGCACCGGGTACTCGGAAACGGAGGCCGGCTGTCGGGAAAGGCGGCTTTCGGGGCTCCGGACAGGTTGCAGCGCCTGCTGGAAGAGGAGGGGCTCGAAATCCGGAACGATCGGGTCCGCCGCTGGAAGGAGGCGTTCTGGGACCCGGCCGAGGAGTTGCTGCCCGAATAAGCCGGTCCCGCTCCGGCCCCTGCTGAAAAGGGCCCCGCAACGGACAGTCGCCCCACCGGAAACCGCCCTCATCCGGAGACACAAGTCCCCCGCAGGACGGCAAAAAAAGGCGACCGTACCCTTTCCCTCACGGAAGGTATTACTATTACAGACAAACGACAGCCATGCAAAACAATCGAAAAAATATGACACGAACGGAAATCGACAACACGGAGCATCCCCTTTTCGCTCCATTCGAAAAACTCTACGCCGTCAGTTTCCCTCTTTTCGAACAAAGGACGAGAATGCAGCAGGAAGCGGCGTTCGGCAGCACGAACTACCGACTGGCAGGATTCGCCGACGAAGATTCGTTCTCGGGATTCATCTCTTACTGGGAGTTCGACACGTATGTCTATATCGAACATTTCGCCATCGACACGGACAAAAGAGGCAGAGGACTCGGCAGCGAAATCCTGCGGTCGTTCATTCGGTCCGCCGGCAAGACCGTGCTGCTGGAAATAGATCCTCTCACGGACGAAATCTCCCGGGCACGTCTGCGCTTCTACGAGAAATGCGGACTCACCCGGAATCCCTACCCCCACACGCATCCGCCTTACCGGGAGGGACACCGCCCCCACCCGCTGATCGTACTGACGACGGGAGGACCCATACCGGAGGAGATGTACCGGACATTCGAACACGATCTGCATGCAGTCGTCATGAAGCGGTGAAAAGTCACGGAAACCGGCCCGTGCGGGAATCCGATACGGCCGCGGGAAAAGCCGGAACCCGAATCCGGAGCGGGTACAAGCGGATTTTCCGGACCGGCTGCCGGCCGGCTCTTGCGATTCCGTCAAAAAATGGATAATTTTATCGCCGATTGCCCGGATAACTTTGCAATCCCCACCTGAAACGAACCTGTCAGAACCCGTATGGAAATCAGAAAAGTCGTCATCGCGGCCGATTCCTTCAAGGGATCGCTGACCTCGGAAGAGGTAGCGCGAAGCGTCGAGGAGGGCGTGCACAGCGTCTGTCCCGGCTGCGAAACCGTAAAAATCTACATCGCCGACGGCGGAGAGGGCACGACGGAAGCCCTGACCCGCACCCTGGGCGGAAAGATCGTGGAAGCGACGGTCCACGATCCGCTGATGCGTCCCGTGAAAGCCGCTTACGGGCTGGTTGAGGGAGGCGGAACCGCCGTAATCGAGATGGCTTCGGCCAGCGGACTGCCGCTGGTGGAGCCGGAACTCCGCAATCCGATGAAAACCACCACCTACGGCACGGGCGAACTGATCCGCGACGCCCTGAGCCGGGGATGCCGCCGGTTTCTGGTCGGCATCGGGGGCAGCGCGACCAACGATGCGGGCACGGGCATGCTCCAGGCGCTGGGCTACCGGTTTCTGGATGCTGCCGGCACGGAATTGGGCCACGGCGGGGAGATACTCTCCCGCATCGCCGCGGTAGACGATACGGGAGCCCTGCCGGAGTTGGCCGGTTGCGAATTCGTCGTGGCCTGCGACGTGACCAATCCCTTCTCCGGACCCACGGGAGCGGCCTGCGTCTTCGCTCCCCAGAAAGGGGCGGACGCAGCCATGGTGCGGGAGTTGGACGAAGGGCTGAAAAGTTTCGCAAAGGTGATCCGCACCCACACCGGCACGGACGTGGAACGGCAGGCCGGATCGGGAGCGGCCGGGGGTCTCGGCGGAGGGCTGGTCGCCTTTCTGGGCGCCACGCTCGCCTCGGGCATCGACATGGTGCTGGAGGCCATCGGATTCGACGAACTGATTCGGGGCGCCGACCTCATCGTCACCGGCGAGGGAAAGCTCGACGGACAGACGGCCATGGGCAAGGCTCCGCGCGGGGTGCTCGACGCGGCCCGGAAACAGCGCATTCCGGTGGTGGCCGTAGGCGGAGCCGTGGAGAGCGTCGGGGAGCTGAACAGGCAGGGATTCGCCGCCGTCTTCCCGATCCTGCCCGGACCGGCCACGCTGGAGCGGGCCATGGAGAACGGGTATGCCCGGAGCAACGTGCGGCGCACCGTCGAACAGCTGATACGAACGATTCATCTCATAAACCGATAGAACCATGAGCGCATTGGGTGCCCTGATAGGGTTGTTGCTGTCGATCCTGCTGATCGTCAGGAAAGTGTCCCCCGTTTACAGTCTGATGATCGGAGCCCTCGTCGGCGGGCTGGCCGGCGGGTTCTCGCTGGTGGAGACGGTGGGCCACATGGTCACCGGCACGCAGGAGATCGTCCCGGCCATCGTCCGGATTCTGGCGGCAGGCGTGCTCTCGGGCGTGCTGGTCACGACCGGGGCCGCGTCGTCCATCTCCCACACCATCATCCGGAAACTCGGGGAGCGGCACGTCTATCTCGCGCTGGCCCTCTCCACCATGCTGCTGACCGGGATCGGGGTCTTCATCGACGTGGCGGTCATCACCGTGGCCCCGATCGCGCTGAGCATCGGCCGGAGACTCTCGATCCCCAAACTGAAACTGCTGCTGGTGATGGTCGGCGGCGGAAAGTGCGGCAACATCATGTCGCCCAACCCCAACACGATCATCGCCGCCGAGAATTTCGACGCCCCCCTCTGGTCGGTCATGACGGTGAACGTCCTGCCCGCGCTCATGGGGCTGCTGGTCACGGTCTACGTCGTGAGCCGCCTCGTGCCCTCGAATGGGGAGCTCGTCGGGGCCGGAGGCGCCGAACCGGAAGAGAAGGATCTGCCTCCGTTCTGGGCCAGCATCACGGCCCCGGTGGTCACGATCGTGCTGCTTTCGCTGCGCCCCCTGTGCGGCGTGGTGATCGACCCGATGATCGCCCTGCCGGCGGGGGGCGTGGCAGGAATCGTCGCCATGCGCAAATGGCGCGACCTGGGCCCGGGTATCCGCTACGGGCTGGACAAGATGTCGGTCGTGGCCGTACTGCTCGTGGGTACGGGTACGATCGCCGGAATCATCAAGGCCTCCTCCATCAAGGATGTGGTGATCGACCTGCTCGCCCACTGGGACGTGAACGGCGTGCTGATCGCTCCCCTCGCAGGGACGCTCATGTCGGCGGCCACCGCCTCCACCACGGCGGGAGCCACCATCGCCTCGTCGTCGTTCGCACAGACGATTCTGGCGGCCGGCGTCAGTGCCGTCTGGGGCGCGGCCATGGTCAACTCGGGCGCCACGGTGCTCGACCACCTGCCCCACGGTTCGTTTTTCCACGCCACGGGCGGTTCCGTGGAGATGAAGATGAAGGAGCGGCTGCGGCTGATTCCCTACGAGACCCTCATCGGCTTCGTGCTGGCCGCCGGAACGGTGGTGGGCTACCTCGTCGCCGGAGCGTAGGGAGCGTTACCGGTCGATTCCCTCGCGCGACAGGACACCGGCCGAGTAATAGTGCCGCACCTCGCGCATCTCGGTCACCAGGTCGGCCCGGTCGATGAGCGCCTGCGGGGCGTAGCGCCCGGTGATGACGATCTCCGTGGCCGGAGCCCGCCGGTCGAGCAGTTCCGACACTTCGTCCACGGTCAGCAGGCCGTAGTGCAGGGCGATGTTCAGTTCGTCGAGGACCACCACGCCGTAACGGCCTCCGGAAGCCGCCTCCGCGCATCGGGCCAACCCTTCCCGGGCCGACTGCACGTCGGCCGGATCGGGATGGCGGCCGAGGAAACATCCGCGGCCCAGTTGTTCGATCCGCACACGGCCGTACCCTTTCCCGGCACGGCCGAAAAGCTCTTCGATACGCGTCTCGCCGTACTTCATGCTCTTGACGAACTGGCCGATATAGACGTCTTTCCCGGCGCAGAGCGCCCGCACGGCCAGCCCGAAAGCGGCCGTGGTCTTCCCCTTTCCGTCGCCCGTATAGATATGGACGTATCCCCTGTTTTCCATCGCAACGATTGTTTTTCACAAAAATAAGCCATATTTTCGGACCGTCATAATCAGAAACCGATGATCCCCCTGTACGAAAGTTCGGACACGACCGCCGTCATACCGGCGGAGGAGTATATCGCCCGGTACCGCGACACCGAACGGTTCATCGCCTACTGCCGGAAGTGCGACCGTTACGGGGCCTGCTGGGCCTGTCCGCCGTTCGGACCCGGAGCGGACGCCTGCCTGTCGGGTCACCGCACCGTGCTGCTCGTGGGCACGAGAATCCTGCCGGACCCTGCCCTGCGCCGCTGCCGGGAGGCCGGCCGATGCCGGGAGATCGGGCGCGAAATGCTCGGCCGGGAACGGGCAAGGCTCGATCCCCTGCTGCTGGAATGGGAACGGAACGATCCGGGCAGCCGGGCTTTCTTCGCCGGAACCTGCCATCTGTGCCCGACGGAGGGATGCACCCGCCGCGAGGGGCTGCCGTGCCGGCATCCCGGTCTGATCCGCCCGTCGCTCGAGGCGTTCGGATTCGACATCGGCCGCACGGCTTCGGAGCTGCTGCATATCGAACTGAAATGGAGCCGCGACGGCCTCCTGCCCGAATATTTCACCCTGGTCAGCGGAGTGTTCTCCGACCGCAAACCCGAAGAGATCACATGGAACAGAGCGTAACGCGGAAAAAAGCCGTATTCAACTGGAGCGGGGGAAAGGACTCCGCACTGGCATTGTACAAGGTGCTGCAGGAAGGGGAGTTCGAGGTGGTCTCGCTGCTGACGACCGTCAACCGCGACACGCACCGTTCGTCCATGCACGGCATTCCGCTCGCCCTGCTCCGGCGGCAGGCGGAGAGCATCGGGCTGCCGCTACACGTGGTCGGCCTGACCCCGAAAGGCAATATGGAAGACTACGAGTCGGCCATGTCGGAAGCCGTGCGGCATTTCGTCGGGGAGGGGGTCCGGCACTTCATCTTCGGCGACATCTTCCTGCACGACGTCCGCACCTACCGGGAGCGGCAGCTCGCCCCCTACGGCATCGAAGTGGTGGAGCCCCTGTGGGACAGGAGCACCGGGGAGATCATGGAGGAGTTCCTCGCCTCGGGACTGCGCACGATCGTCGTGACGACCACGGCGGAGATACTGGACGAACGGTTCCTGGGGCGGCACATCGACGCGGGATTCGTCCGCGACCTGCCTCCGGAAGCGGACGTCTGCGGGGAAAACGGGGAGTACCACACGTTCTGCTACGCCGGAGGCATGTTCCGCACCCCCGTGGCCTACCGGCTCGGGAAACCGATGCGGGCGAGCTATCCCGTCCGGCTCGAGGACGGCACGGAGAAGGTGTACACCTACTGTTTCGCCGACCTGCAGGCGCCGGAATAGGAGGCGCAGCCCCTATCCCTGCGGACCGGAGAGCTCCCGCAGACAACGCTCCAATTCCTCGAACGAGGCGAAGCGCCGCACATGGCCGGTCGCTGTATCCGACAGTTCCAGTTCGGAGGGAGAGAGCGCCCGGATGCGGCAACGGACGGAGGAGTCCCGGGAAACACCGAATCCGTTGCGGGACAACAGGTTCTCCGTCCAGTAGCGCAACGCCCCCTCGGCTTCGAGGCGAATCTCGCCGCACGGCCGGACATGGAGCAGGAATTTTCCGCGAACCGTATCGAACGCGATGTCGCCGCCGTCGAAAAAACGACCCACCTCGCCGCGCAGGACGATGTCCTCCGTGGTTCCGCACGCCATGCCGGCCGAAGGGGAGAGCAGCCACAGACGGTCGGCCAGCAGGAGGGCCTGGTCGATGTCGTGGGTCGAGAGCAGGATCGTCCGGCCGCTCCGCGCCAGATCGTGCAGCAGGTGCATGACCTCGATCCGGCTGGCCACGTCCAGAAAGGCGGTCGGCTCGTCCAGCACCACCACGGGACACTCCTGCGCCAGCGCCTTGGCGATCATCACCTTCTGGCGTTCTCCGTCCGAAAGCTCGGCCATGTAGCTCTCCGCCTTGTGTGCGACGCCGGCCTGCACGAGGGCCTCGTCCACGGCCCGGCGGTCTCCGGCCGAAAGCCTCCCGAAGAATCCCGAATGGGGGTAACGGCCCAGAGCGATCACCTCCCGCACCCGCAGCCCCCCGGCATGGGTCCTGTCGGTCAGCACCAGCCCGATCGTCCGCGAAAGCTCCGCACGGGAATAGGCGGACAGGGGACGGCCCTCCAGCTGCAGCGTCCCCGAAAGGGCGGGCTGCGAACCGGTCAGCGTGCGGAGCAGCGTCGATTTCCCCGCCCCGTTCGGCCCGATGAGGCAGGTCAGCGTCCCGCGCCGCAGGCCGAAACGGAGGCCGTCATAGAGCCTTCTCTCCCGCTTCGTACCCCGGTCGTATCCGATGGCAAGCCCTTCCGCCGAGAAAACACACTGTTCCATATCAGTTGAAATATTGGATTCGCTTCTGGTTGACGATCACATAGAGGATGACGGGCACGCCGAGCACGGGGGTAATCACGTTCAGCGGCAGGACCGACGACCCGCCGGGCAGCGTGCAGCACAGGTTGCAGAAGAGGGCCACGGCGGCCCCGAGCAGCAGGGTGACCGGCAGAAGGATCGTGTGGTTGGACGATCCGAGCAGCAGCCGGGCCATGTGCGGCACGGCCAGTCCGATGAAGGAGACCGGACCGCAGAAAGCCGTGGTCACGGCGGTCATGAGGCCCGTCGCCGCCAGCATCCAGATACGCACCCGACGCACGCGGACGCCGAGGTTCTCCGCATAGCGCTCCCCGAGCAGCAGGGCGTTCATCGGCTTGACCAGCAGCAGGGAGACGGCCAGCCCCGCCGCAACCGGGCCCCCGAAATAGGGCATCTGTTCCGGGGAGACCCCCGAGAAGTCGCCCATGCCCCACATCGTGTAGGAAAACACGCCCTCGGCCGAAGCGAAAAAGTTGAGCAGGGAGATCAGCGAGGAGGTGATATACCCCACCATCAGCCCGATGATGAGCAGCATGACGTTGCTGCGCACCAGCGTCGAGAAGAAGATGATGACGGCCAGCACCAGCGAAGCCCCGGCGAAGGCGCCCGCCACCACGGCCAGGTAACCGCCCAGCGGCGTCCCGGAGAAAGAGCCTCCGAGAGTCCCCCCCGTCAGCAGCAGGACCACGGCCACGCCCAGGCTCGCCCCGGCGTTGATGCCGAGGATCGAGGGTCCGGCCAGCGGATTGTTGAAGACCGTCTGAAGCATCAGACCCGACACGGCCAGGGCCGCCCCGGCCAGCACGGCCGTGACCGCCTGCGGCAGCCGGGACTGCAGGACGATGTAGTCCCACGTCTCGCGGCCGGACGAGCCGCCCAGCAGCGCGCGGACGACCCCCTCGGCGGGGATTCCGACCGACCCCCAGAAGAGGTTGGCCAGAAACAGGAGCACGATGCCGGCGCCCAGACCGGCGAAAAACAGTGCGGATGAACGGTTCGCTCCCATGCCTCAGTCCCGCATCCGGGCAAAATAACGGGGCGTGTAGTCCGGCAGCAGTTCCGGATGCAGCACCCACACCAGGTCTTTCAGAATATAGTCCGGATGGACCGTCAGGTCCTCGTAATAGGTGGTGCGGCCCGTGTTGCAGGCGAAAACCGACTTGTTCCGGAAAGCGTCGAAAAGCGCATAGCCCGCGTAGTCGGCCTTCAGATCGGCATAGGTCATATCCTCCGACCGGTTGTACTTCATCACCCAGACGTCGGCCCCGGCGGCCCGTTCGAGCACGTGCTCGAAGGAGAGGGGCACGGAGCCCGTGTCGGACGTATCGTCCCAGAGATAGTCGGCCCCGGCGTCGCGGTAGATCGCCGCCATGTAGCTCCGCCCGCCCGGCACGTACCATGCAGGTCCCATCCGGTACTCGGCCAGCAGGGTCGGCCGGGTCTTCACGCTGTCGGCGAGCCGCTTCGTCCGGTCGTAGGCCTCCGCCGTGCTCCGGAACAGGGAGTCGGCCTCCGCCTCCCGCCCGAACAGGAGCCCGAACAGTTTCACCCACTCGGACCGCCCCAGCGGATGGGTCTCCATGTAGTCCACGCACTCGACGATGGGCACGCCGATCTTCTCCAGCCGCCCATACCCCGCCTGGTCGTCGATGGGCGAGGTGAAGACGGCATCGGGCGCGATCTCGATCATCTTCTCCATGTCGGGCTGGACCGACTCCCCGAGGTCGGCGATCCGGCCCCCGGCCAGCCCCTCCTTCACGAAGCCGACATCCATGTAGCGCGAGCCGCACACGCCCGCCACCTCTTCATGCACGCCCAGCATGTCCATCAGGCTGCAATGCACCGAAGTGTAGACCACCACGCGCCGCAGAGGGGTGCGGATCAGCGTCCCCGCGGGCAGGGAGGCGGGCAGAGGACGGTCCGAAGGCACCAGCACGTAGCGGTGGAGCACCTTTCCCGTATCCCACGGATTAGCGATCTCGACACAGGTATATCCGTCGCGGGGTTCGATCCTGAATCCCCGGGCATACCGCACGCTGTCGGCCGTCCCGCCCTCCCGCACGCCGGAAGTCCGGCCCGGACGGCAGGAAGCCAGCGAGACCGCAACGAGCAACAGACAAAAAAGTATCTTTTTCATTTGCCGGAAATTTATTCGTTCGAAGTCGATATTCCATACGGTTTTTCCACATCGGCATGGGCCCGCACGTGAGCGGCCGGCCGGAATATACGGCAGAAGGCGGCGGCAAGCACGCCCCCACCGACATCGCTGCCCGTACCCGCAAACATGACCGGATGCAATTTTCCCATATCTCCACGCTCATTTCGTCCGGAAGCGAAGACACAAGGAGAGGATTCGACCGCGAGCCCGATTCATTCCGCCTTTCTTCCGAGGCACAAACCGAAACAAGGACGCATGGCAGGTCTTCTGACTCGTTCCCGTCCCGGCGCCTTCCCGATCTCGATCAGTGGCAAAGAATGCCGGGACGAACGGTGCCCTGTGCAGGCAGGAACTCACAGCAGCGGAAACTGTCGCCGACTTCCACGGCGTTCCCTTTTCATCGGGCCGTCCTCCCACGGAGGCGGCCTGCGAACCATCGCCCGTACAAAGGTAATGTTTTGTTTGGAAATACCCTCACCCGAACCGCATCCGAAGCGAAGAAGCCGCACCGGGGCGGTCCTGCCAGAAACGGGGCAGGCCTGCCGCACGTCCCGGAAACCGGCGGAATCCGGCGGCGAGACGTCAGAACTCCACGGTGAGGCCGACGGCCGGCACCAGCGAGCCGCTGACCTGACCGATATACTTCATCCGGTAGCGCTGCTCCGAAACCGGAGCGGAGGGATTCTCCACGACGCCCGTACTCATCAGCACATCCGGCTGGCGGAGCTTGCTGCCCGTGACGTTCTGCAGGTCGAGGTAGACACCCAGCATACAGCGACGGAAATAGAAGGTCTTGTCCACCCGCACGTCCAGTTGGGCGAAAGCGTCGAGCCGGCCGCGGTTGTACTGCGAGTAGTCGTAGTACGGGCGCCCCGAAGCGTCCCAGGCCTCTTTCAGCGACGATTTTTCGACGTCGTAGGGCGTATAGGGTGCCCGGCCCACAGCACTCAGCTTGGCCCCCACGCTCCAGGCACGGGGCAGGTCGTAGGTACCGCTCAGGTTGACGACGAAACGGCTGTCCCACGCCGAGGGAATGTACTCCGCCCGACGGTCGCGGCGGAACTCGCTCCGGTAGAGGGTCGCCGAACCCACCAGACTGATCTTCCCGGGGATTCGCCAGCGGACCATCGCCTCCACGCCGTAGGCGCGCCCCTCGGCCGAGGAGACGAGCGGTTCGTCGCCCACCGTGCCGTAGTCGTTGCCCTTGCAGGTGAGGGGTATCCCGTCCGTCACGGAGAGAGGGATGTCCGTATAATATTTGTAGAATCCTTCGACGGAAACGACCAGCCGGTCGCGCAGCCGCCAGTCGAAGCCCGCGGCGCTTCCGGCCACGCGCATGTAACCGAGATCCCGGTTGACCAGGACGCCCGCTCCGTCCCGGAATCCCAACGCCGTGAGCGGCGGCAGCTGATAGTAAAGCCCCGTGCTGGCCCCCACGGACCATCCGCCGCCCAGGGCGTAGGAGAACGACAGGCGGGGGGAGAGCCGCTCCCAGAGACGGGCCGTGCGGCCCGACCAGTCGCACCCGTCGAAACGCAGGCCGCCCGAAACGGAGAGCCGGTCATCGGCTGAACGGTAGTCGGCTCCCGCGAAGGCACCCCACCCGACGAGCCCCAGCCGGGTGCGGTAATCCGCCACACCGGCCTGCTGTGTGTAAAGGCGCCGCAGGGTGCGGTCGGCATAGTGCAGGTAGTTCACCTCCGCCCCTTCGCGCAGGGTCCAGCGGCCGAAGTAGGAGCGGTTCTCGGCCCGCAGGGTCGATTTCTGCTCGACAGCCCTCGAACGGAGCGTCAGATGATCCTCGGAGGATTCGTCGTTGTTCCGGTACTTGACGTTGCGGTTGTTCAGATAGTTGTGGCTCAAGGTGACCGTCAGGGTGTGGCGCCCGGAAAAACGGCGGTAGGAGGCTCCCACCGTGAAGGTCTCCTGTTTCAGCCGCGGGAGATAGCTGAGCAGGTATTCGGCATCTTCGCCCTTCTCGTCCGTATTCAGACGCATGTCGTCGATCCCCGCCAGCCCGAGCAGGAGCAGTTCGTCGCGGTCCGAAAGACGGATCCGGAACTTGACCTGCCCGTCGATGTAGTTCGGAAGAAAGGGAAGTCCGAGCATCCGGAACAGCAGCTGGAGATAGGATTGCCGCAGGGAGAAGAGATAGGTGGTCTTCTCCCCGATGTGGCCGCTGCCGCTGACGCCCGCCTCGGAAGCCCCGAGGGTCGCCTTGAAGGTCTGCCGGTCGGGATCGCCGTCCCGCAGCCGGAAATCGAGCACGGAGCTCAGCGCCCCGGCCCTGTCGGCCGGAAACGCGCCCGTGTAGAAACTGATCTCGCGGATCAGATCGGCATTGACGATGCTGACCGGACCGCCCGAGGCTCCCCGCGTGGCGAAGTGGTTGATATTGGGAATCTCGATCCCGTCCATGAAGAAGCGGTTCTCGGAGGGACCGCCCCCACGGACGATCAGGTCGTTACGGTAACCGACCGGCGAAAAGGAGACGCCGGGATAGGAGCGTACGATCCGCGAAACGTCCCGGTTCGAACCGGGGCTCTTCTCGATCTCCCCGAGGCCGATGATCTTCATGCTCACGGGACTTTCGGCCACCCGGCGGAAGGGAGACGGCCGCACGGAAACGGCTTCGACCTGCATGACGTCGGGCTCCAGCTCGATCTCGACGAAAGGCGTGTTGGCCGAAACGATATATTCGGGTGAAAGAAGGCTCTTGTAGCCCAGCGAAGAGACCGAAAAGCGGCAGATACCGGGTGCGACGCCCGGGAGGGTGAAGTGTCCCGCCGTATCGGTCGAAACGCCCCGCTGTTCCTGTCCGGCGATGACGACGGCGGCATAGGGCACCCCCTGGCGGGTCCGGCTGTCGATCACCCGGCCCCGCACCGGATAGCGCTGGGCTCCGGCCGTCAGCGCCGGCAGCAGAGCGCACAGGCAGGCGAGTATCCGTATGAAAACAACCGATCGTTTCATCCCCGCAAAGAAACGACTATCGTGCCAATTTACAAAATAATTCGGAATCGGATTTCCGGATGCGGCATCCCCCACGGCCCGGCGGCCGGGTCCGCCGGACGGTCCGGTCAGACGGCGGTCAGCTCGTGCCAGATGCCGAGCATCTCCTCGCACTCCTCACGGGTTCCGGGGACGACCAGGGGACGCATCACCACCCGGGCGCCCGTCCGGGCCACGAGCCGTCCCACCCGCGTGACGTAGTCGCGCCAGTGTTCGCCCTCCAGACCCGGGATGCGGCAGTAGAGCACGGTGCCGGTCCGGGCACACCGCTCCAGCAGATATTCCAGATCGTATTTCTCGGGATTGCCCAGATCGACCGCCCGGATACAGGAGAGTCCGGTCAGCTGGTCGAAAAGGGTGGGATGCAGGCCGCAGTAGTGGAGAAACGCACTGCCGAACGGCTCGACGGAGCGCTCGACATAGGGCAGGATCACCTCGTCGATCATCTCCGGCGAGAGAAGCGTGGCCGTATCTTCGGAGATGCGGATGCCCGCATCCGGAAAATAGAGCCCCTGCGGCGTGCCGTGGCCGTGGATCATGCTGCCGGGCTCCTCGTGGTTGAACTCCTTCATGGCCCGGGACGCCCGCAGGAAAAGGTCGAGCGCGACCTCCATGATCTCCTTCACCTCCGCGGCCCGGTCCGGATCCATCAGCGCATAGAAGATGTCGTCGCCGCAGAGCAGGTGGGCCACGTCGAAAACGCCCTGGTTGTCGGCCATGTAGGCCCGTATCTCCGGATCGGGATTCAGGTCGTTGTTCCGGTAGAATCCCTCCAGCAGGGCGTACACCGGGGAGTCGGCGATGTTCCGGTCCCGGATCGCCCGGATCTCGTCGAACGGCATCGGGCGGCCCGGCCAGGGCATGCTCTCCGCCGTCACCTCGAAGTCCTGGCCGCCCAGGGCCGGTACGACGATCACGCCCAGATTGGGCCGGATCGAGGGAATACCGTCCGTCGGCCAGCCGACCGCGCTGCGGGAACGGGCCGTCTCCCCCTCCCACATCAGCCGGGGATCGTGGAACCGGTTCACGTAATCGGTCATGTCATAAAGAAGGCCGTCGTTCTGGGGAATGAAGAGCAGGCTGGGACCCTCGCCCTTCCAGAATTTTTCATGCAGTACGATTTTTTCCGCTGTCGTCATGGGTCGAAATGTTTATCGGGTTCATTCGGTTTCTTCCGGTCGGATTCCTGCCTTCCCCCGTCGTGGCCGCCGGCGGGGTCCGGCCGGCGAACCGGCCTCACAAAAGAGGGGAACTGCCTTCCTGTTTCCGGGAGAGACCCCCTTTTCACAGGCTTCCGGGACGGTCTTCATCCGGCCGGACTCCGCCGGCGGCCGCCCGGATTCCTCTCCTCGGACGAACAAATGTAAAGCATTTTTTTGCGAAATAAAAAATTTTTTATACTTTTAGCGCAAACGATTGTGCGAATGAACCTTTTTTAAGATGCTTCGTCACCTATTATATAAAGGAGAAGATGCCGCCGGGAAAAATTTTCCGGCAGGGGCCGGAGCCGGCCGGTTCCGGAGCGGATATTTTCCCGTCCGGAACGACATCGGGCACAATGGTTTGCGCAATCCCGGAACAGAGCCGGCACACGGCCCGGCCCCTGACGGAAGCAGCACAGTCCGCACGGAATCCGCAGCCGTCACGGGAAACGATCCGCCCCGGACCCGGACCGTTCCTCCGCCGTCTCTCTCCGGGGCGACCCCTCCCTGAAAACGGATCCGGCACGACTCCCGGCGGCATCCACCGGCCGGAAAACGAATGCCCTTGATTGCTAAAACGATATAACCAACTCATTTTCCGACAGAACCGCGATCCGGGAAAACCGAAACCTCAAACCGCTACCGAAACCCGAACCTAATGAAAACGCTGCAATACATCGCCCTGGGAGTCCTCCTGGCCCCGGCCGCAGTCGCGCAAGACACGAACGTCGTGCCGGAAACCGTGGAGATTCCGGCCGGATTCTTCTACATGGGCTCCAACGGCCTGGGGCACGACTACGACGAGGCCCCGATCCACCGCGTCGAGATCACCCGCCCGTTCCGGATGGGGGTCACGGAGGTGACCAACCTGCAATACGAACAATTCGACCCGGGCCATAAACGGCTGAGAGGCAAATACGGTTTTTCGAAAGAGGACGACGAGGCGGTGGTGTTCGTGTCGTGGTACGACGCGACGGCCTACTGCGCCTGGCTCTCGGAAAAGGAGGGAAAAACCTACCGTCTGCCCACGGAAGCCGAGTGGGAGTACGCGGCCCGCGCCGGGAACTATTACAAATACGGCTGGGGCGGCGTGTTCCCCGACAACATGAAGAAAAACAACTTCGCCACGCACCACGAGACCTATTCGTTCGAGCCGGTCGACCTGCACAGCATGCGCGGGGGACGCGCCCATCCCTTCGGACTGTACGACATGCACGGCAACGTGGAGGAGTGGTGCCTCGACTGGTACGGACCCTACCTGCCCGGCACCCGGACCGATCCGGTGGGATATGCCGACGGGGAGTTCCGGGTGACCCGCGGAGGCAGCCACAGCACTCCCGTGGAGTATCTCCGTTCGGCCAACCGTTCGGCCATGCTGCCCGGGGACAAGCACTACCTGACCGGATTCCGGGTCGTGCAGGCCGACTATCCGGAGAGCGCCCCCCTCCACCGGGAGGCACCGGCGGACAGGAGCGTGTCGCAGCAAACGCACGTGTGGCACAAGGCGGACACGGCCGTATTCATGGAGCCCGTGGAGTTCGTCAAGGCTCCGGAGTGCGGCAGCGGAGTGCCCTTCTACCGGCACAACCACCAGCCGGCCGTCACGTGGTGTCCGAACGGGGACCTGCTGGCGATATGGTTCAGCACGGACAGCGAATTCGGACGGGAGATGACGGTGCTCAGTTCGCGCATGGAGGCCGGGACGAACGAGTGGCAGCGGCCGAAGGAGTTCTACAAGGTGCCCGACCGCAACATGACCGGCGCGGCGCTCTTCCACGACAAACGGAACGGGACCCTGATCCACATGAACGGGGTGGAGGCGGCCGGCTGGTGGCGCAACCTCGCGGTGGTGATGCGCAAAAGCCACGACAACGGCGCCACCTGGACCAAAGGCAAACTGGTGCTGCCGGAACACTGTCCGGGACACCAGGTCATCGCCGGCACGTTCTGCCGGGCCGACGGCACGCTCGTGCAGGTGTGCGACGCGATGCCCTCCATGGAGGGCGGCAGCATCGTCCACACGAGCGACGACGGAGGGGAGACCTGGAGGACCCGGGGAGAAGCGGGCAATGGCGACTTCGCCGCGGGGAAAACCGGCCGCTCCATCGCGGGCATCCACGCCGGCGTAGTGGAACTCAGGAACGGCGACCTGTTCGCGCTCGGCCGCACCGGCAACATCCCCGACAAGAACGGAGTGCCGCGGATGCCCGTATCGGTCTCGAAGGACGGCGGGGAGACTTGGACCTACTCCGCCTCGGTCTTCCCGCCCATACGCGGCGGGCAGCGGCTCGTGCTCATGCGGCTCGACGAAGGGCCCATCCTGCTGGTCAGCTTCGACCCCGGAACGAAAGACGATTCGCAGCCCCGGGGCATGTACGCCTCCCTCTCCTACGACGAGGGAAAGAGCTGGAGCCCGAAAAAATTCATCACCGACGGCAAACACCGCTTCATGGACGGCGGGGCATGGACGGGACACTTCATCATGGACTCCCTGCACGCCGAACCCAAGGGTTACCTGGCCGCCACGCAGACCCCGGACGGAATCATCCACCTGCTCTCCAGCAAGAACCACTACCGGTTCAACCTCCGGTGGCTCGAACAGTAGCCCGGCTCCCGCCCGAACGATACGAAATCAACCCAAAACATAACCATACGAATGACATGAAAAAGACTTTATCCTGTTCCTTTATTTTTTATTTTAATCTATTTATTTGTCTCGCGGGGCTCGCTTCGTGCGCCGCGCAGCCCGAAAAGGCCGGCAGGGAGCCCGTCAAGGTGATCTTCGACAACGACATGGGCAACGACATCGACGACGCACTGGCCATCGACATGCTCTACAAATACGCCGATGCGGGGATCATCGACCTGATCGGGATCACCTCGAACAAGGTGGAACCCGCCAGCGTGGAATACATCGACATCCTGAACAACTTCTACGGGTACCCCGACATTCCGGTCGGACGGCTCACCGGCGTGGAACAGTACGACCGGCCCAACAGCTATGCCCTGCAGACCGCGGCGGACCCCTCCTACAAACGGAGCATCGGAAACTACGACTCCCTGCCCGAGAGCGTCGATCTGCTGCGGCGACTGCTCGCGGCGCAGCAGGACAGCTCGGTGGTCATCATAGCCACGGGCTTCTCGACCAACCTCGCCCGGCTGATGGACTCGAAGGCGGACGCCAGCTCCGAACTGGACGGCATGGAGCTCATCCGCAGAAAAGTGAAACACCTGCACATGATGGCGGGCGACTTCCGGCAGGAGAACCCCATTCAGGAACATAACGTCGTGTTCGACATCCCGGCGGCGCAACACGTGTACGACAGCTGGCCGACGCCGATCACCACGAGCCCCTTCGACGTGGGCGAGAAGATCCTCTACCCGGTCGAGTCGATCCTGAACGACTTCGGGTTCACGGACAAACACCCCGTGGTGGAGGCCTACAAGGTCTACAAGAAGATGCCGTACAGCCGTCCCACCTGGGATCTGACCTCGGTGCTCTACGCGATCGAACCCGACAGCGGCTATTTCGAGGTCGTCGGCCCGGGCCGCGTGCATGTCGACGGGAAGTCGATCACCACCTTCCCCCCCGAAGCCGGAGGCCCCCACTTCTATCTCGCGGCCGACAGCCTGCAACGCGAACGGATCAGGAACCGTTTCGTCAAAATCATCACCCGGGAACCGGCCGCACTCTCCCGCGAAACCGAACGATAACCTAAAACATACTTTTTTTATGAGCAAATTCATCAGACGACTACTGCTTTTCCTGTGGCTGCCGCTCATTCCGGCGTCCGCCCTGTCGCAGAACGCGACTGTCAGGGGAAAGGTGACGGACACGAAAGGGACGCCGATCGCCGGCGCCACCGTGATCGTCAAGGAGACCAACAAGGGCACCATCACCGATGCCAAAGGAATGTTCAGCCTGAGCGCACCCAAAAACGGCAACCTCGAAATCTCCTTCCTCGGCTATAAGAAGAGCGCCCTGCCGATCGGCGGAAAGACCTATCTCGACATCCGGCTCGAAGAGGAGACCACGGCGATGGACGAGGTGATCGTGGTGGGATACGGCACCCAGAAGAAGATCAACCTCACGGGCGCCGTGGCCCAGATCAAGGGCGACCAGATATCCAACAAGCCCAGCACCAGCGTCCTCTCCGCCCTGCAGGGCGAAATGCCCGGCCTGCTGGTGACCCAGCAGAGCGGCCAGCCCGGCGAGGAGGGCATGCAGCTCCAGATCCGGGGATACTCCTCGGCCAACAACGTGGAGACCCTCGTGCTGATCGACGGCATCGAAGGATCGCTGGAGACGGTCAACCCAAACGACATCGAGTCGATCTCCGTGCTGAAGGACGCGGCCTCCGCCTCGATCTACGGATACAAGGCGGCGGGCGGCGTGGTTCTGGTGACGACCAAGCAGGCCAAGGCCGGCAAGGTAAAGGTCTCCTACAACGGCTCTTACAGCATCACGATGCAGGGGCGCATGCCCAAACGGCTCGATTCGTGGGAAGAGTACGAAATCGTGACCCGCGCCAGCGACGGGGGCATCATCGACTACCAGTCGATGGAATACTACAAGAATCCCAACCTCGAGGCGCTGATCGCCGGCGACACGAAGCTGGGCTATTACGCCAACACGGACTGGGTGGACATCGGCCTCAAGTCGGTCAGCAACATGCAGCGCCACTCCCTCTCGCTGCGGGGCGGAACCAAGCAGCTGAGCTACTCGCTGTCGATGGGCTACTACAAGCGGGACGGCTTCATCAAATACGGACCCGACAGCAACGACCGGGCGAACATGCGTCTGAACATGACCTCCCGGCTGAACCGGTACCTCACCGTCGACCTGAAGCTGACCGGCGACCGCTCCGAAGTGAAGGAGAACGCCTTCACCTCGAAGGGCGTGATGGCCAAGATATACCGCAGCCGCACCCGCTCGACCGTCTATTTCCCGCAGGACGAGGACCCCATTCCCAACGGGAACATCTACGCCGGGCAGGACGCCGATAACCCGATCGACATCATGCGGAATGCCGGGACGAGAAGCACCGTCAACAACGACTTCTCGGGCCAGCTGGCGCTCACCGTGCGCAACGTGCTCCCCGGACTCAAGGGAACCTTCAGCGCCTCCCGGAAATACCGGGCCGCGCTCCACGACCGGAAGACCCACCAGATCAACTGGTACAGCCGGGGGACCATCCTGCACCGCCAGTCGCAGACGATCCCCAACGGAGTGCTCAAGCAGCGGGACAACACCTACACGGACCTGTTCCGCGGCGTGCTGGACTACGACCGTTCCATCCGCAAGCGCCACAATTTCCAGGTGATGGCCGGCGTGGAGTACGAACACTACGTACTGAACCGGATGAACGCCAGCAAGGACTACCAGCCCGACGGCATCTATTCGCTCAACTTCGGCAACGCGGCCTCGGCCAAAGCTGCCGACGAGATCCGCGAGTCCAAAACGCAGTCGGTATTCGGCCGCTTCAACTACAACTACCGGGAAAAATACCTGCTCGAAGCCAACCTGCGCTACGACGGCAGTTCGCGCCTGGCTCCGGAGAACCGATGGAAACTCTTCCCCTCGGTGGCCCTGGGCTGGGTCGTCAGCAAGGAGCGGTTCCTGCGGAACGTGAAGGCCATCGACATGCTGAAAGTGCGGGCGTCGTGGGGACAGCTGGGCAACGCCACCGCAATCGGGTACTACGACTACATCCCGGTGGTGGAAGACGGGACCACCATCTTCGGCGGAGGCATGGAGTCCACGAACTACGTCGCTACGCTCGCCTCCCTCCAGAAGACCTGGGAGACGATCGAGATACAGAACATCGGCCTGGACCTCGCCCTGCTGAACCAGCGGCTCCAGTTCTCCGGCGACTACTACGTCAAACGCAACAAGAACATGCTCTCCCAGACCAAGTGGGTCCCCTCGCTGATCGGAGTGAACGTCCCCTACCTCAACGTGGGTGAACTGAAGACCTGGGGATGGGAGTTCGAGATCACGTGGAGAGACCGCATCGGAAAGGACTTCAACTACTTCGTGTCGTTCAACCTCTCCGACAGCCAGAACAAGCTGGTGAAGTACGAAGGGGAGAACATCGTGGGCGAAGGGATCGTGCAGCTGTTGCAGGGCTACCCCATGAACACGATCTGGGGCTACCGGACCAACGGGCTCTTCCAGGAGAAACCCTCGAGCGAAGTGGCCAACTACCAGCCGGGCAAGAGCCTCACCAGTGCCGGCGACGTGATCTACGTCAACCGGGACGACGACCCCAACATCACCATCGGCGACGGTACGCCCGCCAATCCCGGCGACCTGGTCGTGCTGGGCACCACCGACCCGCGCTACACCTTCGGGCTCAATCTGGGCTTCGAGTGGAAACGGTTCAGTTTCTCGGTCATGCTCCAGGGAGTCGGGAAACGGAAATTCCTGCTGGACGAGGAGACCCTGAACCCGACCGCGGGCTCCCTCTACCAGGCCGTGGATTTCCACCGCGACTACTGGACGCCCGACAACCGCGACGCCTTCTTCCCGCGGCCCGTATACAAGGGAGGCTCCTACAACTACAAGCCCTCGGACCGCTGGATCCAGGACGGATCGTACATCCGGCTGAAAAACATACAGATCGGGTACACCATCCCGATCAAGAAGAGCTTCATCGAGAACCTCAACGTCTACGTCTCCGGCGACAACCTCTACGAATGGACGAACACCTGGAAATCGTTCGATCCGGAGGCTCCGGCCGTCGCCAGCAGTCAGGAGTGGTATGCATTCTTCCGTTCCGTATCGTTCGGACTCAACCTCACCTTTTAAACCGATCCGGCCACTATGAAAAAGACCATTCATAAAATATCCGTTCTCTGCGCATGCCTGTCGCTGTTTTCGGCATGCGACCTCGACGTCTTTCCGGAAACGTCCCTGAGCGAACCCCTGTTCTGGAAAAGCGAATCCGACTTCAAAAACGCGGCCAACCAGCTTTACAGCCTGCTGGGCCACCGATTCGGGGACACGCGCGCGGATGACCTCTACCGCAACGCCGTCCCCGACGATATCAGTTCCGGCACCTGGATCGTGCCGGCCACCAGCGCCGACTGGACCAACCCCTACAAGTCGATCTTCGCCGCCAATCGCATCATCGAAAACGCCCCGGCCGAAGAGAGCGCCACGGGCGAAATCAACCGTTTCGTCGCGGAAGCCCGCTTCTTCCGGGCCTATAACTACCACCTGCTCGTCTGCAAATACGGGGACGTCCCCTACATGGACCGCACGGCCGGAGACATAGACGATCCCGTGCTCTACCTGCCGCGCACCCCGCGGGCCGAGATCACCCGGAAAATCTACGCGGATCTGGAGTGGGCGGCGAAATACCTCCCGAAACCCTCGAAACTCGACGCCAAACAGTACGGACGGGTCACCTGGAGCGCAGCCAAGGCACTGAAGGCGCGGGTGGCGCTGTACGAAGGGACCCGGGCGAAGTTCCACGGCTACGGAACACCGGAAGAGGACCTGAAAATCGCCTACGAAACGGCGTGGGAAATCATGGAAACGAAAGAGCACACGCTGTACAAGAAAGGGAGCACGCCCTACAAGGACCTCTTCGTGTACGAGGGAGAGGGCGCCGGAAACACGGAAAACATCTTCGTGAAGGTGTACGGTTTCCCCGACAACCTGCTGGTGACGCACAACTACGCCTACCAATATTTCGCCAATTTCGGCGTCACGCGGAACTTCCTCAACCTCTACCTCACGGACGAGGGGCTTCCCTACCAGGACAATCCCGCCAACGAGGTGACCTACAACGACTACATGGACGCCCGGGATCCGCGGCTCGTGCAGACGATGGCCCGCAGGGGGGAACTCTTCTACCACAACTACAACTTCACGCCCTACGAACAGTCCAAGACGGGCTTCGGCACCCATAAATTCGTCATCAGGACCGGCGAACAGGACCAGCCCTCGACGCTGGACTGCCCGCTCATCCGCTATGCCGAAGTCCTGCTGATCTATGCGGAAGCCAAATTCGAACACGACGGCTCCATTTCGGACGACGATCTGGAGCTGACGGTCAACCAGCTGCGCGGCCGGGTGGGATTCGGCGTGAAGCTGACCAACGACTTCGTCACCGAACACCAGCTCGACATGCGGACCGAGATCCGGCGGGAGCGCTCGGTGGAACTGGCCCTCGAAGGATTCCGGTACGACGACCTGATCCGCTGGAAAACGGCGGAAGAGGTTCTGCCGCAGGAACTCTACGGAGCGAAGTTCATCCAGGGAGAGTGGGGCTCCAAAACCGAGGAGACGCTCGACGAGAACCTCTCGCCCGACAAGCTGATCATCGTCCAGCAGAAGAGCGGCCGTTTCTTCAATCCGGAGAGGGATTACCTCTACCCCATTCCGACCAACGACATCGCCCAAAGCAAACAGGTGATCGTACAGAACCCGAACTGGAAATAACACATCGACTCAGAAATGAAAAAGAACATATTTTTACTGCTGGCAGCCGCCCTCGCCTTCGCCTCCTGCGACAAGGACGACCAGAACTATCCGGACGGTTACGACACGCACTACTACGTAGCCTACAACTACAACACCACCTCGACCGGTTCGCTGGTGTTGCAGAACTCGACGCACTCCATCGACCGGGACGCCGCCTCCCCGCTCGAACTGCAAATCAAATTCATGTCGGAGAATCCGCGCGATTTCGACGTCCGGGCCAGGCTGTACGTGCGCAACAGCCACTACTTCCTGCGCTCGATCGGAGTGACGGCTCCGCCCGAAAACTACTTCGCCACGGAGGATTCGCTGGCCGTCCCCGGCGTGGACTTCCAGCTGCTCGACAGGAACATGAACGTGATGACGCCCGTGCGCGCGGATTCGGTCACCTATTACGAGATCGTATTCCCCAACGCGCAGAAAACCGTGGAAACGATCTACCTGCAGCCGCTCAACAACGAGGACTATGCCCACATGCGCTGCGTGTGGCTCAGTTTCGCCCTGCACAAGATCGAAACCCGCATCTCCGAAGAGATGCTCAAGTACACGGCACTGAACGTCGACGCGGGACCATACAAGGTGAGCACCATGTCGAACTCCTATTACCGGCGCATTAACATCAGATAACGCCATGAAAAACGGAATATCCATCCGGATCTGCGCCCTGCTGGCATGCGCGCCGCTCCTCCTCGGGAGTACGGCGGCCCGGGCGGCGGCTCCGGAGACGATCGACCTTTCGCGGGCGGCCGTCGTCTGCACGCAGGACGACCCGATCGCGGCGCGGGGAGCGGAGATCCTCCGGACGGAGGCCGCCTCGCGCACGGGAATCGAACTGCCCGCCGCACAGGGAAGCGGAATCACGATCGCGATAGGCACCGAAGCGCACCTGACCGGCAGCGACCCCGCCGCCGCAGCCCTTCTGGGAAAACTCCCGCCGACGGGCGCCGACGGTTTCAAAATAGCGTTCGACCGGGCCGGGAACAGGCTGCTGGTCGCAGGTCACGACCCGCGCGGGGTGATCTACGGCGCGGGCTGGCTGCTGAGGAAATCGGCGATGCGCCCAGGCTCCTTCCTCTTCCCCTACCCGGGCGGCATAGCCCAGACCCCGGCCGAAACGATCCGGGGCATCGACCTGAACCCGCCCCACCCGAAAGCGACGGACCCGAACGATCCGCAGACGCTCGCCCGGTTCGAACAGAGCATCCGGGAACTGATGGTCTTCGGGATGAACAGCGTGGGGGTCCTGCGGCGCGTGCCCCCGCGGTACGTGGAGCTGCTGAAATCCTACGGGCTCGACGTCTGGCTCGTGAACTTCTACAACGGGAACGTCTACGAAGAGGAGGAGAGCCTGAACCGGGAGCTCGCCGCACGGGAGAAGGTGTTCAAATCCTTCCCGGCGATAGACCACCTCTGCACGAAAAGCGGCGACCCGGGAGAGCTCGATCCGGCGACCTTCTTCAAAGTGCAGGAACGGGAAGTGAAACTGCTGAAGAAATACCATCCGGAGGCCCGGGTATGGGTCGTGCCGCAGCACGTGACCCGTTCGCCCGAAGAGTATTTCGATGAATTCTGCCGCCGGACCAACGAGGCCGACTACATCGACGGCGTAGGCTTCGGACCGTGGACGCGGACCCCGCTGCCCGAACTCCGGAAAAAGATCCGTCCGGAGCTGCCGATCCGGCGTTTCCCGGACATCGGCCACCTGTACAGCAGCCAGTATCCGCTGCGCAACCTGGACCTCCCGATGGCCATCTGCTACGGGCGGGTCGCTATCAACCCCTCGCCCCGGGCGTACAAACACATCCACAACCGTTACAAGGATTTCGTGACGGGATTCACCGCCTATACGGAGGGCACCAACGACGACGTGAACCGGTTCGTATGGCTGGTGCAGAGCTGGAACCCCTCGACGACGGCCGAAGAGACGATGGCCGACTACGGTCGCTTTTTCATCGGACCCGACTACGAAAAGGAGTTCGCCCGGGGAGTGCTCGCACTGGAAGAGAACCTCGACGGGGCGGTCGGGCCCAAGGAGAGCATCAACGGGACCTTGGAGATATGGAAAGGGATGGAGAGCCGGGCCGACGCCGGGGTGATGTCCAATCCCCGTTTCCAGATGTGCCTGCTGCGGGCCTATTACGATACTTACGTGCGGGAGCGGTACCTCTACGAAAAACGGCTGGAGAAGGAGGCACTGGGGATTCTCGCGTCCGCCGACCGGAAGAACCTCGACGGGGCGATCGAACGGGCGCGGCAGACGCTGCGCAAGGCACGGCTCGAACCCGTCCGCCCCGACCTGCGGCAGCGTATCGACGAACTCTACGACAGGATCTACGTGACGGAGAACGCCTCCTGGACGCATGAATACCAGAAATGCATGTTGCAGAGCCAGGTGGACGCCCCGCTGAACGACAGCCCCTGGATCAACCGCTGTCTGGCCGCCGCCCAGCGCACGAAATCGGCGAAGGAGAAGCAGGAGATCGTCGAAAACCTGCTCCACCGCAAGGACCCCGGGGAAGGGGGCCTCTACTTTGACCTCGGCTCCCTGGAGACCGACGGGATCGTCCGGTCGGGGGAGAACTGGGAAAACGACCCGTTCTACCTCTCTTCTCCCTTCCGCAATTTCGGGGTGAAAGTGAACCGGTTCACCATCACTCCGCGCGACTTCGAGGGCGCGGCGGTTCCCTCGGAGTGGCTCACCCAGGCGGCCGTCTACTACGACCAGCCGATGCGGCTGACCTTCGGCGGACTGGACCCGAACGCCGCATACAGAGTGAAAATCGTCTACATGGGCAGTTTCAACAGCATCCGCGGATACACCGTGACGCTGACCGCGGGAGAGGGGACACCCGTGCACGGGGCGATCGCCCCGGCCCCAAAGCCCATAGT
>CDZF01032632.1_pt1 | contig 48849 bp, 26 predicted proteins | sample 557591 | NCBI WGS metagenome assembly CDZF01 (sample SAMEA3182093, study PRJEB8094) | gut metagenome | biome: human; feature: gut; material: Stool; isolation source: human stools | place: Canada | collected 2012-02-04
TTTCGATCATTTATTTTATAATATAAAATTATATTTTTTATTTGTAAAATACAAAATAATTACATTACTTTGTAACAACTCAAAGTTAAATAGTTAAAGAATATGAGAAGGCCTTTCCATTTGACGCTTTATGCAATGATGTTGGCACTCGCCAATCTTTACGCTCAAGAGACGCTACGACCCAATCTTCTCGAAGAGATCGAGGCATCCGATAATTTCGCCCCCATGTTCCCGTTCCAGCCGACCCACAATGCACCGGAAAACATCACAAATGTCGGTACATGGAAAGCCGTTGTGCGGCAAAATGCAAGACCGAAAGGCTTCATATCTCCCGCAGGTGAATTTCTTGTCGATGAAACCGGTCGGCCGGTCCGCTTCATAGGCACCAATATCGGTATGACGGGATGTTTCCCCGACCATGCCTCTGCGGATAAACTGGCCGAAGAGCTCTCCCGTTACGGAATAAATATCGTGCGCATGCACTATGTCAGCCACCGAACACCTAAGGAGGGTTATCCGTTTTTCGATTCTTTTATCGAACCGGTGCAATTGGAGCGTTTCGACTATCTTTTCGCAAAGCTGAAAGAGAAGGGCATCCATATCTATTTTCAGTTAAACATCGCAAGGAAGGTCAGTTGGGTGAATGGATTCGTGAATGCCCACCTGCTCCCTTATTACAAGAATGGCATCGACAATGTCAACGAAAGAATGGTCTATCTGCAGAAGAAATTTCACGGAGAGATCCTCAACCATATAAACCCCTATACCGGCATTGCTTACAAGGACGATACATCGATCAGCATGATGGAGCTCGCCAACGAGAACTCGATCGTCCATTCGTGGTTCTCTCCCAAACATAAGTTCACGGCCCTTGTCGAACCCTACAAAAGCGAGATAATCGAGATATGGAACGATTGGCTTTTTGACAAATACGGCGACATGGAGACATTGAGAACGGCATGGGGAAAAGGGACCGAAGCGAATGTGGATGAAATTCTGCCCAAGTCGAAAAATTTCAAGAAAAAGAACATCGATTGGCCCTATAAATACAATTGGTCTCGGTTTCCCCAGCGGGCAAACGATTTTACCGAATTTCTGGCAGGACTGGAATCCAAATATTTCGCGGATCTATATGCCAATACAAAGGTAAACCTGAAGATCCGCCAGCCGGTGACCGGCACGCAATTGGGTTACGGATTCAATCGGGCCCAGGCGGCAACGGACTACTGCGATATTCACGGTTACTGGTGTCATCCCGCGTTTCCCGGAGGGAAATGGAACAACGCCCATTGGAACCTGAGAAACGGTTCTGTGGTCAACAGCTACGGACATCCGGGCAATACCTTCACCAAAATGGCACAGGCACGTATTCTCGGCAAGCCTTTTACGGTCAGCGAATACGACCACCCGAACCTCAATTTCTATTGTGCCGAAGGCAACGTGATGCTGGCCGCCATGGGCGCATTCCAGAACTGGTCGGCGCTTATGCAGTTTGCATGGATTCTCGATACGGACTACGAGAGAGGGCACATTTGGCCGATGTTCGACATGTGTTCCGCACCCCAGAAGCTCGTCCACTTTCCTGCCTGTTGGGCTATGTTCGTGCGGGGTGACGTGAGAAGCGGTGACGACCGTCTGGTTTTCGCTTTCCCGTCGAAAGAGGAGAGCGATATATTGAAAGTGGCGGAAAAGCAGGCGGCAAACGCCCCGGGGCTACATGGATCGGGACTTTTGAATAGCCTTCCGTTGGCCGTACGGTCGGGAACCCAAGTCGAGGAGTATCCCCGCCTTTTCTCAAGCGAGGGGCGTACCGTGATCCGAAGCGAGGCGGATGTGCCCACGTCAATAAAAGAAGCTTACAAAAACAGGCTGATGCAGAGCAGTACGGGTGAACTCACATGGAACTGGCAGGAAAAAGATGCCGGATTTTTCATGGTGGATACCCGGAATACCAAAGTTTTCTCGGGATTCGTGAAAGGAAGGACTTTCATGTACAGAGGAATGCGGCTTATCCCGGCCAAAACGAGGCTGGATTGGCTGACCTTATCGTTGACCCTTGCATCGCCCATAGGCGAATCGGTCCCGGGAAACCTACTGCAGACAGGATCTTATCTGCTTGCAGCAACAGGGCTTGTCCACAACACCGGTATGAGGATAGTCGAAGTCGGAAAGGGAAAAATCTCCTGCTCCGAACCCGACGGGGGAAGATTGGGCAGGGCTCCCGTTCTGTGCGAGGGCATCGAGGCACAACTCGCTTTCGCCGGTTTGGGCGGCAGAGTGAAGTGTTATGCCCTGGATTCGGAAGGGAAACGCACCGAAGAGGTTCCGGTCATTGAAAACGAATCAGGAGAGGCGATTCTCGAAATCAGTCCGAGATACAAGACTTTGTGGTATGAGGTGATAGTAGACAATTCAACCAACTAACACTAACCATATACTAACCATGAATCACAAACAAATTATTGCTGTTATCTGCCTGCTGCTGGCCGGTCCACCCGCACGGATTTCCGCCCAAGTCGCAGTGATAGATTCACTTTGTGTCGGAAAGACAATCGCCATGAGTCCGGAAGAACTGATCAGAGGTGAGGTTTCCGGGACGAGGGTCTCGTCCATCGATGGCAATCCCAACGGGGCTTTCAATGTCAACATCAGAGGACTCAACACCTTAAGAGGGAATTCGCAACCGCTGTGGATCGTGGACGGAGCAGTGATCGGATCGTCTGTACACCAGAACCTGAATGCCTTCTATCTCAATGGAGGCTCGACCGCAAAAGGGGATGCGCTTCCCGACTATTCCGGACGGAGCTACACTTCTCCCGTCGGCAACTTCGGGTGGCTCAACCCTGCCGACATAGAGTCGATAGAGGTCATCAAGGATATGTCGGCGGCAGCGTTGTACGGCATGTCGGGAGCCAATGGCGTCATTGTTATCAAGACGAAAAGAAACTCCTCGAACGCCCACGACATTCACCTTTCGTCGAATGTCGGTGTCGATTTCTCCACCCAAAAGGGAGATGCTTTCGAAGCAGGCATCAACCATATACACAAGGCAGGGATCAACGGTGCGGCCGGAAACAACTCCTATTACAACATATCGGGTTTCCTGCGCCAGAACAATACGGCCATAAAGGGCACCAATTCGATCGTCGGCAGCCTGGCAGCCAATTTCGAGACGATGGCCAACAAAGTTTTCATGTTCGGTCTCAACACGAATCTCAGTTATGGCAACTATCACTCGACCGGAGGAACGAACTACATCGGAGCACCTTCCACGATGATGGGCTCGCGCTATCCCGACATATTTCCCTACGACAAGGTCACCGGATGGCTGGAATCCTACGATGACGAGGTTTTGGATTACCGCATTGTCAGTTCCGTGTGGCTGCAGATCAATATTATCCGCGGCCTTCATTTCAAAGTGACAGGAGGCATGGATTACCAGAATCAGTCGCGCTACATCTGGTTCGGCGACGGTACCTCTTTCGGTAAAGATTTTTCGGGAGCAGCCGGTATTCTCAACAATTTTCTTTTCACCTACAATGCCAAGGGAGAACTCAATTACAACAGAAATTTTACCGTGAAGCACCGTTTCAATGCCTCTCTGGCTTTCGATCTGAAAGGCAACATGAACAAGACCAATGCCATGTGCGGCACCGATTTCGACCTGCCCTTCCTCCGGGGCAAGGGTTTGTCCGGATCGGCGAGCCAGCATGCGATCCGGAAGTTCGACCGCAATTACAACCAGTGGGGTGCCTACGCACACGTCGGCTATGATTTTGACAGCTATGCAGGAATCAGAGCTACGGCTCGGTTCGACAAAACCGGACGGTTCGAAAATGCCCCCACGTTTTTTCCCGCAGCCGACGCCTATGTGGACATCAAAAGGCTTGCAGGGGCACGGACACAGACCATATCCTCTTTGAGAATTACGGGAGGATTCGGGAAAGCAGGCCGTGAGACAATTTTGCCGTATGAGTGGCTTGCAAACTATATCTCTGATGTTCCGGCAGTCGACATTGGTGCGGAACCCTACTTCGACGGCATCAACCGCCTTATCAGTACGGAATACAACATCGGTTTCAACATCGGATTTATAAAAGACAGGGTGAATTTTGCATTCAAGTACTATGACAAAAAGACCGACGACAACTTCAAAATCTACAATTTCGGAAAAGTATTAGCAGATTTGTGGGTCAGGACAGCCAAGTGGTCCGTTTTGGAGGAGAGATATTCCTCTATCGAGAACAAGGGGTTTGAAATCGACGCCGACTTCCGTATTGTCGGGCGCAAGCATGTGGCTTGGACACTTTGGGCCAATGCTTCGTTCAATACCAACAGCGTCGTCTCGCTCCATGAAAAAGACGCTCCCGGTCTTGCCAATGGGATCTATATCGCAGCCAACAAAGAAGGCGAGTCGGTAGCTCAGGCATACGGCTACAGGTTGAACGGGAAGGGAGAACCTGCATCTGCAGATCCCGATATTCTCGGCAACACCCTTCCGAAATATGCCGGAGGACTCGGAACCACACTGCACTTGTATGGCCTCACCGTTGATGCCAAATTCTCTGCAGCCGGCGGATTTCACATCATCAATGCCAACAGGGCCGTTGAAAAAGGGCGGGATTATATCTCTTCGGACGATCTGGAGCGGGGAGATTACCTCAGACTCGACTGTCTGTGCTTCTCCTATGACATTCCTGTCAAAGTCAAGTGGATAAAGGATTTCAAGGTAAATCTTGCCGCACGGAATCTTTTCACCATTTCAGGGTACGGCGGCTGGAATCCCGATGTCAACTGTTTCGGTGTAACGACGCGAAGCAATGGCGTCGATTACGGCTCCTTTCCCCTTATCCGTTCCGTCATTCTGGGTGTGAGCCTCAAATTTTAACTTTTCAAGAGCTAATGACCATGAAAATAATATACACTATATATGCCTGCTTCCTAACGGGATTACTCTTGATTTCAGGGAGCGCTTTCGCCCAGAACAGCATGACTGTCAAAGGAACTGTCAAGGATTCGAAAGGAGAGCCCGTCGTCGGCTCCACTGTAATGGTCGAAGGCAGCAACACAGGTGTCGTGACCGATAAGGATGGGAAATACTCCATAACCTTCAAGACAAAAGAGGGGAAGACATCGAAACTCGTCTTCTCCAGCATCTCGTACCTCACCCAAACCGTCGAAGTGGGAACACGTACCGTTATCGACATCGTCCTCGAAGAGGACAGAAAGCAAATCGACGAAATCGTGGTAGTCGGTTACGGAGCCATGCGCAAGAGCGACCTTACGGGATCGGTGACTTCAGTGAAGATCGACGAAAACCGGGCCTCACAAATCTCCTCGATCGACCAGCTTCTTCAGGGACAGGCCGCCGGCGTGCAGGTCGTCTCGAACAGCGCAGCTCCGGACGGCGGCGTCAGTGTCACTGTCCGCGGTGCCAGTTCGTTCAACTCCTCGTCTCAACCCCTCTATGTCGTGGACGGCGTCATCATGAACACCTCCGGCTCGATTTCCGTAGGCGGACATGGCGGCAGCGATTCCGGCGTAACCGAAGACAACAACGGCCTGATGGGTATCAATCCCCAGGACATCGCTTCGATGGAGATTCTCAAAGATGCATCCGCAACGGCAATCTACGGTTCGCAGGGAGCCAATGGAGTTATCCTCATCACGACGAAGTCCGCCAGCAGGGGGCGGCCGATCGTAACCGTCTCCAGCGGCATTAGCATCAGCAACATATACAAAAAGTTCGACCTGATGGATGCCGACGATTATGTGAAATACCTTGACCTCAAAGGTGTCGACCATAGCTCGACCCTATACACAGTCTTTACGGACAAGGTAGACAACGGCACCTACGCCCCCGTGGATTGGCAGGATTACTCGACCCGCACGAGCATAACGCAGCGTTACTATCTGACGATCGCCGGTCGTCCCAACAATACCGATTACCGTTTCTCGATCGGTTATTACGACAATGAGGGAATCATAAAGGGTACCGGATATGAGAATCTGACACTCCGCCTCAATCTCGACAAGACTATCGGTAAGTTCAAGATCGGCACCCGGACTTCCTTTTCCTATCTCAACTCCTACATGACTCAGGGGGCGGGTGCGACTGTCGCACAAACCCCGGCCACTTCAATGGTATTGAGTATGCTCATGACAAGACCTTTGCGCCACATCGTCGAGTATGACGACGAAGGATCGGAGGTCGATGACGACGGTGCGCCCATCTCCGGGCCTGACAGGTGGCTCAGCGACTACCAGAGCGAGCGGACCGAAATGCGCGTCACCCCAAGCATTTACGGACAGTACGAGATTCTTCCGTGGCTGACCTTCAAAACCACGTTCGGCTCCGATTTCCGAACCAATGAACGACTGATGTTCAAGTCGAAGCGAATCAATACGCAGGCGACAGGATCGAACGGCGCGATCACCCATGCGGAACTTCTTAATTTCAACTGGGACAACCTTCTCATGTTCAACAAGAAGTTCAACAGACACTCCATCTCCGGAACGCTGGGGCAGTCGGCCTCGCAATCCATCACCAGAACGCAGAGCGTCGAAGGAACCAACATAGACCAGTGGAAAGGCATGACCTCATCTCTCAATTCGGCCCCCTATACGTGGCTTGGATACGGTGAGTCGCAGAGTCAGTTGATGTCCTTTTTCGCCCGCGCAGTTTATAATTTCGACGAGAGGTATATCTTCACCGCCACTTATCGTTTCGACGGATCGTCGAAATTCGCCGCCGGAAACAAATGGGCACAGTTCCCCTCTTTGGCATTCGCATGGCGTCTGAGCGAAGAGAAATGGTTCAAAGTTCCCGCCATTTCATCGGCGAAACTACGTTTAGGTTGGGGAATGGTCGGCAATCAGGGAATCCCTTCGTATCAGACCATCAAAAGATATTCGACCAGTTCGGTATCGACGCATGACAACGATACACACAAGCTGATTTCGGTCGCTTCGCTCAATCTGCCGTCGAAGGACCTGAAATGGGAGACCACTTCGCAGTACAATGTGGGCCTCGATCTGGGCCTCCTCGACAATCGCATTTCTCTTGCTGCCGATATATATTACAAAAAGACGGAAGACCTCCTCCAGACCAAGATCCTCGCAGGATCGGCAGGGGTCACGAACCCTTATGTGAACATGGGGTCCATCGAGAACAAGGGTTTCGAACTCACTCTCGATGCCGTAATTCTCGATAACAAAAACATCGGATGGACCGTCGGAGGTAACTTTTCGTTAAACCGTAACAAAATCCTCTCGATCGATCCGAGCGGAACAAGCAGGGCGAAAATGTATGTGTACCCCGACCAACCCATTCAGGAAGTGGAATACTTTTCGGGAAATCTGCTCTCGTCGGCGGCTGTCTGCCATGACTACATCAACGTCTTTATCGTCGGACAGCCGATGTGCCTCTTCTATGCAATGCCGACCGATGGGCTCGTTCCCGCCGGACAGACCGGAGTCCCGTTCGCTGACGGTGAAGTGAGGGGCGAAGGTTCCGTCAACTTCGTCGACACGAACAAGGACGGAATGATTACCTCCGACGACAGAGTGGTCGTAGGCGATCCCAATCCCGACTTCACTTACGGCTTCAATACGGCGTTTCGCTACAAGAAATTCCAGCTCTCTGCATCGTTCGTCGGCTCGTACGGCAACGATGTCTACAATCAGCAGCTGGCCGCTCTCAGCGATTTGTCGACCAACAGCCAAAACAGACTCAGAGCCGCGGTATTCGATGCATGGACCCCCGAGAACCAGGGAGCGAAGTTCCCTGCCGTTTCGGCTTACAGAACGAGCGACGTGAGCTGGTGTACGGATCGTTTCGTCGAAGACGGTTCCTATCTCCGGCTGGCTAACCTTTCCCTTTCATACAATATCGGGATCAAGAATAAACGCTCCATACTCAAGAACATCTATGTTGGCATTTCCGGAAAGAACCTCTTCTGCTGGACCAAATATTCCGGATATGATCCCGACGTGAACATCTACGGGAACGTCCTCCGATACGGTGTCGATATGGGAGCCTATCCCGCTGCACGTACTTACATGTTCGACCTTAAACTAACATTCTAATCATGAAAAAGGCTATGAAATATATATTCGTCTTCGTAATATTTCTGGCAGGCTGCACGGATTTTCTCGACGAGAAAGTAACCACATCGTATGACGGTTCCGTGATGGTTTCCTCCCCGGAAGCCCTCGAGGCCAATGTTCTCGGCATCCACAGACAACTCGCCTCGAGCGGATTCAAATCCGGCACGTTCTGCGAATGGCTGGCGCCCGCTTCCGGCCTCGCTCACTGGAGCAACACCAGCGCATTGACCAATCCCCTCGAAAGATGGACATGTTGCCTGAAGTTCACCAGGTTCTCACAGCATCCCGAGGCGTATGACTCCTTCACGAGTTTTTACAGATCAATCTACCTCTGCAACTCGCTCCTCGAAGCGATGAAGTCGAGCCCGGTGGATGAAGACTATAAAAAAGAGATCGAAGGAGAAGTCTATTTCCTAAGGGCGATGGCCTACTTCTATTTAGTACGTCTCTATGGCGATGTTTCGCTCCATACCGAAGCCCCTACGTCATTGAGTGAAGTGTATAGCGCCAGAGAGAACTTTTGGGTCGTATATTGCCGGATTATCAAAGATCTCTATGCCGCAGAGACTCTGATGCGCAGCTACGACAGGATGATCGAAGTCGCGGGAGGCAATGCTTCCGGCAGAGTGTGCGACTACGCAGCCGTGGCCTGCCGCTCATTGGTCTATCTTACCATCGGCACTCTTCTCGCCCATCCGGACGACAACTTCTGGGTCAACCGCACCCCCGATTTTTCAGAGATCGGAATCGCCGATGCCGAAGATGCTTTCCAAAAGGCCCTTGTCGATGCCGAAGACGTAATTCTACATGGACCGTTCGAACTTTGTCCCGATTATCGCCAGTTATTCCGATGGACCAATGCGGAGGATTGGCAGCTTAAAGAACGCATTTGGGTCATGCCTCGCTCCCCGGAGGCGGGCGACGGAAACAGCGGACTGACCATGTGGGCTTTGCCGAACCGCTATATGGGAACCTCCAATGTGGACAATTTCGGGCGTTGCCGCCCCGACCGCTGGTTTTTCCAGAGGTGGTGCGAGGATTACGGCGGGCAGAAAGGTACCGGAACCTACAATAAGAACGTATATGTCGACTGTCCCGACCCCCGGTTGAGTGTCAATCTGATTTATAACTCCTACCCCGGACAGAACAATACCCCCTACAACTGTTATCCTGCAAACAACCGTATTTTCCCCGGGAACGAGACCTTGATGAAGCACTATGGACTCCCGTATTACAAGAAATATTACGATCCGACCTACGACAATAGCGTCGGCAACGCGGATCTCTACGTGATGCGTTTCGCAGAGGTATATCTGATCGCTGCCGAGGCTTGCGCGAATCTCTGCTCCTCCGTTTCGGATCTCTACGGAACGAAGGCTATTGACTATGTAAACGTGATTCTCGACCGTGCCCGCAAATCCGTCGACGGAGAACCCGCGGCCGAACCTCGGGCCTGGACAACTTCGAGATTCGATTCGAAGGAAGACCTTATCAACGGCATCTTCTGGGAGAGATGTTATGAAATGCCGTTCGAGCATCATGAATATTTCGACACCCACCGTATGGGGGCCAGATGGCTTGCCGAAAACATTGCCAAGCCCAAGAACGTGTTTCTTTATCTCGACGAGCAGGAGGATTACACCAACAACGGGATCGATTACAACGGTTACCGCACACTCTATTACGGCCAGAACTTCAGGTATGACGAGGACTGGACTCTCGTACGCAAAGGCCTTATCAGTGCCTATCCCTACGATGAACTTATATATAATACCTGCCTGGACGTGAATAAGTCCGATCCGAACCTCGGGCAGAATCCCACGGAAGTATATTGGAGATAACGGTTATGAAAAATATGAAAAAGATAATTTTTGGTCTCTGTTTTCTTATCGTTTCGCCGCTGTTGCTGGCCGCGAACATCGAAGGTCCTTTCCTCATCCTCTCGACACCCTACCATGCCGACGGATCGGTCGACTATGCGAATCTGGTGAAAGAAGCTCGTTTCGCCGCCCGGTGGAATACACCTGGGGTAATATGGCCCCAGTCGAATGATGCGATAGACCTCCTGACAAAGGAAGAGCGTTTCGCAGGCATGGCAGCGCTGGTGGAAGAGTGGCGAAAGAATCCGAAAAAAACCGTCCTCGTGCTCGGTGTCAACGGAGACGACCTCGAGGAGATGCTCGTCTTCGCCAATGAAGCCGAGAGGCTCGCAGCCGAGTCGGGTGTCGATATTGTCCTTGCGGCACGCCCCCCTTACTACGGGACTACCGAGGCCGAACAGCTGGCATATTTCGAGGCGCTTGCCGGAGTGGCCAGGAGACCCGTCATCATCCAAACTTACGTAAATGACGCCTGCCCGACACCGAGCGTCGATCTCCTCGTGGGGCTTGCCCGAAAGTACCCCGACACTTATGGGTGGATCAAGGAGGAGTCCAACAAACTCGAGGCCAATATCCGGCAGCAGAATGAGATTGAGGCCCGCGATGCGATCAAAACCGTGTTCTCCGCCTGGGGTGGATGGCAATGGCTTTACCAGCGACGCCAGATCGGTACGGCCGGCCTCATTTCGGAGAGAGTCGCCTATGCGCCGATCACCTCGACGGTCTGGAAACTGATGGAAGAGGGTGACAAGAAGGGACGGCTCACCGAGGCGTATGCGCTTTACCGTCTTCTGATAGATCAACGATTCCTGCCCTACGACAGTCTTCGCGGCTATTCGCTTTATTATCTGGTGCGTCTCGGGTTGTTCGACAACATGCTGTCCAGAACCTATGCCGCAGAACCCGATGCCGCGAACGGGACATATACGAGGGAAAACAAGTCGAAATGGGTGCTCAGCGATATCAAACTTACCGAACGCCAGAAAGCCGAACTCGACAAATGCTATGACGATATGATGAAATTCGTAAAAAAACATTACCGATAATGAAAGAAATTGAATTTGGAGGAAAACTTGTCGTTGTGACAGGTGCCGCAAGCGGAATCGGGCTTTATGCGTCGAAAGAGTTTGTCCGGCTCGGCGCAAAGGTCATCATGTGTGATGTCAACGGAGAGATGCTGAAAGCCGAAGCCGAAACTATCGGAGAGGCAGCCATCCCCGTGACGGGCGATGTCCGCGACTTCGGCTATGCCATGACGGTCGCCGCCGAGGCCGAAAAACAGGGCGGTGCCGATTGTCTCGTGGCATGCGCCGGAGGATACGAAGCCCGCTGTCTGAACAGCATGGTCCCCTTTTACGAGCAACCGATCGAAGTAATTGACTGGGGACTCGATGTGAACCTGAAAGGTCCTGTCTATTTTTCGAGGGCACTGATGCCCCAAATGATTGCGAAAAAGTCCGGTGTAATTGTCGTTCTCGGTTCCGTGACAGGATTCGAAGGCGACGGTATGGGCGCCATGTACGGCACAGCGAAATCGGGCCTCTTCAATTTCGTCAAAGGCCTTGCCATTGCAGGGGCTTCTTCCGGAGTGAGGGCGGTTTGCGTCACTCCCGGCCCGGTACTCTCCCGTGCGGCAATGTCCGGCATGCCTACGCTTCTGGGCCGGGCCGCCGAACTCGACGAACTTGTGGACGTAATTCTATTCATGTGCAGCAAAAATGCCTCGTTCATCACAGGCAGCAACCACGTGGTCGACGGAGGAAGACTCTGTATGTATCAGAAAACCTATTGAACAACATAACTTCGCTATAAAAATGAATATTCTATTAACAACTCTGCTGGCCGCAACAATGAATACACCGGGTGTCGTGATCGACGACAGCCCTACCAGAGTACAGACCGACATCAAGATCGACATGGAGATCATGGGGACCCTGAAACCCAGGTCCGTATCGGAAATCTCCTCGTCGCGCTGGACACTCGACTGCGGCGGCATGGACCGTGAACATGCCGACTGGCGTGCCGTTCGCGGTTACGTGGCACCTCTGGGTATAGCTCGCATCCGCCAGCAGGCGGGATGGGCCCGCTGCGAGAAAGATCCCGGGATGTACGATTTCGCATGGCTCGACCAGTGTGTGCTGGATGCCAAGAGGATGGGTGTCAACGTGTGGATGGAACTCAGCTATGGCAATCCTGCCTATGAAGGCGGCGGCGGACGTCATCTAAATGCCGGATTTCCCTCTTCGGAAGAGGGCCTTGCCGCCTGGGACAATTGGGTCAGGGCAATCGCGGAGCACTACAAGGATGTGGTGATCGACTGGTGCATCTGGAACGAGCCGAATGGCAAGACTTCAGGCAACACCATAGAAGAGGCTACGGATTTCGCCATCCGCACGGCCGAGATTCTGCGCAGTGTCATACCCGATGCCAAGATTGCGGCATTCGCCCTGACGGAAGCCGATCCGAAATGGATCGAACCCTTTGTCAAAGAGCTGAAAAAACGCGGGAAAGCCCATCTTTTCAACACCATTGCCTACCACCACTACAAACACAATCCCGATGCAGGATATGAAGAGATCGAAGAGAGCCGCAAGATTGTAGCCCGATACACTCCGAACATAAAGCTCATGCAGGGAGAAGGCGGTACCCAAAGCGAGTGGTGCAGGAACGGTGCTCTTTCAAACGTATTCTGGACAGAACTGACACAGGCCAAATATAACCTGCGTCGCTCGCTCGGCGACCTGGGACACGGCGACGACACCGAGGTGTTCCACCTCTGCGATCTCGAATACAGAGCCGTGAAGCGCCACTGGGGATTGCTCCGATATGGACTTCTGAAAACCACCGGACAGGCCGACGGTTTCCGTGTACTCAAAGTCAAAACGTCGTACTATGCGATTCAGAATGCGGTGTCGGTTTTCAACGATGCCCTGAAGTGCCTTTCCCCCCAGCATACAAGTTCGACGCTACAAGGAGCGGAGAACTGCGTCGTCTATGACTGGGAGGATCGCGAGACCGGCACCCCGGTAGTCGTTTTCTGGGATGCCTCCGCCATGCCTTCCAATGAAAATATCACCAGAAAGGCAACGGTGTCGGTAAAAGGGAAACCGATTCAAAACCCCGTTTGGGTCGACCTGCTTACAGGAAATGTCTACAAGATCAGTGAATCGCAGATCGGAAGTTCCGGGGAAAGAACCACATACTCCGTCCCCGTGTATGATTCACCGACGTTCATCACCTCCCAGGATATTCTGACGCTTGATAAATCATGGTTTGTCCGAGAGGGCAAGAACATGAAGAGATATCATTGATCGCCGCCATGAAGAAGCTCCATAAAGGGAAAATGTACAAGTGGGAGGTCCTGCTTCTGCTATGGATGGCCTACCTGCTGAATCAGGGGGACCGCCAGGTGTTCAACACCGTTTTGCCTGCGATCCGCGATGCGCTGAACCTGACCGATGTATCCGTCGGCCTTATCGCCACCATATTCAACCTCGCCTTTGCCATTGTCGTACCGATCGGAGGATGGATGGGCGACCGCTTTTCGCGCAAATTCGTCGTCACATTCAGCGTTTTGTTTTTCAGTATTGCGACCATGTTCACAGGCTATGCCAACAGTTTCGTCATGCTGATACTGCTGCGTTCTATCGCCACGGGCGGAGGCGAAGCTCTTTTCGGTCCCTCCAACTATTCGATACTCGCCCAGTACCATACCGACACCCGGGCGCGTGCGATGTCGATACACCAAACGGCCTATTATATCGGCGTTATCCTGTCCGGCTGGCTGGCCGGTCTGATCGCGGATAAGGTGGGATGGCAATATTCGTTCTTCTTTTTCGGCGGGGCTGGCATATTGTGGGGCATCCTGATGATCGTCCGGCTCGACAACATGCCGGTAAAAGCTCCCGCCGGCGATACTGCCGCCAGATCGAAGCCAGGCTTTCTGGATGGTTTCAAGACCGTACTCACCACCCCCACCGCCCTGATGCTGACGATCGGTTTCAGCGGCCTCATCTTCGTAATCACGGGATTCATGACATGGGTTCCGGCCTACCTTCAGGAAGAGTTCGGACAGACTCAGGCGGAAGCGGGCTTCAATTCGATGTTCTGGACCTACGTAGCCGCTTTCATCGGCGTTCTGCTCGCAGGCTCGCTGTCCGACAGACTCGCTCTCAGGCAAAACAAATATCGTATGTATCTTCAGGCTTTCGGTCTGGTGTGCGGAGCGGCATTTCTGAGCTTCATGGGCGGAGATTCGTCTCTGGCGATAGTCTACTTCTGTTTCGCAGGATGGGGGCTCTTCCGTGCCTTCTTTGATGCCAACACCTACTCTGTCCTTTACGACGTTACGCCCGAAAGGCTTCATGCCTCCTGTGCAAGTGTGATGGGTATGATAGGTTTTGCAGTCGGCGCCTTCGCCCCGCTGATTCTCGGCAGCATTAAACAGAGTATGGGGACTCTCCGATCGACGTTCCCTATACTCGCAATTGTCTGGGTAATTTGCGGCATTCTGATGTTCGTGGTGGCAAGAGTCTATTACGAAAGAGACCGCGAGCGCATCCGCAGCCAATCGAATATATAAATTTTCAAAATTTCCGGTCTATGAAAACGAGATCATCCATGATTCTTTCTCTCGCCGTTCTGTTTGCAACCGCTTGCGACGAGAATGTCGACGAGGGTACGGTATGGGACAATCCAAATTTTATTCGTATCACCGTCTCTTCCGAACTGATGACAACTACGAACACTGAGAATAAAGTATCCTGGGACAGAAGGGACTCGCTCATTGTTTTCGACAAGAACAACACGGGAATCAAACTCGGCACGACCGACGACGGGACCAAGGCGATATTCTATTCGCACAAATGGAGCGGCAACGCCCCCACGTATGCAGCCTACTCCACCTCCTCCGACGACATTTCGTGCACCACGAACGGCATTTTGAGCGTAATGCTGGACAGAGAACAGCAGGTTGGAACCGTAAATGCCTGGGCGGAGAATGCGATAGTCGCCGTGGGTAAGATAAGCGGCAATTCGACAGCTTACAAAATCAATCCGATGAAGAATGTTTCGGGGCTTATCAAAATTGCCATGCACGACTCGACGGCAAGGTCCATAACCATCGAGTCGATAGGCGGCGAAATCATGACCGGTTATGTCGACGTGAATTATGCGAACCTCGAACTCGGAGACAAGGCATTCTGGAGTGCGACGCCCGGCAAACCGCAATCATCTTCCGTCACGATCGCTCCCATAAGCGGATCAGATGCTTCGACACTCGACGGATGTCTGAAGGCGGGTTCATATTATGTTTCCGTCCTTCCTCAGTTCTATGCCGATGGTCTGCGCATCACGGTCAATTACAGCGACACCACCCTTGTCCGTACCCTCGGTGAAGCGGATGGCATTACCGTTCCCCGCAGCAGTTTCAGAGCGTTCGACGGAGCACTGGACGACACGTTACCCGACGTGATAACGATCGAACTCAACTTTTATAACGAAAACGACGAGAATCCTTTAGGCACCTTCGTGCCTGTAGCCAATCAGCAGACCGGCGGAGAAAAGTATTCCTACACCTACCATTACACACTCGATGGCACCCCGGTCAGCAAGGATTTCACATTCACGATAAGCAAAGGCAACAACAGTGCAACTTACCAATACTTCAAAGCTTCGGGACTCGACCATAACGTATTAATCTTCGGTGCTAAAAATAACGCATGGATCGAGCTTCCCGGAATCCCCGGAAGATACCTGAAGTCCGTATCCATGAGTCACGGCAATACGACAGCCAAACGGTTCAGGGTACAGGAAGGCCGGAACCCGGTTGGAAAATATTATTCATCTCCTTTGCTTTCGGCGTCCGGTTCGACGACACCTGTTACGGAGACTGTAAACTTTCCTACAACAGCGACATCGGATGCCCAAATCATCAATACCATCGAAGGAAAATCCTATACGATGGAGTTTACCTCGGGAGCTTCGTTGAGAGTGTTCGACATTACGGTCGTATACTCTAAAACACTCGAAGAATAGACGGCAGCTCTACATAACGGGTGATATCGAAGCGGGTGTTAGCGTAATCACTGTTAACACCCGCTTCGGTTGTCGGGTCCGCTCCGGACGTTTCCGGGAAAGGCCGACAAATTTTGAACAAGCCCTTAAAAAGATATATGAAAAATAAGACTAACTTTGTCGACTAAAAGTAAGCCACTTAAGTACCGATACATGATACAAGTCATAAAGAGAGTCGAGGAGATACTTGTCTATCTTTCGAAAAACAGAAAACGAGAAGTTCCCCTGTCGGAAATAGCAGACACGCTGGATATGCACAGGGCCACCTGTGCAAATATTCTCAAGACTCTCAAGGAACTCGGCCTCATAGAGCAGATGAGCTACCGCAAAGGTTATGTTCTGGGTGAGAAACTTTATGCCATTGCGGGGGTAAACAACGATCCCGATCGGATCGTGACATTGCTGAAGCCTCTTCTCGACTCGCTATGCAAAGAGGTCAACGAAAATGTCATGCTGTCGGTCATAAAAAACGACAAACGTATAAACCTTTACAGCGTAAAGGCCAATCATGCGATAGAGGCAAAGATAATATACGAGATGAAGGCGTGGCAGGCCACGACTGCGAAGGTCATAATTGCCCGTTACAGTCAGGAGAAACTCAATAACTTTCTCAAACTGGCCGGCATGCCGGGTAAGGACTGGCCAGAAATCAGAACAAAAGAGGATCTGCTGAATCGTCTTTCGGAAATAAAGGCAAAAAAATGTTTCACGGTTATCAATCAGCACTTCGCCTGCATCGCAGCACCCGTATTCAAGAATGGAGAGGTGGTGGCCTCAATCGGATGCTATCTTCCCGATATGCGTCTTACAACGGCTACACACAAGAACCTCGAGGATAAATTGAGCGAAACCGTCCGGAAGGCAGAGACACTGCTCGGTTAATCGGAGTACAGATATTCACTGCGACTTCCTTTTATTTGGCCTGTTCCTGCCCGGGCTCTGCTATTGACGCTTATACCAGACATTTTCCCGATTTTCGACTATGATCTATTTCATCATTCTGCTGGCCGGATTGTTGCTGGGAAACGGCTACGTCTATCTCAAGGGATTGGCCTTCCTCTCCTTCGCTCCGCTCTGGGGACGGGTTTGCTATTCGGTGCTTTTCGCCGTGCTCGCCCTCTCGTTTTTCATCGTCATGTTCGCGCTTCGCCACGCCAAACTGCCCTGCGGGGCAATGCAGACGATCTTTCATATCTCCACGGGCTGGCTCGTGTTCATCCTCTACATGGTGCTGACCCTGCTGGTTTTCGACCTGCTGCACATGTGCGGGGTGGCGGTTACGGGTTCTTTCCTTTGGGCTGCATGTATCGTGTGTACGGTACTGACCGTCGGGTATCGGGCGCACCGCCATCCTGCGGTACGGGAAATTCCCCTGCGGATCGACAAAAACTGCGACCTGCCGCAACACAGGCTGCGCATCGCCTATTGCAGCGACATACACCTGGGCTACGGCACGGGACCGGAACGCATGGAGGAGTTCGCGGCAATGATCGGAGCGACGGCTCCCGACGTGATCCTGATCGGCGGCGACTTGATCGACAACGGCGTGGAACCGCTCGAACGGATGCGCATGGAAAAAGCGGTGGCCCGGCTGCACGCACCGCTGGGTATCTATATGGTTCCCGGCAACCACGAATACATCAGCGGGATCGGCCGCAGCCTGGCGTTTCTGAAGAGGACTCCGGTCCGCGTCCTGCGCGACAGCGTGGCGACGCTGCCCGGAGGCGTGCAGATCGTGGGACGCGACGACCGGAGCAATCCGTCGCGCCGTCCGCTCGCGGAACTGCTGGAGAAGGCCGATCCGTCGCTTCCGGTCATCGTGCTCGACCACCAGCCGAACGAGGTGGAGAGGGCGTCGGCGCTCCCGGTGGACCTGCTCCTTTGCGGCCACACCCACCACGGACAGGTGTGGCCCGCCAACTGGATCACCGACCGTATCTTCCCCCAAAGCCACGGTTACCGCCGCTGGGGAACGATGCACGCCTACGTCTCCTCGGGGCTTTCGCTCTGGGGCCCGCCCTTCCGCATCGGAACGCGCGGCGAACTGGTCGTATTCGACCTATCGTTTTCGGAGACGCCCCGCGAAGCGGTTCCGGCAGAACAAAACTGAATGACTCCCCGGAAACCGGAAATGCCGGCATTTCGCCCGTAAGGTGCCTCGACGGAGCCAGGTTTCACCGATCCCGATTTTTTTACTATTTTTGCACCGTATTTCCATACATACATGACGACTGCCGCTGAGAAACACTTTCGTACCCTTTCGCCGGACGGGACGACTCTTTCCCGCCGGGGACGGCATACCCGGCGGCATCCGAATTTCCAATATCATTCAAATAACACACACCTATGAAGAAACTTTACATTTGCCTGCTGGCGGCATTCGCCGTATCCTACGGGGCCGCAGCGCAGGAACCGGGACAGCCGGACGACAACGCCCGCAAGGCGGACTCTCTGCAAACGGTAGTCAATTCGCTCAACGCCCGCGTACAGTCCGCCGAGCAGACCGAATTGGACCGGGCGATCTGGAAAAACCGCTCCAAGTATTTCAACATCGGCTACGTCAACCAGAAACTGACAGACAAGACCTACGGCGGTGAACTCAAGAGCGATTTCGGCGTGTCGCTGAGCTGGGGAAAGACCTATTACCTGCACAAAAAACCGCTGTTCGGCATGATGAAATTCGGCCTCGACTGGTCGTGGCTCGACATCAACTACGCCAAATCCTCGATCGACGATTTCGACATGGAAACGTACGAAACCATCACGGACGACATCCACCAGGCCGAGTTCGGCATGCAGTTCGGACCGTCGGTGACGGTGAACCCCGTACACCACCTGAAAGTGGGGGCCTACTTCCGCGTCACGCCCTCCTACTCGCTGCTGTATCTGGATGAAACCGTCCACCACCACTATGTAACCTTCTGCAATGCCGGTCTGACCGTGGCCTGGAAAGTAGTGTCGCTCGGAGCCGAATGGCGCTGGGGAACGGCTAAATACGACGGGATGACATTCGACGAATCCGAGTTTGACGAGGACGACATGAGCGATCCGTCGGTGGACGACGTTCTCAAAAACGTTCCCGACCGCAAATTCAAAACCAGTTCGTTCCGCATCTATTTCGGATTCCGGTTCTGAGAACGGGGCAGCGGCTCCGCCGCATCCGGCCGGACCCTCTCCCGATCATTTCGACGGGGGATTCGAACCGGAACGACATAACGCAAAAAGACGATCGAGACGGCCCAGCAACCGTCTCGATCGTCTTTTACGGCAGTCACCCGATCCGGACCAAACATACGGACGTATTTTTATCCGCGGGGAGAACGCCGGATTCCGGTTTTATTCCGTACTTTTGTCCGCGTATGAAAAAGAACAAATTAGTGATCGTCGGCTGCGGAAGGCTGGCCGGAATCGTAGCGAACGCGGCTGCCGGAGGGCTGTTGCCGGAGTATGAACTGACAAGCGTCTATTCGCGCACGGCGGCCAAAGCCGAACACATCGCGGACATCATGCGACGGTGCGGCACGCCGTGCGCCGCGTGCCGCACCCTGGACGAACTGCTGGCCTTGAAGCCGGACTATCTGGTGGAATCGGCGTCTCCCGCCGCCATGAAGGAGATCGCGCTGCCGGCGCTGAAAAACGGCACGTCCGTCGTCACCCTCTCCATCGGGGCTTTCGCCGACACCGATTTCTATATGGAAGTGCAGGAGACGGCCCGGAAATACGGCACGCGCGTATATATCGCCTCGGGAGCCACCGGCGGATTCGACGTACTGCGAACCGCAACCCTCATGGGCAACGCCTCGGCCGAATTCTTCAATGAGAAGGGGGTCGCCGCCCTGCGCCGTTCGCCCGTGTACGACCCTGCGCTCGAGACCGAATCGCGCACCGTATTCGCCGGCACCGCCCGGGAGGCGATCGCCACCTTCCCCACGGGGCTCAACGTGTCGGTCGCCGCCTCGCTGGCTTCGGTCGGCCCCGAAAAAATGCGGGTACGCATGCAGTCCACCCCCGGATTCATCGGGGACACGCAGCGCGTGGAAATCCGCAACGACCAGGTGCACGCCGTGGTGGACGTGTACAGCGCCACGCCCGAAATAGCGGGATGGTCCGTGGTGAGTACGCTACGGAATATCGTTTCGCCGATCGTATTCTGACAGGTTCGCCAGCACTTTTTCGCTGAGCCGGTCGAACGCCTGACGCGTGCGGCCGGTCGATACCTCCATACACCTCACATGAGGGTGATCCAGAAACTTTTCCGCCCCCAGCGCCCCCACGGTGTCGCAGAAACAGAGGTTGTCGCCGCCGATCCATTCGGCGAAAGCGGATTCGTCCCACGCGGGAGAGAGACCCGTGTTGAACAGAATCTTACGGTCGCCCAGCCGTTCGAACTCGGTCCTGTGCAGCAATACCGTGTTCTTGTTCAGACAGCAGCAGACCACTTCGCTCCGGGACAGGAGCTCATCCAGAGGCAGGAACCGGTAGCCTTTGGCCCGGGCTTCCGCTTTCTCGCCGCGTGCGAAATAGGCGATCTCGGCGCCGAAGAACCTCAGGGCGTCAGCGATCATGCCACCCGACTTCCCCAAACCGACGATGCCGGCTTTCAGCCCGGTGATCTCCCGGGGCATCCCGTCCCATGCAGGCTGGCCGAATCCGTGGAGGCACCGCACCAGTTCGCTCACCACGTACTCCACGACGCCCTCGTCGCCGTAATCGCGGATACCGGTCACCGCAATGCCCCGCTCGCCGGCATAGAGAATATCCACGTTGGCACTCTCGGGCGAGTAGAGCGAACAGCACATGCCGATATATTTCACATCCGGGCATTTTTCCAACGCTTCGCGTCCGAGCCACGTCGTATAGCTCAGCAGCACGGCATCGGCATCGCCGATGCGCCGGGCCACCTCTTCGTCCCCGTCCGGTATGTCGGGATACAGGATCACCTCTTCGGCAAACGAACGGAGGGCCTTCTCCGCTGACGGCACCAGGCTCACGGGTTCTATGGCAACGAGTTTCTTGAACATGGGAATCTGTCTGTTTTAAATGTTTTTCTCGGAACAAAGATAGGGAAAACTTCCCGTAAACCCTTCGCCTGCGGCCGGAATCCGCATGCGGACTCAACCCGGGTCCGTCCGTTTTCCCCGTCCGCCCCGAACCGCACACAGGGAAAAGAGCCGTTGGAACAGTTATTGATAGTCGTATTCACGACAAAACGGCGTCCGGTTTCCCCGAGGAACGGAACGCCCTCTAACCGGCAGGCAACTGCCAAACAGCTGTTCCGAAATGTTGAAAGAAGGTTTCCTTTTCATGTTCGTCTCCTCCTTCATGGCGCTGTTCCCGGTGGCGAATCCCGTGGGATCGGGATTTCTCGTCAACGGGTTCCTGTCGGGCCTCGACGACCGGCAGCGAAAGGTCGTCATCCGCAAAATCGTCGTCAACTACCTGCTGATCGGGCTGGGCAGCCTGGCCATCGGGCATTTCGTACTCTCTCTGTTCGGGCTCTCCGTACCCGTCATCGAGCTGGGCGGGGGACTGCTGATCTGCAAGACGGCCCTGCAATGGCTCAATGATTCCGACTCCTCGATCAGTGCCGCACCCAACAAGGCCGTCGACCCCATCGCCATGTCGAAAATCAATTCGCAGGTATTCTATCCGCTCACCTTCCCGATCAGCATCGGTCCCGGCAGCGTGTCGGTCATCTTCACCCTGATGGCCTCGGCCAGCGTAAAGGGCGACATCGTAAGGAGCGCGCTGAACTACGCGCTGATCGCTCTGGTGATCCTGCTGATGTGTCTGATCCTGTACCTCTTTCTCTCCCAGGGACAGCGAATCGTCAGCAGGCTGGGCCGCTCGGGCAGCATGATCATCAACAAGATGATCGCATTCTTCACCTTCTGCGTCGGGATACAGATCGTCACCGAGGGCGTGGCGAAAATATTCCGCCTCAACGTACTGCAATAACCGGTTCGCAGACAGCGGCCCCAAAACCATACGGATATGGACTCACGGATACTCATAAACGATGTCGAGATTTTCAACGGTCAGGACGAGGCGACCGCACGAGGCAACATTCTGATCGAAAACGACCGGATCAGACAGATATCGGCCGGTCCGATCCCCGTCGATCCGGCAGCCGGAACCCAGGTGCTGGAGGGCAGAGGACGATTTCTGATGCCGGGACTGATCGATGCACACTGGCACGCCTATCTGTGCTGCAACACGATGACGGACCTGCTCTCTTCCGATCCGTCGTTCACCCATTTGGTTGCGGGACGCGAGGCCGAAGCGACGCTGCAAAGGGGATTCACCGCCATCCGCGATGCGGGCGGCCCCGTTTTCGGGCTGAAACGGGCCATCGACACGGGACTGCTGCCGGGCCCCCGAATATTCCCCAGCGGAGCCATGATCTCCCAGACCTCCGGACACGGCGACTTCCGGATGATATACGAACGCTCGCACACGGGCTGCGGCTGCGAGGCGGCCCACGTCCAGGAGATAGGCGCCTCCTGGATCGTCGACGGACCCGACGCCGTCGCCACGGCCGCACGCGAGAACCTGAGGCAGGGAGCTTCCCAGATAAAACTCATGACGGGCGGCGGAGCCGCCTCCCTTTACGACCCGCTGGACGTGACCGAGTTCTTCGCATCCGAAATCGAGGCCGCCGTGCAGGCTGCCGAGGACTGGGGGACCTACGTCATGGTGCACGTCTACCATTCCAGGGGAATAGCCCGGGCGCTGAAAGCCGGGGTCAGAAGCATCGAGCACGGGCATCTGATGGACGAGCCCACGATGGAGATGGTGGCCGAAAGCGGAGCATGGCTCTGCATGCAGCCTTTCACCGCCGAGGACAACACCTATCCTTCGCCCGTGCAGCAGGCCAAGCACCTTCAAATATGCGAAGGCACCGACCGGACATACGAACTGGCCAGAAAATACAAGGTCAGACTGGCGTGGGGAACCGACCTGCTGTTCGACCCTGCTCATACGAAAAACCAGAACCACGGGATCGTGAAACTGCAGAAATGGTTCTCAAATTTCGAAATTCTGAAGATGGTCACCTCCGGCAACGCCCGGCTGCTGACAATGTCCGGAGCCCGCAACCCCTATCCGGGCAAACTCGGCGTCGTCGAAGAGGGAGCCCTGGCCGACCTGCTGCTCGTGGAAGGAAACGTGCTCCGGAACCTCGGCCTGTTGGAAGACCCGGCCGGCAATATCAAAGTCATCGTCAAGAACGGTACAATCTACAAAAACACGCTCTGATTTTCCCGGTCGGCCAGCGGCTTCACCGCAGACATCAGCAAAATGTGCGGCCACGACAAACAGTGATCCGGATCTGTCGAACTGGCAAGTTCATTCCTTTCTGCCCCGTATCCCATTCCGGGAAGCCCTGACAATCACTACAATTCCCTCCCTTCCTAAAAATATTTACGGTATGACATAACGATACCCCCGCTCCAGATCGTGACTGGAGCGGGGGTACCCATAATCAGCCGGACGGGACCCGGCTTCGGACGCACGAGGTAGCGTCAGAACACCACCTCGATGTCGGCTCCGAGCGGCCCGCCGGTAGTGGATGCCGTCGCCGACCGGAACGAAGGCGCGTAGCGGAAGGTGAACATCTCCCCGTTAATGACACCGATGACACCGTCTTCGTCGGAGTCGAACGGTTCGGTACAGTCGGATTCGCTAGGATTGGCAAAAAAATACTGTATGTAAGCCAATGGCAGTGCGGGCGCATAATCGAAGGTCAGCACTTCGGAAATATTGTTTTCATACACGAACTGGTCCGCACGCAGCCCCACACCGGTCGCATTCGACAAATCGGTCCTTTTGGAGCCCGGATACTGCGTATAGAGAGCTTCCACTTCCGGAGAAAAATAGAAATTGTTGTTACGGATGGAGATCTTCAGATTATCTTTCATCGTTTCCCGTCCGCTGAAAGCCGACAGATCGAATACCCACTGCTGAGGATTCTCGGGATTGTTCTTGAGGGGTTTCCATCCCCAGTTGGCGAAAATATTGTTTTCGAAAACCATTTCATACGGACAGTCGAGATTCTGCACGTTCGCCACATTCCAACAGGTATTGTGCGACAGTTCGTAATACTTCGTCATGCTGTTGTCCTGACGCAGTATCTGTCCCGTAACATTGTATATATAGTTGTTCCGCAGCACAATACTATCCTGATCGTGTCCGCGTGTATCGACCACGCGGCCGTTGGAAGCGCTCGTCGGCCGGGAGATGTTCCGGATGACGGAATTCGAGATGAAAATATTGTTGTTCGAATTGTCGCAGCGGAAAAAGGTCGAGGTCGCCGTCTCCAGAATACAATGGTCGATCTCCACGCGGGTAGGCGTACCGGTCAGGCGGATGGCCCGGTCATGCAGGTTACCCGTAGCGGCATCCCGAAGCAGAAAATAGACGTTCTCGAACCGGGCGGAATCGCATTCCAATTCGAAAAGATAATTCGGCATCGCCCCCTGTTCATCGCTGATCGGCTGGATGACAGGCATCTGCCCTTCACCCTCTTCCGCCTTGACGACGATATTGGACTGGTAGGGATGCTTTCCCTCCACATAGTAGACACCGTTGCGGCGCAGAATATAGGTACCGGCCCCATAGGTTTCGACGGCCTTCGCCAAAGCATTCACCGAGGTGATTCCATCGTCGGGCTCGACGACAATCTCCACTCCGGACCCCTTTTGGGGAATTTCGAGGTCGCCGATACTCATAATATCCTCCTGTTCGCAACCGGTCAGCGAAAGGGCCAGCAGGGCTCCCAGACTAAAAAATAATATATTCCGTGCTTTCATGATTTATCTGTTTTTAGTGATCGGAACGGTTTATTTGAAAAGATCATACCTCAGCCCGAGATAGAACGTGGAACCATAGTATTCCACACGGGTCGGGAAGTTGGTGATGTCCCGGCGCTTGCGATCGGACGAGTTGGTGAAGTTGGACATCATGAAATAGACCGAAAGATTCTTGGTCGCGTTGTAGCGCAACTGGGCGTCCCATTTGGTGAATACGCGAGTCGATTCCACGTCGGCCCGGTCCTGACGGTGCTGTTCCGAGATCAGCACACCGTCCTGGTAGTTACAGGAGATACGGCCCGAAAAACGCTTGTAGTCGTAACCCAGCGAGATGTTGAACAGCAGCGAAGGCTGATTCAGCAGACGGTCGACATACACGACATCCTTGTTGACCGAAACGAACGGCTTCTCCGTCGTGCTTCCGGTCACATAATTCGGGTTTTTCTCCCTCGATTTCAAAGTTTCGAAATAGTACATTTTCGAATCCATCAAAGTCATGTTGGCGCTGAATACCAATCCTTTCAGGAAATTGTTCATCCGGCGGAACTGCAACTGCACGTCGAATTCGAGTCCCTTCAGGTCGGCCGTGTAAGGGCTGTTCAGCGGATAGGTGATATTGAAGCCCGCTTCGTTGGCAGTCAGTCCGAAATTCGACGGATCGGTACCGGTATCGGTCAGCAGATAGGCGGAACGGGTGTAGATGAAATTCTTGATCTTCTTGTAGAAACCGCTGACGGTAAACAATCCGTAATCGGGCGAGAAATACGAAAGAATGACGTCGTAGTTGGTGGAAAGCACCGGTTTGAGGTTGGTGCGGTTCCACGAAACCTCATTGACCGTGGGCCGGATAATGGTTCTCGGGGCAATCAGGTCGTAATCGGGACGGGACAGTGTCTTCGTGTAGGCCAGGCGGATATCCAGACCGTCGAGGGGTTTGATCCGCAGGTGTATCTGGGGCAGCCAGTATCCGAAACGCTCCGAATCGACCGTCTGATCGATGTCCAGATCGTAGTATTTAGATTCGCCGTCCGGAATGTTGTTCCCGCTGTATGCCTTGTAACGCAGATAAGAGTAGTCGTAACGCACGCCGGGAATAAAGGTGATGTATTTGCCCAGATTCAGTTCGGCCATCAGATAAGCGGCCCACAGCTCTTCACGACCGGAATAGTCCCTACGCACTTTCGAAGTGGGAGTGTATTCCAGCACGTCCTTGTTCGTATTGTAAAAATTCTGCATGGCTCCGTCGCTCAGTGCGAAATCGTAACGCAGGTTGGGGTATTTCCCGTTCAGGAACTCCCTGGACTTGAAGTCGTCATCCAGGAAACTGCGGATACCGATCAGGTCCCGGAACGAGGAACGCGCCAGATCCGGCATGTTCTCGAATACGGGTTCGAAACCCGAGGCCAGGTCCATACGACCGTAGGAACGGGCCGTCTCCAGCTTCCTTTCCTTTTCGCGGAATTTGCCTCCCAACTTGATATAACCGCTCACCTTATCACCGAAAGAGAACGGGGTTTTCCAGTCGAGCCAGGCGGTGTATTCCGTCTCTTTGGTGGACTCTTTCTCCATGGAAGTCTCATACAGATAGAACTTGTCGATGTCACTCTCGTCCACGAACCGTTCGTCCATGATCAGATAGGGAGCCAGATAGGAAAGTGCGCTCAGGTTTACGAGGAACGGAGCGTCCACTCGGAACTCCATCGTATGCTGGTAAGGAGTCCTGTTCATGACCTGGCTGCGTCCCGCACCGACGTTCAGCGTGGAGTTTCCTATGTTGAAATCGCCCTGAAGGATATTGGTCAGGTTCGAGGTATTCGATTCGACGTCGTCCTGCGAAAACCGCAGACGGCTGCCGCTCAGATCGTAATATTTTTCCCGGATATCACGGTCGCGGTTCATGCGGCTGAACAGGTTGGTCATTTTGATCTTCGAACCGTTGCGCATCTTCCAGTCGAGGTTCAGATTCACGTTGTAACGCTGACGGTCTTCGAGATTCGACTGGAGAATGGTACTCGTAAGCCACGGCTGCGTATAGTTCTTGCCGGGAGTGATTTCGTTTCCGCTGACATCGTAGTTCGCCCGGAAGGTGTCGTTGCTCCGGTCGGTCTTGTCCGCACTGGCGGCCATGATAACGCCCAGCTTGTCTTTGAAGAAACGGTCGCTGAACGAGAGGCTCCCCTTATAGCGGCCCCATCCGTTCTTCTGCGAATGGTAACCGGTTTCGAACATGCCGCTCAGTTTCATACCGCTCGGGGCGTCCTTCATGATCAGGTTCACGGTTCCTCCCATACCGTCGGCATCCTTGTCCGCCGTGTTGGCCTTCAGCACTTCGGCTCCGGCGATCATATCCGGGGAAATCATGTTCAGGTCAGTACTCCGGTCGGTGGTACTGGTCGCCGGAGCACTCATGCCGTTGATAGCTACGGCGTTGTATTTGGGGTCCAGACCTCGGATGACGATTTTCTGGCCCTCGCCACCGTCGCGCTGAATCATCAGACCCGGCAGACGGCCGATGGCATCGGCCACATTGACGTCGGGCAACTCGCGCAGCTTCTCCTCCGACACGACGTTCAAAATACCCGGAGCATTCACCTGGCGCCGGATCGCCGCCATCTGTCCCTTGGCCTGCGTACTCACCACGAGGCCCTCCAGCTGAACGGCATCGGGCACCAACTCGATATTCAGCGTCTGCACTTCGTTAGCCTTGAACTCGATTTCGCGGGTCTGGGTCTGATAACCGATAAAGGAGAACTCGATGGTCTGCTTCCCTACCGGCACGAGCAGTTTATACTGCCCGTTGGCATCGGCCACGGTGCCTTTCGTGGTACCTTTGACCAGGACACTCGCACCGACCAGATAGTTCTTGGTATCCTTACCGGTGACGATACCCGTAATCGTCGCATTCTGAGCCGCAAGATTCCCTGCGAACAGAACAGTTGACAACAAGGTTAATAGTTTTGTTCTCATAACAGTTTGATTTGGTTAGTAATGGTTTCAGGTTTTCGTATTACGGTCCGGGGACTCTTCCGGAAACGGCCGTTCCCCTATCCTGTTCCGGCCGCAATGTCATTCGTTTGTCAAAAAGTATTTATATTATAAAAAATAAAAAAATATCCGGCCTGTCATATTATTTCCCGATTTTCGTCGTATAACCCACTTTTCCCTTATCGTCGACAAAGTAAAAGTCGAGCGTATCCTTCGAGACGGAATAGACCGTGAATCCCGGAGCATTCTCACAGGCCAGCGTCCCGTCCGTCGGCTCCACGGGACGACTCGTATGGGCCGAAGGATTCACCACGTAATTCGCTTTACAACCCTCAGGACGGATGAACTGAAAACTGTGGATATGACCGCAGATATAGAGATCCGCCCCGTGTTTCTCGACGAGGGTCCCCACCCTTTTCTCCATATCGAGCCGTTCATTGACGTTCTTCGCCGTGAACGCATAGACCGGATGATGTCCGATCACGATCTTCCAACCGGCCCGGGATGTCGTGAGCACGGAGTCGAGCCAATTCAACTGGCCCTCCAGGCTCTGCTCGAGAATTCCTTTGCGCCGCGGGTCCTTCCGGTAACTGTCCATAAGGGGTGTCGTATCGAGAAAAACGAACAGGCAAGGCGGATTGCCGTAACCGAGGCTCCGCTCGAACGCGAAATAGCGCGACGGGGCATTCCATCGGGGACTCCTGTGCGAATACTCCGCCAGGGCAGGGACGCTTCCCTTGTATTCGTGGTTGCCCGCCACCGCATACCATGGCAGAGTGTGCAGCGCCGGCGCCGAAAACAGGTTCTCGAAACGTGTCGTCCACTCGGGATCATCCACACTCTGTACTCCGTTGCCGTGAATCGCATCGCCCGCAACGGCAATGAAATCCATGCGGTTACCCGCAACCATACGGGCCACATTTTCCGCGACGGCCGCAGCAGCGACCTGCTTATCCGGAGTGGTTCCCATATCGCTCAGTACGATAAAATTCAAATTCCCGGGAGGAAGCGACGGCAACTGTGCCTGTGCATAATTCCCGAGCCACAACACAGCCATGGCCGTCAAAACGGACACTCCGATCCTTTTCTTCCGCAACGACATGCTTTTCATCTCAAAACACTTCATTCAGGTTAGTAAACAAACTAGCGCATCCAATTATGATATATTCCGACTCACCGTTCCGACGGACTATTCCGGAGAGATTTCATACAGACACATCGAATGTCGGGGCAATGCTTCCTCTATTTCGGCCCGGCCGTCCCGCACCCGGACCGTGAACGGCTCCGGCACGAGATCGCCTTCCCGACGCAGTGCGGCCACGACCTCCCGATCCGCAACCGGCCGGCCCATCCTTTCCCAGGCCCGGAATGTGTTGTGATGCGTACGGTCCATACGATAGGCCTTCACGAGATAATTACCGTCCGCCAGACCGGACAGATCGATCGCAAACAGGTCCGTTCGCCGCAGATCGTCGTCCGTCTCCTGAAAATTGTAGGCCAGCAACTGCACTTCCTTCCCGCTCCGGGCGGCGAGCACCCCGTAACGGCCGCCCGGCTTCGGTCCACCGACTTTCAACCGGTCCGGTCCGAGCCGGGCAAGCATCTCATAGGCGGTGAGGATCGGTTTGGGCACGTTTCCCGTAGTCATCAAGTCGCGCGATCCCATAAACAGAGGACCGGTCGCAGCATTGTACCACGCCCCCCAGTAGAGCATCAGTTCCGTCCGGAAACCGAACCGATCCTCAATGCGGTAGAGACAATCGACCAGCTTGACCATGAACAGGGCCGAAACCTCGCTATTCCGGTATTCGAGTTGAGGAAAACGGTCCACGAATTTGCTGTCGCCGTGGGAACAGAGCCCCCATTCGTTCAGGTGTATCTCGACCCCACCGATACCGGGATAACGCTTGGTCAGCCGCTGGAGCCACAGCATGTCGGCCGTGAATTTGGAAACTACGGGAACGATCTCCGGCGCGGGATCGAGCCACGAACCCGACAGTCCGTAAATATGGAAAGAGAGAAAATCGACCGGAGAGCCGGTCTCTCCCGTCACGTAATTGGTTCCATAGACGACATGGTCGAGAAACGCCTTCATGAAATAGAGGTTATAACAAGCGGGGCCTCCCACCCGGAATCCGGGATCGCAGGACTTGACCGTATGGGCGAAAACGTCGTAGAGCCGGAAAAAATCGGGCACCTCCTCGTACGACCAACCGTCCGGTTCGTTCCACACCTCGAAATACCATGTACGCATCTCCTCCGCCCCGAACTCTTCCATCAGGTTTTTCATGAAGGCATCGAGCAACTCCTGCCACTGACCCCAGTCAGCGGGAGCTCCTGTCCTCGCCTCGAGCGACTCGTCGTTCCGGGAGGCCTGTGTCGAAGCCGAATAACCGTCCGGATAGTAGTCGAACTCGACGATCGGTTTCATACCGCGTTTCACATACTCCCGGAACGTCCGGTTGACGAGCGAAAAGTCATAGGATATCTTACCATCGGTTCCCCGGCGTATCACACGGCCGCATACATTTCCTCCGGCCCGCTTCTCGACCACGGTATGGTCGCTGAACGTATAGTGGGTACGGAAATAACGCACGGAATTGTTTTTCCGTGCCCGGTCCAGAAACTCGGCTCCCTCCGGTTCGTTGACGATCTTGAACAGGAAATCGTAGCCGATGGCTTTCCAGAATCCGTGGTTGTCGCCCGCCACCTCTCCGCAATCCACCGAAAAAGCTGCGGTCGGTCGTTCGGTAACGGCCGGCTCTCCCCACACGGCCAACGGAAACGCAAGTGAAAGGACCGACCATATTTTACACAACGCATTCATAAATTTCGTCTTATCTGTTTTCCGGAACAAGAATAATACTCACCGTCGCCGGCACGTGTCTCACCAGGTCTCCAGCGGTCCCGCCGAGGGTTCGAAAACAGTCCAGGCCTTTTCCGGCACAAGGTAGACGGTATAGGAGGCTTTTTGTGAAGGAGTCAGCGTGGCGGTGAATCCCACCATGACGGTTCCCGGCTCAGGTTCGTCATAGAAATGGGGAGGCGGAGTGGTCGGCCACACGGCCATGGACACACCTTCCCCCTCGACGACTACCCGGAGTCTCTCGCCTCCCTGGACCAAAAGCGCCGAATTCGGACCCGTGAGCGTCACCTCGGAAGGCGTGAGTATGGCCCAGCGCAAAGGGGTCGTCCGATCCGAATTGACCACCTCGTCCCGGACCACTACATAGGCATCGTCCGCGATGGCCACACCCCGAAGATGGGAGCGGACCGCCGCACTGTCGATCCGGGAAAGATCGGTCACGGCATGGATGAAACCGGCCTTTTCGCCATGCCGGTCGATCCGTGCGACGGGCCGGACCCGTTGCAGCGAATCGGAAAACATCATGATATTGTGCGACCGGGGACTCCACCGGAAAGGTTCCCAGCGGGGAGAGTACTGACTGCGGTCGCCCAGCGCGATTCCATGTTCCAGCACCGTATGGTATCCCTGGGCCCCCATGTCGACCACCCAGTCGGTCCGGCCCACAGACATGACGAAACTGCCGATGTCCATGTGGGCGTGATTGATCTCGCACAGACCGCCCTTGAGCCCGAGAAATATCTCGTTGTCGCCGCCCCAGCGGTTGCGCAACAGCGCCACGGGGACACGCCCCTGTCCAACGAACACGGTCTCCGACGGAGCCTCTCCCCGGGTCAGGTCGTCCGGAGCCCAAAGCATCAGCGAAGGCAGGTAACGCACGCCCAGCATGTGATCCTGCTCTCCCTGCCCGTTCATGTAGTCGATCTTGTCCATCTCACGCCACAGCATCGTCTTGTCTCCCGTGCGGCGGGCGAACCAGAAGACGGGCAGGGAGAACTCCACCCCTTTCAGATTACAGTCGGCGTACCGGAAACAGTCGAGATTCTGCGTCGTCATATGCAGCATATAGTAGGGTGAGCGCATGAAACCCTCGTTCCCGGTCATGCCGAACGACGAGCCCACAGCCTTTTCGAGCGCGTCGATCAGCATGACCGCGAATCCCGTACCGTAATTCCAATAGGTGTATCCTTCCGGATAGTTTCCGTCCGGCAGATACTCCCTCAGCGCCACGTCCCTCACCAGTTTCACGGCCCGGCAGACGACCCTCTCCGACAGTCCGGGATTGTCCTCCCACGTGGCAAGGGCCCCGAAGGCCATTCCCGTATTGCAGACGGCATTCCAGTTGTTTTTCTTTTTGAGCCACGAACAGTTCCGTTTATCCGTCGCCGTCTCTGGAAACGACTCTGCGATTCCCTTTTCGAGTATGGCCGCACGAATCGTCCTGCGCGAAGAGTCGGACAGCCGGTCGTAGAGCCAATCGTACCCGATGGCCAGCGCCATCGTCATTTCGGCGGCATCCAGAAAATGCGAAGGATGCCAGTCCTCGAACCGGGCGACAGCCAGCATGATCCGTTCGGCCCGGCGGGCATACCGCTCCTCTCCCGTCATACGCCACGCATAGGAGAGGAAATAGACCTGCCGGAAAATCTTGCGGGACTGGCCCAACAACACGTCGCCCTCGATCCGGCGCACCGGATCGGGCTGGTCGAGCCACTCCTCGCACGAAGCGAGAATATGATCGTGCACCTGGCCCAGGAACGGATTGGCGGCGATCTTCTCCCGGATCGTCCGCTCCTCCCCGGCCAGCATCAGCAGACGGGGATGCCCTTCCAGGACCTCTATGGACGATTCTTTCCTCGTACAGGCCGAAAGCACTGCCCAGACCCAACATAGACAAAAGAGGTATTTCATAGCTTGCGGTTTTCGTTTCTCCCACCAAAATAAAAGACCGGATGTCGTATTCCGGCGTCCGTCGCAGAGCCCCTGCGGCGGAACCGGTCCCTGCTACCTGGATTTTTTACGGGAAACCTTCTTATCCTTCAGTTCCCCCGAGTCCGAAATCGTCAGTTTGTATTTCAGATCGCTTCCGATCATGCTGATCTCGTAAAGGCTGTCGGCACCGGCCCGTCTGCGGGTGATTTTCGACTCGTCCACGGGAACCTTTCCGATCACCTCCACGATCGTCTTTTTGATCGGAGCCGGCAGGCTTACGTAGGGCATCGCTTCGGCCTTCGTGCTGGAGACCACCGTCCCGTCCTTGTCGAATACCAGCGTAGTGATATCCTGCCGTGTACGGTCGTAATAGTAGGTCGACTGAACGGTGTACATCCGGGCGGGATCGTCCGAATATTCCATCTTGTCGAGCAGACCGCCCTTCAGGGCCTCTTCGATCCGGTACTGCACCTGCAACGGCACCTCCCGTCCGATGAAGTGCTCCATCAACGAACGGCTCCCTTCCACCGGTTTTCTGCGTCCGCCGAAGGCCATATACTCCTCGATCCGGGACGTCAGCCGACGTGCCACCATCAACCGGCGTCCGGGTCCTCCGATCCGGACACTGTCCGGCAGAGTCAGCGAAGGCTCGATCCGGTACACGCCCTCTTCCCGGGGCATCGTGAACGACAGTTCCCGTGCGACGGCTCCCGATGCGGGCACAGTGAGGCGCTGTCGCTGCACGGAAAGGGTCTCGCCCGCTTCGTTTGCCAGCCCCACCGTCAATTCCACCTCCACCGGTTCGTTCCGGTCGTTCCACACCCACACTTTTTTCGCATACCGTCTGCCAGGTGCATAGAGCGTCTTGTCCTTGTACCACTCGCGCGCCTGGAGCATCTCCACCGAAGTTCCCACCGGTTCGTTCAGTTTTTTGAGTACAAGCAGATTGGGTTGCGGAGAGAGCGAATCGGCGATATTTCCCTTGTAAAAATTATGGCCGTTCACGGCACCGCTCAGCAGAGCGAAGGGAGCCCATGCCTGAATCCGGCGCGAACGGTAGAACGTTCCCAGATCGGCATGCAGGTCGGCGAGCAGCCGGGCCACGTCCTCCCGGGTGTAGTTGAACAGGCCCCATCCGCTGGCGGTACGGCTCGTCTTGAAATTCTCCCTCGGTTCCAGCAATCCGTATTCATTCGTCCACAGGCGGCAGGATTCGAGCACCGTGGAGGGTTTCGTCCCGGAAATCGCGTGTTCAGGGGACTTCACGATGTTCTCCGTATACTCGTAGATGTGCCGTGCCTCGAAATCGTCCTCACCCCACAGACGGGTGGGATCATACCTGCGGAGGGCTGCCTTCAGCTCTTCCAGTTTCACGTTTCCCTCGTTCTCCTGGTCCCAGGTCACGATGGAGGGATGGTTGACGTTCTGCTCCACCCAGCGGGTGAACTCCGTTACGGCATCCTCCCGGTCCTTGCCGACCGGCTCGTCGTCGTGCATGTAGCGCCACTCGTCCTGCAGCATGATGCCCTCCTGATCGGCGATATCGTACCACTTGCCGTATGCGTGCCCCAGATGGATGCGCAGATAGTTGAAATTATACTCCTGCACGGCCGCCCGGAGAAAGGCCCGTATCCACGCCTCGTCGAACACCGCATCCGCCCACCGGTTGAGCGCCCGTACGAACGCGACGTTCTCGGCCCGGAACAGGATTTTCTTTCCGTTTAACAGCACATCGCGGCCGGCCACCTCGATACTGCGGTAACCGAAATCGTCGCTTCTGCGCGAAAGCAGCCGCCCGTCGGAAGCGGTCACCGCGACGGTCATCCGATAGAGTTTCGGCGTTCCCTCCTTACCGGGACTCCACGGCCGCAACATCCCGCTCGGCACCTTCAGCACCGCCTGTCCGTCCCCGACCGCAGGCACCTCCAGCGACGTCTCGGCCCGGCTCACCTCCCGGTCGCCGTCCATGACCGCCGCCAGCACCTTCACCGTCTGCGACCCGCGCTCCCGGTTGTCCACCGTCACGACACACTCCGTCGAAGAGGATTTCAGGTCGGGCAATATCTTCATGTGTTTCACGGAGACGTTCTGTCCCAGTTCGAGCGTCACGTCGTCCCAGATACCGGGAGCCCGGGAATTCCGCCACCACTCGGCCGAATTCTCCTTCGAGGGAGAGGTGGCCGTATTCCAGCTGCCGACCCGAACGACCAGCCGGTTCTTTCCGTTCCGGACGAGTGCGTCCGACACGTCGAATGTTCCGTGCGAATAGGTCGTATGGAGGTCTTCACCGATCTCCTTACCGTTCAGGAACACCTTCGCATTGTATTTGGCCCGCAGTTTCAGCACCGCCCGAGGATAATTCTCAGCCCCCCGCACCTCGAATTCACGCAGGTACCACACATAGTCGTATCCGACCGTATCCGTCCCGTTGGCGTCGAGGTCTTCACCCAGCGACGGAACGGCCTGCGTAATGACACCCGGCACGGGAACCTCCGAACCGAACACGGCCGGTTCTCCGTCCGAAATGGCGACATTCCATCGTCCGTCGAGCGAAATGCAGCGGTCGGGGCGGGTATTGTATACGACCGGACGGCCGTTCATCGTCACGCCGCTCAGTTCCACCTCCTCCGCATGATTGATCCGGAGAGGTTCGGGCGTCCGGCCCAGCGTCACGTCGCGGACCGTCACCTCACGGACAGGCAGGGCGGCAAATCCCCCGATCTCGATGCCGCACTGCCCGGCCACTCCGCAAGTCATCTCCTCGAACAGGAACCCCCGGAAACGGGTGGGATAGTTCTCCCGGCTCTCGGACTTGTAGTCGGATTCGAACCGGATCAGGGCCTCTCCGAGCGTATCGGCCCTGATCCCTTTCACCCGTACGTTTTCGACATAGCCGCCCCGGTCGAGGTTCGACTTGACATAAATCCCGTTGCGGCTCAGCGGAATGTCGCAATCCATTACGCACACATTCCGCACACCGCCCGAAATTTCGCTGCCGATGCAGACCCCGTTGGTCCTGGAACGGAACGTACAGTTGCGGACCAGAACATTCTCGGTAGGCTGCCCGATCCGCCAGGCATCGTTGTCGCGTCCCGATTTGATGGCGATGCCGTCATCGCCCGTCGTGAAGTTGCAATCCTCGATCAGCACGTTCACGGAGGACTCCGGATCGCATCCGTCGCTGTTCTGGTTAAGGCTGTACACCGTCACCCCGCGCACCGTCACGTTCTCGCAACTGACGGGATGGATCACCCAGAACGGCGCATCGACCAGCGTAATGCCTTCGATCAGCACATCGCTGCATCCCACGGGTTCCAACAGGGCGGGACGCAGACGGTGTCCTTCGCCGAACAGTCGTTCGGAGAGGGGACGGACCTCCGTCCCCATCCGGCGCAGCGCACGCTGGTCGGACTTCTGGCCCGGTTTCCACGTGGCGAAATTCTTCGTACCCTGTCCGTTGACGACACCTTTGCCCGTCACACCGATATTGTTCACGTGATACGCGTAAATCAGGGGAGAATAGTTGAACACCTCCGTCCCCTCCCAGCGGGTGGGTACGGCTGGCAGATAATCCTTCTCGTCACTGCTGAAACGCAGTTCGGCCCCTTCGGCCAGATGCAGTTCGACATGGCTCTTGAGCACGACCGGACCCTTGACGAAATAGAGTCCCTCGGGGACGAGCACGCGCCCGCCCCCACTCTGCGTGCAGGCGTCGATGGCGGCCCGGATCGCCGGCAGACAATCCGTCTGTCCGCCCCGCACGGCTCCGTATTCACGAATATCGAACGTCCGCCCCGGAAAAACGACCGGACGGATGCGCTTTTCGATCTGTGCGGCCAGCTCCTCCACGGGTCCGGATGCGGCGGTGGAAAGCATGGAACAACAGACAAGGCCGGCTACAGACAAAAAGTGTTTCAGATTCATCGTTTGAAATTTTTACGTTTATAATTTTCTATAAGAAACCTGCACGCTCGGCTTATACCCGATCCGCACGGCGACGGCAGTTAGCTTCTGACCGGGCGCCAGCTTCACCGGAGCGGTGTAGAGCATCCAGTGTTTTTCGTCATACCCCCGACCGTCGATCTGGTAGGCAATCGAAGCCCCGCGCGTGGCACAGCGTATCTCCACCGTACCGTCGCGCCGCTCCTCGCACCGGGGTTCCTCCACCTCCGGCTGTACGCCTCCCGGCCAGAGCCGTTCGCGCAGTTCCGCCTCGCTCAGTCCCAGATAAGGATTGTACTTTCTGTCCCAGCGGGCCAGTTCGCGGCGCAGGCGCCGGATCGCCCCGGCATAGGCCGGATCGTCGATCAGATTGTTCATCTCGTGCGGGTCGGCATCCACGTCGTAAAACTCCTCTTCCCGACGCGGTTTCTCGAACCAGATCCGGGAAAAAGTGTCAAGCTCCCCCTTTTCGAACAACTCCACCATGTTGCGCATCATCGGCATGTTCAGCCGCGAGAGCACCTTCATATACCCCGACTTTTCAGGCAGATAATTGTGCACCAATCTGTAACGCCTGTCCCGGATCGAAGTCTGACGTTCTACGATCTCGTCCAGCCGGTCCCGCGCCCCGTAGACATACTCGCGTTCCTTCCCTTCGTATCTGCCCAAAAACGGAATTCCGTGCATATAGGAAGGCGGACGTATCCCCGCCAGGGAAAGGATCGTGGCCGGGATGTCGGCAAACATGTGCAGACGCCCGTCCACCTGCCCGGCACAACGGCCGTCCGGGAAACGTACCATGAACGGGACCAGCGCCCCGCTCTCGTAGAGTTCCCTCTTCTGCCGGGGCAGAGGCCCGCCGTTGTCGGAGTACCAGATAACGATCGTGTTGTCCAGCAGACCGGCCTCACGCACCTCGTCGATATAGGTCTGCATCTGTCGGTCCATTTCGTGTATATTACTGTACACCACAGCCCAATCGCGCCTAACAATCTCGTTGTCAGGATGATATGGAGGCAGCTCTATATCGGCCGGATCGACCGCAAGCGGCTCGTCCGCCCGCTTCCACACCTGCGATTCGTGGGTGACCGTCATGTTGAAGATGGCGAAAAAGGGCATTCCCTCCGGCCGGTTCTTCCAGTGAGCCGTCTTGCTGGACTCGTCCCAGGCGGTCACGGGAGGCTTGAACTGATAATCGGTCTTCACGTTGTTGGTACAGTAGTATCCCGCGGCCCTCAGATACTCCGTATAACACTTCACCCCATCCTCCGGGACCGCTTCGTAGGGGGGAACGAGCCCCTCGGTCAGCGGTTTCGTATTGGACGTACGCATGTAATTGGCCCCGAAAGAAGTGGGAAACAGCCCCGTGATGAGCGACGCCCGGCTCGGGGCACTCACCCCGATCGTCGTGAACATACGGGTATAGCGGATACCTTCCGCCGCGAAACGGTCGAGGTTGGGCGTCCGTGCCAACGGATCGCCGTAACATCCGATGTAGGGGCCGATATCCTCACACACCAGGCAGAGGATATTGGGACGGTCCGTCGCATGAGGGGTACGTTCTCCGGCGAAACCCGAAGCCGCGGCCGCCGTCAGGACGGACGAAAGAATCAGCCGGTCGGTCCTCATCGCGTCACAGATTTTTGGGTTTATCGACCGCTTTGGTGATCGACACCCTCTTCTTCCAGGCATCGAACATCTCCCCCATCCGCTTCACCCGGTCGGGCTGTTCCGCCGCCAGGTCGCGCGTTTCGGCGGGATCGGCCTCCATGTCGTAAAGCGACCAGGGATTGTCCAGCCCGTGCTTCACGATCTTCCATCTGCCCTCGCGCACGGCCTGTCCGTACTGCCACTCCCAGAAGATCGGCTTCCGGCGCCCGGTCTCTTCGCCCCGGATCACCGGCAGAAACGATTCGCCCTCGCAGGGAAGCACCCGGTGTCCTCCGTACTCTTCGGGATAGGGCACTCCGGCGATCTCCACGAACGTGGGCATGATGTCGATGAAGTGTCCCACATGGCCCGTTACGGTGCCGGGCTTTGCCAACCCCCTGGGCCACGTGACGATCATCGGTGCGGCGATTCCTCCCTCGTAACTGTAATTCTTGTAGAACCGGAACGGCGTATTGGCCACGTTGGCCCAATTTCCGCCCAGCGAGGTCCAGTTGGTCATCGTACCGATCTCCCCGTAACTCCCCTTCAGATCGACCACCTCGGCCGAAGCTCCGTTGTCGGAGACGAATATGATGATCGTATTGTCGTATTTACCCTGCTCCTTCAGTTTGTCGATCACCTTTCCGATCCCCTGGTCCATCCGGTCGATCATCGCCGCATAGACCTCCATTTTCCGCTCCTCCTCCGCTCTCCGTTCGGGCGACAGGGAGGTCCACGGCTCGAAAGTGGGTTCGCTGAGACGGAACCGACCGTCGATCAGCCCCATATCGAGCTGCCTGCGATAGCGTTCCCGCCGGATCGCTTCGTACCCGTCCCGGTAACGCCCCTTGTATTTGGCAATGTCCTCCGGCCAGGCCATCAACGGGTCGTGCGGCGCATTGTAGGCCAGATAGAGGAAGAAGGGGCGGTCGGCATCCTTGTACTCATCCAACCAGCGCAGGGCGTATTTGGTGAAATAATCGGTCGTGTAGAAATCCTTCTCCTTCGGGGTAAAGGGGGCATAGGTCTGTTTTTCCACACACCAGAAACGGTTTTTCACCTTCTGGGCAGGCACTCCCTCCCCATCGCGCTGGCAACCGGGATTGAAATAGTTGCAGGCTCCGTCCCGCAGGCCGTAATAATGGTCGAATCCCCGCGTACGCGGATTCTCCGCCCCGTGGTGCTTGCCCGACCACAGGGTGATGTATCCGGCACTCTTCATGTACTCGCCCAGCGTGACACAGTTCTGCAACGGAGCCCGGGCATTCTTGAAATAGCCGTTCTGCTGGGCATACAGCCCGGTCAGCAGGCAAGACCGCGAAGGAAAACTCTTCGACGTATTGTGGAAGGCGGTGAAGCGGATTCCTTCAGCGGCCAGCCGGTCGAGGTTGGGCGTCTGCACCTCGCTGCCATAGCAGCCGATGTCGGACCATCCCAGATCATCCGCACAGATCAGCAGCACATTGGGGCGGGCATCCCGCGGAGCCTCTTTCCGAGGCTTCTGGGCCTGGGCTCCGGCACAGCAGCAGGCTGTCGTGGCGAGAGCCGTCAACGAAAAAATTCTGGATGTATTCATATTCGGATTCTATTTTACGACAACGGATTCATTCTCTTCGGGAAACAGCCTCATTTTCCCGTTCAGCCTCGGATAACGCTCCCATATCTCGGGATCGTCGCCTACCACACGGGGATCGCCCGTTTCGGTCAGACGCGCGTCCAACCGCCCCCTCAGATTCTCCAGCACGTCGGCATAGGTCATGTCTCCGGCCACATTGTGCATGCAATCCGGGTCATTTTTCAAGTCGAACAGTTCGTACTCGGGCCGCTTGGCCACCGCCGCATCGAAATAGGGTCTTACGGACGGGTCATCCCTCCGGTCGATCAGATAGTCCTTCGAAGGTGCCGCGTCTATATCGTAATAAGCTCGGTGCATCGGCATCAGCGTCGTTCCGTTCTTATCGTAGGCACAGGGATCGCCGGCAGGCCAGCGTTCGCTGTGGAAATTCCGTACCAGCAGGTAGTTGCCTACACGCACGCTCCGCATGGGGTACCCCAGATTGTCGCGGCGGGAGCAGGAATGACGCTCCCGTCCGGCATAGACGGCATCGGTCCCGTACCGTTCCCGCTGCCCCGAAAGCAACGGCATCAGGCTCTCCCCGCTCAGCGGATAATCACCCTCGTATTCAATCCCCACAGCATCGAGCAGCGTGGGAGCGACGCTCACCATGCTCACCAATGCATCGACCACCTGCCCGGGCCTGATCCGGTCGCCCCAACGGACAGCCAGCGGCACGTGCAGTCCGGCATCGTAGCAGTTGGCCTTCGCGTGCGGAAACGACATGCCGTTGTCAGCCGTCACGATCACAATCGTACGATCCAGCTCCCCGATCCGCTCCAACTCGTCCAGACAGGCAGCCAGATGCCGGTCGAACCACTCGATCTCTACGGCATAATCCGAAATATCGCCCCGGACGGTGTCTGACCCGGGCAGGAATCCCGGCACCTCGGCCCGGTCGAGTTCACGCTTCTCTTTCACCCACGATCCGTTCTCGAAGGGCCGGTGCGGTTCGTGCGTGCCCAGCCAGAAACAGAAAGGCTCACCCTTGTCTCGCCCGGAAAGGAATTTCTTGAAATTGGCCGCATAGTCGATCTTCGAGATGCCGGAGTACGGGGGATCGAGACGGCACTCGTTGTATTCCGGTCCGGCCGGATTGTAGGGACGTCCGGACACCTGCCAGTCGCCGGGTCCCCAGCCTTTGCCCGTATAGCCGATCCTGTATCCGGCTTCCCGGAGCATATCCGGGAAACAGGTATATTCATCCGGAAAGGAACTGGCATGCGTGCCGGCCTCCTCGATCTGCCACGGGTACAACCCGGTCAGGATGCTCGCCCGCGAGGGACTGCTCCCGGGAGAGGTGACGTAGGCGTTGGTGAAAAGCACTCCCTGCCGTGCCACCCGGTCGAATCCGGGTGTGGAAACCGTCCGGCATCCGTAGGCCCCGGCATAGGGATAGGATTGGTCGTCGGCAATGACGAACAACACGTTGGGCTTCGTCTCCGTCTCCCCCCCTCCGCAGGCGTATAAGCCTGCCAAAGGCAGCAAGGCGGTATAAACAATGTGATTTTTCATGGCTGATTGCGATTTATGGTAACGAACGGACCGGAATAGCTGTCCCTCCTAAAAGTTTACTCCAATTTACGGGGTACGGCCAGCGGACGGTCGAACCGGAAGCGGTACTTCCCGCCGTCCCGCGTAAGGCTCGGATTGATCTTCACCAGGTAGTCGAGCACCTTTTCCCGCTGCTGCGGCCCGAATTTCCCGAAACCGGGATGCAGCAGAGCGACGGCCCCTTCCAGCGAAGAGGTGTAGGCCGAGTAACGGTAGGTCGTATTGCCGTACTGGATCGTATCGGCTGCCGTCCCCTTCGGACGGCGGATATAGACTATGTCTATTTCGCGGGGAATCGCCTCCAGCATACGGACCTCTCCTTCCACGTCGGTCAGTTCGCCGCGTTCCAACATTGTCTCGGCATAATACTTCTTGAGCTCTTCGGCATAGGCGGGATGGAAATTCCTACTGTCCACCACCCGCGCCAGCATCCTCACGTCGTTGTACGTCCGGGCGATGAAATTGTAATCGTCTTCGGTCAGCTCCCCCTTCACGCCGGCCACGTAACCGGCCAGACGTTTCACCAGACTGCGGAACTCCACGCAAGAAGAGTCGATCTGCGGATTGCGTTCCATCACGAACCCGCGCATCCGGTCGGCATACTGCCGGGGCGTATCCGCGTCAATCTGTTCGGACGAGTCGATGGGTTTCATCTCCTCGACATATTTCACGACCTCGCGGAAAGCGGTGTCCTTCGCCACCCGCTCCCGACCTTCGTCGCTCAGTTCCGGTTCATAAATCCCCGTACCGACGGCCCTTTCCACCGCTTCGGTACGGATCGTCACCTCGGCCGGTTCCACACCCGGCGAGGAGACCCGGACGGTGATCGTCCCCGGCCGGCCGGTCGAACGCACCACATTGGGAACGGGCGTCACCACATACCCCGTTCCTTCGGTCGCAAGCGTCTTGTCCATATCCGACGTATAGAGCCCGGGGCCGACCAGCGTCCCCTCGCCCGAAACCTCCCAGGTGAGGGGTGCCGTCACACCCAGCACATGATTGCCCCGGTCGTCCACTATGTCCGCCATGATGATATCCACTCCGCTGCGGTCGGCGGGAATGACTCCCCGTTCCGCTTTCAACATGATACGGGCCGGTTCGCCCGCCATTTCGATCCGCGACTCGACCCGTTCCCCGTCCCGCACGGCGACCGCCTTCAGCTCACCGGGGACAATTTCCACGTCGGGGAATTCCACGGTGAAAAAATTCTCCTTCGAAGGATATTTCACACCGAGACTGCGTCCGTCAACCAGCAGCTCCACACTTTCGCCGTTGCTGTCCACCTGAATGGTCCTGCGTTGCCCGACATATTTACGCTGCCAGCGATGGGGCTGCACGAACACCATCAGTTCCGGCAGGTAGTTGGCCTGCCAGAGATAATACATGTATTTGGGCACGCGGTACAGATCGACCCATCCCTTGTAATTGATATTCTTCAGCGGAGAATCGGTATAAAGCCGGTCGCAGCCGTGGTCTTCGTAGAGCCATCCGAGCACGTTGCCGTCGATCCGTCCCCGGATACTTCCGTCCTGCACCCGCGCCATCTTATGCTGCCACTCCTCGGTACCGGCGAGCTGGCCGCTCTTGAGCACACGTGCGTTGTTCCGGGGCTCGAGATTCTTCACATCCTTGTCATACCAGCCCCGGATCGTCACCCGCAGCAGGTTCTCCATGTCGAGGTTCGAAGCGTGGTGCGAGACATAGTCACCGTACATTTCGGTCTTGCGCTCGTGAATGATGCGCGTAGTATCCTCTTCGTATGTCCATTTCGAATCGGCCGCCTGCGTCGTCTCGTTACCCACGCTCCAGAAAAAGATCGAGGGGTGGTTCCGGTCCCGGCGGACCATTTCGCGCATATTGTCCTCCTGGGTTCCGCGGTCGTAGCGGATCGCCTTCAGATTGGGCACCTCCTCCACCGTGATGATACCGTGCCGGTCGTTGAAATCGTACACCATGGGATCGTGGGGATAGTGGGCCGTACGCATGAAATTGGTGTTCATTCCGTAACGGATGTCCGTCATGTCGCGTTCGGTAAGCCACTTGGGCATGGCATCCCCCAGCCAGGGATACTCCTGATGACGGTTCGTGCCGTGAATGTGTATCTTCTCTCCGTTCACCACCAGCGTATTGTCGGCATAATCCCAATGGAACCAGCGGAATCCCAGCGGACTGCGATAGGTATCCGTCAACCGGTCACCTTCGTACACTTCCGACCACACCGTATATAGATACGGCGACTGCGGACTCCACAGACGGGGCCGGACCAGCGGACCGCCGTGTTGCACAAACTCGGCGATACGGCCGGGCTCCACCCGCCGCGAGGAACGGAGCGTCAGGACGACCCGCCCGGCGGAATCGGTCACAACACTCCTGACCGTCACCTCTCTCGGAACGGACATACCGTTCCGAACGTAGGTTTTCACACACACGGTAGCCTCCTTTTCGCTCACCTGCGGAGTAGTGACGAAAGTTCCACCCTCGTGCAGGTGAGAACCCTGGAAAGGAATATGCACGGGGTCCTTGACCACGATGCGCACGTCCCGGTAGATTCCCCCGTACACGTTGAAATTCCCCGCCGTTGCCGGAGCGATGGTCCCGAACCGGTCGTCCCTGCGGTTGGATACCTCCACGCAGAGAAGATTCTCCTCTCCGAAACGGACGTGGGGCGTCAGATCGAAACAGAACCCGCCGTACCCCCCCTTGTGGTCGCCGAGCAGGGCCCCGTTGAGGAACACTTTGGCATACTTCTGCACGCCGTCGAACTCGACGAAAATACGCTTTCCCTCCAGTTCTCGGCCGAAAACGATACGCTTGCGATACCAGCCCCAGCCGTTCCACCAGTAAGGGTCTTCCCGTTCGGAAGCCGACATGATGTAGGGATGCAGGTCGCCGGTCGTCTCGTAAGTCATCCATGTATGGGGAACCGCAACGGCCGGCCATTTCCGATCGTCGAACGCGGACCCTGCCACCGAGAGGTCCTCCTCTCCCGACGGCAGGTAATTGAATGTCCAGTCACGGTTCACGGTCTGCACGATACGGACCGTCCGGGGAATGTACTCCCCCGCCGCAAGAAAAGTCGGGAAAACGAGCAGGAAGATAAGGTACAATCTCTTCATTCGGAAACGATATTTCAGGTCGGTAGGTTTCAAATACAAATTTATTCAGGACTTTCCTATTCCGAAAGCCGTAAATCGTGAATTGTGGTGGAAAAATCCGCTCCCGGCGAAATGATCCGACAGCGGTAAATATTGTAAAAATGTTGACAAATCCGACAAATACGCCACATAAAACACTGTATACAAAATACTTACAAACAAGACACACTTTCACGAAACTTTTCGGTGAAAATCCGTATTTCTTGCCCGATCCGGCGTTTTTTTATTTTTTTCGGTTTAAATTTGTAGACGGTGTCATACACGGGATATTATGCGCAGCTTGTTTCGGTTTTTCATCCTCGTCGCTTTATCGGGAAATGTTTCGGAGGCAGTCGGAATCGTCGATTACCGCCATCCCTATTTCGGGCAGCCCCTGCTGAGCGGCAATATCTCGGCCATCGAACGCGATCCCTACGGTTTCGTCTGGGTCGCCTCGCACGAAGAACTCGCCCGTTTCGACGGACTCTCCTACCATTCGCTCGACAACGACATCAACCGTCTCCTGTTCGAAAAGGACAATCTCGTCCAGTGTCTCGTCTTCACCGGTCCCGACCTGCTGTGGGCCGGCAGCAACGAAGGGCTCTTCCGGATCGACACCCGGACCCACCGTCTGTCGGTCGTAGAAGCGTTCCGCGGCATCCGGATCAACGAATTTCTGACGGACCGTTCCGGCAACCTGTGGACGGCCACGGACCGGGGCGTTCTGGCCTACTCGCCCCGCAGCGAGAAGATGGTAGCCTATTTCTCCCCGGCGGCGACCTCCCCGGAAACGACCGCCTCTCCACGCAGCAGTTTCTCGGAAGACAAGGACGGAAACCTCTGGTTCTCCCACGGCAACAGTCTCGTACGGCTCTCCGCGAAAGGCGGACTGCTCAACCGCGTTTCGGCCGACTCCTTACCCGAAGTGCGCATCGACACCGTATTGCACTTCGAAACCCCCAAAAGAATCCGGATCGACCGTTTCGACATCCTCTGGCTCTGGGACCGACAGGAGTTGAGAGCCGTCCGTCTGTCCGACGTCGGTAAAGAGACCCGGCCTCTCTACCACTCTCTGAACATCGAGACGACCGCCCTTCTGCCGCGGGAAAACGACGTACTGATCGGCAATCGGGGGAAAGGGTTCCTGGTGCTCTCCCGCGACGGAGAGGGACGCATCACAGGCAGCACGGGACACACCATCAACAAATACTACAACGACCTGAGCAATACGACCAACGGGTTCTGCGACGAGGGCAACGGCAATGTCTGGCTGGCCACGCGGGATGGCCTCTATTTGGCCGAAGGAAAACGGGAAGCCCCATTCATCAACATCCGCAACGACATCGGCTCGGAGAACACCATCAGCCACAATACGGTCTCGGACATCTACATCCAAAACCGCAACACGGTCTGGATCGCCACGGCATTCGGTCTTAACAGGGTGGAATTCACCGATCCGACCCACCGGCACTATACCATAGCCCGTTATTTCGACCGCCGGCCGGGAAGCGGCTATATCCAACGGAACAAATTCGAATGTATCGCCGAAAGTTCCCTGGGAGATTTCTGGCTCGGAACCAAAGACGCCGTCAGTTTCTTCGATCCCCGCGGCAACCGGTTCTACAACCGCCCCAAAATCGACGAAGCCGTAAAGGGCTCATCGTTCGTACGCGCACTGATGCGGGATTCCCGAGGCAATATGTGGATCGGATTCGCCAACGGCGGCGTATATGTCCACGACGCGAAAACCGGCGAAGTCTATCCGGCCGGCAAGGGACAGAGCGACATGCTGGCGGACAAATGCATGTCGATCGCCGAAGATCGCAGCGGAATCATATGGGTAGGCATCCAGAACCGGGGTATCGTCCGCTTCCGTTACGAAGGGGCCGGCAGGATCGAGGAGATACGCGATTATTCGTTCGCCGAAGCAGGAACGGACGGGAAGACATCCCGCACGGTCGTATGCATCTATACCGATCCATACAACAACATCTGGGCCGGCACCTCCGAAGGCCTGTACCGTTACGATTACGACCGGGACCGGTTCGAGGAGACACCCATGCCGGACGCCGCCCGTTCGAACCACATCAGCAACATCATCGACGACGACCGGGGCAACCTCTGGCTCTCCACGCTCTCGGGCGTCTACAAATACTCGCTTTCGAACAATCAGTTCCAATACACGGAACTGTACGGAGGAAGTTTCACCCGGCGGGGGTTCGTGTTCGGAAGCGCCAAAGATTCGGACGGATACCTATATTTGAGCGGCATCAACGGCGTCACCCTGTTCAATCCCGCCGAAATAAAAGCAGACACCGCACATTACCGGCTCTTCTTCGTCGATTTCAAGGTGCACAACCGGACGGCGACCGTCGGGTCGGACATCCTGGCCCAGGACATCAACCGGACCGACCGGATCGTTCTCGGACACAAGGACAACCAGTTCTCCTTCGCGTTCTCGGCGCTCGCCTTCCCGCAGCGGGAGAACATCCGCTACGCCTACATGCTCGAAGGCCTCGACACGGAGTGGCTCCATGCCGGGTCAGGAAACCGGTACATCGCCTATAACAATCTCCCCGCAGGTACCTATACGCTCAAGATACGCAGCACCGACGCTTCCGGCACGTGGCTCGACAACGTGCGCAGCCTCGTGATCCGGATCCGCCCCCATCCGCTGTGGTCATGGTACAGCATACCCGTCTACCTGCTGCTGGCCGGCCTGCTGGGTTGGCTTCTGTTCCACATGTGGCGCATCCGGGAACAGTACCGCACCCAGGCGATCATCAACCGTTCCCGGCTGAAATTCTACACAGACGTTTCGTACAGCATCAAAAATCCGCTGATGCTGCTCCAGTCCCCCCTTCAGAATCTGATCGAAAACTACGATTCGATGTCGCCGGACGAGGTGAAATACCAGTTAGGGGTGATGAACCGCAACGGCAACCGCCTCTCCCGACTGGTCGACCAGTTGGTGCAGTTCCGCAAACTGGACCAGGGAAAACTCCCGCTGCATCTGGCCGAAGCGGACATCGTCCATTTCACAGAGAGTATTTTCGTAGCATTCCGGGAGTTGTTCGCCTCCAAACAGATCGGCTTCACGTTCGCATCGGACCGGGAGAATTTCCCGATGGTATTCGACCGTGAGAAGATCGAGACCGTCCTGTTCAACCTGTTATCGAACGCCTATAAATTCACTCCCGAAGGAGGACGCGTGGAGATTCGCTGCGAATCGGGCACAGTCCGTGACCGGTTCCTCCTTCGGGTCTCCGACACGGGCGCCGGCATCCGGGAAAAGGACAGGGAACGCGTCTTCGAACGTTTCTGGACACGGGACCAAACCGGCACCGAACGGCACAGCGGAGCGGGCATCGGCCTTTCGCTGGCCAGGGAACTGGCGGAACTGCACCACGGATCGCTCACGGTCGATCTGCGACCCGAAGGAGGAACCGTATTCACCCTCACTTTGCTGACCGGCAAAGCCCATTTCCAGAACGCCGAAATCGAGCGGCCGCAGAAAGAGGAGGTTTCCCCTGCGTTCATCGGGGACTATATCGACACGATCGAAATCAAAACGGAGCCGCAGAACGAAGCGAAGACGAAACTTCCGCTGGCCGTACTGGTCGACGAAGACGCCCAGACGCTGGAATATCTCGGGAAACTGTTACACGACACGGTGCGGGTCCGTTCGTTCGGCTCGGTCACGGAAGCATTCAGCCGGATCGTCGAACTGAAGCCTCAACTGGTGATTTCGGGACTGGTTTTCGATGGTGAAAACGACGGTCTGAACCTGTGCCGGCAGGTGAAGACCCATCCGGCGACGAACTGTATCCCGTTCATGTTCCTCACCGGACGTACCCGGCCCGAAGACAAGCAGGCCGGATACGAAAGCGGTGCGGACGCCTACGTCACCAAACCTTTCGAGGTGAAATATCTGAAAATGCGGATCGCACAGCTGCTCCGCTCCCGCGAACGGATACGGGAGCGGATCAAACAGGAACTGATCATCAGCCCCCGGGAGATGCAGCTTCTCTCGGCCGACGACCGTTTTCTGGCCAAAGCCCGGGAAGTGGTCGAGAAAAACATCGCCGAAGAGAACTTCTCGGTGGACCTTTTCGCCGATAAGATGCATCTGAGCACTTCGATGCTCTACCGGAAGATCAAAAGTCTGACAGACCTTTCGTCGAACGAATTCATCCGCAGCATCCGGCTGAAACGGGCCGCACAGTTGCTCGCCACGCGAGCCTACACCGTCTCCGAAGTGGCTTCGCGGGTCGGTTTCACGGACATACGATATTTC